>VFQR01001474.1_pt1 | contig 18050 bp, 19 predicted proteins | sample 3512321 | NCBI WGS metagenome assembly VFQR01 (sample SAMN10412374, study PRJNA504923) | tailings metagenome | isolation source: Relicate 3 Philex TSF1 revegetated site | place: Philippines: Tuba, Benguet | collected 2017-08-29
GCTCGGTCATCAGGAAGGCCGAGCGGATCTCGCCGCGCAGCAGCGGCTCCAGCCATTTGTCCTTGAGCGACTCGGAGGCGTAGCGCTCCAGCGTTTCCATGTTGCCGGTGTCGGGGGCCGAGCAGTTGAATACTTCGGGCGCCCAGGGCACGCGGCCCATGATCTCGCACATCGGCGCGTATTCCAGGTTCGACAGGCCTTCGGGCGCGCGCGGGCTGCGCGGCAGGAACAGGTTCCACAGCCCGGCCTTGCGCGCCTTGGGCTTGAGCTCTTCGATGATGGTCGTGGGCACCCAGGCGTTCCCTTTGGCGCGGTTGGCCTCGATCTCGGCGAAGAAGCGCGCCTCGTTGGGGTAAATGTGCTCGTCCATGAACGCGAGCAGCCGCTCGCGCATGGCCTTGACCTTGTCGGTGTAATCAAACTGCATGGGGTCTCCTGTGGTGTGTGGGACGGGGCGGCGCTTCAGCCGCCGTTGGCGAAGCGCCAGGCCATCTCGGCCAGGGGGCGCGCCCCGGCACCCGATTTCACGGCCTGCGCGCTGGAGGCGGTGCCCGCCTCGACGCGCTTGGCAATGCCTTGCAGGATGGCCGCGAGGCGGAACATGTTGTAGGCGAGGTAGAAGGACCAGTCGGCCTGCAGTTGCGCCGGCGTGGCAAAGCCGGTGCGCTCGCAGTAGCGGGCGATGTAGTCCTGCTCGCCGGGGATGCCGAGTGCGGGCAGATCGAGCCCCTGGATGCCGCGGAACATGCCGGGCGGGATGTGCCAGGACATGCAGTGGTAGCTGAAGTCGGCCAGCGGGTGGCCCAGGGTGGAGAGTTCCCAGTCGAGCACCGCCAGGATGCGCGGTTCGCCAGGGTGGAACATCAGGTTGTCGAGCCGGTAGTCGCCGTGCACCACCGACACCATGGACTCGTCGCGCGCCATGGCCGGAATGTTCTTCGGCAGCCATTCGATGAGCTTGTCCATCTCGGCGATGGGCTGCGTGATCGAGGCCTGGTACTGCTTGCTCCAGCGGCCGATCTGGCGCTCGAAGTAGTTGCCGGGCTTGCCGTAATCGGCCAGACCGATGGCGTCCGGCTTCACCGAATGCAGCGCGGCCAGCACGCGGTTCATTTCGTCGTAGATGGCGGCGCGCCCGGCGGGCTCGAAGCCGGGCAGCGATTGCTCCCACAGCACGCGCCCTTCAACGCACTCCATCACATAGAAGGCGCGGCCGATCACCGATTCGTCTTCGCACAGCACGTGCATCTCGGCCACCGGCACGTCGGTGTTGGCGAGCGCGCTCATCACGCGGAACTCGCGCTCGATGGCGTGGGCCGAGGGCAGCAGTTTGGCCACGGGCCCGGGCTTGGCGCGCATCACGTAGGCGCGCTGCGGCGTGATGAGCTTGTAGGTGGGGTTGGACTGCCCGCCCTTGAACATCTCCACCGTGAGCGGGCCGGCGAAGCCGGGCAGGCGTTCGCCCAGCCAGCGCGCCAGCGCAGCCACATCGAAGGCGTGTTGCTCGGCCACCGGCCGCGTGCCGGTGAAGTTCTGTGCTTCGGTCATTCGGCGGCGGTCGGTGGTGAGGGCCGGACGATCAGGTCTCGGCTTCGGCGATGCGCATGAGCACCGCCCGGTTGCGGACCACGAGGCCACCCTGCTCGATGCGGATGGCGTCCTCGCGTTCCATGGACTTGAGTTCCTGGTTCACGCGCTGGCGCGATGCGCCCAGCAGCTGCGCCAGTTCTTCCTGCGCCAGTTGCAGGCCGATGCGCGTCTCGTTGCCGTCGTTCAGGCAGGGCACGCCGTAGCTGCGCACCAGGTGCAGCAGTTGCTTGGCCAGGCGTGCGCGCAAGGGCAGGGTGTTGAGGTCTTCCACCAGGCCGAAGAGGGTGCGTATGCGCCGCGCCTGCAGGCGCATCAACGCTTCGTAGAGCTCCACGTGCGTGGAGAGGATCTTCTGGAAATCGTTGCGGGCCACGCAGAGCATGGTGGTCGCCCCGTGCGCATAGGCATCGTGCGTGCGCTGATCCCCGTCGAACATCGCCACGTCGCCGAACCACACGCCCGGCTCCACGTAGGTCAGCGTGATCTGCTTGCCCGACAGCGAGGTCGAGCTCACGCGCACCGCACCCTTGGCCACACCGGTCCATTCGGACGGCGGGTCGCCGCGCGCGACGATCAGGTCGCCGTCCTTGAATCGCTTGACGTAGGCGCATCGAAGGATGTCGTGTCGCAGGGAGGGGGAGAGACTGTTGAACCAGCGACCACTGTTGATCGCCTCGCGTTCTTCCATTGTCAGAATCGGTTCGTCCATGGTCTGTCTTTTGAGTGACTGCAAGGCCTTCGGATGTCGCGAGGGGGACCGCGTGTTCAGCGGTATGTTGCGCTGCGTTTCTCCATGAACGCGGCAATGCCTTCGCCTGCATTGGGGTGGTGCAGGTTGCGCACGAAGTGATCGCGCTCGGCGTTCAGGTGTGTGTGCAGTGCAGCACCCGAGGCCTCGTTGACCAGCTCCTTGATGCTGGACAGCGCGTTCGGCGCCCGCGCATTGAGCCGCTCGGCCAGCGCCAGTGCCTGGCCCAGCGATTGCCCGGGCTCGACCACTCCGTTGATCAGGCCAAGCTGCAGAAGCCGTTCGGCGCCGATGCGCTCACCGAGCATGAGCAACTGCATGGTGGTGGCCCGCGGCAGTGTGCGTGCCAGGCTCCAGCTGCCGCCCCCATCGGGCGACAGCCCGACACCGCTGTAGGCCATCACGAAAACGGCGTTGTCGGCCGTCACGATGAAATCGCAGGCCAGCGCGAGCGAGAAGCCGGCCCCCGCGCACGAGCCCTCGACCGCAGCGATCACCGGCTTGGAGCAGGTGTGGATGGTCTCGATCCAGTTGTGCAGCCCCTCGACGCTCTGCGCCTGCACCTCGGGCGGTTGCTGCCGATTGCCCTGGAGCCGCTGCAGGTTGCCGCCGGCACAGAAGTGGCTGCCTTCACCGGTGATGACCACGCTGCGCACGTCGGCACTGCTCTCGGCCACGTTGAGCGCCTCGACGCCAGCCGCATAGATCTCGGGCCCGAGCGCGTTGCGGTGCTCGGGGTTGCTGATGGTGAGCACCAGTGTGGCGCCCTGGCTGTGGCTCTTGAGGCTGGCGGTCATTTTCAGGACTCTTCGTGCTTGAGGCTCAGGCCCAGCGCGCCGCGCCGGCGCAGCCAGGGCGAGGGGCGGTAGCGCGGATCGCCGTAGACCGTTTGCAGGTTGAACAGGATCTCGAGCACGTTGGTGGGGCCCACGCGGTCGCCCAGGGCCAGCGGGCCCAGCGGATAACCCAGGCCCAGCGTCACGGCCACGTCCAGATCGCCCGGGCTGCAGATGCCCTGCTGGCACATGTCGGCGGCGATGTTGACGATGGTGGCGACCACACGCTGCGTGACGAAGCCACCGCTGTCGCGCACCACGCTCACGGCCTTGCCGTCGCGCGCGAAGAGGGCATGCGCGGCGTCGCGCATGTCGGGCCGCGTGGCGGGGTTGGTGGCCAGCACGCGGCGCTTGGTGGCGCTGTCCTCCAGCATCATGTCGATGCCCAGGGTGCGCGTGGCATCCAGGCGTTCGACGGCGGCCAGCGTGGTCACGTCCATGCCCAGCGGCGCCACCAGGATCAGTGCCTGCGCCGAGGGGGCTGCAGCCGTTTCGATGCTGGCACCCAGGTTCTTGAGCAGCTGGTAGAGCTCCTGACGCCGCGCGGCCTTGGGCGAGACCCACACCGGCGGCAGCTCGGCCACGGGCGGTGCGGTCAGCTCGGCGGGCACTTGGGCCGCACCGTCCAGGTAGCGGTAGAAACCTTCGCCCACCTTCTTGCCAACCACGCCGCCGGCCAGGCGCTGTGCGGTGATCACGCTGGGGCGGTAGCGCGGTTCCTCGTAGTACTGGTGGTAGATCGACTCCATCACGGGGTGTGACACGTCAAGCGCCGTGAGGTCCATCAGCTCGAACGGGCCCAGGCGAAAGCCCACCTGGTCGCGCAGGATGCGGTCGATGGTGGCAAAGTCGGCCACCCGCTCGCCCGCCACGCGCAAGGCCTCGGTGCCATAGCCGCGGCCCGCATGGTTGACGATGAAACCCGGTGTGTCGAGCGCGGCCACCGGCGTGTGGCCGTAGGCGCGCGTGAAGCCCATGAGACGCTCGCACACCGCGGGGTCGGTCTTGAGGCCGGCAATCACCTCGACCACTCTCATGAGGGGCACCGGGTTGAAGAAGTGGTAGCCCGCAAACCGCTGCGGGCGCTGCAGGGCCGATGCGATGGCCGTGATGGACAGAGAGGAGGTGTTGCTCACGAGCACCGCATCCGGTGCGACGATTTCTTCCAGTTGCTTGAAGAGTGCTTGCTTGACGTCAAGTCGCTCCACAATGGCTTCGATGACGATGTCGCACCGCTTGAGGTCTGCCGCCGTGTCGGCCACATGGAGCCTTCCGAGCAAGGTCGCCCGGTCGTCCGCCGTGAGTTTGCCCTTGGCCACCAGGCTGTCCCAGGTCTTTGCGAGCGCGTCGCGGGCGTTGGCCGCTGCGCCGGCCTGGGCGTCGAGCAACCACACGTCAGCGCCCGCCTGGGCCGCCATTTGTGCAATGCCGCGACCCATGGCGCCGGTTCCCACGATCCCGGCGCTGTCGAAGAAGGATTGCATATCTGTGTTGTATTTGGGTTGAGAGCCACTTTGCCTATGACAAAATGTTTCAACCTGTTGGGAAGGAAATCCGACGTGCGCCAGATCTGGACAGCCTGCATTTTGCTATCAACCGCCGTGGGCAGTTCAGCGGCCACGCTGGGCCGTCACAGTGGCGTGGCCCTGATCGGCCAACCGCTGGATGTGCGTCTGCAGGTCATGCTCGCGCCGGGCGAAGACATCGGTACCCAGTGCATTGCCGCCGACGTGTTCTACGGCGATGTGCTTGTTCCTGCCAATCTGGTGGCGGTCACCGCTACCGCCGAGCCCGGTGAGGCCACGGGCTCGGCGCGCATCTTCTCCAGCCAGCCGGTCAACGAGCCCATCGTTACGCTGTCGGTGCGTGCTGGCTGCGGCCTGGCGTTCACGCGCCGCTACGTGCTGCTGGCCGATCTGGTGAGCGAGCCCGCGGTCGCCGCTGCGCCCCAGACCGCTGCACCACCTGTGGTGACTGTCGCACCGGCCCCTTCCGCTGTTGTGCCCGCACCGGCTCCAGCGCCTGCGCCCGTTCAGGCCGCTCCTGTCCCCACGCCGGCCCCCGCCCCAGTGGCGCGTGCGCGTCCGCCGGCACCGCCCAAGCCCCCCAAGGTGGCGGTGGCGCCGCGCACCCGGCCCGTTCCTGCTCCCGCCCCGGCCGGCCCTGCGGTGGCAGCGAAACCTCCGGCCACGGCGCCAGCGGCGGCTGCACCTGCTGCGCCAGTTGGCGCGTCTCGCTTGCGCTTGGATCCGCCCGAGATGGCGGCGGGGTCCTCGCCCAACGCCAGCGGGGAGGGTGCCGCCGCGGCGCCGGCCGAGCCGAACCCGCTCGAAGCCGCATTGGCCAGCGCCAACGCCGAAGTGCAGCGCAATGCCGAGCGGCTCAGTGCCATCGAGACCGAGATGGCGCGGTTTCGTGAGGCACAACAGCGTGATCAGGCCCGCATCGCCGAGTTGAGTACCCAGCTCGCGCGTGCCGAGGAGCAGCGCTACAACAACTGGCTGATTTACGCGCTGGCCGGGTTGTTGCTGCTGGCGCTGGCCGCCATCGCGGTGCTGGCGCGACGCCAGCGGCGCGAAGCCGCCATGGCTTCCGATGCCTCCCGGGCCTGGTGGGCCGAGCGGCAGGACGACGACGAGGTGGAGGAAATGCCGCGCATGTCGCGCCGCGCTCCTCTCGAGCCCAGCGCGCCGGTGCCACTGGATTCGCTTGACGTTGATCTCGACGTGGATTCGTCGCCCGCGCCGCTGCAGGCTTCGCCGGCTGTGCGCAAAGCCCCTGCAGCAGATCGCCGAGAGTTCATGCCCAGCGCCATGGGTGTTTCGCGCTCGGTGGCCACGGAAGAGTTGTTTGACGTGCAGCAGCAGGCCGATTTCTTTGTCTCGTTGGGCGAAGATGACCAAGCCATTGCCGTGCTGCGCAACCACCTGGCCGAGAGCCATGAGCCCAGCCCGCTGGCCTACCTCGACCTGTTCCGCCTCTATCACCGACTGGACCGCCGTGCGGACTACGACGCATTGCGCGAGGAATTCAACCGAGTCTTCAATGCGGGCGCACCGCTGTTCGATCGTTACTCCGACAAGGGGCGTGGCCTCGAGGCCTACGAAACGGCGTTCGCCCGCATCCAGTCGCTGTGGCCGCAACCGCGCGTGCTTGACCTGATCGAACGCAGCATCTTCCGTGATAGCGAAGAGGGCGAAACCGAGGTGTTCGACCTCGAGGCTTACCGCGAGTTGCTGATGCTGCACGCGATCGCCAAGGATCTCGTGGAGCGCGAGTCGGCCACGCAACCGCCGGTGGATTTCCAGCACACCAACATGCAGCCGCTCAAGGCAGCAGGCAAAGCGGGGGCGAGCGAAGATCCGATGCGTCGCACGGTCCCGATGGATCTGCATGTGATCCCGCCGGCCTCGCCGCGCGTGGCGCTGGATGTGAACATCGAAGACCTCGAAGCCGAGTCGCAGTTCGAGGCCTCGTTGCCCGAGGTGGATGTGCCGGTCGAGCCCACCGCCGGGCGCAGTCACGCGTTTCGTGAGGGCGAAAGCATGATCGATTTCGAGATCGTCGACAACGAACCGCCGGCCCCACGCCGCAACAGCGATCGTGCGGGCGATGACGAACTGCCGCGCTGAGCTGCGGTGTTCCGGCGCTTTCAGCGCCGGACTTGCAAAGCCCCTGGGTTGACGATGTTGGTCGGGGTGCCCTTGATGAAGTTCACCACGTTGTCAAACGCGGAGCTGAAGAAGTTTTCGTAGTTCTCCAGTTCGACGTAGCCGATGTGCGGCGTGCACACGCAGTTCTCCAGCCGCAGCAAGGCGTGACCCTGGAGAATGGGCTCCGACTCGAACACATCGATTGCGGCCATGCCCGGGCGGCCGCGGTTGAGCGCGGTCAGCAGGGCTTCGGGCTCGATGATCTCGGCACGTGATGTGTTCACCAGCAGCGCTGTGGGCTTCATGCGCAGCAGATCGTCGATCTGCACGCAGCCCGTGCTGCGCTCGCCCAACCGCAGATGCAGGCTGAGCACGTCACAGCATTCGAAGAAACCTTCTTTCGAGGTGGCGACGTCGTATCCGTCGGCTGCGGCGCGGGCGCGAGACGCTTCGGAGCCCCACACCACCACGCGCATGCCGAAGGCGCGCCCGTAGCCGGCCACGATGGTGCCGATGCGGCCGTAGCTCCATATCCCGAGCGTTTTGCCGCTCAACACCATACCCAGCCCGAAATTGACCGGCATCGCGGATGACTTCAACCCCGATTGCTGCCAGGCGCCGTGCTTGAGGCTGGAGACGTATTGCGGGATGCGCCGCATGGCCGCCATCACCAGCGCCCAGGTGAGTTCGGCAGTCGCTACCGGCGAACTCGCTCCCTCGGCAACAGCGATGCCACGTTCCGTGCAGGCCGCCACGTCGACGTGTCCGCCGACGCGACCGGTCTGGGCCACGAGTTTGAGTCGCGGCAGCTTGTCGATCAGTTGGCGTGTGATGTGGGTGCGTTCGCGGATCAGTACCACAACGTCGGCGTCGCGCAAACGGATGGACAACTGGCCCACACCCTTGACGGTGTTGGTGAAGACCTTGGCGGGGTAGGCCTCCAGCTTCTCGGCGCAACGCAGCTTGCGCACGGCATCCTGGTAGTCGTCAAGAATCACGATGTTCATGGGCTTATTGTGCCCGCGACCCTCGTGGTAACCCCTTGCAACACCCGGGCGCCTTGTACTGCCGGGTGTTGCTTTAGCGCGGTTAGCGCGCCAGGTGAGGGCGCATCTGCGCTTCGCGATCGGCCAGGCGATCGAGTTCACGGCACACCTCGTCAATACGGCCCGCCAGCATCACGCGCCCGTCGTGCAGGCATCGCGGCCCAGCTTCGTTGGAGGCTGGGCGGCCCAGCCACCCGGCGCGGGTGAAGCGGCGAACGGCGGGTGTGGGCGGGTTTGTTGGCTTGATCGCACTGACACGGGCGCCGCGTGTGGCGGGGGCGGGCTCGGGCAGCCAGCATTCGATGAGCTGAAGCGGCTTGCGCCAGTTGCTGGTGCTTTGGAAGAAGAGACCCATGCGAAACTCCTGAACAGGGTTGAACACAGGCAGGATTGATGGAAGAAGCCTCCGTCGCGGGGTTTCGTGATGGGCCATCGAGCCCATACGCAACGCCCGCCACCCGCAACGGGGGCGCGTGTTCTGCCGGTCAGTTCTGGAAACCGTTGCGGATGAGGCCGACGGCCAGGCCTTCGATTTCGAACGGCTCGCCGGGCTCGACCACGATGGTGGGGTAGTCGGGGTTCTCGGCACGCAGTTCGATGTGGTCGCGCAGTCGCATGTAGCGCTTGACCGTGACGTCGTCGCCGAGGCGTGCCACCACGATCTGGCCGTTGCGCGCCTCGCGCGTGGCGGCCACCGCAAGCAGATCGCCATCAAGGATGCCGACGTCGCGCATCGACATGCCACGCACGCGCAGCAGATAGTCGGGCGTGCGCTGGAACAGGCTGGGCTCGACGGCATAGGTCTGGTCCACATGTTCCTGGGCCAGGATGGGCGAACCCGCGGCCACGCGGCCGATGAGGGGCAGCATGAGTTGCGCGATGCCCGGCAGCGGCAGGGCCAGCTGGCGCTCGCGGGCGTCATTGATACTCTGCAGGTCGGCCCGGCGCAGGCGAATGCCGCGCGAGGTGCCGCTTACCAGTTCGATCACGCCTTTGCGTGCGAGGGCCTGGAGGTGTTCCTCGGCTGCATTGGCCGATTTGAAACCCAGTTCGGACGCAATCTCGGCGCGCGTGGGCGGGGCGCCGGTGCGGGCGATCGTGCTCTGGATCAGTGACAGGATCTGTTGCTGGCGGGCGGTGAGCTTGGGGCTGGCGGCGGTGTCTTGCATGGGGCCTCGCGTGTCGATATGTCGGTGCTCGGAACACTGTTCGGGTATCCAGTATCTGTATTTTTAACCAGTTGGTGAGGAAAGCGCAAGTGGCAAGCGATCTTTCGACAGGCCGGTTCGTCGTGCTGGGCATGGGCGGCACCATCGCCGGGCGTGCGGAGCAGGCCGGCGACAACGTGGGCTACCGGGCCGGGCAGGTGCGTGTGGAAGACCTGGCAGCAGGCTTGCCCGCGCTCGCCGGCCTGGATCTGCACTTCGAACAGGTGGCGCAGATCAACAGCAAGGACATGCGCTTGCCCGATCTGCAGCGCCTGGTGATGCGCGTGCAGGCCAACCTGGCCGACGATGCCGTGCGCGCGGTCATCGTCACGCACGGCACCGACACCATCGAAGAAACCGCCTACCTGTTGCAGACCTTGCTGGCGCCCGGCAAGCCGGTGGTGTTGACCTGCGCGATGCGCCCGGCCACGGCGGTGTCGCCAGACGGTCCGCAGAACCTCAGTGATGCTGTGGCCGTGGCGGCCCAACCCGCGGCACGCGGCGTGACGGTGGTGTGCGCGGGCCGTGTTCACGGGGCCACGGAGGTGGCGAAGGCTCACCCGTACCGTACCGACCCCTTCGATTCCGGTGACGCGGGGGTGATCGCGCTGGTCGAAGAGGGGCGTTTGCGCGCGTTTCGGGCCTGGCCCGAGTCAGCGCGGCACACCCATCGCCTCGCGGCCTTTCTGGCAGCGACAGCGATGCCGCGCGTGGCCTGGCTGTCCAGCCATGCCGATGCGCAGGCCTGGATGGTTGATGCGCTGTTGGCGGCACCTGTGGCGCAACGCGTGCAGGGCATCGTGGTGGCGGCCACCGGCAATGCCTCGTTGCACACCGACCTTGAAGCGGCCTTGCGGCGGGCAGATGCGACCGGTGTGCGGGTGAGGCTGGCCAACCGCAATGGCGCTCCCCCGGTGCCGTATGCCGCTCAGCCCTTTGTCGACATCGACGGCCTTTCTCCGGCGAAGGCGCGCTGGGCGCTTGCGCTCGATCTGCTGGAGGTCTGACGGTGTTTGCCGCCCTGGGCGCCCACCCCTGGGCCTACCCGATGCTGGAGGTGGTCCATATCGTGGGCATCGCCTTGCTGCTGGGCAACCTCGTGCTCATCGAGGCGCGCGTCTGGGGGCTGGGGGCTGCGCTGGATCCTGTGCCGCTGGCACGCCTGGGCCTTGCGCTGGTGGGCATCGGCTTTTCGCTGTGCGCAATCAGTGGTTTGCTGATGTTCGCCACCATGCCAGGGGAACTGTTGTCCAACCGGGTGTTCACAGCCAAGATGGCGCTGATCATGCTGGCCGCTGGCAATGCTGGCTGGTTCCATGCCCGGCGATCGCTGCAGCGGCTGGATGGCACGGCCCGTGCCCTCATGGCGCTGTCCACCTTGCTGTGGTTGCTGGTGATCACCTGCGGCCGCTGGATTGGTTACGTGTGACGAAGGAGACCCGAATGCATCGCAGAACCCTGTTGCAGGCTGGCAGCGCGCTGGCCTTCGGTGGTGTGAGTGGCCTTGCCCAGGCCCACCATGGCTGGAGCAGTTTTGACCAGGCGCGCCCGATTTACCTGGAGGGCAAGGCCGTTCAGGTGGCCTGGCGCAACCCGCACGCGGAACTCGTGCTGGAAGTGCCCGACGCCCTGGCGGTGCCCGGCACGCTGGCATCGCGCCCGGTACCGCCGCAGACGGCGAGCGTGGATGGTGCCGGGTTGTTTGCCAAGGCGGTGGTGCCCACGCGGAAAGACAAGCGTTGGCAGATCGAGCTCGCTCCCATCTTCCGCATGAACCAGTGGCAGGTGCCCGAGGTGAAGGTGGGCGATTCGATCGCGATGGTGGGGTTCACCTTTCAGGGTGAGCGCGGCGATGCAGTGCTGCGTGTCGAGTACCTGCTGATCGGCGACAAGACTTACGGTCTGCGGTCGAGCCCGGCTTGAAAACCGTGGGTGGATCGGCCATGAAAAAGCCCCGCCGTGGCGGGGCTTTGCGGAGCAGCCGATGGATCAGGCCGCCAGGGCCTGAAGCGCGCGCGCAGTGATGTCCTCGACGTTGCCCATGCCACTGATGGCGCGGTACTTGGGCGCAATGGCGGGCGCGCTCTGCGCCCACTGGCGGTAGTAGTCCACCAAAGGGCGGGTCTGCGCGCTGTAGACATCCAGGCGCTTCTTCACGGTTTCTTCCTTGTCGTCGTCCCGCTGGATCAGCGGCTCGCCCGTGATGTCGTCCTTGCCGTCCGCTTTGGGCGGATTGAACTTGACGTGGTAGGTGCGGCCCGAGGCGGGGTGCGAACGCCGCCCGCTCATGCGCTCGACGATCGCATCGAAGGGCACGTCGATTTCGAGCACGTAGTCGAGCTTCACGCCGGCGGCCTTCATGGCGTCGGCTTGCGGAATCGTGCGCGGGAAACCGTCGAACAGAAAGCCGTTGGCGCAATCGGGTTGGGCAATGCGTTCCTTCACCAGGTTGATGATCAGGTCGTCGCTCACCAGGGCACCGGCATCCATCACGGCCTTGGCCTGCAAGCCAAGGGGCGTTCCCGCCTTGACCGCGGCGCGCAACATATCGCCCGTCGAGATCTGGGGGATGCCGAATTTCTGGCAGATGAACGCGGCTTGCGTTCCTTTGCCAGCCCCCGGTGGGCCCAAAAGAATCAGTCTCATCACTTTCCTTTGCAGAGTTTCAATGGCGTCGCCGCGTGCCTCGCGCGGCGGCCCCTGGGCATGCCCGCCGGGGTAACCAAGTGAGGATAGCATGCGTCTTCCCGACAAAGCCTTACGGCGCACCATGCGGGTGCGCGGGTTCAGTGGGTCGACAGCAGAGCGCGCACGCGTTCCAGATCTTGCGGCGTGTCGACACCCGGCCCTGGGGCGTGTGGCGTCACATGCACTGCAATGCGTTCGCCGTGCCACAGCGCGCGCAACTGCTCAAGCGATTCGAGCCGCTCTGTGGGCGCGGGCTCTAGCGCAGGAAAACGGCGCAGAAAGGCCGCTCGGTAGGCATACAGGCCGATGTGCCGCAGCGGTGCCGGCGAGGGCAGGGCGTGGCTGTTCTCCATGCCATCGCGCCACCAGGGAATGGGTGCGCGGCTGAAATAGTGGGCGATGCCATGGCGGTCGAGCACGACCTTTACCACGTTGGGATTGAGCCATTCGTCGCGGTGCGCAATGGCATGGGCAGCGGTGCCCATGGCGCATGCCGGGTGGGTGATCAACGTCTCGGCGACGGCGTCGATCAGGGCGGGTTCGATGAGGGGTTCGTCGCCCTGCACGTTCACGACCAGTTCGTCGCCGTCGAGCCCGAGCAGCGTGCAAGCCTCGGCGAGGCGATCGCTGCCGCTGGGGTGATCGGCTCGCGTGGCGATGGCGGCCACGCCGTGGCGTTCACAGGCGCGCAAGATTCGCTCGTCGTCGGCCGCGACGACGCAACGTTTGGCGCCACTGAGTGCAGCGCGCTGCGCGACCCGCACCACCATCGGCAGCCCCCCAATATCGGCCAGTGGCTTGTCCGGCAGGCGGCTTGATGCCATCCGTGCCGGGATCAGGACGGTGAAGTCTGTCATCAGTCCTGAGCAGCCGGGGCGGGTGGCCGCGCCGCTTCTTCTTCGGTGAGCGGGCGCGCCTCGTGCTCGAGCAGGACTGGGATGCCGTCGCGGATGGGGTAGGCCAGGCGTGCGCTGCGGGAGTGCAGTTCCTGCAGTTCGCGGCGAAGGATGAGCGGGCCCTTGGTGACGGGGCACACCAGCAGTTCGAGCAGTTTGGCGTCCATGGCCCGAATGATAGGCGCGCCTCAGGCGCGCAATGAGGCGAGTCGCGCGTCAACAGCTGCAAAAAAAGCGGGTTCGATCTGCAGCTCCAGTGGCACGGCCCACGCGTGCACACCTGCGGGCAGCTCGGTGAGCTTGACGAGATCCTTTTCGGTACACAGCACGTCCCCCTGCCAGTTCGACAGAGCCCTCTTCAGCGTGAGGGCGTCGGCGTGGTCCGGCAGGGGCACGCGGCGGTGGGGCCGAACGCCTGCCGCGGCGAGCATCTCGAAAAAGGCCTCGGGGCGCGCGATGGCGGCCAGAGCGATCGTGGGCTTCGCATGGAAGTCGGCCAGCGCCCGGCGCTGGCCATGGCGATCGATGGCGACATCGCTAAGACGGCGTTGCACCGCGAAGCGGGCCACCCCGTCAGGCACAGGCACTTCGGCCAGACCAGGGGCCTGGGGTGGAGTCAGCATGAGCTGGGGTGCGTGGGCGGCGCTACGTATGGGCCAGGGTTCGCGCAGCAGGCCGGCAGGCAGCAGCCAGCCGTTGCCAAGGCCGCGGTCATCGAACACCGCAATACGCAGGTCACTGTGAATCGCCCAGTGTTGAAGGCCGTCATCGCAGACGATCAGATTCACCTCTGGGTATGCGGCGAGCAGCGCCCGGCCCGCGATCGCGCGTTGACCGCCCACCCACACCGGTACCCTGGTTCGCTGCTTGATCAGCAGAGGTTCGTCGCCACACCGTGCGGGGTCACCGTCTTTGTGGACCTCGAGCACCGCGCCATCGCGCCGCCCGTGCCCGCGCGACACCACGCCAACCTGCCAGCCGCGCGTGCGCAGGTGCTCGACCAGCGCCACGGTGGTGGGCGTCTTGCCCGCGCCGCCGACCACCACGTTGCCGACAACCAGAACCGGGACAGGCAGCGTGATGGTTTTCGAGGCACCCACCACAAAGAGCAGCCTGCGCCCTGCCAGCAGCAAGCGATAGACCAGAGAGAGGGGCCGCAGCAGCCACGCCAACGCGCTGCGCCGCTGGGCCATGCCCTGCCAGCCCGACTCGCGCGCGGCCCGTGGCATTCGCTTCAGGGGCGCGTGCGCGGCCTGCCGGCGTTGCCCTGCTGGGTGGCGAACGTGATCTGCACCAGGCCCGCCCGGCGCGCGGCGTCCATCACGTTGATGACTGACTGGTGGGCGGCCGCGGCGTCGGCGCTGATGACCACCATCGTTTCGCGCGCACCGTTGGCGCTTTCCTGCAGTGCGGCGGTGAGCATCTCCACGCTGCTGCCCTCGAGCACGCGTCGGTTGATGGCGTAACGGCCATCGGCGCCCACGGCCACCACCACCTCGCGCGGGTTCTGCTTGGGAGCCTCGGCGTCGGCAACCGGCAGATTGACCTTGAGCTCGGTGTACTTGCTGTAGGTGGTGGTCAGCACCAGAAAGATCACCACCACAAGCAGGACGTCGATGAACGCGATCAGGTTGATCTCGGGTTCATCGCGGTGGGCGCCGCCGTGGAAGTTCATGGCTTGCGCAGGTTCATCAGGTGGCGTGCAAAGCGCTCGGCTGCCACTTCCATGTTCAGCAGATGCTCGTCCACCCGCGCACGGAAGTAGCGCCAGAAGATCAGCGCTGGGATCGCGACGATGAGGCCGAAAGCGGTGTTGTAGAGGGCAATCGAGATGCCGTGGGCGAGTTGACCCGGGTTGCCCCCGCCGGGGACGATGCCCAGGCCATCGCCGGCTTGAGAGCCGAAGATTTCGATCATGCCGATGACGGTGCCGAGCAGACCCAACAGCGGTGCAGCCGAGGCGATCGTTGCCAGGGCGCCGAGGTACTTCTGCATGCGGGCTGCAGCCTGACGGCCAGCGGCTTCGAGGTTGGCGCGCAGGTCTTCCGGGCTGGCCTTGGGGTTGTTGCTGAAGGTGCGAAAGCCGGTGGCCAACACCGTGCCGAGCAGCGAGTTCTGCTCCAGCTGCGTTACCACGTCGGGGCCCGGGATACCGTTGCGCGAGACCATGATCGCTTCGTCGAGCAGCTTGGGAGGCGCGATTTTGCTGGTCTTGAGGCTGATGAAGCGTTCAATGACGAGGGCCAGACCCAGCACGGAACAGATGATCAGGGGCCAGATCGGCCAGCCGGCGGCTTGTATGATGGACAACAAAACTCAGGGCTCCGTTCGAGGTGCCGACGGCACCGGGCAACAGCGGCGGATTATGGCCCAGGCCGCAGGCAATCCTCCCTCTCGCGGCAGACACCCGGGCCCTTTGGCCGACGCGCCGCATCGTCCATTCCCCATTCACAACTTCTGTGGATAACTTTGTGAAGAACCCAGCGGACAAGCGCGTACCGAGGGCTTGCGGCGCGGCTTTCGTTGGGATGCCCGTTTTTTCATCAGCACATTCCGCTTTGGAATCAAGGCATTGCGTGCCCGGCTGCGGCTTGTCGGGCTTTGGCGACATGAAACCCAGCAGCGGCGCGGTCTGTGGACACGTTTGATCCTGAAAACCGCTTGAATGCGGAACCCGACTCGGCAGACCCGCTTGCCGCCGAGCGTGTGTGGGCGGTTGGCCCGCTGGTGCGAGCGGTGGCGGACACCGTGGCCGCGCGTTTCAACCCCGTGGCGGTGCAGGGCGAGGTTTCGGGCTTCTCGCGCGCGGCCAGCGGGCATTGCTACTTCGCGCTCAAAGACGAGGCTGGCCAAGTGCGCTGCGCCATGTTCCGCCGCGTGGCTGACGGGCTGGCCTTCGCGCCGCGCGATGGCCAGCGTGTGCAGGTGCGGGGGCGGCTCGATATCTATGGTCCGCGCGGCGACCTCCAGCTGATCGTGGAGGGCATGAAGCCGGCTGGGCAGGGTTCGCTGTACGAGCAATTCCTGCGGGTGAAGGCTGCGCTGCAAGCCGAAGGCCTGTTCGAAGCCGAACGCAAGCGTCCCCTGCCGGCCTATCCGCGGCACGTGGGGGTGGTGACATCTCTGGGCGCAGCCGCGCTGCGCGACGTGGTCACGGCGTTGCGCCGCCGTGCTCCGCACCTTGCCGTCACTGTGTTCCCGGCCTCGGTGCAAGGGGCGCAGGCGCCGGGCGAACTGGTGGCCGCTCTGCATGCGGCCAATGCCTTTCGGGGGGATCACGGCGCCTGCGAACTGCTCCTGCTCGTGCGCGGAGGTGGCTCGCTGGAAGATCTCTGGGCTTTCAACGACGAGACCGTGGTGCGCGCCGTGGCCCGTTCTGGCGTGCCGGTGGTGGCCGGCGTGGGACACGAGACCGACTTCACCCTGGTCGATTTCGCTGCCGATCTGCGCGCACCCACGCCCACCGCTGCCGCCGAGCTGTGTGCCGCCCCCCGTGAGCAGCGCCTTGCGGAGCTGGCCTACCTGAATGAACGCCTGGTCGGCGCGGTGCAGGACGCGATCGATGTGCAAGGCCAGCGGCTCGATCGTCTGGCGCAGCGCCTGGGGCGTCCCGAGCTGCGGTTGTCTCGATCGCGTGAGCAACTGCATGGCCTGCAGTCGCGTCTGCAAGGCGGCACGCGCCTGTGGCTCCAGCAGCAGTCTCTGCAATGGCGGCAGATCGCCGAGCGCCTGCCGCTGGCCAGGGAGCGCGGCCTGGAACGCCAGCGCGAGCGCCTGGCCCGCAGTGAGGCCGCGCTGGCGCTGCTCGACCCTCGGCTCGTGCTGCAACGGGGCTATGCCTACCTCACCGACACATCATCGGGCCAGGCGATCACGCGGGCCAGCCAGGCGCGTCCGGGCGATGCGCTTCAGGCCACACTGGCCGACGGCGTGTTGCCACTTCAAGTGCGGGAGCCTGGTGCATAACCCCGCTCGCGTCGGCGCCGCACCCGCTGCCTACAATCGCCGATCCACCCACAACCAATCACAAGAGGAAGCGCATGGAACACACCCTGCCGGCATTGCCCTACGGTCTGGACGACCTCGCCCCCCACTACAGCCGTGAGACCCTGGAGTACCACCATGGCAAGCACCACAACGCCTATGTGGTGAACCTCAACAACCTGCAAAAGGGCACCGAGTTCGAATCGCTGACGCTCGAGGAGATCGTCAAGAAATCCTCTGGCGGCATCTACAACAACGCGGCCCAGATCTGGAACCACACCTTCTTCTGGAGCTGCATGAAGCCCAGTGGTGGTGGCGAACCCTCCGGCGCGCTGGCCGCTGCCATCAACGCCAAGTGGGGCAGCTACGCCGCCTTCAAGGAAGCTTTCGTCAAGAGCGCGGTCGGCAACTTCGGCTCGGGCTGGACCTGGCTGGTGAAGAAGGCCGACGGCTCGGTGGACATCGTCAACACCGGCGCCGCCGGCACGCCGCTGACCACCGCCGACAAGGCCCTGCTGACGGTGGACGTGTGGGAGCACGCCTACTACATCGACTACCGCAACGCGCGCCCCAAGTTCGTCGAAACCTTCCTCGACAAGCTGGTGAACTGGTCCTTCGCCGAGAAGAACTTCGCCTGATCTGCATGCCAGATGAACAAGGGCTCGAAGGGTGACCTTCGGGCCCTTTTTTGCTTTCGGGCACCCCGCCAGCCACTAAATTTCTTCCCGCCCGTTTTGCATCGTGGGAGTCTGGTCCTGAAAACAAAGGCTTGGCACTTGCGCTGAAAGCACAATCACGGGATACCGAGCGCCGTATCCGCGCGACCTGCCCGGCCCCGGCTCGGTGGTGTACCCAACAACCTCTGGAGATAAGCAATGAGCAGCCAGCAACCCACCATCATCTACACCCTGACCGACGAGGCGCCGTTGCTGGCCACCGGCTCGTTCCTGCCCATCATCCGCACTTTCGCGGCCCCGGTGGGCATCAACATCGAAACCAGCGACATCTCGGTGGCCGCCCGCATCCTGGGCCAGTTCCCTGAACTGCTGACCGAAGCGCAGCGCGTGCCCGACAACCTGGGCGCGCTGGGCAAGCTGACGCTCAAGCCCGAGGCCAACATCATCAAGCTGCCCAACATCAGCGCGTCGGTGGCCCAGCTCAAGGCGGCCATCAAGGAGTTGCAGGACAAGGGCTACAAGATTCCGGACTTCCCTGAAAACCCGAAGACGGATGAGGAGAAGGACATCCGTGCGCGCTACAACAAGTGCATCGGCAGCGCCGTCAACCCGGTGCTGCGCGAGGGCAATTCCGACCGCCGTGCTCCCAAGGCCGTGAAGGAATACGCCCGCAAGAACCCGCACAGCATGGCCGAGTGGAGCCAGGCCTCGCGCACGCACGTCT
>VFQR01001475.1_pt1 | contig 18015 bp, 11 predicted proteins | sample 3512321 | NCBI WGS metagenome assembly VFQR01 (sample SAMN10412374, study PRJNA504923) | tailings metagenome | isolation source: Relicate 3 Philex TSF1 revegetated site | place: Philippines: Tuba, Benguet | collected 2017-08-29
CCAATGCCCAATGCCCAATGCCCAATGCCCAATGCCCAATGCCCAATGCCCAATGACTAATGTTTGAACATAGCCGCCGTAATCTTGCTCACTGGTTTGCCCTGTCGATGGGTGGAATTTTGTTTGCCTTTGCTGGGGTGGGTTACTGTCTGAGTGTGGAAGAACAGTTGCGGGTTTTTGATGACGAAGTATTTTCACAAAGTAAGGCTTTTGCTGCTAAAACTGAATACTCGTTTTATCAAAGTCAATGGCAAAATCAGCGCAGGCAACAAAGTTCTCTGGAAAACGGTGCATCGTTAAATGGTGGGCTGGTGTACGCTCGATGGTACAACTCTAAGAAACAACTGGTGCAGTTTATTGGTTCGTCTGGCGATCAACAATTAATGACTGAACCAGGATTTCACACGCTGCAAACAGCACTCAACTCAGATTATCCTACTCAAACCACTTGGGTTCGCCAAGTTACGCTTCCTGTTTTGTCAGATAAAGAGTTAATTGGCTATTTCCAAACGGCAGTTCCCATGAACTCTTTACGCAATAGCTTGAACCAAGCCCGCTTGTTTTTAACTTTGGGGGTTCCTGTGACTTTTGGTGTGATTGGAATTACGGGTTGGTTTTTGGGCGGGTTGGCGATGCGCCCAAGTTTGCGGGCTTATAAGCAATTGCAACGATTTACGGCTGATGCTTCTCATGAATTACGCGCACCGGTGGCTACGGTATTGAGTAATGCCCAGGTTGCTTTGATGCCACCGGAAGATTTATCGGAACAAAGATTGCGGTTGCAAAATATTGCCGAAACTGCTAAATCTATGAGTACGCTGATTAATAATCTGCTTTTTCTGTCGCGTCACAATGGTTCGCTGACGGACACGATATTAAAACCCGTTGATTTGTGTGAAATTTTAAAATCCTTGAGTGAAGATTTTGCAGTTCAGGCTCCTGCTCAAAATCTGAATTTTAATGCACGATTTCCAGAACAACCCGTAATGTTAGAAGCTGATGCCAATTTGCTCAAACAAGCGGTGATTAATCTGTTGACTAATGCTTTCAAATATACACCAGCAGGGGGTAAGGTAGAATTACTACTTTTTACCCAATCCCACTGGGCAGTAATTCAGGTGAAAGACGATGGTATTGGGATTCCGGCTGCTGATTTACCACATATTTTCGATCGCTTTTATCGTGTAGATACTGTTCGATCTCGGCAAACTGGCGGCTTTGGATTGGGACTAGCCATCGCTCAACAAATTGTGCAAGGATACAATGGCCAAATCACTGTTAAAAGTACAGTTGGTCAAGGTTCAATTTTTCAAATTAATCTTCCCCTCAAAGTTTGAGTTGAGAAAATATTGGCAGGGTCGGCACTGGGCGATATCAGTACATCAGTTTGTTCTGTTGTGTGCGATCGCTATACTGATTAACTTAAGAGTACGAAACTAAAGCCATTAGTTATGCTATCAGTCAGCAATGCACAAGCAATAATCTTAAATTTGGTGCAGCCGTTGGATAATCAACGGGATACAGAAGTTGTAGATTTATTAGCGGCTGCTAGTCGAATTTTGGCAGCACCAGTCAGCAGCCCTCTAGATTTCCCCCATTGGGATAACTCGGCTATGGATGGGTATGCAGTCCGATACGAAGATGTGCAAGACTCCAGCGCCCAACAACCAACAGTTTTGGACATTATTGAAGAAATTCCGGCCGGGTATCAGCCTCAATCTATCATTGGCAGAGGGCAAGCGGCGCGGATTTTCACAGGTGCCGTTATGCCAGCTGGTGCTGACACTGTTGTGATGCAAGAAAAGACGCGTCAGGAAGAAAACCACGTTTTTATCCTTGCTGCGCCACAAGCCCAAGAATTTGTCAGACATAAAGCATCTTTTTACCAAGCTGGAACACAACTACTACCAGCCGGTATTCAGTTAAATGCCCCAGAAATCGCCGTTTTAGCAGCAGCCCAGTGTTCGCAATTAAATGTTTACCGCCGTCCCCGCGTGGCCATCTTTTCTACTGGCGATGAGTTGGTAACAGTTAATCAATCGTTGCAACCAGGGCAAATTGTGGATTCTAATCAATATGCGCTGGCTGCTTTAGTCAGAGAATGTGGGGCGGAACCATTACTATTGGGCATTGTCAAAGATGAACCAGTGGCCCTTGAGAAAGTTATTACCGATGCCGCTGCGATCGCTGATATAGTTCTATCTTCCGGTGGTGTTTCAGTGGGAGATTATGATTACATTGACAAAATTCTCCAATCACTAGAAGCCAAAATCCACTTTCAGGCTGTAAATATCAGGCCAGGTAAACCCCTCACCGTCGCCACCCTCCCCACTCCCCACTCTCCCCTCTACTTTGGCTTACCAGGAAATCCTGCATCAGTATTAGTAACTTTTTGGCGGTTTGTGCTACCAGCCATCAAAAAACTTTCAGGAATTCAGCAAGGTTGGGAACCAATATTTTTAAAAGTGCCATCGTATGATGAATTGCGATCTGATGGTCAGCGTGAAACTTATCTTTGGGGAAAATTACATCTAAATGATGGAATTTATCAATTTCATAAAGCTAGTGGTAGTCATAGTTCTGGGAATTTAATTAATCTCGCTCAAACCAATGCTTTAGCAGTTATTCCTGTGGGTAAAAAATTAATTTCTCCACAACAAGAGGTACAAGTTTTACAGTTAACTATTCCTTAAAATCAAGGATTTTTCAATAAAAAAATATTCAATTAACTCTTGTGGGTTTGGCGTCTCGCTCGCCATATAAACTGGGCGGGCAAGATGCCCACCCCACAATTACAGACCACTGTTTTGCAGCTTTATCTGGCAAAAACAGAGGTTTTATTCACAAAAATTAGAATTCAAAATCCTCAAAGCCAGCAAAATTTTGTCACAGTAGAAGTAAAGCTTTTTATTTCACTTGGGTGCTAATTAAATGACTCAAATATTTGAACTTCCAACCAATAAAGACCATTATACGCCTGTTGCTAAACTTGCCGATGTTCGGGCAGCAGGTAGTTTGTTAGTCCACAAAGAAAAACATACCATTGTTTTGTTTTATTCAGACAATAGAGTCTATGCCATAGATAACCGTTGTCCACACATGGGCTTTCCGCTAAACGGTAGTACTTGCAAAGATGGTATTGTTACCTGTCCTTGGCATTATGCCCGCTTCGATGTTGCTAGTGGTGGAACCTTCGATTCTTGGGCAGATGATGTGCCTTCTTTTCCTGTAGAAATTCGGGATGGTGAAGTTTGGGTAAATTTAGCACCTCCAGTTAACCTTGATGCTCACCAACGCCAACGTCTCCAAGATGGCTTAGAGCAGAATATTTCTTTAGTGATTGCTAAATCAACCATCGCCCTTTTAGATTTAGCAGTAAATCCCGCCGAAGCATTTCAAATCGGGCTAGAATTTGGCACTCGTTACAACAAAGCAGGTTGGAGTACGGGTTTAACCATCCACACCTGCATGATGAATTTACTACCTTATTTAGATAAAGAAGATCGACCCCGTGCCTTATTTCAAGGACTTTCCGCCGTAGCCAATGACAGTGCAGGTGCGCCGCCTTTGTTTCCCGTTCACCCATTACCCAACTCTACAGTTGATTTTGTGACTTTAAAAAGCTGGTTTCGCCAGTTTATTAAAGTACGGGATGGTGAAGCTGCTCAAAGATGTTTGGTATCTGCAATTCGCTCAGGAGCCAATGCCAACCAAGTTGCTGATATGTTGTTCTGTGCTGCTACAGACCATCGCTATCTTGACATTGGGCATACCGTTGATTTTATTAACAAAGCGCTAGAAGCCCTTGATGCTGTGAATTGGCAAAAAGCAGAATCGATTCTCGCTAGCTTAGTTTCGGGTTTAGCGGATGCATCTAGGATGGAAGAATCTAATTCCTGGCGCTATCCTGTAGATTTGGTAGCCATTTTAGAGTCGGCTTTCGAGCAATTACCCTCGGTTTTAACTGCGGGGAAATCTCTACAGGGAACTTGGTCTAACTGGGATGAATTAGTACCAATTTTATTAGGTGAAGACCCCCAAGCGATCGCCGATTCGTTGCTAAATGCACTCCAAACTGGTTGTACTGAAGAACAGTTAGCAAGGGTAGTTACCTATACAGCAGCGCTGCGTGTAGCTCGTTTCAATACCAATAATGACTTTGGAGATTGGGATTCTGCCCATCATCCATTTACTTTTGCTAACGCCGTGCATCAAGGCTTACGAAGAGTTACAACAGTGGAATTACTTAGAGGTGTGTTTGATGCAGCCATGAGTGTGTACTTAAATCGTTTTTTGAATGTACCGCCAGCACGGCTACCAGAACCTAAAGATGTTGTAGAAAATCCTGAAGAACTACTCCAGCAGCTACCAGATTTATTAAATCGTCAACAGCAAGTAAACCAGACAGGTAAATTAGTCGCTAGTTATTTATATAGTGGTGGTGCTGCTGAAAGACTCATGGCCATGTTGGGGAAAATGATGTTGCGAGAAAATCGTAATTTTCATGTAATTCAAGAAATTGAAGCCGCCTTTCGCCAGTATTCTCTATTGGGTGATAGTCAGGCTGGTATTCACGTGTTAGTGGCAGCTTCTCGGTATTTAGCAGCCCATTCTCCCACAATGCGATCGCAAGGGCAAACTTATCAAATTGCTTATCGATTACATCGGGGCGAGCGATTATTTGAGGAAAGTTGAGGGAGTTTGAGATTTTAAATTTTGGATTTTGGATTTTGGATTAAAAATTTGGTATCAGTCAACAGTCAACAATCATCACTTTTAATCTCTCCTTTCCAAATATTAAAACACCTGTTCAAAAGCCTCAATTAACCGATTAACTTCCTCAAGGGTGTTGTAATGCACCATACTCACCCTCACAATTCCACCTTTGGATGCTAAACCTAAATATTCAATTAACCGTTTAGCATAAAAGTCTCCGTAGCGAATTCCAATATAATGTTTGTCAATTTTTGGCGGAATTGTTGAACTATGGATGCCATCGACGACGAAAGATATAGTCGGAACGCGGGAATTGCGGTCGGCTTTTGGTTGACCGATGATTCGGACATTAGGCTTACTGTTGAGGTAATTTAGGAGGCGATCGCTAATCTCTTCTTCATGTATGCTAATTAAATCAAATGCCTGCACCATTTGATTTCTCAAATCCGTTGCAGTTTGATTATCGTAGTGAATTTGTGCTAGTTCGCTGAGATAATCACATAAACCCAACATGCCATAACTTAATTCAAAATTGACATTTCCTAGTTGAAATTTATAAGGTATATCTGTTTGGGAAATAAAATAATGGTTCAGCCCAGGTAATCTTAATAAATGTTCTTTTTTACCATAAAGTAAAGCATGATGTGACCCGTAAATTTTATAAAAACTTAGAGTATAAAAATCAACATCTAAATCTTGGACATCAATCAATCTGTGTGGTGCATAAGCAACACCATCGACGCAAATCATAGCATGGCGATCGCGTACAAATGCAGCAATTTCTTTAATAGGGTTGATAGTTCCTAAAACATTAGAAGCATGAGTTAAGGCTACTAATTTTGTGCGCTGATTCATCAATGGTTCTAAATCTGCTAAATCAAGTTCCAAGGTATCTGGACGAATTTGCCAGACTTTAATCTTTATTCCTTGTTTTTCCAAAGCAACCCACGCACCAATATTCGCCTCATGGTCGCAATTAGTAACAATAATTTCATCACCTGGTGTGAAGGTTTGACCTAAACAAATTGACAAAACTCTTAACATCATCGTAGTAGATGGCCCCATTACCACTTCTTGGGGGGAGTTGGCATTAATCAAAGTAGCTATTCCCCTAGTGGCTAAAGCTAATCGTTCTCCTGCAAGTTGTGAAACTCCATAAGAAGCTCCCAACTGAACATCAGAAGTTAAGAGAAATTCGCTAATTCTATCTACTACTTTTTTCAGAGTTTGTGAGCCGCCAGCATTATCAAAAAAAGTCCATTCACCAGCCAGGGCAGGAAAATATTGACGAACTTTATCAACATTCAGGAGCATGGTAGAAATTCTCTAGAGAACGTTCTTTACACTAGCTTATATTTTGGCAAGTCGCCCAGAGAACGTGTCCATCGTTTTTTGTTTACAGTTTGTCATACCAGCTTTCTGACCTTGCAAAAACCTCTATCTGAAGGGGTATACTTAGAAGACAAAAGATGATCTTACTCACATATCTTGTTTCCAACAAGCATTAATGTCTTGATTCTTCACAATTTTTCTGAATTTTTTTGATAATTTTAAGGTAGAGTCAAAGCAAGTCTTGTTTAGATTCTGAGAGTAGATTTTAAGGAAAATCAAGTACACAAGCTAAATTGCAAAACTAGCTATTAAGCTTGTTTGCCTCTTTGAAGTTTCCTTCGCCCTTGGTGTTGGCAAAGCCAAATGCTCGCAAACACGGGTTAACTGTGCCATCGCCCCAAGTCAGTGGTCTAATTTCTCAGCCATTTTTGTATTTTGAATTGTGAATTTTACTGTAATTCCTTGATTAAAAACAAAGGAACAATCTATGAAAACTACGGTTAAATATGACATCAAGCTGATCAAGGAAGAAGCACTTGAACTTGTTAAAAAGAAACTTGTTAACCGTCAGCAGCAAATTTATACTCTGTGTAAATATATTCCTCATCGAGACTGGATTAATTTTGAACTTGAGCTAGAAAAAAATGAATTTCTACTCAGAGATAGAATTATTGATTTACTAGAACATGAATCTTGGGATGAAGACGGAAGCTGCATCTAAAAGCTGATATTATTAGCAACACCGTAATAAAAAGCAAATTACAAATTAACTTTTCAAAACGAAAAATCTTTAAATTGATTCGGGATTTAACCTTTTTCAAAAAACAAGGCAGTCCCGATGAACTTTGTACATCACCAAGGATGAAAATGTTCTTTCCCCCCACTCGCCACTCAATACGGTTCGGATAAGCAGTATGAACTTCCCTTGTGGTCTGGGAAAAGGTTAAGGGGTAAGGGGTAAAGGATGTATTTGAAACCTTTCCCCTTTCCCCTTTAACCGAACCGTATTGAAAGTTTCCGAGCGTCGCCTCAAGATTGCTGAATTCTGAATTCTGTATTCTGTATTCTTTTTCAAGGTTTTGTGTCAGGTAATACTTAATAAGTAGACTATAACCTAACATTTTCTATCAATTCATTACTGAAATACATACTAAGAAATTATACCTATCTTAAATCAGATAAGTTGTATTAAGCAGGTAACTCTTGTAATCCAATCCATCCACTAATGGATCGCCGTTGCCTTGCGTAGCCAAATGTATTAGTATGTTCTGCTTTTTGTAGTTTATTAGGTAATTTTTCCATGACTGTCTCTGCAAACGAACTCACTTGATTCTGCTCATAAACAGGCATTTCTTGCCAACAGCGGCGACAGAACCAGTAAGTTTCTCTACCACGTAGATGTTCTAAAAGTAATCCGGAACAGCAAGGACAGTAATTCATATTTTGTCAAATCCTGTTAATAAAAGTGTTATTGCAAATCCAGGCAGCCAGTTGATAAAGCCGTAATTACTTAAACTAATTTGTCTATATTTTGACTATAGTCTCAGAATGTGAGGAAGTTGTGAGGAAATTTAAAATACTTATTATTTTTATAATATTTATACATATTTATTGAGTAATCACCCCAGGATATTGAACTATTTTCTTCTAAAATCCTGAAATTTTTCTATGGATTGTTGACTGTTGACTGTTGACGGTTCACAGTTAACAGGAGCCACTGTGGTCTCAATACTGCTCGCGCTTTGTGCATTTTCAACTCGGAATTTGGTTTTGGGAAAAGGTGAGCCAGCGCGGTCTTGGGGGTTTCCCCCATGAGCGACTGGCGAACCCCGAAGGGGTTAAAGGGTAAAGGGTAAAGGTTTTTTCTTTCCCCTTCCCCTTTTCCCCAAAACCCGACAAGTATTGACTGTGGTCTTGGGGTTCCCCGACTTGTTTACCAGAGACAGGCGCGTGTATCTGTCACATTCTTTTCTCAAATTGGCATAGATTATTTAAATTTCCCGTTTTTATCCATGTTCTGATAGTCTTAGCGAAATACCGTAACCCTTCGCGTAGCATAAGGAAAAATATTTATTTGATAACAAAAAAATCAGCTTTTCAATGAACTTGACTTTCGTTTACATACTTCGGTTTTTTTTGCGCCATTCTACTAAGTTTGTGCTGAATTTGTATAGTCTAATTCTCTACCTTATGCAATAGAAAAGTGACCACCGATACTCCTTGAAAGAATCCGAAGCATTACACGCGCTGATGATTTCTCTATTTACAATTTTATTTGTCTTCCCATGTTTTCCCCCAATTCCTGACTGGGGCGGTATTTCATGCCTCGAATGCTATTATCAATCGCCAAAATTTTATTTTAGGTCATACTACAAGCCCGTTAAATAAGGTAATCTCTTTAAATAACAGCTCATCTATATTGAATTTGACAATAGAATGAGTTTGTCTACTCTGAAATTCTATCTTCTCTCTACTTGGCGTTCCTGGCTTAGTTACTATATTGTGCTGTTTTTCCTGTATTCGTTTAGTGAAATTTACAGGGCATACTTATCAAAATCGTTAATTACTTGCTTATTTCAAGACAAAAATTATTGATTTGCAAGATTTTACCGACTTTTATTTATGCTAGCTTCTGCTAGTTCGTCCTGTTATCAACAAGATAATTAGAATTGACTGATTAACTATGCAATTCAACGAGCGGCTGATTGATTTACCTACCTTATATCATGTTATTAATCGTACTCCCATAACGATTAATCCTGATAATTATGTAGTCGAAGCTATTGTCTTAATGAATCAGGAAAGATGTCATAAATATGCACAGTCTAGTTATATATCATGGGATTTCAGGCTACAAGAGCGATCGCTAACTGATTGTGTCTTGGTTATGGAAGCAGGAAAATTATTAGGTATTTTTACACAACAAGATGTAGTCAGACTCATAGCTTCTGCAATTGATTTATCGAAGACAACAATGGCCGAGGTGATGAGGCAGCCAGTTGTTACCCTGAGAGAATCAGATGCTCAAGATATTTTCATGGTCTTATCGCTGTTCCGCCACCGTCAAATTCACCATTTGCCAGTTTTAGATGATGATGGACAATTGGTAGGAATCATCGGTGAGGCTGACTTGCTACAAGCGTTTGATTTAGTCAAAATGGCTGGGGTTGTTGAAGGATTGCAACAATGTTTCCAAAAACCCACAGATGAGTTTACCCAAGCTAATGAGCAAGTTGAAATAGACCAAATGCGCTACCAAACTCAAAATTACTTGAAACTATGGGTTGAAGCACAATCTCGTGAAATTATCCAAGTTAATCAACAACTTCAGCAAGCCCTAGAAGAATTTCGGACGACACAAGAGGAACTGCGGCAACAAAATGAAGAACTGCTGACTGCTCGCGAGATCATAGAATTAGAGCGGCGGCGTTACCAAGATTTGTTTGAGTTTGCTCCAGATGGTTACTTGGTAACTAATACAGCAGGTGTTATCCAAGAGGTTAATCAGACGGCAGCAACGTTGCTGGCTATGCCCCAAGAATATTTGTTAAACAAACCTTTAGTATTGTTTGTTGCTCAGGAAGACCGCCAGACCTTTACCACCCGATTGAAAAATTGCCAGCAGGTGCAGGAGTGGGAAATTAACCTCAAACCACAGAAAAAGAAACCTTTCCTGGCTAGGATTAAAGTGACTGCGATTTACGACTCACAAAACGAGCAAATTGGCTGGCGGTGGTTACTTTGCAATATTACCGAACGGCAACAAGCAAAAGAAGCACTGCGCCAAGCTCACAATCAGTTAGAAGCACGAGTGGCGGAACGAACAGCAGAACTTGTGTTGTCTAACGCACTGTTGCAAAAAGAAATTGGGCAACGCCAACGGATGGAAGAGGCATTAAGGCAAAGTGAAAACCTCTATCGCCAACTGGTAGAAAGCCAAACGGACATTATTATTCGCATTGATTTGCAAGGGCAGGTAACCTTTGCCAATGCGGCTGCTTGTCAAACCTTTGGTTGGAGGGCAGATGAGTTTCGTACTCAGTCGATTGTTGACTTTCTTCATCCAGATGACTTACCGCAAGCCAAGGAAAATATCACAAGTTTAATATCTTCCTCTTGTGTATTGACAACTGGTGAGCGACGTGCATTCACTGTTAACGGTATTCGCTGGTTTCAATGGAAGAGTATTGGGATTAGAAATGAAGAAGGAGAAATTGTTGAAATTCAAGGGGTAGGGAGAGACATTACCGAACAGCAAGCAGCAATGCGCGATCGCCAAATTGCCGAAGAAGCACTGCGCCAAAGTGAAGAGAAATTCCGCTATTTCGCCGAAAATACCGAAGCAGTGATTTGGATTGCTAGCGCTAATTCATTGAAACCTTTGTACATTAGTCCTGCTTATGAAAAAATTTGGGGTCGTTCTTGTGAGATTTTGTTTGAGCAACCAGAGTTTTGGATAGATACGGTTTATCCAGACGATCGCCAATGCGCCAGCCAATTCATAGAACAACTGCTGAAAAATCAGTCAGCTTCAGCAGAATATCGAATTTTCCAACTTGATGGCTCCTTACGCTGGATTTGGAATCGGGGCTTTTCTGTGTGCGATGACGAAGGAAAAATTAACTACTACAGCGGTATCGCCGAAGATATCACAGAGCGCAAACTCGCGGAAGAATCACTGCGCGAAAGTGAAGCGCGATTGAATTTAGCTCTAGAAACTGCCCACATGGGCATCTGGGACAGGAACCTCAAAGCCAACACCGTTATTTGGTCTGCCAATATGGGACTACTTTATGGTTTGCCCTCCGGTAGCCCATGTCCCAGCTTTGAAGAGTATCTAAATTTAATCCATCCAGAAGACCGAGAATCTGTGGTTACATGTATAACTCGCGTTCTTGAAGAAGGAAGAGGAACCATAGAGTATCGAGTCGTCTGGCCTGATGGCAGTATACACTGGTTAAACTGTACGAGCCAGGTATACTACAACGAAATCGGCGAGCCGATACGAACCATCGGTACAAACAGAGATATCACCGATCGCAAACTCAACGAACAAAAAATCTCCGAACAAGCGGCTCTACTTGATATTGCCACCGATGCCATATTAGTCAGAGATTTCCAATTCCAAATATTATTTTGGAATAAAGGTGCAGAGCGGATCTACGGTTGGCTCTCAAAAGAGGTGCTGGAAAAAGACTCTAGAGAGATTTTGTTTGCACCAGAAACTCAAACGCAATTAGAAGTGCCCCTAAAAAGTGTAATTGAAAAAGGTTGTTGGCAAGGTGAGTTAAATAAAATTACCAAATCTGGTAAGAAAATTGTCGTTGAAAGCCGTTGGACATTAATGCAGGATGGAAACGGTAAACCCAAATCTATCCTCTGTGTTGACACAGATATTACAGAAAAAAAACAACTCCAAGAACAGTTTTTTCGTACCCAGCGATTGGAAAGCGTTGGTACTCTTGCAGGCGGCATTGCCCACGACTTGAATAATATATTGACGCCAATTTTAGCTGCATCTCAATTGTTACAAAACAAATTGTTTCAAGAGGAAGAGCGTTGTCAACAACTAATGACACTTGTAGAAAGCAACGCTAGACGCGGGGCGACATTAGTCAAGCAAGTCTTATCCTTTACGCGAGGATTTCAAGGAGAGCGCAGAATTATCCAAGTTGAGTATTTGATTTCAGAAATTATCCAAATCACTCAGCAAACATTTCCTAAATCCATTGAATTTTCCACAAGCATCGCAGGAGATATTTGGGCTGTCACTGGAGACACCACACAACTACATCAAGTATTGATGAATCTCATAGTAAATGCCCGTGACGCTCTCCCAGATGGCGGCATTATTGCTATTTCTGCAACCAATCAGTTTCTTGATGAAACTTATACAAAAATGAATCTTGATGCCAAAGTTGGTAATTATATTGTGATTACTATTACCGATAATGGAATAGGCATACCGCCAGAAATATTAGATAAAATTTTTGAGCCATTTTTTACTACAAAAGGCGTTAATACAGGGACTGGGCTAGGACTTTCAACTGCACTTGGGATTGTTAAAAGCCACGGTGGTTTTATAAAAGTATCCAGCCGAGTTGGTAAAGGTAGCAAATTTCGAGTTTTTTTACCAGCGGTGCAAGCAACGGAAGTACTGAATGTAGAAAATTTAGAAGCGCATACAGGACAGGGAGAATTAATTTTAGTTGTAGATGACGAACCTCAAATTCGTGAAATTGCTCAAATCATCCTCGAAAATCACAATTACAAAATGCTCGCTGCCAGTACAGGCATTGAAGCCATTGCCCTTTATGCCCAGTACAAGCATCAAATTAAAGCTGTATTAATGGATATCATGATGCCAGAAATGGATGGTATCATCGCTATTCGCACCTTACAAAAAATGAACAAAGAAGTTAAAATTATTGCCTGTAGCGGTTTGAATTCAATGGAAATGTTGACCGAAGCTGCTGATACCAAGGTGCAAGCAGTTTTATCAAAACCGTACACAGCAAAAGAATTGTTGAAAATATTAGACCAAATATTTAGAAATTGAGAATTTAGGTTAAGATTTGTTGACTGATGACTGGGAAGAGGATGGGGAGGTAATAGGGTTCGGTTAAAGGGGAAAGGGGAAAGGGGAAAGGGGGAAGGGGAAAGGGGAAAGGGTAAAGGGTAAAGGGGAAAGGGGAAAGGGTAAAGGGGGAAAGGGGGAAAGGGGAAAGGGGAAAGGGGAAAGGGGGAAAGGGGAAAGGGAAAAGGGGAAAGGTTTCAAATACATCCTTTATCCCTTACCCCTTAATCTACTGCTTATGCGAACCGTATTACCTCATCTCTCTACTTCACTCACAACTTCCTCAAATTGTTGTTTTAATGTGGGTGTGTGGGTAAGATATTGCCAAAGTTGGGATACTCCCGATGAATATTGTTAGGAAGATTAATGATGAGTTAGCGATCGCTGGACAAATTACGTTAGTTCAGCTAAAACAAATAGCTGATGAAGGTTATAAGTCTGTAGTGAATTTGCGTTTACCTGATGAAACAGGTTTGTTAGCTAATGAAAAGGAAAAAATTGAGCTGTTGGGATTGTACTATCTAAACCTACCTTTCAAAGCTCAAGATATTAATGATGTAGTCATGCTGGAAATATTTCAGAGAATTGCTGAATTACCAAAACCGACGTTGATTCATTGTGATAATTCAATTCGCTCAGCCACTATAGTATTGCTATATATTGCCTTAAAACAAGGCATAGCTTTTGATAAAGCGCTGCAAAAAGTTATTAATTTAGGTTTAATTTAGCTCAATTTTATACAGTGATAGCCTGAAAAATTGGAAATATCGGAATTTTGTCCTGATTCAGCAAGCTCTACTTAATCATTGCCTAAAGTAATTCCAAATTAGGAATTTAGCCTAGTGTTTAGACACAGAGGAATTGGCAACATAGTTATTTTCTTCGATTAAACGACTGTAATTTTCTTTGATTAAACGGCTGTAAGTTCTTTGGGGAATAAAATGAAGTGGATTGTAACCAATGAAACGCAAAATCAGCACACAGGCCCAGGAATATCGACCATCGGTAATTGCTGCAATTACCTGCTCTAATTGTTCTGGACTCATGGCTTTTTGAAAGTTTTTTTGAGAGGAAGAAATTTGGTAGTTCATGGTTAACCCTGGTGTAACTTACTAAAACAGTGTTATTCGATAGTGATTACTCAGCAATTTGGTCTGGTTCAAGGGTCTTGATTCGTCAATAAAAAATTTGGCTTTTGATTTTAGATAGCGTCTAGTGTCTTTGGTAAGTAAGCTCGTTGAATCAAGAATATACCAGACTTCAACCCGCAGAGTTTCAAACCAGTCCTCAATTACTAAGGAAAACTCTATCTCTGTATAACATTCCTATTTGATTTGTTAACTTACTTTTGGGAGAAGATGATAAACAATAAATGTTGTTTACAACTCATTTAGGATTGTTACAGTTATGCCTGATTGAGAAGTTATACACATCTAGAATAATATGTATTTGCGTCTGCTTTAGCCAATTTGGCAGTTTTTTTAATCAAAAAAATTTGTATTTTTTGATTCTAGAAGTTTGTATCTATCTTCATTATTTCATACCACAGCTAGAAGCAGCAGTAGTCCTATTTATCTACCATTATAGTAATAATGTGTCTTCCAGAACTATCAAGAGAACAAATTGCAGGTAGAGGAGAAAAAATCAAGTTCTGAATTAGTTAAATCTCTGGAATTTGGTCATGTATGAATTATTTCAAGCTGTATTGAACAGTGAAGAAAAAACTGTTCTACGTCAGTTGATAGATATTTTGAGTGCTTCTGGTAAGCGCTACTTCCTGAGGAATGAGATTTTGCAAATTTTTGCTGACTACTGTCAGCAATGGCAAAAACCAACTTACTTTTATCACTCTTCTTCTGTGGGGAAAATCATACACTACACCCATGAAATAATTTTAGACAATGAATGTAGTTGGTTTGTTGTTCGTCCCCGGATTGCTAGCCAAGAAGTTTGGCAATTGACAGCTGACTTTAATAGCTTTGAGCAGAGGACACCCCAAGCGTTATTAGATGTGAGCGATCGCTTGGTGAACCGCTACCAAGATCGCATCCTAGAAATCGACCTCCATCCTTTTTACCAAGATTCTCCCAGAATCGATGACCCCAGAAATATCGGTCAAGGCTTAGGTTTTCTCAACCGTTATCTTTCCAGTCAATTATTGACTGACCCCCAACATTGGCTAGAACTTTTGTATTTAGCTTTAGACAAAATTAGTTACGAAGGAATTGAACTGCTAATTGGCGATCGCATTACCTCAGGTATACAGCTAGCTAAACAAATTAAGCTAGCCATCAAATTCCTGAGTCAGCAACCCCCAGATGAACCCTATGAAAAATTTCACTCCCAGCTGCAACAACTCGGCTTTGAACCGGGTTGGGGTAATACTGTAAGACGAGTCCGAGAAACTTTAGAACTTTTTGATCGACTAATTTACTCGCCAGAACCCGCAATTCTAGAAACATTTGTCGCCCGTGTCCCCGCCGTATTTCGCATAGTTTTGATTTCCATACACGGCTGGGTTGGACAAGAAGATGTCTTGGGAAGAGATGAGACATTTGGTCAAGTGATTTATGTCTTGGAACAAGCCCGCAGTTTAGACAAGAAACTTCATGAAGAAATCAAACTCGCTGGTTTGGATTTTTTAGGAATTAAACCCCATGTAATTATTCTCACTAGATTAATTCCTAACTGTGAAGGAACATGTTGTAACCTGCGCTTAGAAAAAGTTGAAGATACCCAAAACACTTGGATATTGCGAGTTCCTTTTGCGGAATTCAATCCAGAAATTACCAACAATTGGATTTCCAAATTTGAAATTTGGCCGTATTTAGAAACATTTGCCGCCGACGCTCAAAAAGAATTACTAACTCAATTCCAAGGTAAACCCAATCTGATAATTGGTAACTACAGCGATGGTAACTTAGTAGCTTTTCTTTTATCCCATAGCCTGAAAGTTACCCAGTGTAACATTGCTCATTCCCTAGAAAAACCGAAATATCTATTTAGTAATTTATATTGGCAAGATTTAGAAGAAAAATATCACTTTTCGGCACAATTTACCGCCGATTTAATTAGCATGAATGCAGCTGACTTCATCATCACATCGTCTTATCAAGAAATTGTCGGCACCCCCGACACCATAGGTCAGTATGAGTCATATAAGTGGTTTACTATGCCACAACTGTATCACGTAGTTGATGGCATTGATTTATTTAGTCCTAAATTTAACTTTGTACCGCCGGGAGTCAATGAAAATATTTTCTTCCCCTACAGTCAAAAATTACACCGAGAACCGCAACTTTCCACACAAATCCACGAACTACTTTTTAGTAGCGAACATCCCCAAATATTTGGTTATTTAGATAATCTTCAGAAGCGACCCATTTTTGCCCTCGCTACTTTCACTTCCATTAAAAATCTCACTGGTTTAGTTGAATGCTTCGGTAAAAATCAGGCGTTGCAAGAACGTTGCAACCTGATTCTCTTAGCTAGTAAACTACATTCAAATGAAGCGACAAATCCAGAAGAAGCAGGAGAAATTAAAAAACTCCACGAAATTATTAATCAATATCAACTGCACGGCAAGATTCGTTGGTTAGCAATGCGTCTTTCTAGCCGCGACCTCGGCGAAGCCTATAGAGTAATCGCAGATTGCCAGGGGATTTATGTACAATTTGCCCGCTTTGAATCCTTCGGCAGGTGTATTTTAGAAGCCATGATTTCTGGTTTACCAACTTTTGCAACTGAATTTGGCGGATCTTTAGAAATTATTGAAAATCAAGAAGATGGATTTAATATTAATCCTACAGATTTAGAAGGAACAGCAAATAAAATTTTAGACTTCCTGGAAAAATGCGAACTTTATCCCCAACACTGGCAAGAAGTTTCAGAATGGATGACTCAGCGAATTCATCATAGATATACATGGCATTCACATACTAATCAATTATTACTGCTGACGAAAATATTTAGTTTTTGGAACTTTATTGCTCCAGAAAATAACGAAGCCAGAGATCGTTACATGGAAACTTTATTTCACCTGATCTATAAACCAAGAGCCGAAAAGATTTTAGAAAAACATCTTAGTGGGCATAGGGCATAGGGGAGGCAGTGCGGTCTTGGGGTCTCCCCAAGTGGAGCAACTGCCGTCATGGGGCATGGGGCATGGAAGAGGATAAGGGAGATTTAAAACTGAAAGTTTTGAGCTTCAGAGGCTCAAAGTTAAAGTTCAAAGGTTCAAGGTTCCAGTTCAAAACCTCAACATTCAAACTTATTTCTTTATGCCCCATGCCCGATGCCCCATGCCCGATGCCCAGTCCCCAGTCACCACTCACCAGTCAACATGGAAACAAAAGGTCGTTCTCGCCATTTTATCTACACAGACTGGATATTAACCGAAACCCAGTTTGACCCCGATCAATTACACTCCAAAGAAACTGTCTTTACTATCGGTAATGGATATCTGGGAACAAGGGGTAGTTTTGAGGAAGGTTACCCCAGTGCATTGCCGACTACTTTTATCCACGGTGTTTATGATGATGTGCCAGTGGTGTACACTGAGCTAGTTAATTGCCCTGACTGGTTACCCTTGGTAGTGATGGTCAATGGGGAACGCTTTCGTCTCGACCAAGGTGAAATATTGCAGTATGAGCGAAGCCTAAATCTGCGTCAAGGACTTTTAGGCCGTTCTGTGCGTTGGCGTTCTCCCAGTGGAAAAACCATAGACTTTTACTTTGAACGCTTTGTCAGTTTTGCAGACCAGCATGTGTTAGCACAACGATGTCAGCTCACACCAGTGGATTTTGATGGGGTAATTGAAGTTCAGGGAAGCATAAATGGGTATACGGAAAATCAGGGTTTTAATCACTGGGTAGGACTAGACCAAGGAAAGACTGACGAAGGAATTTGGTTGCAACGCCGCACTCGCAACTCCCAAATTGAATTGGGTATCGCAGCTAAAATGACGATATCAGGGGCACAAGCATCGTTGCAAGTCAGTACTGCACCTGGTTATCCCACCCTCAGCATGACTTTTTTAGCGAAAACACAACAAACTGTAACGGTGGAAAAATTTGTGACAATTTTTACGTCGCGGGAGGTTGAAACACCAGTTGCAGCAGCTAAAGAAAAACTCGCGTACCTACCAGACTATGCAAAATTACTAAAAGCCAGCGAACAGGCATGGCAGGAAGTTTGGCAACAATGCGATATTGTAATTGAGGGAGATGGCACGGCGGCTTTTGCTGTTCGCTACAATTTGTTTGAGCTGCTGATTGCTAGTCCACAGCATGATGATAAAGTCAGTATTCCGGCGAAAACTCTTTCAGGATTTGGTTATCGCGGTCATATTTTTTGGGATACAGAAATTTTTATGCTACCGTTTTTTCTGT
>VFQR01001476.1_pt1 | contig 18015 bp, 17 predicted proteins | sample 3512321 | NCBI WGS metagenome assembly VFQR01 (sample SAMN10412374, study PRJNA504923) | tailings metagenome | isolation source: Relicate 3 Philex TSF1 revegetated site | place: Philippines: Tuba, Benguet | collected 2017-08-29
CAGCGCACGTTCCAGCTCGGGCTCGTCATGCACTTCGACGAGCGTATCCATGTTCCAGTGCACGGCGGCAGAATAAAGCTCGCGCGCGACACGGTCGTCGACCGCCGCCATGATGATCAGAATGCAATCGGCACCGAGCGCGCGTGCTTCCGCCACCTGATAGGGTTCGTACATGAAATCCTTGCGAAGGGCGGGCAGGGCCGTCGCCTCGCGCGCGGCGACGAGAAATTCCGGCGCGCCCTGAAACGAAGGCGTGTCGGTCAGCACCGAAAGACACGTAGCACCACCGGCAGCATAAGCGCGCGCCAGCGAGGGCGGATCGAAGTCGGCACGGATCAGGCCGCGCGAAGGGCTGGCTTTCTTGATCTCGGCAATGAGCGCGTAATCGCCGCGCGAAACTTTCGTCTCAAGGGCTGCCAGAAACCCGCGCACGGGCGGGGCCGCTTCGGCTGCAGCCTCGACTTGCGCGAGCGGACGCGCGCGCTTCGCGGCGGCGATCTCCTCGCGCTTGTAGGTGCCGATTTTTTCCAGCACGTCGACCATATCTCAGCTCTTGCTCTTCGTTCTGTTCAAGTCCGGTTGGAGACCTGTACAAGCTTTTCGAGGCGTTTTTTTGCCTCGCCGGTATCGATCGACTTTGCCGCGAGCTTCACGCCCTCGGAAAAATCCTTCGCTTTCCCCGCAACGACGAGGCCAGCACCGGCATTCATCAGCACGACATCGCGATAGGGACCGGGTTTGCCGTCGAGTACAGCGCGAAGTGCGTCCGCATTCTGCGCGGCTTCGCCGCCCTTGAGGTCGCCGGGCTTGCAGGCTTTCAGGTCGACGTCTTCAGGCTTCACCTCGAACGTCGTAACCTTGCCGTCTTTCAGTTCGGTGACATAGGTCGGGCCGGTGGTCGTGATTTCGTCGAGGCCATCGGAGCCGTGCACGACCCATGCGCGATCGGAGCCGAGCGCGCCTAGCACTTTTGCCAGCGGTTCGATCCATGAACGGGCGAACACGCCGACCATTTGCCGTTTTACGCCGGCCGGATTGGAGAGCGGGCCGAGCAGATTGAAAATCGTGCGGGTGCCGAGTTCGACGCGCGTTGGGCCGACATGTTTCATCGCCGGATGATGCGCCGGCGCGAACATGAAACCCAGTCCCGCTTCCTTGATGCAATCGGAAACCTGTTCAGGCGTCAGATCGATTTTGACACCGAGTGCGCCAAGCACATCGGCGGCGCCAGACTTTGAAGAAAGCGCGCGGTTTCCGTGCTTGGCTACGGGCACGCCCGCACCCGCGACAACAAACGCCGAGCAGGTGGAGATGTTGTAGGAGCCTGCCGCATCACCGCCAGTGCCGACCACGTCGATCGCTTCCGGCGGCGCCACTACAGGGAGCATTTTCGAACGCATGGTCGAAACCGCACCGGTGATCTCGTCCACCGTTTCGCCGCGCAGGCGCAATGCCATCAGCAGCCCGCCCATCTGCGCAGGGGTAGCTTCGCCCGACATCATCTTGTCGAAGACGTGCGCCGCTTCATCGCGCGAGAGGGTCGCTCCGGTCGCGACCTTGCTGAGGAGCGCGCGAAACCGTTCCATGTCAGTTCTTCTTCTTTTTTGCCGCGTTCCATTCAGCGGCGAGGTCGAGAAAATTCTTCAGGATAGTCTGGCCCTGTTCGGACAGGATGCTCTCCGGATGAAACTGCACACCGTGCACAGGGTGCGTTTTATGGGAGAGTGCCATCACGAGGCCATCGCCGGTTTCCGCTGTGACTTTCAGATCGGTTGGCATCGTGTCGCGCTTCACCACCAGCGAATGGTAGCGCGTCGCCTCGAACGAACCGTTGATCCCGCGCATCAGGCCTTCGCCCTTGTGTCGTACTTCCGAAAGCTTGCCATGTACGGGCGAGGGTGCGCGGATCACATCGCCGCCATAGGCAGCGCCGATCGACTGGTGGCCCAGGCAGACGCCAAGGATCGGCGTGTCGCCGCCAAGTTTTTTGATGACGTCGATCGAAATGCCAGCCTCCTTCGGCGTGCAGGGACCGGGAGAAATGACGATGGCGTCGGGCTTCTTCTTCGCGATCTCGTCGACCGAAATCTCGTCGTTCCGATGCACTTCGACCTCGGCGCCGAGCGCACCCAAGGCGTGCACCAGGTTCCAGGTGAAGCTGTCGTAGTTATCGATCAACGCGATTTTCGGCATGATCCGGCCCCAAACAGATTGGGTGCCAGTTTGCCGCCGGGGTCGTCAAGCACGGCCGCTTTTCATGCTTTCCACCGGTTTTCATTCCCTGAATTCGACCTTGTCCGGCACACGGTTAAAGGCAATTTTCGCTCCCAGATATTGCAGCGTGATCCCGTGCTGGGACGCGGGCGCCACCGCGCCGCGGCCATAGCGGGCGACGAGTTTATCGAGTGCTGCCCACAACGCCTCGCCGCGTGAAAATCCATCGGCCCGCCGCGCGATGAAAAGATCGAACGAGCGTTTTTCCACCGGCACCAGCCGGTGCAGCCAGATCGAAACCTTTTTCAAAGGCTCGCGCGATCCGTTCTGCCGGATCATCTGCCGCCACAGCTTTTCAAGCTGGACGAGCAATTCGAAACTGTCCTGGGTCGGCGGAAAATTCGTCTCGCCAACAAATCTTCCATAATCCACTCCGCGTGCGGAAAACCCGAGGGCGCCGGCCGCATCGCCATAACGGCGGAGCCGCATGGCGGCTTTCAGCAGCAACGCCCGGGCGACGATCCGTGCGTGTTCGGGCCGCCGCATCCTTGGAGACAGCATGCGGCTGTGGCCGATCGAATGGCGATGGGTCAGTTCTTCCGGAAGTTCATACCCATGCAGCGCATACCAGAAGCGTTCGCCCGCGACCGATCCCCAGATGGTGCGGGCCTGCTTCGGTGCGAGCGCCCACAGTTCGGCGATGCTGGAAATTCCGGCCTCCAGCAGATGCTGCTCCATGTTCCTGCCGATGCCGGGCAGATCGATCAGGTCCAGTTTCAGGAGAGGGCCGGGAAGATTCTCGGGCGGCAGCAGCACAAGGCCGTCCGGCTTTTGCAGCTTGCTTGCGATTTTCGCGAGCAGGACGGTCGGAGCAACGCCCACCGAACACCGGAGCATGTCGCCGACTTTCGTGCGGATTCCCGACTTGATCGCAAGGGCAAGCTCGCGCGCGCGTTCCGGCAGGCATTCATCGCCCATCAGGCGGCAGGACGCTTCGTCGATGGAGCGCACCTTCTCGATGGGCAGGTGGTTCTGCACCTCCTCCATGATGCGGTGGTGATATTCGACGTAGAGATCGTGGCGGGCATCGACGCAGATCAGATCGGGGCAAAGTTTCCTGGCTTCGTAGATGCGGGTGCCGGTCTTTACCCCGAAGGCCTTGGCCTCGTAGCTCGCAGCGATCGCGCAAGTGGCGTCGGTATCGGCAATCGGCACCACGGCCACGGGCTTGCCGCGCAGTTCAGGGCGAACCTGCTGCTCCACGCTGGCGAAATACGAATTGAGATCGAGAAACAGGTGGCGAAGGCCGTTTTCCGCACGCATTGGGCTACTCCGGACAGGGCCGGAGAGCCTAGAACAAATCAGGAACAAATAGGAAGATCAAAAAGCGGCGCGATTATCCCCTTGACACACGTATACCCACTCGGTAGTATCTCCCCATTGGAGATTACCGATGGACGCGAAGCTCAAGAAACTGGGGAAAATGACGGTGCGCGATTTCTTCGCGCGCTTCCCCGATGACAACGCCTGCCTGTCGCACGTCATGGAGGTCCGCCATGGACTGCGCCACGTCTGCCGCGCTTGCGGGAAGGATGGGACGTTCCACAAGCTGGCTGACCGCCGCGCCTATTCATGCGCGCATTGTGGCGATCATGTGTATCCCTGTGCGGGAACTATCTTTCAGGATTCGCGCACTCCGCTCCAAGTTTGGTTTTATGCCATCTATCTTTTCGTAACGACGCGCCACGGCGTAAGCGGCAAAGAACTCGAACGTACTCTTGGCGTGACCTACAAAACTGCATGGCGCATGGGCCATCAAATTCGCAAACTGATGGAAAAGGCGGACGTGTTTCATGCCCTGCGCGGCCATGTCGAACTCGACGAAGCTTACGTAGGTGGTGTCCGTCGCGGTGGACCGAAGGGACGCGGCGCACCGAACAAAACTATCGTGTTCGGCATGGCGGAGCGCGGCGGTCGTCTCGAAACTCAAGTCATTCCGAACGTGAGAATGAAAACGCTGCGTAAGGTGGTTCTGGAAACCATTGAACCCGGAACCAAAGTTTCGACAGACGAACTGCTTAGCTACGGCTTACTGTCGGGTGACGGCTATGAGCACGGCACTGTGCGTCACACTGATAAGCAGTACGTGAAGGGTGAGCACCACGTGAACACGGTCGAAGGCTTCTGGAGAATTTTTAAATCGGCGGTCAACTCGACGCACATTCATGTGTCGTCGAAATACATGGACCGCTATCTCAAGGAATTTTCTTTCCGCTCGAACCACCGCGCGAAGCAGAACGCGATGTTCGACCTGCTGATCGGCGCGGTTTAGCCGCTCTCTCCAAGAGAGCCTCGAACTTCTGGAGGTCAGCCGGACCGGCTCCGGCGGCCTCCTGCTGCCGGATGAACTCATCCAGCCGATTCGACGTTAAAGCTTCTGCAAGGGACAAAGGCGCTTTATCCATCTGGAAAAGCCTCTTTTACGGGCCATATTCGCCCGCTAGGATATATAGGCCATGGCTTCGCCCGATTCAAACGTGGTGCTTTCCACGTTCACGGAGGACCACGTAGTCCGACTCACCGGCATCAGTCAGCGCCAACTGCGCTACTGGGACAGTACTGGATTCTTCGCTCCGAGCCTGGCCTACGAAGATCGCCGCGCGGCGTACAGTCGTCTGTATTCCTTTCGCGATCTCGTTTGCCTGAAAGTTCTGAACGCGCTTCGGAATGACGCGCATGTACCACTTCCGCACCTGCGCGAAGTGAAAGAGATACTCGCACATCTTGGCGAAGATATGTGGGCGAAGACTACCCTCTACGTACTGAATAAGAAGGTTGTCTTTCACAATCCAGAAACGTCTAAAAAAGAAGAGGTCGTTTCTGGTCAAGGAATTCTCCAGATTCCGCTCAAGGTGGTTTCTGGCGACATGGCAACCGCCGTTAAAAAACTGTGGCGGCGTAGCGATGAAACGCATGGAAAAATCGAGCGCCACAAAGGTATTGCCCACAACCAGCCAGTAATTGCGGGAACACGGATTCCGGTAAGAAGCGTCAAAGCATTTTCAGACGCTGGATACTCTGTTGCTCAAATCAAAAAAGAGTATCCAACACTTACCGAAGAGGACATCCGAGCTGCGATTGCATTTGATGACGCAGCTTGAGCGGCGGCAGGCCACATCTTCGCACTTTTTTGGACGCAGGCGTCCCCGATTCTGTTGGTGAAGTTTTCAAAAAACACGGACACGCGGTGATCTTTCACCGCGATGCTCTTCCTGAAGGTGCGAAGGACAAGCAAGTCTGCGCAACGGCACTCAGTAATGAAGCGATCCTCGTCGCAATAGACGCGGACATGAAATCATTTCCAAAGCGCTTCGGGATAAGTCGTGGAAGTGATCGCTTCGCCCGCCTTAACATCATTCGTATCTGCTGCAACGAGGTGCTGGCCTCAAAGCGCTTGGATCAAGCGATGTCGCTGATCGAACACGAGTGGAATTTCAGCGATGAAAAAGTTGCCCGCAGATTATGGGTCGAACTACGGCCCCACGATCTTCGCAGTAATAGATAGGCCTCTAGCCATACCTGTCTCAAAGGGATAAAGGCCAAAAGCGGGAAATACCCCGGTCCGCTCAACCCCGGCTTGCCCGGGAGAAGCGCACGGCTTCTTCCGCTGCCCGGAATAGCGCGCGGGCCTTGTTCTCGCATTCCTTCTGCTCGGACACCGGATCGGAGTCCGCGACGATCCCCGCACCGGCCTGAACATACATCCGGCCATCCTTCACAACGGCGGTGCGGAGCACGATGCAGCTATCCATCGAGCCGTCAGCGGCAAAATACCCGACCGCACCCGCATAGATGCCGCGCCGGTCGCGCTCCAGTTCGTCGATGATCTCCATGGCACGCACTTTCGGCGCGCCCGATACGGTACCTGCCGGAAAACCCGCCACCAGCGCATCGATCGCATCGTGCTTCGGATCGAGTTCGCCCTCGACATTCGAAACGATGTGCATGACCTGGCTATAGAACTCGAGGAAGAACTTGTCGGTGACCTTCACCGTGCCGATCTTCGAGACGCGGCCGGCGTCGTTCCGTCCGAGATCGAGCAGCATCAGGTGTTCGGCGCGCTCTTTCGGATCGGCAAGAAGCTCGTCGGCAAGCTGCTTGTCTTCCGCGGGCGTTGCACCGCGCGGGCGGGTGCCAGCGATGGGACGGATCGTGACCTTGCCCTCGCGCGCGCGCACGAGAATTTCAGGGCTGGAGCCCGCGACGGCAAAACTTCCAAAGTCCAGAAAATAAAGAAACGGTGCCGGGTTCACACGGCGCAGCGCGCGGTAGAGCGAGAACGGCGGAAGCGAGAAGGGCGCTTCGAACCGTTGCGAGAGCACGACCTGAAAAATATCGCCCGCAAAAATATACTCCTTCGCGCGCTTCACCATCGCTTCGTAATCGCCGGCCGGCGTATTCGAACGGCGGTCAACCATGCCCGGGTCGGACCAGACGTCCGGCGAAGCTTTTTCAATGGAGGAGTCGAGATCCTTCACGACGCGCATGATGCGGTCGCGGGCGGCTTCGTGTGCCTGAGCGGCGGGCGTATCCTTCTCGGGACGCACTGGCGTGATGATGGTAATGGAGTCGCGCACCGCGTCGAACACCACGACAATGGTGGGGCGGACCATCAAGGCGTCGGGGACGCCGATCTTGTCGGGCTTTGCCTCGGGCAGGCGTTCCATCAGGCGCACGGTTTCGTAGCCGAGATAGCCAAACACGCCTGCAGCCATCGGCGGCAGTTCCGGCGGGACTTCGAGCTTGGACTCTTCCAGCAACGCGCGGAGTGAATTCAGCGGGGCCTCACTCACCGGCTTGAAATCACCGGGAGCTTCCATGGGATTGCGATTGATCGAGGCTTTCGCGCCCTCGCACCGCCAGATCACGTCCGGGGAAAAACCGAGCACCGAGTAGCGGCCACGCACGGCGCCGCCTTCGACGGATTCCAGCAGAAACGAGTTGGGCCGTCCGCCTGAAATCTTCAGGAATGCCGAGACCGGGGTTTCCAGATCGGCGACGAGACTTGTCCAAACAAGCTGCGCTTCCCCGCGATCATACCGGGCCGCGAAGGCCGAAGCGGCCGGCTGGACTTCCATGGTCAGTTTCCGGCCGCGCCCGTCACGTTGCGGAAGGCGGCTTCATTGACGCTGACACCGATCTGCTGCTGCAACTGCATCACGTACTGGACCAGCAAATCGTCCTGAATGGTTGACGCAAGCGCCGTGACACGCTGCGAAGCAGTTCCGCCGTCCGCAGGCAGGTTCACCGCATTGACGCGGAATACGATGCGGCCGATCTGATCGTCCATGGTTGCAATACCGGCCTTGCCTTGCGGCGTTTCAAAGATCGCCGCGAGCGTGCGTGCATCGATGCCGTCCGCCGTCGAGCCGCGCTTGAGTTTTTCGCGGGTTTCGACCTTGAGACCCTGGGCCACCGCTTCGATCTTTTCGTTCGCATCGAGGCGCTTTTTCATTTCCTCCGCGCGCTCGCTGAGCCGCTTGGTGACCTCGTCATCTTTCCAGCGTTGCTCGACGCGATCCTTTACCTCGTCGAGGGGCCGGTCGCGCGAGGGCGTGGACCCCGCAACCTCGAACCAGACATATCCGCCACCGCCGCCGCGAACTTCGACCGGGTCGGTTTCGGTGTTTACGTCCGCCGAAAAGGCGCTCGGCAAGACCTGCTCCAGTCCCGCAATGCCGGAAACCGGATTGCCATCGGCTGCCCGGCCGCTCCGGTCGACTGCTTCGATGGTGCTGATTTTCAGTTTGGTCTTGGCGGCGACTTCCGTGAGGTTTGCGCCGCTTGCGCGCTCGTCCTCGATCTTGTCGTGCAGGTCGAGGATCACGCGGCGGGCGCGTTCGGTGGAGACGATCTTCTTCACGGCTTCGGCATGTTCCGCGAAGTTCGGCTCCTTGCCGGGAATGATTTTCGCGACCCGCACCAGCGCCACGCCAAAACGGCCGTCAATCGGATTGCTCAGCTTGCCTTCCGGCAACGAGAAGGCGGCGGCTGCAATCGCAGGGTCGGTGATGTCGCGTCTGGTGACGGTGCCGAGCGTAAGGTCGCTCGCGCTCAGGCCGCGTTCCTTGCCGATGCTTTCAAGGGTGGCCCCGCCATCGATTTTCTGCGCGGCCGCGCGGGCTTCTTCCGCCGAGGGAAAAATGATCTGCTGGACGTCGCGGCGTTCCGGCACCGAAAGCCTTTCGCGCTGCGCTTCGAAGGCCTTCTTCAAATCGGTTTCGGTGATCTCAAGCGTGCTCGCCACGGTCTCGGCGGTGAGGGCGAGGAGAACCAGCTTTCGATACTCAGGCGCGCGGAATGCAGACTTTCGTGTCTCGAAATATTCGGCGATCTGTTCGGGCGTAGGATTCGGGATCGTGCCTGCCGCCGCGCGGTTCAGTACGACAAATTGCGCCGTCCGTTCCTCGTTTTCATGGCGGCGAAGCGCGACGCCGAGGATTTCCGGAGCCAGCAATTCGCCGGCCAATCCGCGGCCGATCTGCTGGCGCAGCGCGAAGCGCCGTTCGACGCCCAGATAGCGGTCTTCGGTATAATAGTTCGACCGCAGCACTTCCTCGAAGCGATTGGCGTCGAACAGACCGTTCGCGCCGCGGAATGCGGGATTGGTATGGATGCGCCGGATCAGTTCTTCGTTGCTGATCGCAAGGCCGAGGGTTCGGGCATGTTCGTCGAAGGTGTTCTCGGCGATGTATTCGCTCAGGATCTGACGGTCGATGCCGAGGGAGCGGGCCTGATCGCCCGAAATATTGCGGCCTACCTGGCCGCTGAGCACGCGCAGGCGGTCACGATAAACTTCGCGGAACTGCTCGATGCCGATGCGCATGGAACCCACCTTCGCGACATCGTTGTCGGCGAAGCGGCGGAACACGTCGGAGATGCCCCAGATCGCAAAGGAGAAGATCAGAAAACCCATGAGGATCTTCGTCACCCAGCCCCTCAGGTGCTTGCGAAATAGGTCCAGCATGGCGTGGTTCAGGCTCCAGCAAATCGGTTTGTGAAAGTGCGCGGATAATAGGGATGCGACCGGGCCGCCGCAATGCGCGAAGTCCTTGTTTGCGCGCGGCAAATGGGTCTGCTACGCGCCTCGGTTAATTGCAGAGAGGACAAAAATGGCGGGCACGCGGCGACCCTTGGTGGCGGGAAACTGGAAGATGAACGGGCTTGGCGGCTCCGTTGTCGAACTGGACAAGACCATTCAGGGCTTCGCCGCCGATCTTGCCGCCAAAACCGATCTCCTGATCTGCCCGCCCGCGACACTGATCGCGCAATTCGCCACCAGGGCGAAGGGATCGAAAGTCGCCATCGGCGGACAGGACTGTCATCCAAAGGCTTCGGGCGCGCACACGGGCGATCTCTCCGCCGAAATGCTCCGGGACGCCGGTGCCACTGCCGTCATTGTAGGACATTCGGAGCGGCGGGCCGATCACGGCGAGACGGACGCGCAAGTCCGGGCCAAGGCGGAAGCGGCCTGGCGCGCGGGCCTGCTTGCCATTGTCTGCGTGGGTGAAACTCGCGCCGAGCGGGAAGCGGGAGACACGCTCCCGGTCGTGGGCCGCCAGATCAAGGGCTCCATTCCGGACGGTGCTACCGCGGCCAATACCGTGATCGCCTACGAGCCGGTCTGGGCCATCGGCACAGGCCTCACGCCCACCGTTCAGGACGTCGATCCGCAAGGAGCTTGTGAAACGCTTCGGTGAGGCTGCCGCCGCCATGCGTATTCTCTACGGCGGCTCGGTGAAGCCCGAAAACGCCGGTATCCTGCTCAAGGCAGCGGACGTCGATGGGGCGCTGGTTGGTGGTGCCAGCCTGAAGGCAGACGATTTTCTCGGTATTTCAAAAGCCTATAAGTGAACCCGCTCACAAACTGAATCAGCTTGCTCACAATCCGATTCAAGCCCTTGCAAAAGCGATCGAGCGGCCAAATCTAGCCGGTTGAAGGCAGATTCCATTCCGGTGCGGCAGATGGGCCTCCAGCCTCCCAAGGGTGGAATCCCCGGACGTGATCGTGTATGGCTCCCGCCGGCCCGCTGCACCGGCAAACGGGCCATTCAGGAACATCCATGCAGACCGTATTGATCGTCGTTCACCTTTTGATTGTGCTCGCCATGATTGGCGTGGTGCTGCTCCAGCGCTCCGAAGGCGGAGCACTTGGAATGGGCGGCGGCGGCGGTTTCATGTCCAGCCGCGGCAGCGGCAACCTGCTGACCCGGACGACTGCGATTCTGGCTGCCGCTTTCTTCGTGACCAGCCTGACCCTTTCGATCATGGCAGGCTGGGGACGCGGACAGGCGCCGTCCTCGATCATCCGGCAGACCGCTCCGGGTTCGCCCAGCGCACCGGCAGGCGGCGGCGGACTGCTCGACGCACTGAAGCAATCGTCTCCTTCGGGACCGCAGGTTCCGCAGTCGAAGTGACACTCAAACAAGGGCCGGGGAACCGGCCCTTCGGTTTTCTGCAATCCGAAAAAGTGTGACGAGAGAAAAAATTCTCTCGTCGAATCGATTTGAGAGGAATACAGGTTGGCTCCCATGGCGCGGTACATTTTCATCACCGGCGGCGTGGTCTCCTCACTGGGCAAGGGTCTCGCATCGGCCGCTCTCGGCGCGTTGCTGCAGGCGCGCGGCTACAAGGTGCGGCTGCGCAAGCTGGACCCGTATCTCAATCTCGATCCGGGAACGATGTCGCCGTACCAGCACGGCGAGGTGTTCGTCACCGATGACGGTGCGGAGACCGATCTCGACCTCGGGCACTATGAAAGATTTACCGGCCGTCCCGCCAACAAGCAGGACAACATTACCGCCGGGCGCATCTACCAGAACATTCTCAACAAGGAACGGAAGGGCGACTATCTCGGCGCCACCATTCAGGTCGTTCCTCACGTCACCAATGCGATCAAGGATTTCATCCGCGACGGCAACGAGGGCTACGATTTCGTGCTGTGCGAAATTGGCGGCACCGTCGGCGACATCGAGGCGCTGCCGTTCTTCGAGGCGATACGGCAATTTGGCATCGAACTTCCGCGCAACCACGCGGTCTATATCCACCTGACGCTGCTGCCGTTCATTCCGAGCGCGGGCGAACTGAAAACAAAACCGACGCAACACTCGGTGAAGGAGCTGCGCTCCATCGGCATCCAGCCCGATGTTCTGCTCTGCCGCACCGACCGGCCAATCCCGCCGGAAGAGCGCCGCAAGCTTGGCCTGTTCTGCAACGTGCGCGAGACCGCCGTGATCGAAGCGCGGGACGTAGACAACATCTATGCGGTGCCGGAGGCCTATCACAATGCCGGTCTCGATACGGAAGTGCTTGCTGCGTTCGGCATCGATCTGAAATCGCAGCCGGAGTTGTCCGGCTGGAAACTCATCAACGAGCGCATCCGCAATCCGGAAGGCGAAATCACCATCGCGATCGTCGGCAAGTACACCGGCATGAAGGACGCCTATAAATCCCTCATCGAGGCGCTTTCGCATGGCGGAGTCGCGAACAAGGTGAAGGTGAAGCTCGACTGGATCGAGTCCGAAGTGTTCGAGAAAGAAGACCCGACGCCGTTCCTCGAACATGTGAACGGAATTCTGGTGCCCGGCGGCTTTGGCCAGCGCGGCGCCGAAGGAAAAATCCGCGCGGCGCGCTTCGCGCGCGAGCGGCATGTGCCCTATTTTGGCATCTGTTTCGGTATGCAGATGGCGGTGGTCGAAGCCGCGCGCAATCTCTGCGGCATCGAGGATGCGAACTCCACCGAGTTCGGCGAAACCCGCGAGCCGGTCGTCGGCCTGATGACCGAATGGGTCAAGGGCAATGCGCTGGAGAAGCGCGCCGCCAATGGCGACATGGGCGGCACGATGCGGCTCGGCGCTTTCCCGGCCGTGCTCACGCGCGGCAGCCGTGCGGCGCAGATCTACGGCTCGACCGAAATTTCCGAGCGCCACCGGCACCGCTACGAGGTGAACACGAATTACAAGGGCAGACTTGAACAGCGCGGCATGCGCTTCTCCGGCATGTCACCGGACGGCGTGCTGCCGGAAATCGTCGAGTACGAAGACCATCCCTGGTTCGTCGGCGTCCAGTTCCATCCCGAACTGAAATCGCGGCCGTTCGAGCCGCATCCGCTGTTTGCTTCGTTCGTGGGAGCGGCGGTCGAGCAGAGCAGACTGGTTTAACTAGTCGCCGCTCAATTCCTTCAGCCAGTGCATGATGGTGCTGCGTCCTTCCTTGAGGGCGCCGCGATGATCCGTCTGCAAAACCACAAAGCGGTTCATCGGGTTCTTCGGAGCGCGCGCAAATACGTTCGGGACGCTACGCTGGCTTTGATCGAAGGTGGCGGAGACGATCAGCAGCGGTACTTTCAGTTTTGCCGCGTTGTCCGGCATCACACCCGGTGAATCCGGTGCGAAAAAGCTGAGATAGGCTGTTGGCGTGGCGTTCACCAGAAAATGCGGCTTGCCCGTGTTGCGGTCGGAAAATTCGGTGCGTACATCGCCTTTACCGGCGGCGACGAGTTCGCGGGCATCGCGCAGGCTTTTGTTGATTTCAGGAACCGCATTCGACAGAAATTCCGGGGCGGGTGCCGGCACAATCGCGATGATGCCTTTCAACCCTTCGCGGCGCGCGCCGTAGGCGAGGGCAGCGTTACCGCCAAGGCTCATGCCCATCACGACAATGAAGCTGGCGCCGCGTTCACGCAATTTCGCGGCGGCGCCGTCAATCTCGTCCACGCATTCCAGATAAGGCTTGTCGTAGATGCGGCTCTGCGACCAGCACATCTCCGGGCGCTCGAACTCGATACCGGCCTTGGCGAATGCTTCCGCATATTCGGCGAACTGGGCGGGACTTCCTTCCTTTCCATGTAGAAGTACGATGCCGATTTTTGCGGGCGCTTGCGCGAAAGCGGTGCCTGCAGCGACGATTGCGGCAAGTGCGAAGCAGAACCGAACGAAGTGCATGGAAGCCGCCGTCCAATCTGGTAACTTGGCGAAGCACAGGATTCATACGGCATTCCGGAACCATGGCCAAGATCGTAACGGGGCGCGGCCTCGATCATGCGGCGCACCTCGTGCGCGATCTCGACGGGACAGCAGCGTTTTACGAGCGCGCGGGCTTTCAGGTTGGTGCCCGCAACAGGCATCCATGGGGAACACATAACCGTCTCGTACAATTTCCCGGCTTCTTCGTAGAAATCCTGACAATCGGCGAGCCGGAAAAAATTGCTGTGGCCAAGCCTGGCGAGTTTTCCTTCGGCGCATTCAATCGCGATGTGCTGACGCGTCAGGGTGACGGACTTTCGTGCCTGATCCTTGAGGGGAAAAACCCAGCGGGCGACAAGCAGGCCTATGACAAGTCAGGGTTTGGCGGTTTTGACATTTTCAAGTTCTCCCGCAAGGGCAAGCGCGCCGACGGCAGCGAAACCGATGTGGGTTTTGAACTCGTCTTCGCCGCCGATCCGGCGTCTCCGAATGTTGCCTTTTTCACCTGCATGCAGACGCATCCGGAAAATTTCTGGTCGCCGGCTTTCCAGAAACACCCGAATGGCGTGACCGGAATCAAGGCTGCGGTGCTGACGGCCGAGAATCCGACCGACCATCATGTATTCCTGAGTGCCTTCACCGGCATCCGCGACATTCAGGCGAGTTCGCGCGGCATCACCATCAACACCCCGCGCGGCCAGATATTCGCACTCGATCCGCGCGCCTTCAGGGATACGTTCGGCGTCGAGGCCGAGCGCGATCCGGGTCTTGGATTTTCAGCACTTGTATTCGGCTCAAGCGACCTTGCGCTCACACGCAAGGTGTTGACGGAAGCAGGCCTCAAGTTCCGCGAGCATGCCGGCAGGCTCGTGATCGGGCCGGACGAAGCGCGCGGGGCAACACTCGTCTTTGAACAGAGTTGACCGGAACCGCGCTTGGGGACAAAAGTCCGCCCCATGAACAAGCCCGTCAGCGATATAAAGCCCAATGCGGCCGTTTCCATCGGCAATGTGCTTTTCGGCAACGACCTGCCGTTCGCGCTCATTGCCGGTCCCTGCCAGATGGAAAGCCGCGACCACGCGCTCGAAACTGCGTCGGCGCTGAAGGAGATCGCGGCGAAGCTGAAGATCGGACTGATCTACAAATCCTCGTTCGACAAGGCGAACCGCACCTCGGCGAAAGCCGCGCGCGGAATGGGTCTCGACAAGTCGCTGCCGGTGTTTGCCGAGATCAAATCAAAGCTCGGACTTCCGACGCTCACCGACATTCATGACGAGAGCCAGTGCAAGCCGGTCGCGGAAGCGGTCGACATTTTGCAAATCCCGGCTTTCCTCTGCCGCCAGACCGATCTTCTTCTCGCCGCCGCTGCGACGGGCCGTGTCGTCAACGTGAAGAAGGGACAGTTTCTCGCACCGTGGGACATGACCAATGTGGTCGCGAAGATCACCGGTGCCGGCAACGCGAATGTGCTCGTGACCGAGCGCGGCGTTTCGTTCGGTTACAACACGCTCGTATCGGATATGCGCGCATTGCCGACACTGGCGAAAATTGGTGCGCCGGTGATTTTCGACGCGACCCATTCGGTGCAGCAGCCGGGCGGGCAGGGTACGGCTTCCGGCGGCGAGCGTCAGTTCGTGCCGGTGCTTTCGCGCGCGGCCGTCGCCGTGGGTGTCGCGGGCCTTTTCATCGAGACGCATCCCGATCCCGACAAGGCGCCGTCCGACGGGCCGAACATGGTGCCGCTGCGAGAAATGGAGTCTCTGCTCGCAGAACTCCAGGCCTTCGACCGCGTGGCGAAGAAGCTCGCCTAGTTTGGCGGGGAAAAACTCCCGCGCGCGGCATCATAGCGCCAGATATTCCCGGCCTTCAGTTGCACGCCGCCGATCCAGCGGTTGATCGCGCAAAGATCGAGCCGGTCTGCGTCGCCGCGAAGCACCCTGCTGCCGGCTTCGGTCAGCGCGATTTCCGTTTGTACGTAACCAATCGAATCCTTGTCGCGGCAGGCGCGGGAAATTCCGCCTTCCGGCAACCCTTCGATCAACGGCGTCCTGCCGAAAGCCAAACCGTCGAGGCGGTTGAAAAAACCAAGATCGCCGAGAAACGGTACCGGTTCCTGCACGGCGTAGGCACCGAATGCGAGATTGGGCGTCGTGTGTCCGGCTTCGATCTGGTGCAGCGCGGATCGCTCGATGCGTCCCAGTCCGTCGATGTTGGGAAATTCCTGCAACAGGCGCGCGATAGCCGCGGATGCTTCGGGCAGTGCCGATTCACCGCCCGCGACTTCGAGCATCGCGAGCGGTGTGGGCGCGCGAAATGCAAACCAGATTTCCCGCGCGAGTTCGACTTGTTCGTGCGTAACGGGTGCCAGGCTTTCGGACATTGCGTCGATGTTGCTCTTGCCGAGCGGCGGCGGTGTCAGCCCGAGCAGCAGATCGAAGCGCAAATTCCGGCGTTCCATTTCGCTCAGGATTTGCACCAATTGTAATTGGTCATGCAGATCCGTCTCGAACCAGAGTTCGACGCGCGATCCCATCTGAATTGCGCCAAGCTTCTCATCGCGGCGCGCGAAGTCCGCCGAGACATCCGCAAGGTCGAGACCGAATGCGCCCGACAAATAGGATGCGCGCAGCCGGTTCAGTTCGTCGCCTTCGAGATGGCCCGGCACCGGACCTTCCACCAGCACGTCGCGCCAGATCAGAATGTCCGCATCGGGAAAATGCGCGGCGAGTGCATGCGCCGCGTGGTCGCCATTGGTGATGATGGTGCGGGGAGGCAAGGTTCAGCCGCGTCCGCGATAGGGGGGCACGCCCTGGTCCGGTGCCCACAAGCCTGCAGGCACTTTCCCCGTTTGCCAGAACACGTCGATCGGCATGCCGCCGCGCGGATACCAGTAGCCGCCGATGCGGAGCCATTTAGGCGCCAGCAATTTCACCAGCCGCTTGCCGATCGCGACCGTGCAGTCCTCGTGGAAGGCACCGTGATTGCGGAAGCTGTTGAGGTAGAGCTTGAGCGACTTCGACTCCACAAGCCATTTCGACGGCGCGTAATCGATCACGACGATGCCGAAATCGGGCTGGCCGGTGACGGGGCAGATGCTGGTGAATTCCGGCATCGTGAAGCGGGCGAGATAATCCGTGTCCTGATGCGGATTGACGACACGGTCGAGCACGGCCTTGTCAGGCGAGGCCGGCAGGCTCGCGGGCTTGCCGAGCAGCAGCGGTTGCGTCTTTTTTCTGTTCGTTTCCTTGGGCATTTCCAATCTCCGGCGCGGAAACTAGCCGATATTCCGTCTGCGGGGATAGGCGCTCTTTGACAGCCGCCATTCGTCTTGTAGAAGCGCATCGCCGCAACCGGAATCTCCTCATGACCGCCATTGCCAATATCCGCGCCCGCGAAATCCTCGACAGCCGCGGCAATCCCACCGTCGAAGTCGACGTGCTGCTGGAAGACGGCTCGCAGGGCCGCGCTGCGGTGCCTTCGGGCGCATCGACAGGAAAGCATGAGGCGGTTGAACTCCGCGACGGCGACAAGAAACGCTATCTCGGCAAGGGTGTCCGCAAGGCGGTCGAAGCGGTGAACGGCGAAATTTTCGACGCGATCGGCGGCATGGACGCGACCGAACAGTCCAAGATCGACGAGACGATGATCGCGCTCGACGGCACGCCGAACAAGGCGCGGCTCGGCGCGAACGCAATTCTTGGCGTGTCGCTTGCGGCGGCGAAGGCGGCGGCGCAATCCGCGAACCTTTCGCTGTATCGCTATGTCGGCGGCGCCAGCGCACGCGTGCTGCCGGTGCCGATGATGAATATCGTGAATGGCGGTGCCCACGCCGACAATCCGATCGACTTCCAGGAATTCATGGTGATGCCGGTCGGCGCTTCGACCTTTGCCGAGGCGTTGCGCATGGGTGCGGAAATCTTTCACACGCTCAAGAAGGGTCTGAAGGACGCCGGCCACAATACCAATGTGGGCGACGAGGGCGGCTTCGCGCCGAACCTTGCCGATGCCGATGCGGCGTTGTCGTTCGTGATGAAGTCGATCGAGCAGGCGGGCTACAAGCCGGGCGAGGACATCCTGATCGCGCTCGATTGCGCCGCGACGGAATTCTTCAAGGGCGGAAAATACGTCTACGAAGGCGAGGGCAAGACGCGCGACGCGGCGGCACAGGTCGAATATCTCGCCGATCTCTGCAAGCGCTATCCGATCTGCTCCATCGAAGACGGGATGGCGGAAGACGACTGGGCGGGATGGAAGTTGCTCACCGACAAAATCGGCAGCCGCGTCCAGCTTGTGGGCGACGATCTTTTCGTCACGAACGAGAAGCGCCTGCGTGAAGGCATCGCGAAGGGAACGGCGAATGCAATTCTGGTCAAGGTGAACCAGATCGGCACGCTGACCGAGACGCTGGCGTCGGTCGATACCGCGCATCGCGCTGCGTATCGCGCGGTGATGTCGCATCGTTCGGGCGAGACCGAGGACGCGACGATTTCGGATCTGGCAGTCGCCACGAATTGCGGACAGATCAAGACGGGCTCGCTCGCGCGTTCGGATCGCACGGCGAAATACAACCAGCTTCTCCGCATCGAGGACGAACTGGGCAAGGAAGCGAAATATGCCGGCCGTGCCGCGCTGAAGGCGCTGGCATAGTTTCCGGATTCGGTTTTCAAACAGCGGTGGCAGCGCGCCTCGTCCTTCGAGACGTCCGCCGAAGAAACACATTCGGCCTCATCCTGAGGAGCGAGCGCAGCGAGCGTCTCGAAGGATGAGCGGCGGGCTC
>VFQR01001477.1_pt1 | contig 18012 bp, 18 predicted proteins | sample 3512321 | NCBI WGS metagenome assembly VFQR01 (sample SAMN10412374, study PRJNA504923) | tailings metagenome | isolation source: Relicate 3 Philex TSF1 revegetated site | place: Philippines: Tuba, Benguet | collected 2017-08-29
TGTGCAGCGTCATGCCGGGCGCGCGCATGTTGAAGATCGTGGTGATGAAGTTGATGGCGCCGAGGATCGAAGACGCACCCGCGATGTGCAGCGCGAAGATCGCGAGATCCATCGCCGGACCCGGGTGACCTGCCTTGGATGAAAGCGGCGGATAGGCGGTCCAACCGCCACCGAAGCCGTTTCCGCCGGGCGGACCTTCCACGAACAGCGACATCAGCAGCAGAATGAACGCTACCACCAGGAACCAGAACGAGATGTTGTTCATGCGCGGGAACGCCATGTCCGGCGCGCCGATCATGAGCGGCACGAACCAGTTGCCGAAACCGCCGATCAGCGCCGGCATGATCATGAAGAACACCATGATGAGGCCGTGCGCGGTCACGAACGAATTGAAGGTGTGCGGGTTCGAGAAATACTGCATGCCCGGCTCTTGCAACTCGAGCCGCATACCGACCGAGAGCGCGCCGCCGATCGTGCCCGCGATGATCGCGGTGATCAGGTAGAGCGTGCCGATGTCCTTGTGGTTCGTTGAGAAGAACCAGCGCTGAATGAACGGCGGCTTATGATCGTGGTCGTCGTGGGCGTGGGCTGCACTCTTGGCCATTGGTCCTACCTCTAAATTACGTGCCGCGGATCAGTCGCGCGCGGCGGCTACGACGACCGGATTTGAGTCCGGAGCCGTTGCGTATTTCTTCTTGGCGTCTTCGATCCATGCGTTGAACTGCTGTTCGTTCACGACGCGGACCGCGATCGGCATGAAGGCATGGTTGCGGCCGCAGAGCTCGGAGCACTGCCCGTAGAACATTCCTTCCTTGGTCGCCTTGAACCAGGTCTCGTTCAGGCGGCCCGGCACGGCGTCGATCTTGATGCCGAAGGACGGGACAGCAAACGCATGGATGATGCCTTCTGCCGTGATCTGCATGCGAACGATCTTGTTCACCGGCACGACCATTTCATTGTCCACCGCGAGCAGGCGCGGCTGACCCGGCTTCAGGTCCTTCTCCTCGATCATATTGCTGTCGAACTGGAAGCCGCCATGGTCCGGATAGGTGTAGGTCCACGACCACTGGGCGGTGCCCGTGGCTTTCACGGTGATATCGGCCTGCGGAATGGTGAGCTGGTCGAACAGCAGCCGGAACGAAGGCACCACGATCGCGGCGAGAATCAGCGCCGGAATGACCGTCCAGGCCACTTCGAGCGTGGTGTTGTGCGTCGTCTTCGACGGCACCGGATTGGCGCGCTCGTTGAAGCGGATGCAGACGTAAACGATGAGGATCAGGACGAACAGTGCGATCAGGAACGCAAGTACCGTCAGGAAAATATGGAAACTGTGGATCGTTTCCATGATTGGCGACGCGGCTTCCTGAAAATCATACTGCCACTTGGAGGGCTGGCCGAGACCGGCCTGCGCCGCGGCGGTCAGACCCGCCATCAAAACGGCCGCCACCGCCGCCAGTTTCGTGAGCCGGAACAGTCCGGCGAGCGTCTTCATCATCCCTTGATCCCCTTGGCCTTCCCCAGGACCCGGCGCTCTAGTCTGGAGCCGGCCGGAACGGTTCTAAATCGCCCGCAAGCTAGCATCTGGCCTGCCGCCACGAAACGAAACGGGTGGCGGCGTGTTGCCGCGCATATCCGGTTTTGCACCTGAAACGGGGCAAATCCGGCCACGGACAGGGTCGGGTCCCAAAAACCATAATTTGTTAACCCTCGCAACGCACTGTTGGCGATTCAGGGACGTACGTGCCGCCGCGCGGGCGCTCCCTCGCGTTGCCCCGGCGGGCGGGTGCGACGCCGCATTCTTGACACGGACAAGGGGCGATGTACCCGCGTCATTTTTTTGGTTTCAACCGCCTCGCTGGCCGATTCGCGGGCGGAGGAGATGGGATGGCTTTCAGCCTTTCAGGCCTTCGCGCACCGCTCGCGGTGCTGGCCGTTGCGCTTGGCTTGTTTGCTTCCGCTTCCGGTGCGGATGCTCAGGGCGTGGTGCGTTCCGTCCACGGCGACTGGCAGATCCGTTGCGATACGCCCGCGGGTTCCCGCTCCGAACAATGCGCGCTGATCCAGAGTGTGACGGCCGAGGACCGCCCGAATGTCGGCCTCACGGTCATCATTCTGAAAACCGCCGATCAGAAGAGCCGCCTCATGCGCGTGCTGGCGCCTTTAGGCGTGCTGTTGCCGTCCGGACTTGGCCTCAAGATCGACAATGCGGATGTCGGCCGCGCCGGTTTCGTGCGTTGCCTGCCGAACGGCTGCGTTTCTGAAGTGGTGATGGACGACAAACTGGTCGGCCGGATGAAGACCGGGCAGCAGGCGACCTTCATCATCTTCCAGACACCGGACGAAGGCATCGGCATTCCGCTGAGCCTGACGGGCTTCGGCGCGGGCTACGACACGCTTCCCTGATTTTTCCGGACTTCAATCGCGTTCGGGACCGCCAAGGCGATTCACGATCAATGCCGTGAGCGCCGTCAGCAGGATCAGGACCGCCATCGGCAACGCCGTGCGCACATGCACGATGCCTTCCAGCACGGCGACCACCGCACCCGATCCGAATTGCAGCGCGCCAAAAAGTGCCGTCGCGACCCCTGCCTTGTGTGGATAGGGATGGAGCGCCAGCGCCAGCGCATTGGCGGGCGCGCCGCCCACCACCGATACCGTGATGAATAACGGAATTGCGACACCCCAGATTCCGCCAAAGCCGGTATACACGTTGACGAGCAAGACCACCGCAGCCGCGAGATAGACCCACAGCCAGAGCGTCAGCAGTGTTTCCGGCTTGTGTCGTTTCAGCAGCCAAGCATTCAACTGGGACATTGCGACGAGGCCGACGGCATTCGCGCCGAAATAAAATCCGTAGGCCTGTGGGGATACGCCGTAATACTCGATGAATACGAATGGCGATCCGGCGATATAGGCGAAGAGACCGGTAAAGACGAGCGAGGCGGCAACGATATGCGCCATGTAATGCCGGTCGCGGATCAGTTCGGCATAGGACTTCAGCGCCGGCCTCAAGCCGCCCGCACTGCGGCGCGATAGCGGCAATGTTTCCGGCATCCAATAATGGACCACCGCGAGCAACACGATCCCGACACCCGCGAGCATCCAGAATATTTCCCGCCAGCCGAACAGCACCATGATCTGCCCGCCGACGAGCGGGCCGATGATCGGGGCTATTCCAAGCACCAATACCAGCAGCGAAAAAAAGCGCGCCATGTCCGCGCCGTCGTATAGATCGCGCACCGCGGCGCGCGAAACCATCAGGCCCGCGCAAGCACCGATCGATTGTACAAGCCGCGCGATCCAGAAGCTCTGGATGTTCGGGGCGAGCGCACACGCAACCGATGCCACAATGAAAAGCGATAGCCCGAACAGCACAGGCGCGCGGCGGCCAAACCGGTCGGAAATCGGACCATAGAAAAGATGCCCTGCCCCCATGCCGAGAAAGAAAGTCGATAGGGTCCCCTGCACCGACGCGGGTTCCGTCGCGAAGTCGCGGGCTAGTGCCGGAAATGCCGGGAGATAGGCGTCGACCGAAAGCGGACCAAGGCCGGTGAGCGCGCCGAAAATAAAGATCAGGCGGACGCGCAGGTCGGAGGCGATACTCATTCAATGTCTCAGTATGCGAGCTTTTTGAAAACCGGATCGACCGATCCGTTCCACTCGCCCTTGTAGAGCGCGAGTAACTCCTCGGCGGGCGTGGTGCCGCGCTCCACGATTTCTTCCAGCGGATCGAGGAAGTGACTTTCGTCCTTGCCTGAGCGATCCAGTTTTGCCCGGCGCTTCAGCCCGTCGCGCGCGAGCGCAACCATTTCGCGGGCAAGACCGCGGACTTTCCGGTTCGCGATCATCGCGTTGAAGCCTTCGCTCGGAACATCGTCGCGCAGCTTCTGGCGTTCTTCCGCGCTCCAGCCCTTCACGAAGTCCCATGCCGCATCGAGCGCCTGCTGGTCGTAGAGCAGCCCGGTCCATACGGCAGAAAGCGCGCAGACCATTTCGGATGGACCGCAATCGGCGCCACGCATTTCGAGATAACGCTTCAGCCTTACTTCCGGAAAATTCGTCGTCAGATGATTGATCCAATCCGACATGGTCGGACGCTCGCCGGGCAATTCTTTCAGTTTTCCGTTCAGCAGATCGCGAAACGACTTGCCGGCCACATCGATGTATTTGTCGCCGCGCTTCACAAAATACATCGGCACATCGAGCGCATAATCGACCCAGCGCTCGAAGCCCATTCCGTCCTCGAATGCCCAGGGCAGCATGCCGGTACGGTCGGGGTCGGTGTCGCGCCAGATCTGGGAACGGAAGGACAGAAAACCGTTCGGCTTGTTCTCGGTGAACGGAGAATTCGCAAAGATCGCGGTCGCCATCGGCTGCCAGGCGAGGCTGACGCGCAGCTTTTTCACCATGTCCTTTTCGGACGAAAAATCGAGATTGGTCTGCACCGTGCAGGTGCGGAACATCATGTCGAGGCCGAGCGAGCCGACCTTCGGCATGTAGTTCGACATGATCTTGTAGCGCCCCTTGGGCATGACCGGCGTCTGGCTGCGCGTCCATTTCGGGCTCATGCCGATGGCGAGGAAGCCGACGCCGAGCGGCTGCGCGATCTCGCGCACCTGCGCCAGATGCGCGTTCAGCTCCGCGCAGGTCTCGTGAATGGTGGCGAGCGGAGCGCCGGACAACTCAAACTGACCGCCCGGCTCCAGCGAAATCGCCCCGCCGCCGGTCACGTCGGCAAGCCCGATAATGTGCTCGCCTTCCATGATCGCATCCCAGCCGAGAAGATGCTGCATGCCTTCGAGCACCGCGCGGATGCCGCGGCGGCCCTCATAGGGAACGGGTGCGAGACCCGCATGCATGAAGGGAAGCTTTTCGTGCTCGGTGCCGATCCGGAATTTTTCGCGCGGCTTCACGCCCGCCTCGATCCACGCGACCAGCGCGTCGCGCGACTCGATAGGAGTCATGTCGATCTGGTCGCGCGCCATACGGGAAACGGCTCCGGCGGGAGTAGCGGAAACTACGGGGGCGGGACCATACACAAGCCGACCCGCGAGGGACAATCACCCGTGCGCGGGTTTGAACCGCACATATCGCATGGCTACTGCAAAGTGGCGTCGACCAGCCACGATTTGACCGCCTGAAATGCCTGCCCGCGGCTGCCGGTGCGATGCTCGGCCTCGCGATACACGGCGATTTGAATGTCGGCGCTGGTACCCGATTTCACGATGTCCCGCGCATGCGCGACGGCCTCGGCACAACCGAGCTCTTTGGCATCGCCGGAAATCGCCTGCATCAGATTTTCCACGACCTCGGAAAACGCCATGGCCTGACTTTGATTCTTGTCCACAAAACTTCCATGAATGCCATAACGCTGGGCGCGCCACTTGTTTTCGGTGGCGATCGCATAATCCACGACCCCCAATTCGGCATTCACCTTCGGGTGGCGCACGAGGTAGCGGACGAGGGAGCGATAGATCGCCGCGATGGCGATCGTATCCTCGACGCGCGTGCAACTGTCAGGAGCGCGAAGCTCTAGCGTCGGATGCTTCAGCGACGGACGCAGCGCCCACCAGACGTAGCTTGAATCCTTGATGACCCGCGCTTCAACCAGCGCTGCGATATATTGATCGTACTCGTCCTTGTTGGCGAACATCGGCGGCAGGCCGGTGCGCGGAAGCTCGTCATAGGCGGCGAGCCGGTAACCCATCAGACCGGTCTGGCGCGAACGCCAGAACGGTGAAGAAGTCGCAAGGGCAATCAGCACCGGCACATAGGGCGTCATCCGGCGCATGATGTCGACGCGCGTATCGGGGTCGGGCAACTCGACATGCACATGCAGGCCGCAAAGCAGGTTGCGCTCGCCGAGCATTTGCAGGTCCTGCATGACTTCATCGTAGCGGACCGCTCGCGTCTGCTTCGCTTCCGTCCAGGTCGCGGTTGGATGCGTGCCGGATGCGAAGATGGAAAGACCGTGATCGGATGCAACCTTGCCGACCGAACGGCGCAGGTCGCGCAATTCGGTCTGTGCGCCGGGAATCGAAGTCGATGGCCTGGTCATCACCTCGATCTGCGCCTGCAAAAGTTCACGCGTGACAGCGGAGCCGAGATCCTTTTTCAGCGTCAGGATAAATGCGGACGGCACTTTGCGCTGCACCGAGCGGCTCTCGGCGTCGACGACAAAGTACTCTTCCTCGATTCCAAACTTGAAATCATCGGTCATCGGCAAATGCCCCCGTAACGCTTCATCGCGCTTTTGTTTTTTTGTGGTTGAAGCCGCACCCTGCCTTCAAACGGGCCGGAAATGAGGCGCGGGTTGCGACGCGAAATAACGCCGACGCTACTAAAAGGTTTCCTTGAAAATATACCGCTCGATTTCCACTGGTATTACCGTTTCCGCCAGTCGCCCAGCACCGCCTGTATCAGCGCAAGTGCAGCAACGCCAGCCGTATCGGCTCGCAAAATCCTCGGTCCCAGCGACAGGGTGATGACATTCTCGCGGAAGGAAATGGTCTTGCGTTCCTCTTCCGAAAAACCTCCTTCCGGACCGATCAGAACGCTCGCCGATTTACCGCGCGCGGCATTCAATGCTTCGACGGGCGATGCAACATCGGTATTTTCATCACAAAAAATCAGCGGCCTTTTCTGCTGTAGTTCGTCAAGCCAGCGATCGAGCGGTAACGGTTCGCAAATTTCCGCCATCGTGAGCACGCCACACTGTTCCGCCGCCTCGATTGCATTGGCGCGCATCCGCTCGCTGTTCACGCGCGCAACCTGCGTGTGCTGCGTGATGACCGGTTGCAGCTTTGAGGCGCCCAGCTCCACCGCCTTCTGCACCATGTAGTCGAGCCGGGCGTGCTTGAGCGGCGCGAACGCATATTCGAGATCGCTGCGTTCCGGCTGCGGACGAGTTTGCTTCTCGACGGTGAGCGTTGCCGAGCGCTTGCTCGCAGATGCGAGATGGGCACGCCATTCGCCCGAACGTCCGTTGAACACAAGCACGGGTTCGCCCACATTCAGGCGGAGTACATTGACGAGATAGTTAAAGTGCTCGCGCTCCAGCGGAATGCCCGCTCCAGCGTGCAATTCAGTGTCCAGAAACAGCCTTGGCGTGCGGAAATCGGGTCTTGCCATGAAATACCAATGCCAGAAATTCTCGCCCCGATCTTGCCCCATCTGTCGGGCTTTGGTTACGTCATTCGATCAGGCTGGTTCATATAGCCGGATTGCCGGAGTGTCCGTGGAATGAAGGCTTCGCCGCTCATGGTGTTTGCGGTCGCGCTCGCTGCGGCGGGCGCCGGCGTGCACTATTCCCATGGGCAGGCACTTGATCCCTTCACGATGAACCAGATGGGTCCGGGCGCCGGCGCGCAAAAAGGTCCGGGCATCGATTGCAATGCCGAGTTCGCCAAGCGCAATGAGGAAATGCAGAAGCGCGGTCTCGCGCTGAAGACCGCGAGTGAACGCAAGGCCAACATCAAGGATGCCTGCGCGCTCTTCCGCCGCTACACGGCGAGCGAGAACGACATGCTCGTATTCCTGAAAAAATATTCCTCGTCCTGTCAGATCCCGCCGCAGATTCTTCAGCAGATGACCTCGAACAATTCCAAGTCCGCGGCGATGCGCGATCAGGTGTGCAAGGCTGCAGCGAACCAGGCCGCCGCTCCGCCGCCACCGCCGCCCAGCCAGGGGCTGAGCGGTGCCCTTGGCGGATCGGGCGTCGGAGCACCTCCTCCTACCGGTGGGTCTGGCGTATTCGATTCGCTGACCGGAAACGTGCTGCGGCAATGAACCGGCCGGGCGCGTATCAGCCCGTCGCCGATGCTACCGGCAACTGGGTCGACCGCATCGCGCCAATTTCCACGCGTCCTTATCTACGCCTCGCCCGTCTCGACCGCCCCATCGGCTCATGGCTGCTGCTGATGCCGTGCCTGTGGTCGACGCTGATGGCCGCGACGGCGGAAGGACGCCGCTGGCCATATCCGTTTTTCCTGATCCTGTTCACGATTGGCGCGGTGGTCATGCGCGGTGCCGGCTGCACCTGGAACGACATCGTCGACCGCGACATCGATGCGAATGTCGCGCGCACGCGCTCACGCCCGATTCCCTCGGGGCAGGTCACCGCGCGGCAGGCATTCTGGTTTGCCTTCGCATTGTCGTGGATCGGTTTCCTGATCCTCATCCAGTTCAACTGGTTCGCCATCGCGACCGGGATCGCATCTCTTTTGATCGTTGCGCTCTATCCGTTTGCCAAGCGCGTGACGTTCTGGCCGCAATTCGTGCTTGGCCTCGCCTTCTCATGGGGCGCGCTGATGGGCTGGGCGGCGGTGTTCGGTAAGCTCGATCCGATTGCGTTCATTCTTTACGCAGGGTCGATTTCCTGGGTGATCGGCTACGACACCATCTACGCGCATCAGGACAGAAGCGACGACGAACTGATCGGCGTGCGCTCGACCGCGCGGCTGTTCGGCCTCGAGACGAGGCCTGCGTTGATGATTCTTTATTCCCTTGCGGTGTTGCTGATCGGGATTGCCGGCGTGCTTTCCGGCGGCGGCGTGTTCATGCTCGCGGGTCTTGCGGCTTTCGCCGCGCATCTCGTCTGGCAGATCTGGCGGATCGACGTGCACGACTCGGGGCTGTGCCTGGCCCTGTTCCGCTCGAACCGGGATGCGGGATTGTTGCTGTTCGCTGGCCTGCTGATCGATGTAATTGCCGGCTCGCCCGGGGCGTTTGTCAGTTACGCGCGATAATCTCGCGTTCGCCGCGATGCATGACGGCGTCGCAGAATTGCATCGCACGGCCGCGGCGCTTGAAGATTTTCGGACGGCGATGCCGCAAGGCGGAGCGGCGCGGACGGCGCGGTGCTGCGCTCACAGAAACCATGCCGCTTTCGGTCGGCTCACGCAGTTCGCCATGATCGCCGATTACGAGCAGTTTCTGTCCGAGTGTCCGGCCCCACAGTTGCCAGTCCGAAACCACGTCGTCCGGTTCGTCCGCGATCTGCAGCGGCACGCTCAACGCCGCGTCGCGATGTTCGAGCACGAGCGCCAGGCAGGGACGCGCGTCGATGGACACGAGCTTCACAGAAACGCCGAGATAGGTGCTGAGCGGAAGGTTCAGGCGCATCTGCATGCCGCCAACACTGCGGCGGACCAGTACGCGATGGCGGTCGATCTCGACCGTGCGCGTGCGGCCGTCCGCGGTCTCGTCGGCCGCGGCAAATCGCACTGGAAGATTGCGGGGGTCGGGCTGCGCAAGGCAGCCCGACCCGGCGGACATGCTCCCGCCGTTTCCGTTTTGACGCCTCAATTCCGTCTCCCCGCCGGATATTTTGTTTTTTCCGGCTTGCAGGGATCGTGGCAGAAATTCCGCAGGATTCGCTTAAAGGAGCTGGTTAAACGGATGTTGTCGCGAGTAGTTTGGAAACCATGAAGAAGGTGTCCGCTCCAGCCGTGCAGGCGGTGCAAAACCGGGAATTGGCGCGAGAACTCGCTGCCGCCGTGCGCGAAGCGGGAGCGGTCGCGCTCAGAATGTTTCACGAGGGATGCCGGAGCTGGACCAAGGGTCATAACTCTCCGGTAACTGAAGCCGACATTGCCGTGGACGATATGCTGCGCACGCGGCTTCGTTCTTTTTTGCCGTCGGCCGGCTGGCTTTCGGAAGAGACGGTGGACGCACCGGATCGGCTCGACCGGGATGAAGTCTGGGTTGTGGACCCGATCGACGGCACGCGAGCCTTCGTCGCGCGATTTCCGGACTGGACGATTTCAGCAGCACTCGTGAGAGGCGGCCGGCCTGTTGCAGCCGCCCTCTTCGCGCCGGTCACCGATGAGCTTTATCTCGCCGCGCATGGACACGGTGCCACGCGCAACGGATCGCCGATTGCCGCAAACATGCGCAGCAGCATCGAAGGGGCCAGGATGGGCGCTCCCAAGAGCCGCATCCGCCATCTCGAGAAAAGCGGACTAAACGTCCATGAAGTGCCACGAATTCATTCGCTCGCACTGCGCTTCGCCCGCGTCGCATCCGGCGAACTCGATGCCGCTTTAGCGGGCGCGAACAGCCGCGATTGGGACCTTGCGGCAGCCGATCTAATCGTACATGAAGCGCGAGGGATGTTGACGACGATTGACGGCGATTTGCCCGTCTATAACCGCGCCGTAACCGAACATCTGGAGTTGGCTGCGGCCGGATCGGAGTTGCATCCCCTGCTGCTCGATGCCCTTGCCCCCGGCACGGCGGCCAAGAATGAGCTGCTTCAACGCTATACGGGAATGACAGAGTGACAAGCGACTCCGACAGCAAGCCCGGCAAGCAGTTGCTCCACCTCGTGTTGGGCGGCGAATTGAAAGACCTCCACGGCACCGAATTCCGCGATTTGGAAAAGGTCGAAATTGTCGGGGTCTATCCAAACTATGCCACTGCCTATGCCGCGTGGCGGGCAAAGGCACAGCAAACGGTCGATAACGCGCTGATGCGTTACTTCATTGTGCATCTGCACCGGCTGCTGGACCCTGCAACCGACACTACCCGTCCCGACTGACTTTCGGAAACCCGGAAGATGTGGAAAAAAGTTCGCAAGTCGCGGACCTTTCAAATCGCGCTGGGCAATATCCTAGCCGCGTACCTCAAGCTCGTCTGGCGCACCTCCCGGGTCACCATCGAGCCTGCGGATCTCTATGATCGTGTCGACCAGGCAGTCCCCTTCATTCTGACGTTTTGGCATGGGCAACATTTCCTCATGCCGTTTGTCGCGAAACCGCATCACAAAGCCAAGGTCATGATCTCGCGCCATGCCGACGCCGACATCAATGCGATTGCCGCCGAAGCATTCGGCATCGGCACCATTCGCGGATCGGGCACGCATGGAAAAGATATTCTGCGGAAGGGTGGAATTTCCGCAACACAGGAAGCGATCCGCACGCTGCGCGACGGCGTCAATGTCGCGATGACCGCGGACGTGCCGAAAATTTCCCGCATCGCCGGTTTCGGCGTCATCACCATCGCACGCTATTCCGGCCGGCCGATCTATCCGGTCGCTATCGCCACGCAAAAGAGAAAAATCGCGAAGAGTTGGGACAAGGCGAGCATTCATCTTCCGTTCGGCCCGGCGGCACTCGTGGTGGGCGAAGCGGTGCATGTGGCCGCCGATGCCAGCAACGAAGAACAGGAAGCAGCGCGCCAGCTCGTGCAGCAGCGGCTCAACGAAGTGACGGCGCGCGCCGAAGAGATTGTCGGCCGTCCGCCGCAACAGGAAGGCGGAGGCGATGCAGGCTAGACGCTCGCTACCGGTTTCGCTGCGGGTCTATCGCGGATTGACCAGATCCGCGACGCCGCTGGCCGGTGCGATGCTGAAGTGGCGCCTGCGCAAGGGCAAGGAAGATCCCGACCGTGTCGGCGAACGGCGCGGCTTGCCGAGTATCGAGCGCCCGCCCGGTGCGCTGGTCTGGGCGCACGCGGCAAGCGTTGGCGAACTGATTTCGATTTTGCAATTGATCGAGCGCGTGCATCAGCGCGGTTTTTCCGTGCTGCTTACATCCGGCACCGTGACCGCCGCGAAACTTGCCGAGCGTAGACTGCCGGAAGGCGTCATTCACCAGTTCGTGCCGCTCGACATGCCGTATTTCGTGGCCAAGTTTCTCAATCACTGGCAGCCCAATCTGGCACTGATCGCGGAATCCGAAATCTGGCCGAACCTCATCACCGAGGGGCGGCGGCGGAATATTCCGTTCGTGCTGGTGAACGGGCGGCTGTCTCCCCGCTCCTATCAGCGGTGGAAGATGTTCGGCCGCACCGCCAACTCCCTGCTCTCGCAAATCGATCTCTGTCTCGCACAGGACCCGGAAGACGCCGAACGCTTCGCGCGTCTCGGTGCACCCCGCGTGCTGACGACGGGCAACCTGAAATTCGACGTTCCGCCGCCGCCCGCGACACCGGCGGCACTCTCGGCCTTCGAGCGCGCGACGCGCGAGCGGCCGGTCGTGCTCGCGGCCAGCACGCATGAAGGCGAAGAGGCGATGGTGATCGAGGCGCATATGCGCCTGCGCGATTCCATGCCGGGCCTGCTCACCGTCATCGCCCCGCGTCACCCGCATCGCGGCTACGACATTGCCTCGCTGTCGGAAGAAATGGGTGCGGTGCCGGTGATCCGCTCGCGCGGCCACCTGCCGGACCGCGGAACGGAAATCTATGTGGCCGACACGATCGGCGAACTCGGACTCTTTTATCGCGTGGCTTCCATCGTCTTCATGGGCGGCTCGCTCGTGAAGCACGGCGGACAGAACCCCATCGAGCCGGCAAAACTCAACAGTGCTATCCTGCACGGACCGCACATCTGGAATTTCGCCAATGTTTACGCGAAGCTAAATCGCGCGCGGGGTGCAGCAACCGTGACTACCGCTGAATCGCTCTCGCGCAGCCTCGCGCTGCTGCTCGACGACCCCGATCTCGTCGTCCGCATGGCGCAGTCCGCGAAGTCGACGGTTGATCAGCTTGGTGGCGCGCTCGACCGCACCTTCGCGGCCATCGAGCCCTATCTGATCCAGCTAAGGCTCGCGCGCTGATGCGGGCGCCCGACTTCTGGTGGCGTGAACCGGGCGTCGCCTCCGCGCTGCTTGCTCCTTTCTCTCTGGTCTACGGCACCATCGCGGCTTCCCGCCTGAAGCAAAATGGCGCGCGAGCAATCGTGCCTGTCATCTGCATCGGTAATCCAACGGTCGGCGGGGCCGGCAAAACTCCGGCGGCCATCGCAATCGCGGAAATGCTGAAGGCGGCGGGCGAAAAGCCCTTTTTCCTGACGCGAGGCTACGGCGGCCGGGCCGCGGGTCCGGTGCTGGTTGACCTCCGCAAGCATGACGCGAAAGAAGTCGGCGACGAGCCGCTGCTGCTTGCAAAGTATTTTCCCGTGATCGTTGCCGCCGATCGCGTGGCGGGCGCCGCACTCGCTGCGAAATCGGGTGCCAGCGTAATCGTGATGGACGACGGATTTCAGAACCCTTCGCTTGCGAAGGATTTGTCCCTTCTCGTCATCGACGGGACGCGCATGCTCGGAAACAGCCGCGTGCTGCCCTCCGGGCCGTTGCGCGCACCGCTTGCCGCGCAATTTTCGCGCGCGCACGGGATCGTTTTGGTGGGCGGCGAAAATTCCACGCGCTCGTTCGCGGATGGAGGCCTGCCGGTATTCGCCGCAAGCCTTGAGCCGGGCACGGATGCAAAAGCGCTTTCGAGAGAACGCGTCCTTGCCTTTGCGGGCATCGGCAATCCGGAGAAATTCTTCGCATCGCTGCGCGCGATTGGCGCGCGGGTCGTCGAGACACGGGCGTTCGACGATCATCACTATTACACAGCCGAAGAAGCGCGCGAGTTGCTCGATACGGCCGAAATCGACTCGCTGAAACTCGTTACCACGGAAAAGGACCTCGCCCGCATGAGCGGCGATCCCGCGCTGCATCAGCTTGCGGCGGCCGTGCAGACCCTGCCGGTCACGCTGAAATTTGCGGACGATGCTGTTTTGAAGACGTTATTGAAGGATGCGCTAGCCCGCGCGCGGCCGAAGATCAGCGCTTGATCGCTTCGGGATGGAAGCGGCGGAGCACGATGTCGGGGCCGATATAGGCTTCCTGCCGTTCGACGCTCCAGTATTTCAGTTCGTCGAGCGGGATCGGCTGGCCGGTCACCGCACAGCGCACATAGCTGCCCGGCCGGACGATTCGATAATCGCCGTCCAGGTAGCGCAACTCGGCTTCGCCGGCTGCGAGAGGGATGCGCTCGAAGCGGTTCATCAAAAACCCGCGAGAAACCTGATCCGGTTTGCAAGATAGTCGCTGAAATCCGGTCACGCCACCCTTTATGACCCGGACGGGATCACAATTTCTAAAGGCCCGAAAAGTTGCGTCTCAGCCGAAAAGACTGCCCTGCCCGCCCTTGTCGGGCTTGCCGCGCTTGGCTGAGGGCTTCGCGGCTGGCGCATCGCCATCCGCGACCGCGCCCACGCGGCCGTCCGAAAACTCGATCTCGACCCGGTCTCCCGGGGACACGGCGGCTGCCTTTCGAATGGGCATACCTCCCGCGTCACGCACCAGCGCATAGCCCCGGGCGAGAACCTGCTGGTAGCCAAATGCATTTAGAAGCTTTGCCGCCCGTTCCAGCCGGGACTCGCGGGCCGACTGCATCACTTTCAGCGCGCGTCCTCCACGCGCCGACAGAGAGGCCGTCTGCTCGCGCATATGGCGGATGTGGGTGCGCAAAGCGCGCGGCGTATGCGCGGAAGCGGCGCGCTCGAAGCGGACGCGGAATTTCTGCGCGTTGGCGCGAAGCGCGCGCGGCAGACGCTCGCCGAGCGAATCGAGCCGCTGGCGCGGCATGGCGAGTACGTTGTCGGCGGAGGGCAGCCCCCGCGCGAGGCCGCGCACTTCCGCGCGCAACCGCTCGATCAGCCGCGTCTCGGCGCCGGTCAGCCGCGCACCGATGGTGCGGACATTCGCGAGCAGTTCGGATCGCACAGGCACCGCCATCTCGGCGGCGGCGGTCGGTGTCGGCGCGCGGCGATCCGCGGCAAAGTCGATCAGCGTGAAATCCGTTTCATGGCCGACGGCGGAAATCAGCGGAATGTCGCTCTGTGCCGCCGTGCGCACGACAACTTCCTCGTTGAAGCTCCAGAGGTCCTCGAGCGAACCGCCACCGCGCGCCACGATCAGCACATCGGGACGCGGGATCGCGCCGCCGGCCTTCAGCGAATTGAATCCGGCAATCGCCTGCGCGATCTCGGCCGCCGCCGTCTCTCCCTGCACGCGCACAGGCCAGACCAGCACGCGGCAGGGACAGCGGTCGGACAGCCTGTGCAGAATATCGCGGATCACCGCACCCGTTGGCGACGTCACGACGCCGATCACGCAAGGCAGATACGGAAGCTTCTTCTTGCGCGCCTCGTCGAACAGCCCTTCGGCCTGCAACTTCTTGCGGCGCTCCTCCAAGAGCGCCATGAGCGCGCCGGCTCCCGCCGGTTCGATCGCGTCGATGACGATCTGGTATTTGGAGGCACCCGGATAGGTCGTTATCTTGCCGGTCGCGATGATTTCCAGCCCTTCCTCGGGCTTGAAACGCAGGCGGCCATAGACGCCTTTCCAGACCACCGCCTCGATCTTGGCGCTCTCGTCCTTCAGCGAAAAATAACAGTGACCGGACGAATGCGGTCCGCGGAAACCGGAAACCTCCCCGCGCAGCCGGACATAGGAATAGTTTTCCTCGATCATCCGTTTGATGGAGCCTGAAAGCTCCGAGACGGTGATCTCCGGCAGATTCGCAAGCTGGTCTGTGGATGCGGCCATGTTCGTCCGTGAATCTCGTTCCGCTATGCTACATCATCCGGCCCATGAATGTCCTTCTCATCGGTTCCGGCGGCCGCGAACATGCGCTCGCCTGGAAGCTGAAAGCCAGTCCACGGATCGGAAACCTCTACGCGGCACCGGGCAATCCCGGCATCGCGCGGGAAGCCACACTGGTCGATCTCGCGATTGCCGATCACGATGCGGTGGAAAATTTCTGCAAGAGCCACGAAATCTCGCTCGTCGTGGTGGGGCCGGAAGCACCGCTCGTCGCAGGACTGGCGGACGATCTCGCCAAGGCGGGCATCAAGGTATTCGGTCCGAGGGCGGCGGCCGCCCAGCTCGAGGGCTCCAAGAGTTTCACCAAACACATCTGTGCCGCCAACAATATTCCGACCGGGAAATTCGCGGAGTTCCGCGACCGCGAGGCCGCAAAGAAATATGTGCGGGAAACGGGCGCTCCCATCGTGCTGAAGGCGGACGGTCTGCACGCCGGCAAGGGCGTTGTCGTAGCACTCACAATGGAAGAAGCCCTGGCCGGTCTCGATCAGGTGTTCGACATGACCGGCAAAAGCGACGTGCCGGTGGTGATCGAGGAATTTCTGGAAGGCGAAGAGGCGAGCTTTTTCTGCCTGATCGATGGCGAGACGGTGTTACCGCTGGCTTCTGCACAGGACCACAAGCGCGTGTTCGACGGCGACAAGGGACCGAACACCGGCGGCATGGGTGCGTATTCGCCGGCACCGGTGATGACTCCCGCACTGGAAAGGCGCGCGCTCGAAGAAATCGTGAAGCCGACCGCGCGCGCACTGGCGAAGGCAGGCACGCCCTATCGCGGCGTGCTCTATGCCGGTTTGATCCTCACGCGCGAGGGACCGAAGCTGATCGAATACAATGTGCGCTTCGGCGATCCGGAATGTCAGGTGCTGATGCCCCGGCTCAAAAACGATTTGCTGACGCTGCTGCTCGCCGCCTGCGACGGAACGCTAGCGCGTACGGAAGTTCAATGGCACGACCTGCACGCCATCACCGTGGTGCTCGCGAACAACGGCTATCCGGGTGAGTACAAGGTGGGATCGGAAATCAGGGGCATCGAACGCGCGGAAGCGATCGACGGCGTCAGCATGTTCCACGCGGGCACGAAACTGCACGAAGGCAAACTGGTCGCAAGCGGCGGACGGGTTCTGAACGTCACCGCCACCGGTGCCACGCTGAAGGAAGCTCAGATGCGCGCCTATCAGGCCGTCGACGCCATCGACTGGCCGGGCGGCTTCTGCCGCAGGGATATCGGCTGGCGCGCGCTTTCGCGCTAGGATCGGCCCATGAGCAAACTCGTTAATCTGTTTCCCGGTTTCGACGCCAGACACTTTCCGACCAAGGCCGGAAATATTTTCGCGCGCATCGGCGGCGACGGACCGCCGCTGCTGTTGCTGCACGGCTACCCGCAAAGCGGCGCGATGTGGCATCGCGTGGCGCCGGAGCTTGCCAAAAAATTCCGGCTCGTGATCGCGGACCTTCCCGGCTACGGCGGCAGCGATGCGCCGGAGTCCGGCAAGAGGCACTCACCTTACGACAAGCGCTCCATGGCCTCGGCGATGGTCGAGGTGATGGAGCAACTGGGCTTCCGGGAATTTTTCCTGACGGGCCACGACCGCGGCGGGCGCGTCAGCTATCGCATGGCGCTCGACCATCCGGAGCGGATCAAAAAACTCTGCACGCTCGACATCGTGCCGACCTACGAGATGTGGGCGAGCATCGACATGAAGCGTGCGATGAAGGTGTTTCATTGGACCTTCCTCGCCCAGCCGGTCCCGCTGCCGGAAATGTTGATCGGCAAGGCACCGCTCGAATACATGGACTGGAAGCTCGCCGCATGGAACGGCAAGAACACGACTTCCGTGTTCGATCCGCGCGCGCTCGAGCACTATCACGAAAATTTCCGGCATCCGGCGCGCATCCACGCCAGCTGCGAGGACTACCGCGCCGGACAGACCACCGACTACGAACACGATGCGGCCGACCTGAAAGCCGGAAAAAAGATTTCCTGCCCGATGCTGGCGCTGTGGGGTTCGAGCGGAATTCCTTCGCAGGGGCCAAGCCCGATCGAGACCTGGAAGAAATGGGCGAATGACGTCACCGGGGGACCGGTGGAGTCGGGACATTTCCTGCCGGAGGAAAATCCGAAGGACACGCTGGCGGCGCTGATTCCGTTTCTGGAAAAATAATCGTCGTCCCGGGCGAGCATAGCGAGACCCGGGATCGCTCCAGGTCCTTCTCTACCGATCCCAGCTCTCGCTGCGCGAGGCCGGGATGACGAGGGAAAAAATCAGCTAGAATAAATCCATGACCGAGTTCGACCGGCAAAGCGCCTATAGCGGAACCGCAAGCGTGCAGGCGGAATTCGCGTTCGATACGGCGCGTCTCCAAACACACCTATCACGCGCGCTGCCGGATTTTGCCGGACCACTCGACGTTCGCCAGTTCAAGGGCGGGCAGTCGAACCCGACCTATTTCCTCGCGACGCCTGCGCGCAACTATGTGCTTCGCCGCAAGCCGCCGGGAAAACTACTGCCGTCTGCCCACGCCATCGACCGCGAATATCGCGTGATGGCCGCGTTGCATCCGCAGAAATTTCCGGTGCCAAAGCCGCTGCTCTATTGCGAAGATGAAAGCGTCATTGGCACGCCATTTT
>VFQR01001478.1_pt1 | contig 18006 bp, 17 predicted proteins | sample 3512321 | NCBI WGS metagenome assembly VFQR01 (sample SAMN10412374, study PRJNA504923) | tailings metagenome | isolation source: Relicate 3 Philex TSF1 revegetated site | place: Philippines: Tuba, Benguet | collected 2017-08-29
TCTCCAGGATCAGCAGCACACCCGCGAAGATCGCCATCGTGCCCTTGGTGGGCATCCACGCGCGCAGCGAACGCGCCAGCGACGGGGCCTCGCCACGCTGCAGCGCGCGGCTCGCGTCGTACAGGCCGAGGCACAGGAACGGGCCCATCAGCAGGAAGCCGGCCGACAGCGCCAGCACATAGGCCGGCGCGGTGCGGAACACCCACATCAGGGCGTGCCCCATGGCGAAGAAGCAGGCGCCGTAGAACAGGCCGATGCGCGGGCAGCGCACAAAGTCCGCCCAGCCCGCGCGCAGCCAGCGCAGCGGGTCGCCCGGGCGCAGTTCGGTGATGCGCAGGTCGAACACGGAGGGCTCGCGGGGTTCCGAGGGGCGTTGGTCGGCGGCGGCGTTCATGCCGCCATTGGGCCACCGGCGCACAACGCCCCCGATGCGGGCTTTCCCCGAGGCGCGAACCTACACTCATGGCCATGCCCGCCGCCGAATTCTCCCCGCCGTACCTTTCCCCCAACGCCATGGACACCGCGCTGCGCGAGCGCGGTGTGGGCCTGCTCAGCGGCGAGGACACCGCCGCCTGGATCGGCCTGCCGCTGGCCGCGCTGCGCGCGCTGGATCCGCACTGGAACCACCTGGTGGCCGACGCCTATCTGAAGGACGGCGGGCGCTACCGCCAGCGCCGCCACAGCTGCTTTGTGGTGCAGGGCGGGCGCGTCGAGCAGGTGCCGCACCGCGCGCACTGGCAGCCGCTGGAATACAACGCCCTGCACGGCGGCATGCAGCGCTGGTTCGAACCCATGGCGCCGGCCATGGTGGCCGCGCCCGCGTGGACGCAACTGCTGCAGCGCCTGGCCGCCGCGGCCGACGCGCTGCGCGGCCCGCAGCCCTGGTTCGTGGAAGCGCACCCCTTCCGCATCGACACCACCGACGGCATCGGCCGCCCCACGCCCGAAGGCGCGCACCGCGACGGTGTGGATTTGGTGGCCGTGTTCCTCGTGGGCCGCCACGCCATCAAGGGCGGTGAGAGCCGCGTCTTCGAAGCCAACGGCCCGGCAGGACAGCGCTTCACGCTGCGCGACCCGTGGTCGCTGCTGCTGCTCGACGACCCGCGCGTGATCCATGAAACCACGCCGATCCAGCCCGAACAGCCCGAGGGCCACGGCTGGCGCGACACGCTGGTGGTGACGCTGCGCGCGGGCGGGTTTCAGGGGGATTGATCGGCGCGCACCACGCGCACCGCATCGCCGGGCCGCAGGAGCCCACCCACCAGCACCCGCGCGGTGAGCCCGCCGTGGCCGCGCATGGCGTTGTAGCCGCCCGGCCCCAGCACGTATTCCATGCGCGAGCAGGGCGCGCAATCGCCCGTGGCCTCCAGCACCACCGTCTCGCCAATGCGGATGTGCATGGGCATGTCGCTGAACAGGCTGCGCGCGGCCAGCAGGTTGACGCCCGCAATCACGAGGTTGCGCCGCAACGCGCCAGCCTCGACCTCGCGCCCGGTGAGCGCGGCAATCACCGGCAGGTGCTCGGCCTGGATCAGCGTCACCTGGCGCAGCCCGCCGTGGCGACCGGCACTGTGGTCGCCCGCCAGCCCGCGGCCGGGCACCGCGTCGGCGCTGCCCACCGCCACCGCGGGCAGGCGGCGCGCGGGGCGCAGCAGAATGGATTGCAGCCGGCCGGTACCGGGGACCTGGCCTGTCAGTGTTCGCAGATCGGGCACGGGGTCACACCCCACCCGTCGGGTGCGTCGGGTCCACCCACAGCACGGTCTCGGGTTTTTCCACCGGTTCGATGTCGAGGTTGATCGCCACCGCCTGGCCGTCGCTGCGGCAGAGCACGCACTCCAGCACCTCGCTCGGGCTGGCGTTGATCTCCTGGTGCGGCACGTAGGGCGGCACGTAGATGAAATCGCCCGGGCCGGCTTCGGCGGTGAACTCCAGGTGCTCGCCCCAGCGCATGCGCGCGCGGCCCTTCACCACGTAGATCACGCTTTCCAGGTGGCCGTGGTGGTGGGCGCCGGTCTTGGCGTCGGGGTGGATGGTGACGGTGCCGGCCCACAGCTTCTGCGCGCCCACGCGCGCGAAGTTGATCGCGGCCTTGCGGTCCATGCCCGGGGTGGAGGGCACGTTGCCGTCGAGCTGGTTGCCGGGCACCACGCGCACGCCGTCGTGCTTCCAGCGCGGCTCACCGTGGGGATGGTCGTGCGGGTGTTCGTGCGAATGTTCATGGCCCATGGCGCGCTCCTGCGGGGGTGTGACGCCAGTGTGCCAGCGCGCCGCGCGCGACGGGCCGACAATGCAGGGTTTTCCCCGAGCGTCCCTGGAGAGTTGCCTTGCCTTTGCCCGACCCCGCGCCGCGCGCGCCCCTGCACACCCGCCGCGTCACCTACCAGGGCTTCCAGCGCGAGGACGGCCTGTGGGACATCGAAGCCGAGCTGCACGACAGCAAGCCCTTCGGTTTCGAGATCACCGGCGAAGGCCGCTGGGAAGCCGGCGAACCGGTGCACCACATGCGCCTGCGCGTCACCTTCGACGAGGCCATGGTGATCCGCGATATCCAGGTCGCCATGGACGCCCACCCGCACGACCCGTGCCCGCAGGCCATGCCGCCGATGAAGGCCATGGTGGGCGAGGTGCTGGGCAAGGGCTGGCGCCACACCATCCAGCGCCACCTGGGTGGCGTGGTGGGCTGCACACACCTGCGCGAGCTGCTGTTCAACCTGGCCACCGCCGCCATGCAGACGCGCGCCGGCGCCACCTTCGCGGTGCGCGACGACGGCAGCCCGCCGCCGCACCTGGGCCAGTGCCGCGCCTGGGATTTCGACGGCCCGGTGGTGGAGCGCGTGTACCCCATGTTCTTCCGCTGGCGCGCGCCGGTGAAGGAAACGTCGGCGCCTGGCACCGACCAGGCGGCCCGCACCGCGGCCGCCGGCTAGGTCTGCGCCAAGCGCGCGCGCAGTTCGGTTTTGAGCACCTTGCCGTAGTGGTTCTTGGGCAGCGCGTCCACGAACACATAGCGCTTGGGGCGCTTGAAGCGCGCGATGTGCGCGAGGCAGTGCGCGTCCAGTGCGGCGGTGTCGGGGGCGTGCCCGGGCGTGGCCACCACGAAGGCCACCACCACCTCGCCCCATTCGGGGTCGGGCGCGCCCACCACGGCCACCTCGTGCACGCCGGGCGCGGTCAGCAGCACTTCCTCCACCTCGCGGGGGTAGATGTTGGAGCCGCCGCTGATGAGCAGGTCCTTGCTGCGGTCCTTGAGCGTCAGGAAACCGTGCGCGTCGAGCGTGCCCATGTCGCCCGTCCAGAGCCAGCCGTCGCGGATGGCGGCGGCCGTGGCCTCGGGGTTGCGCCAGTAGCCGGCCATCACGGTGTCGCCGCGCACCAGCACTTCGCCCACTTCGCCGGGCGGCAGGTCGGTGCCGTCGGCCGCGGCCACGCGCACCTGCACCGGCGTCTGCGCCACGCCCACCGAGGCCAGGCGCGCGGCATGGTCAGGGTGTGCGGTGTCGGCGATGTGCCGGCGCGAGAGCGCGGTGCCCACCATCGGCGTCTCGCCCTGGCCGTAGATCTGCACGAAGCGCGGACCCATCACGCGCAGCGCACGCTGGATATCGGCCAGGTACATGGGCGCGCCGCCGTAGACGATGGTCTTGAAGGCGCGCGCGGCGTCATCGGGGCCCAGGCCCTGCGCCTCGGCGTGGTCCACCAGGCGCTTGACGATGGTGGGTGCCGCGAAGGTGGACAGCGGCCCCAGCGCCTGGCCGAGCGCGAACAGCTCGGCCGGCTCCACGCCGCCCGAGGCCGGCACCACGTGGCGCGCGCCCGCCATCAGGTGCGGAATGGCGTAGATGCCGCAGCCGTGCGACATCGGCGCGCCGAAGACGATCGCGTCGCTGGCGTCCACTGGGTCCACGTCGACGAAGTAGGTCAACCCCATCGTCATGAGGTTGCGGTGCGTGAGCATCACGCCCTTGGGGCGGCCGGTGGTGCCGCTGGTGTAGAACAGCCAGGCCAGGTCGTCGGGTGCGCTGTCGTGCGGCGGCGGGCTGGCCTCGCTCAGCGGCGCCAGCAGCGCATCGGCCGCGGGCGACTCGATGTCGATCTGGTGCTGCAGCCCGGCCAGCGCGCGCGGCGCCACGTCGCCCGTCACGAAGCCCCAGCGTGCCTGCGCGTTGTCGATGATCCACTCCACCTCGGCCGGGTGCAGCTTGGCGTTCACCGGCACCACCGCCAGCCCGGCCCACCACGCGCCCCACATCAGCTCCAGGTAACGCGGGTGGTTGCGCATGAACAGCACCACGCGCTCGCCGGGCTGCAGGCCCGCGGCGCGCAGGCGGTGCGCCAGCGCGGCGCTGCGCTGCGCCCACTGCGCGTGCGTGGCCCAGGGCGTGGTGCCGAAGAAGAGGGCGGGGGCGTCGGGGCGGGTGCGGGCCTGGCGGGCCAGCAGGTGGGCGAGTGACATGGCGGCGGCGCGGGGCGTGTCGATGAAGGCCCGGACCATAGCGCGCGCCGGGGCGTCTGCCCATACGGTATGAATACGGTAATCTCGCGCCGTGCCACGCACCGCCCCCGCCGAACCCGCCCCCGACGCCCTGGCCGCGCTGGGCTTCGCGCACGCGCCGGTGGCGTTGTGCGTCACGCGCCATCGCGTCATCGCGGCCTGCAACCCGGCCTTTTCGGCGCTGTTCGGCCACGCTGCGCCCGCCCTGGTGGGCCAGTCCATCGCCATGCTCTACCCCTCGCCGCAGGAATTCCGCCGCATCGGCCAGCGCGGCTACCCGCGCATGCGCCAGGGCGGCCGCTACGAGGACGAACGCCTGATGCGCCGTGCCGACGGCGAGCTGATCTGGTGCCGCGTGCGCGGCCTCTCGCCCGATGCCACGGCCCCCGCGCGCGAGGCCGTATGGGCCTTCGACCGCGTGGCCCACAGCGGGCAACTCACAGCCACGCTGAGCCCGCGCGAGCGCGAGGTGGTGGCGCAACTCGCGGCCGGCCAGACCACCAAGGAAATCGCGCGCACGCTGGCCTTGAGTCCACGCACCATCGACATGCACCGCGCGCGCCTGCTGCGCAAGTTCGGCGTGCGCTCCACCGCGCAACTGCTCGCGGCGCTGGCCTGAACGCGGGGCCGAGCAGCCCGCGCTCCGGTGCGGTCAATGCAGCAGGGCGTACACCACCGCGGCCAGGAAGACGGTCTGCACCACCATCAGCGCCACCGGTTTCCAGCCCACGGTGACGATGTCCTTCAAGCGCGTCTTCATGCCGATCGCGGCCATGGCGGCCACCAGGCAGATCTGCGACAGCCCCTTGCCGGCGTCGACCACCGCCACCGGCAGCCAGCCGGTGCTGTTGGCCAGCACCAGCAACGCGAACGCGACGGCGAACCAGGGCAGCAGCGGCGGGCGCGGGCCCATGGCGGCGTCCCCACCTTGTGCGATCACGACGCGCCGGGCCACCCACGCGGCCAGCGCGATCACCGGCAGCAGCATGGCCACGCGCATGAGCTTGACCAGCGTGGCCGCGTCGCCCGTCTCCTGCGAGAGGCTGTAGCCCGCGCCCACCACCTGGGCCACGTCGTGGATGGTGCCGCCGATGAAATAGCCCGCGGTGGTGGCGTCCATGCCGAGCACGCGCGTGAGCACCGGGTAGAGCAGCATGGCCAGGGTGGACAGCGTGCTCACGCCGATCACGGTGAACAGGGTGGCGCGCTCCTTCTGCGGGTGCGCCGGCATCGCCGCGGCCAGCGCCAGCGCGGCCGATGCGCCGCAGATGGCCACCGCGCCACCGGTGAGCAGGCCGAACAGCAGCTGGAACCCCATCAGGCGCGCGAGCACGATGCCCACGCCGATCGTGAGCGCGACCGCCAGCACCACCATCGCCACCGGTTCCCAGCCGAGCGCAAGCACCTGCGCGGTGGTGATGCGCAGGCCCAGCAGGGCCACGCCCAGCCGCAACACCTGCTTCGCGGTGAAGTCGATGCCCGGCGCGCTGCGTTCTTCCTGCGACAGGAAGTTCAGCGCCATGCCCAGCAGCAGCGCGAACAGCATCACCGGCGCTCCGTAGTGCGCGCCCAGGGCCATGGCGGCCACCGCCACGACGGCGCTGAGCAGCAGGCCCGGGAAGCCGGCGGCGGCGCAGGCGTACAGCCCGCCCGACGGCGGTGGCGACGGCGCGGCGGTGCTCACGGGTTGAGGCGGATGTCGAAGGCCTTGACGATGGCGGCGTTGCGCACGAAATCCGCACGCACCGATTGCGCCATCTGCTCGGCCGATTCGTCGCCACCGGCGTCGAAGCCCGCACCGAGCAGGCGATCGCGGACCCTGGGTGAGGCCGCGGCCTTGTCCACCGCGGCGTCGATGCGGTCCACCAGCGCGGCGGGGATCTGGCTGGCCACGATCACGCCGATCCAGTTGCTGAAATCCAGTTCGGGGTAGCCCTGCTCGGCCAGCGTGGGCACGTCGGGCAGGTGGGGCGAGCGCTGCCGGGCCGCGACGCCGAAGGCCTGGACCTTGCCGGCCTCGATCAGTTTCTTCGAGGTGGCCATGCCGTCGAACATCAGCGGGATCTGCTTGCCCATGAGCTGGGCCAGCGCCGGCGGCGAGCCGGCGAACGGCACGTGCTGCATGTCCAGGCCCGCCTTCTGGTTCAGGATCATGCCGGCGTAGTGCGAGCTGGTGCCCGCGCTGTAGGACGCGAAGCTGACCTTGCCCGGGTTGGCCTTCACCCAGGCGACCACGCCTTTGGCGTCCCTGGCGGGCACGTCGGGCGCGCCGATCAAGACCATGGTGGAGCGCGCCACCGCCGTCACCGGCTTCACGTCCTTGAGCGGGTCGAACGCGGTCTTCATCACGTGCGGGATCTCGGTCAGGATGTTGCTGGCCGTCAGCATGATGGTGTTGCCATCGGGCGGCGCGCTCAGCATGGCCTGCACCGCGATCGCGCCGCCGGCGCCGGGCTTGTTCTCCACCACCACGGGCTGGCCGATGTCGGCGGCCAGTTGCTCGGCCACGAAGCGGGCCACCACGTCCATGGTGCCGCCCGCGGGGGCGGGCACCAGCATGCGAACCGGCCGCTCGGTCCAGGCCTGTGCGGCGGGCAGGGCGAGTGCGAACGCGGCGGCACAGAGGGCACGTCGCAAAGGGGTGGGGCGGGGTGCGTTCATGGTCGCTGTCTCCTTCGATATCGCTCGCCGGCCGGCGGGCCTGGGGCGGCCCCGGGGGGTGGACCGTGGTGCAAATCCTAGGTTCGGCTTGCGCACCGTGCTTGTTCAATCGGGACAGCCGTTTTCGAAATTGGGACAGCCATGGAATACCCTTATGTGCCCGTGGTGCGCAGCGCCAGCCTGGCCGGCTACATGGACCTGGCGCACGCCGTGGGGCTGGACGCGGGGGCCATGTTGCGCCGCGCCGGCCTCTCGCCCCGCGCGCTGGACGACCCGGAAACCCCGCTGAGCACGGCCGCCGTGCGCGCCCTGCTCGAAGACAGCGCGCAGGCCAGCGCCGTGGAGGATTTCGGCCTGCGCCTGGCCAGCCGGCGCCAGCTGGCCAACCTCGGGCCGATCAGCCTGGTGCTCAAGGAAGAGCCCACCGCGCGGGCCGCACTCGACACGCTGTGCCGCTACCTGCGGCTGCTCAACGCCTCGCTGCTCACGCGCGTGGAAGAGCTGGGCCCGGTGGTGGTGATCCGCGAGGAGATCCTGGTCGAGCAGTCCACCAGCACGCGCCAGTCGATGGAGCTCGCGGTGGGCGTGATGTACCGCATCCTGCGCGAGCTGCTTGGCGTGCCGTGGAAGCCGGTGCAGGTGTGCTTCAAGCACCGCCCGCCGCGCGACCCGCGCCCGCACAAGGCCTTCTTCGCCACCACGGTCGACTTCAACAGCGAGTTCAACGGCATCGTCTGCAACACCACCGACCTGCAGACCCCGCTGGCCGGCGAGAACCCCGAGATGGCGCGCTTTGCCCGCCAGTACCTGGACCGCGCGCTCTCGGGCCGCCACCAGAGCACCAAGGCCACGGTGCAGCAGCTCATCGCCGCGCTGCTGCCGGGCGGGCGCTGCACCTCGCAACAGGTGGCGCAGCACCTGGGGGTGGACCGGCGCACCGTGCACCGCCACCTGGCGCGCGAGGGCGAGACCTTCGCCTCGCTGCTGCAGTCGGTGCGCGCCGAGCTCGTGGTGCGCCAGGTGCGCGACAGCGACCTGCCCCTGGCGGAGGTGGCGCAACTGCTCGGCTTCGCGGCGCCCGCTGCGTTCTCGCACTGGTTCCGCCACACCTTCGGCCGCAGCGTCACGCAGTGGCGGCGCGAGCACGCCGCGGCGGATCAGGGTAATCCATGACTGTCCCAGATTCGCAAGCAAATGTCCCGATCCGACAAGCACTGAAAGGCCTGCGCTCCTAGCATGCAAGCCATGGTCCGACGCACGGGCCGACAGCGAAGCACAGGAGACGCACGCCATGGCCACCGCCATCCGCATCCACCGCACCGGTGGCCCCGAGGTTCTGCAGGGCGAGCAGGTCGACGTCGGCGAGCCCGGCCCCGGCCAGGTGCGCCTGCGCCACGCGGCCGTGGGCCTGAACTACGCCGACACCTACTTCCGCAACGGCACCTACCCGGTGCCCCTGCCCAACGGCATGGGCGTCGAAGGCGCCGGTGTGGTGGAAGCCGTGGGCCCGGACGTGAGCCACGTGGCCGTGGGCGACCGCGTCACCTACACCGGCTTTCTCAACACCCTGGGCGCCTACGCCACCGAACGCCTGATCCCGGCCGCGCCGCTGATCAAGCTGCCCGCGGCCATCGGCTTCGAGACCGCCGCCGCCATGACGATGCGCGGCCTCACCGCGGCCTACCTGATGCGCCGCATCCACCCGTTCCGCGCCGGTGACACGCTGCTGCTGCACGCCGCCGCCGGCGGCGTGGGCCTGATCGTGTCGCAGTGGGCCCGGCTGCTGGGCATCACCGTGATCGGCACCGTCTCCACCGACGCGAAGGCCGAGGTCGCGCGCGCGCACGGCTGCACCCACACCATCAACTACAGCCACGAGGACGTGGCCGCACGCGTGCGCGAACTGACCTCGGGCCGCGGTGTCGACGTGGTGTTCGACAGCGTGGGCAAGACCACCTTCCTGGCCTCGCTCGATTCGCTCAAGCGCCGCGGCCTCATGGTCTGCGTGGGCACGGCCTCTGGGCCCATCGAAGGCTTCAACCCGAACCTGCTGGCCATGAAGGGCTCGCTGTACCTCACGCGCCCGGCGCTGGCCGACTACATCGCCGACCCGGCCGAGAAGGCCGCGCTGGCCGACGAGGTGTTCGGCCACGTGGCGGCCGGGCGCATCCGCATCGATGTGAACCAGCGCTACGCCCTGGCCGACGCGCGCCGCGCACACGAGGACCTGGAATCGCGCAAGACCACCGGTTCGTCGGTGTTCGTGCTGGCCTGAACCCGAGGAGACGCCGCCATGCAGATCGCACCACTCACCTGCGCCATCGGCGCCGAACTCGGCGGCGTGAGCCTGGCCGACGCCGCGCGCGACGACGCGCTGTTCGCCGAGATCAAGGCCCTGCTGCTGCGCTACAAGGTGCTGTTCCTGCGCGACCAACGCATCTCGCGCGCGGAACACGTGGCCTTTGCGCGCCGCTTCGGCGAACTGGAAGACCACCCCGTGGCCGGCAGCGACCCCGAACACCCCGGCCTGGTGCGCATCTACAAGAGCCCGGAGCAGCCCAACGACCGCTACGAGAACGCCTGGCACACCGACGCCACCTGGCGCGAGGTGCCGCCCATGGGCTGCGTGCTGCGCTGCGTGGAATGCCCGCCCGTGGGCGGCGACACCATGTGGGCCAACATGGCGCTGGCCTACGAGCGCCTGCCCGACGGGGTGAAGCAGCGCATCGCGGGCCTGCGCGCGCGCCACAGCATCGAAGCCAGCTTCGGCGCCGCCATGCCGATCGAGCGCCGCCTCGCGCTCAAGGCCCAGTTCCCCGACGCCGAGCACCCCGTGGTGCGCACCCACCCCGAGACGGGCGAGAAGATCCTGTTCGTCAACGCCTTCACCACGCACTTCACCAACTACCACACGCCCGACAACGTGCGCGTCGGCCAGGACTACACGCAGGGCGCCGCGGCGCTGCTGCAGTACCTCATCAACCAGGCCGCCATCCCCGAATACCAGGTGCGCTGGCGCTGGCAGCCCGACAGCGTGGCCATCTGGGACAACCGCGCCACGCAGCACTACGCCGTCATGGACTACCCGCCGTGCCACCGCAAGATGGAACGCGCCGGGATCGTCGGCACGCCCACCCACTGACCCACCACCCCGCACCCCACCCCGGAGCCACGCCATGAACTTCCTCGACGGATCGCTGTTCCCCGAAAACCAGGACAAGCTGATCATCACCGCCGCGCCCTACGGCCCGGAGTGGATTCCCTCGGACTTCCCCGAGGACATCCCGGTCAGCATGGAGGCGCAGATCCAGAAGGCGGTGGACTGCTACCACGCCGGCGCCGCGGTGCTGCACCTGCACGTGCGCGAGGCCGACGGCAAGGGCAGCAAGCGCCTGTCGAAGTTCAACGAACTGATCGCCGGCGTGCGCCGCGCCGTGCCCGACATGGTGATCCAGGTCGGCGGCTCGATCAGCTTCGCGCCCGAGAACGACGGCGCGGCCGCCAAGTGGCTCAGCGACGACACGCGCCACATGCTGGCCGAACTCGACCCCAAGCCCGACCAGGTGACGGTGACCGTGAACACCACGCAGATGAACATCCTGGAGCACATGGACATCCGCGACTACGCCGGCACCTCGCTGGCCGAGCCGGCCGCCGCGCACGCCTACAGCGAAATGATCGTGCCCTCCAACCCGGCCTGGTTCGAGGAGCACATCCGCCGCCTGAGCGCAGCGGGCATCCAGATCGCGTTCCAGTTCTACAACATCAACAGCTACGAGACGGTGGAGCGCCTGGTGCGCCGCGGCGTCTACAAGGGCCCGCTGGTGATGAACTGGGTCGCCATCAGCGGCGGCATGGACGCACCCAACATCTACAACCTGGCCAACTTCCTGCGCGCCATCCCCGACGGCGCCAAGCTCACCGTGGAGAGCAGCATGCGCAACGTGCTGCCGATCAACATGATGGGCATGGCCATGGGCCTGCACGTGCGCTGCGGCATCGAGGACAACATCTGGAACCAGTCGCGCAGCCAGAAGATGGGCACGGTCGCGCAGATCGAACAGCTGGTGCGCATCGCGCGCGAGTTCGGCCGCCCGGTGGCCACCGGCCAGGAAGCGCGCGAGATCCTGCAGATCGGCACCTTCTACGACACCGTGGAAGAAACCCTCATGGCCAACGGCATGGCCCCCAACCCGCGCAACGGGCACCAGGGCTTCCTGCGCAAGGCGGCCTGAGCGGCCGCGGCGGGCCGCCCCATCTGAAAAATAACTTAAGCCCGCGCTGGCGGCGCGTTCTTCCCTTGCCCGAGGGTTGACGCGCTTCGGCCCGCAGGCGTGCAATCGCCCCACCCAAAAGGAGGGGTGACATGACGACGACAACAAAACGCACGCGCTGGATGCGCGTGCTCGCCATCGGCCTGGGCAGCGTGGTGCTGCTCGCGGCCGCGGCCCTGGCCACCGGCATCGTCCTGGCCGAACGCAAACAGCAGCGCCGCGTGGACGTCGCGGTGCAACCCGTGCCCTACAAGACCGACGCCACCGCACTGGAACGCGGGCGCTACCTGTACGCATCGCGCGGCTGTGTGGACTGCCATGGCGCCAACGGCGCCGGCCGCACCTTCGTGGACGACGGCGCCCTCACCATCGCCGGCCCCAACATCACCACCGGCCCCGGCGGCGTGGTGGCCGCCTACCAGCCGGTGGACTGGGTGCGCGCCATCCGCCACGGCATCACCCCCCAGGGCCGCGCGCTGATGGTGATGCCCAGCGAGGACTACAACCGCTTCACCGACGACGACCTGGCCGCCCTGGTGGCCCACGTGCGCGCACTGCCCCCGCAAAGCGGCCAGGGTGCCGTGGTGAACCTGCCCCTGCCCGTGAAAGCCCTCTACGGCTTCGGCGCCATCAAGGACGCCGCCGCGAAGATCGACCATTCGTTGCCCCCGCAACCGCCCGTGCCCGAGGGCGTGACCGTGGAACACGGCCGCTACGTGGCCAACATGTGCATCGGCTGCCACGGCGCCACGCTGGCCGGCGGCAAGATCCCCGGCGGCCCGCCCGACTGGCCCCCGGCCTCGAAGCTCACGCCCGGGGAGGGCAGTGTGATGGGGCGCTACCCGGATGCGGACGCGCTGATCGGCATGTTCCGCAGCGGGAAGCGGCCGGATGGGAGCGCGGTGAAGGTGATGCCGTTCGAGTCGCTCAAGGAGATGAGTGAGACGGATCTGCGGGCGTTGCACCTGTACATCAAAAGACTGCACGATAGGCGGTGAGGGGAGGCTCAAAAGGGGATGAGCGACGCTGGGCTGTCTCAGTCCCGTACAGTTCGAGCGAGTTCAAAAAGCTTAGGCCGGAGTCAATGGTCCCGGCAGCAGACCACCCGCCGCCGCGGGCAGCATAGTTCTAACGTTAAGCATCTCGATGCACCTTCGCGCCAGCATTCATTCCGTTGCTCAGATCGTAGCGAACAACAGAATCGCACTTCCAGAGAAACCAGGCGTTTACGCATTCTGGTGGATTGGTGATCGTGCCCGTTTGTTGAACGCAAATCGACGGGTCGTACTGAAGGGGCCCGGGGAGCAGTCCGTAGAAGTCGAGTACAGGGACTGGTGGCCGCCTGATCTTGTTTATCCATGTCTCTACGTAGGCAAGTCCACCAACATTCGTAAGCGGTTCTCACTTCACTTAAAGCGCGGCTCGCCCGCACGGCTGCACGCAGTGCATCCGGAGAATCGAAAGGCGGAGCCGAATACAACATCGTGTCAGCTGCGGTGGGGAATCGAGCATGTCTTCCCGAACGAGATTGATCCGCTGACGCTCATCGCGACCTCTGTGGGCTTCTCCTATAGAACTGACTTCGCTGACAACGCTATCGCGGAGCGGTTTTTCGAAGAAGATCGCTTGGTCGGAATATGGCGTCCTTGGTTCAACATCGACTCAGAGCGCTGAGATGCCCATTCCTTCGTTGGAGCCGAATCTCGCCGACATCACACATGTCCCACTATTCGGAGTGGTCCACCATCCGGCCCGCGGGCCACGTTTCACACCGGCGCTCGCGTCTCGGCTCAAGCTTTAGATTCCATGCGCCAGCGAGTCGCCATATTTCTCCGAAGATCGGAAGCCGTTAATCGGTTCCGAGGTGTGCTTGAGGCATGCTTGAGGCAGCGTGTACTGACCGAAGCAGTCGTTGCTTCTGGCTTCTTTCAAGAGGGTCCAAAATTCTCTAGTGCAGGAATTTTTGCCCTCACGCCCCATCGATGCTGTAGTCCGTTAGATCTCGTCTTCGTTGGGGTTCACAACCAGTATTGGACTGCCCAGTTCAATGCGTTCGTCACTGCCGTTCAAAGCACTAACTGCCCGTTATGCATACGCGTCACCAGGCGCATGCCAAAGGGATTGCGTTGGCACGCAAAGACGTTTATCGGTAGCGTGGGCGGTACGCCTCGCATTGGGATCATTGGCTCATCAAACCTGACTCGTCCGGCTGCAGATACGTCTGCTCCGTTCAACTACGAGGCTGACGTGGTTCTTTGGTACGAAGATGACACGGAGATCGATAGCGTAGTCAGACAGCAGATTGAGAACCTGCCTAATGGTTCGCATGAAGTCCTGGTTACGACATATGAACAGGGGGGGCCAAACGGATCCCTCAGTCTCGAGGAACGGCTAAAGAACTTGCGCGATGAAATTCTCGAATCGAGCCGAGAGGTCTAACCCCGCTATCAAGCGAACGTACTCTGGCAGGCTTCGCCCACCTACTCATGGCGCCAAAGTCGAACGTTGACTGAGTGCTTGGTACGTCCCACAACGCGTGGCCAGCCGCCTCAGCACGAACTTTGGCAGAAACCGTTGCATTGCCGTCCCTCACGCCACCATCGCCCCATACACCACCCCCCTCATCTTCATCCGGTAGTGAATCCGCTGGTTCGGTGCCTGCGCCATGAAGATGGCGAACAGGTCGAGTTCGGGGTCGACGAAGAAGTGGGTGCCGCCGATGCCGCTCCAGTGCCAGGTGCCCACGGAGCCGTGTACGTTGGCTTCGCCCAGTGCGGTGCGCACCGCGAAGCCGAGGCCGAAGCCGTGGCCCGGGGGCAGCAGCGGGTTGTCGGCGTGGGGCACGGTGCTGCCCAGGTGGTCGGCGGTCATGAAGGCCAGTGTGTGCGGTGACAGGATGCGCACGCCGCCGAGTTCGCCGCCGTTCAGCAGGCACTGCAGGAAGCGCGCGTAGTCGTGCGCGGTGGACATGAGGCCGCCGCCGCCCATCTCCAGCTTCGGCACTTCGCGCGGGTCGTGCATGGGCATCTGCACGCCGCCGTCGGGGTCGTGCGCAAAGGCCTCGGCAATGCGGTGGTGCTGCGCGGGCGGCACGTGGAAGGCGGTGTCGTGCATGCCCAGGGGCTGCAGGATGGTCTGGTGCAAATGCTCGGCCAGGCCCTGGCCGGTGATGACTTCGATCACGCGGCCCAGCACGTCGGTGGCGCGGCTGTAGGCCCAGGCGCTGCCGGGCTGGTGGGCCAGGGGCAGGGCGGCGATGCGTTCGCACAGCTCGGCGTTGGTCTGCTGGCGGTCGTTCAGGCCGGCGTTGGCGTAGAGCGCGTTCACGTGGCCGTTGCCGGTGAATTCGTAGGTCAGGCCCGCGGTGTGGCGCAGCAGATCCTGCACGGTGCTGGGGCGCTCGGCCGGCACCAGCTTCACGCCGTGCGGGCCGGGCACGGCCACCTGCTGGTGCATGAAGCCGGGGATGTACTGGCCCACCGGGTCGCTCAGCAGCAGGCGGCACTGTTCCACCAGCCGCATGGCCGCCACCGAGACGATGGGCTTGGTCATCGAGTAGATGCGGTAGATCGCATCGGTGGGCATAGCCTTGCGGCGCGCCGGGTTCAGGCGGCCCACGGTGGCGTCCAGCACCACCTGGCCGCCGCGGGCGATGAGCACGTGCGCGCCGGGCAGGTGGCCGCGGTCCACGTCGTGCTGCAGCATCTGCACGATGTGCTGCGTGCGCTCGGGGCACAGCCCCGCGTCGGCCGGGGCGGCCGTGGGCAAGCCGTGCGCCATGTCAGGCCCCGTAGCGTTGGCGCGCCAGCGCCGCGCCCTTGGCCAGCGCGTCCAGCTTGGCCATGGCCACCTCGCGGCTCATGGGGGCCAGGCCGCAGTTGGTGCAGGCAATCAGTTTGTCCTTGGGCACGTACTGCAGCGCGGTGCCGATGGTGTCGGCCACCTGCTCGGGCGTTTCGATCGCGTCGCTCGCCACGTCGATCACGCCCACCATCACCTCCTTGCCTTTCAGCAAGGCCATCAGCTCGGGCGGCACGTGCGAGTGGAAGCACTCCAGGCTCACCTGGTCGATGCGGCTTTTCGCGAGCGCGGGGAACACCTGCTCGTACTGGCGCCATTCCTCGCCCAGGGTTTCCTTCCACTTCACGTTGGCCTCGATGCCGTAGCCGTAGCAGATGTGCACCGCCGTCTTGCAGGTGAGGCCCTGCGCGGCGCGCTCCAGCGCCTTCACGCCCCAGTCGGCGGCCTCGGCCATGTAGACGTTGAAGGCGGGTTCGTCGAACTGGATGATGTCCACGCCGTCGGCCTGCAGGGCCAGGGCTTCCTGGTTCAGCAGCTCGGCAAAGGCCATGGCCATCTTCACCTTGTCGCCATAGAAGCGGTCGGCCACGGTGTCCACGATGGTCATGGGCCCGGGCAGGGTGAACTTGAGCAGCTTCTTGGTGTGGGCGCGCGCCAGTTGCGCCTCGAACGCGTGCACGCGGCCCTTGAGCTTCAGCGGCGCCACCACCTGCGGCACCATCGCGTCGTAGCGGTTGTTGCGGATGCCCATCTTCACCTTGTTGGTGAAGTCGATGCCATCCACATGCTCCACGAAGCCGTGCACGAAGTGCTGGCGCGCCTGCTCGCCGTCGCCGATCACGTCCAGCCCCGCGTCCTCCTGCGCCTTGATCCACAGCAGCGTGGCGTCGGCCTTGGCCTGCTCCAGTTCCTTGCCTTGCGCTTTCCATTGCGGCCAGAGCTTCTGGGTCTCGGCCAGCCACGCGGGTTTGGGCAGGCTGCCGGCAATGGCGGTGGTGAACAGCATCGTGTCGTCTCCAGTCTTCAGGGTTGGCGCCGGATGGCGTTGGGGAAATACAGGGCGGTGAGGCTCAGGCTGTGCACGGGCGAGAAGTCGTCGCCCGCGCGGGTGGCGGTGTCGCCCCAGCGGCGCCAGTCGCGCACCCAGTGCAGGTGGTCGCACACCTCCACCAGGCCCACGGTCTCGCGGTCGCCGATCAGCACGCCGTGCACGCGCAGGCCCAGGCGGGCCTTGGCGTCGCGCAGCGCGTCCAGGGTGGCGTGCGTCACGCCGAACTCGCCGTCGCTCACGATCAGGATGTCGGCGTCGTGCCAGCCGGTGGCCTGCACGCGCGCAATCGCCTGCTCCAGCGGGGTCTGCACGTCGGTGCCGCCGTCGAAGGCCTGGCCCATGCAGTCCAGCAGGTGCTGCAGGCCGCTGGCGTCCAGCGCCAGCTCGCGCTCGATCACCTCGCCCGCGCCGCCGAAGGCGATGAGGGCGCAGGGCCGCTGGCCCGCGTGCGCGCTGCGCAGTGCCTGCAGCACGCAGGCGCGCGCCACATTGCCGGGCGCGCCGCGCATGGAGCCCGAGGTGTCCAGGCACACCACCAGCGGGCCGCGGCCCAGCGGCGCGGTGTGCGCTTGCGCGGGGGCGGGTGTGGGCGCGGGGCGTTCGCTGTGCTGCGGCGCGCGGTCGTCGTAGGTTTGCAGTTGCGCCTCGGCAAAGCGCGCGCGCCACAGGCGCCGGCCCACGGGGTGGCGCAGCAGGGCGCTTTCGGCGCCGGTCATGCGCGCCAGCGCGCGCGATCGGTGCACGCCGTCCACCGCGTGCGGCTCGGGGCGGCGCTCCTGTTCTTCGGCCGGGTGGCGCGCGGCGCGTTGCGGCGCGGCGGGGCGGGGCAACGGTTGCGCGGCGGGCGCGGCCTTGGGCACCGGCGCGCGGCGGCCCACGGCGTCGATGAACGCCGCCAGGCGCGGCAGGCGCGCCAGCAGCTCGCCGATGCGCTGCGCCTCGGTCCATTCGCGGCGGTTCAGCTGGCCTTGCAGCTCGTCCCAGCGCAGGTGGGCCAGGTCGCCCAGCGATTGCAGCAGCGCGAGCACCTCGTCCCAACCCTGGCGTTGCACGTCCCAGCTCTGGCGGAACTGCTCGCGCATGCGGGCGATGGCGTCGGCGCGGGCCTCGCCCTCGGCGCGGTCGATCAGGCTGTCCAGGTGCCACAGCAGGCTTTGCAGCACCTGGCGCGACAAGGCCTCGCTGCCTTGCGTGAGCTGCGTGAGTTCGAGTTCCTGCAGCAGCGGGCGCAGGGCCAGGGTGGCGTCGCCATCGCCCCAGTCGTCCTGCGCGTCGGGCAGGGCGCCGTCGTGCAGGGCACGTTGCCAGCGCTGCAGTTGCGGCAGGCGTTGGGCCGGCGTGCCGGCGCTGCACACCACCGCCCAGCGCCACAGTTCGCGCGGCAGGGCGTCGAGCTGGTGCCAGGGCGCGGCGGGGTTCACGGGGTTTCCCAGGCGATGGGGGCGGGCGCCTCGGCGCGCAGGGCATCGTCCACCGGCAGCGCTGCAAAGCCCTCGCGCACGGCCTGCAGGCGTTGCAGCCAGCCGGCCACGGCGGTGCAACGTGCGTTGTGCACGGCCTCGATGCGTGCGCGCTGCGAAGGCGGCAGCCAGTCGTGCGCGCGGGCTTGCGTGGTCACGTGGGTGGCGATGCGGTTCAGCTCGGCGTGCAGGTCGGCCAGTTGCTGCCCCAGCGCGTCGCACTGCGCCACGCGCGCGGCGATGTGCACGGGGCTCCAGCGGCGG
>VFQR01001479.1_pt1 | contig 17973 bp, 23 predicted proteins | sample 3512321 | NCBI WGS metagenome assembly VFQR01 (sample SAMN10412374, study PRJNA504923) | tailings metagenome | isolation source: Relicate 3 Philex TSF1 revegetated site | place: Philippines: Tuba, Benguet | collected 2017-08-29
ATTTTGTTGTTGCTTATTTTTTGATAGTAAATTTCTTATACTTATTACAGATTTTTTACTTTTTAACTTATATACCGTTTAAGTTTTTTTATTTAAGTTTTTTTTTTAATTTACCGATTTTAATACTAAAGTTTATTTTGGTTTTTGGTTATTTTATTCCTGTTTTTGCTTTTCTTTTAATGTTAATGTTTTTATACTTTATTTATAAGTTTTATAACTACAAATTTAAATTTTTCTTTTCCCAGAGATTGTTAATGAAACCAGTTTTGAATGTATGGATGTTTGCTGATTTAAAATTTATTAAAGAACGTTTTTATTTAATTTTATATTATATTACTTTTAAATTCCGTTCTTTAAATTATTTATTACCTTTAAATTCTAGTAAATTAGCTTCTATGAGAGGTTTATTAAATATAAATTCAATCTTTAATTTAAGTAACGTTTTTAAAATTAACCCTACTAAAGCAAATTTACTTTATTATAATACGTCTTACGTTTTTAAACGTATAAGACCTTATTTATTACGTTTTAATAATATACAGTTTGTGTCGTTTTTTTCTAAGGCACAAAAAGTTTCCCGAATTACCCCTGATCAGCTTAAATCTTTTTTTAAAATTGGACAAAATGGCCGCTATCCTGCAGATTATTTTGAAAAACTTTTTGATATGGAATATTCTAGATTAGAGCTTGAGTATGAAGTTCCTTATTATTGATCTTTTGTTCGACAGGCTCATTCTTTTAATGAGGGGTTATTACACCCTAAATTTCATGTTTATGGTTTTTTGAACTTTATTAAATTTTATTGGAATTATTTTAGTTTTTTAAATGCGACCGCATCTTTTGAATTCAGTTCTATTTATGCTCAGGATTTTGCTCAGCTATTAAATTCGTCTGCATCTCAAATTTTTTCTCTTTTAATAAATGATTTTATTTTACTATTGAACATAAAAAAATTTAAAAAGTATTTAGCTTTTTCAAATCATTTTAGTTTACCTACTGGTTATTTTAAATTTTCTACTACAATTAATTCTACTCAATGGTATTTTCTTCATTTTAAATATTATGACAAAATAATTCATTTTTTTTGAGAGTATTACGATAAAATGTTTATTCGGGTTATATACTATTATTATTTTTTAGGTTCATCAAAGCGTGTTGTTAAAATTTACTCTTTTTTTAATTCTTATGCCGCAAAAGCACGGCATCTTTTAGGTTGACACATATTTTTGTTTTTTGAACGTTTAATGGGTAAACTCTTCTTAAATATAAATAAATTTGAAGATTATTATGATATCAATTTTGATAAGTCACTCGATCGTTACGATAAATATTCTGTTTACTTAAATTTTTTTTTTGGCGTTGCGTTCAATCCTTTCTTATCTAAACATTTTGAAACTCAAAATAAGGTTGAGGATTCTTCTCTTGAGAAGGAGTCTATTCGTTTTTTGGATTATGAAAAAAAAATGAATTTTCAACGTAAAAAGAATTATAACGAAACAATGTCTGATTTTTTTGTAGGCTCTTTTTCTTTACTTGGTAATTTTTATACTTTTGCTCGAGATAATATTTTTGAATTTATGACTGTCTTAAGTGGTTTATGACGTGATTATTTTGAATCATCAATTTCTAAATGATTTAAATTAAAAAAATTAATAATTTTTTTAATATACTTTTTTAATACTCTCTTTATTGTGTGGTTTTTTATAACCCTTCTCGTAGTTTTCTCCTTTTTTTTTGTAGCAAAGTCTACTTTTATAATAATAATAAAAAAAATAAAAAAAATATATGTTTAAAAAAATAAAAATTTTACTTTTAAAAATCTTTTGAACTGTTTTACCCGATTTTAATAATAATGGTTTTTTCTTGAATTTATGGGATAAATTATTTAACTTTTTGTACGATCTAAAACTAATATTTTTACCTATTAAAATTTTTATTTTTAATTTTTTTTTTGATCTAAAGGCTTACATTGCTAAACATTTGACTTTACTTTGAAACTTAATAACAAAGCACAGGCTCATGTATATTATTCGTTTATTGATCTTAATTTTTTTGCTTTATAGACCGACTCTAGTGGATTTAGACTCCATTTATTGAACATTTTCAATTATTTTTTATTTTTTTACAAATAATTTTTTTTTTATAAGCTCGAATATTGTACCATTCGCAAACTGGTCTTTACAATCTGTACCGTTAAAGTTCTTTATTTTTTTGGCTTTTTTCCCTGCTCTCTTCTCTTCTAGGCGTTTAAAACGTCGTGTAATGAAGAAAAACAGGTATGTAATGCCCGATGATGATATTATTTTTGCATTTCAGTGAGCTCAAAGAATTTTTATTTATTCTTCATATTTTATTTTTTGATATGTTTTTTTTTTAATTTTTTCAATTTTTTTGCCCTTAATTTTTATTTATTTTTCAGATTTTGACTTTTCATTTACGACAATGTCGGTTTATTTAGCTTTTTTGAAGGATTATAAATATTTAGTTCCTATTTTTAATTTCTTTTATTCTAATGATTATTTTTTCTTTGGTTTTTTTTTATTTAAAATGTTTTGTAAGTTTACTTACATATTTTTTAATCTGTATGTGTTTTCTACTTTTTTGTTTACTGCTACTATTATAAAGTATTCTATAATACAGTTTTTTTACTTTTTTATTTCTTTTTTAAGTCTTCATTGTTTTTTTTTGATGAAAGTCTTAAAAAATATTTTATTAACTATTATTTTTATTAAGTCCTTACTTGTATCTTGGTATTCTTCGCTAAATGTTAGTGTATTGATTAGTATATTTAAAAATTTTTTATTTTCTGATAATTTTATTATTTTTTTATTTTTAGTATTAAAATCAATTTTTAAATTTTTTTTCTCTCTGTTATTTAATCTATTTAGTTGTACTGTACATATTATTTGTAAAGGTTTTTTATTTTTTTTACCAGATTACTTAATAAACTTGTTAAGCTTACATTTTTCTCTTTTACTAGATTTTTTTTTAATTAAATTTTATTCTGTCATTATTGCTACTTTAGATTTTTTAATAGTTATTTTAAATACTTATTTAAAAGATTTAACTTTCTTTGGTCTTGCCTCAACTTGGTTTGAACATTTAAATCAAGGTTTGCAAAGGGGTTTATCACAAAACAGTTTGTTAAACTGATTTTTTGTACACCTTTATGCTTCTATTATAGCTTTTTGATTTTTAGATTTTGATTTTCGGGTTTCTGTTAAAACCCCCCCTAAAACTCCCCAAACTCTCTTAAAAGAAGCTAAGTTAACTCAAGATTGGATACCTCAAAGTATGGATTTTTTAACCTTACAAACTAACGAAGCAAAAATATACTTTGCCATGCTTGATATATCCTTTCAACATGTTGAATCTTTACAGTTTATTTATGGTGATTTTGAATACATTGACGAAGAGTACGACATGGAGGATGAAACTCCTGATGAGGAAGAACTTTTTAACGAGTCAGAAGAAACTGTAAAGGTTCGTGAAATTATTGAGTCTGATCTCGGTTTTACAACACGACCCCATAAAATGTCTGATGGTGATCCTCTTGATTCCCAAACTTCTTTAGAGCGGCATTACTTGAATGAGATTGTTGGTGAACCCGAATTGATATACATCGAAGATTCGTTAAAATGAATGTTTGCGTCTTTATATTCACCTACTTTTGAAGAGCTTCATTATAAAGATTCTTTATTTAGTGAATGAATTTTCGATCCGGATGAGGATTTGACGTTTTTCGAGTTTATTCTTTTATTTCCTGTTTTGTTTTATTGCGTTTACATATGATTTTTTCGCCGTAAAAGAAAAAAAAATTTTAGATCCTACTTACGCTTTTTTATTCCTTCACGGAGACTTGTTTTCTCGGGTTGATGAGTTGAAGATTTTCTTGGATTGCCTTTGGGTGAGTGGGGGCGTTATTTTTTTGATAAAATGAGGCATCATACCGCCCCTGATGTTAAATTTAGAAGTGTTCATAAATTTAGGATGTATAGGGCTCGCCAAAAATTTAAGTTAATGCAATTGGAGGCTTTTCATTTTGAAAGATTACGTTTAATAATGTATAAAGATACCTTGAAAAATTGAGAAGCCTTTACAGCTATGAGTATAAAATTTTTAGCCCCTAATAAGCATTTTCACCATCTGTATTCTACTGTTATGCAATTCCGACGTGAAACCAAAGATTGGGCTGCATTTGGTGATTGAGCTAAGTTTTTTTTTAAACCTGAACCAAGGCCAGAGAGAATTTCTTTTTTCTTTGATGCTCTTCAGATTAGCCTTCCGCGTCTCGTAGAGAAATATATAAATAGACGTGGTACAAAAAAGTTTCGAAAAAATTTATGACGTACTGTGCAGCACATACCTGGCCATTTATCAATGCCGTATTATCCTAAAAAATGATATTCTCGCTTTTCTAACACATATTTGTTTTTTCCGAGTGTCGAGACAAAATACAATTACAGCTACTACAATTATATCGGTTGGAGGGATAACCGTGCAAGATGAAGACGTTACGCTTTCACGCCTGGTAACGTAACCGATAAAGTCTTAGGGTTTAATCGTAGCCTTCAACAAAGGGACTATAACCTTTATAAAAGGTGACAAAAAAGACGTAGACTTATGAGAGTTTTTCAGTTTTAATATGTTAAATTGATTTGATAGATGGGTTTGTTCAACAAATCATAAAGATATTGGTACTCTTTATCTTATTTTTGGTATTTTGGCTGGTGTAGTAGGTACTGTTTTATCTATTTTTATAAGAATGGAGCTTTCAGCCCCAGGTGATCAAATTTTATTGGGAAATTACCAACTTTATAATGTCATAGTAACTGCTCATGCTTTTGTTATGATATTCTTTATGGTAATGCCGGCACTTATAGGTGGTTTTGGTAACTGGTTTGTTCCATTACTTGTTGGTGCCCCTGATATGTCTTTTCCTCGTTTAAATAATCTTAGTTTTTGGTTGTTACCCGTTTCTTTAAGTTTACTTTTACTTTCTAGTTTTGTTGAGGTTGGTGCTGGTACTGGTTGGACAGTTTATCCTCCATTAAGCTCTATTCAAGCTCATTCTGGCGGTTCAGTTGATTTAGCTATTTTTAGTCTTCATGTTTCCGGTGTTTCTTCTCTTTTAGGTGCTATAAATTTTATTTGTACCGTTTTTAATATGCGTGTTCCTGGTTTGTATATGCATAGATTACCTTTATTTGTCTGGGCTGTATTAATAACCGCATTTTTGTTATTATTATCTTTACCTGTTTTAGCCGGAGGTATAACCATGCTTTTAACTGATAGAAATTTTAATACGACTTTCTTTGATTCTGCAGGTGGTGGTGACCCTATACTTTATCAACATTTATTTTGGTTTTTTGGTCATCCAGAAGTTTATATATTAATTTTACCTGGTTTTGGTATAATAAGCCATGTTATTGCTGAGTATTCTAATAAATACGTTTTTGGTTATATTGGTATGGTTTACGCGATGTTATGTATCGGTGTTTTAGGTTTTATGGTCTGAGCTCACCATATGTATACCGTTGGTCTAGATGTGGATACTCGTGCTTACTTTACTGCTGCTACAATGATGATTGCTGTACCAACAGGTATAAAAATTTTTAGTTGATTGGCAACATTGGCCGGTGGTGTTATAGATATGAAAACTCCAATGCTTTTTGCTACGGGTTTTATAGCTTTATTTACGGTTGGTGGCGTTACTGGTGTTATATTAGCTAATGCTGGCTTAGATGTAGCTCTTCATGATACGTATTATGTTGTTGCCCATTTTCATTATGTTCTTTCAATGGGTGCTGTTTTTGCTTTATTCGCAGGTTTTTACTATTGGATGCCTGTAATTGTTGGTAGACCTTATATTGAATATCTTGGTCAACTTCATTTTTGAATTACTTTTACGGGTGTTAATATAACCTTTTTCCCTATGCACTTTCTTGGTTTGGCTGGTATGCCTAGACGTATACCTGATTATCCTGATGCATACTCTTATTGGAATGCTGTAGCTTCAGTTGGGTCTTATGTTTCTTTATTTGGGTTATTAGTTTTTTTCGCAGTTATATATCATTTATTTGATTCTGAGGTTTATATTTTTAATAATAAATTTTTAGACGGTAAATTTTATGTTGGTTTTTGAAATTATGATAAGAGGGTTTTGTTTGTTCAAAGGGTTTTTAATCCGTTTTCTTTTAAGGTTTCTTCTATTGGTTTTAAGTATTCTGCATTTAGCTGGTATTTAAGAAATTTCTCTAATCTTTATAAAAAATAAGTATATTGGTTATAATTTATGCCGAAGTTGATAAGGTATCAGTTTAAACTGTATAAAAGGTTCGAACTGGACGTATGGGGGTTATTGAACAGTAACCCCAGTTTTGGACATCCTGTTGTTAAGTTTTTTCAGGATTCTTATCGTTATAGGGCCGAAAGGGCTAAACAAAGATTTAGACAGTTTATTTATCGTATAGATATAATAAACCCTGATAAAACACATAAACGCAAGAAATGAAAGTTTATTTCGATGCAGTTAGTTAGATTGTTTTATAGAGGGGTAAATCAACGTAAAATATTTAAATTTTCGCGTGTATCTTCTGCTTCTGCTGGTTTATGGGTTAACAACTTTTTGCTTTTAGTAGAATCCCGGATTTCAACTTTTCTTTATCGTGTGAATTGAGTTTCAAATATATTGTATTTAAACCAATTTATTTCACACGGTAGTGTTATAGTAGGAAATAAAGTGCCTTTAAATAATAATTTTGTAATAAAACCTTTTCAAATTGTTAAGTTATTACCTCGTATTGCGGTTAAGTTACGTTTAGACTTTATTAACAGATTAAGAAATAATATGGTCTATTTTAATACACCACGTTATATTTTTTTAAATTCTAAAATAATGTTTGGTTGTATTTATAATAACCCGCATTTGAGAGATATATCGTTTCCCGTTTTACTAGATATATATAGATTAAACGATATGAATTAAAGTTATGTACTTACTTGTTTTATATTTACCACTTCTTTCTTTTATTTTGCTTAGTTTGTTTGGCAGGTTTTTTGGCCGGTCTGGTTCATCTGTTATTGCTTTTTTTTTAATGTTTTTTACTACATTAATTTCTTGATTTTCCTTTTTTGAGGTTGGGGTTTCGAAAAGTATAATTTATTTAACTGTTTTTACATGGTTAAACCTTGATACTTTGTCAGTAAACTGAGGATTTCTTTTTGACTCAGTGACTGCTTTAATGCTCGTTGTTGTAACAACCGTTTCGTTTTTTGTTCATATATATTCAATTTCATATATGGAGCATGATCCTCATTTGCAAAGATTTATTTCTTATCTTTCACTTTTCACTTTTTTCATGCTTATATTGGTTACTGCGGACAATTTTTTACAAATGTTTGTTGGCTGGGAGGGGGTTGGTTTGGCTTCCTATTTATTAATAAGTTTTTGGTTCACTAGATTGGCCGCTAATAAATCTGCTATAAAGGCTATGGTTGTTAATAGGGTAGGTGATATTGGTGTAGTTCTGTCGATGCTTGTTATTTTTGATGTTTTCCAAACTTTAAATTATGGCTCTGTTTTTGCATTAGTTCCCTATTTCTATAATACCAGTTATAATTTTTTAAGTTTTTCTTTTAGTACTTTAGACTTGATAGCTCTTTTACTGTTTATAGGGGTCGCTGGTAAATCCGCTCAAATTGGTCTACATGTATGGTTACCCGATGCTATGGAGGGTCCTACTCCCGTTTCTGCGTTAATTCACGCTGCTACGATGGTGACGGCTGGTGTTTTCATGTTAATTAGAGCTTCTATAGTATTTGAGTATTCAAATTTTTCACTTAGTATAGTTGCATTTTTTGGTGCTTTGACAGCTTTTCTTGCTTCCACGGTTGGCGTTTTTCAAAACGATATAAAACGTGTAATAGCTTACTCAACTTGTAGTCAACTTGGTTACATGGTTTTAGCGGCTGGTATGTCCTTTTATTTTGTTAGTTTTTTTCATTTATTTACTCATGCTTTTTTTAAGGCGTTGCTATTTCTTGGAGCAGGTTCTGTCATACATTCTTTAGGCGACGAGCAAGATATGCGTCGTTATGGCGGTACTATTTCGCTTTTACCTTTTTCTTATATTTTATTCTGATTGGGTTCTTTAGCTTTGATGGGGTTTCCTTTTTTAGCGGGGTTTTATTCTAAGGATTTGATAATAGAATTTGTTTTTTCTTCTTTTCGTATCGATGCTTTTATTGTGGGGTGGTTGGCTATATTAGGTGCCTTTTTTACAGCATTTTATTCTTTTAAAGTTATATATTTAACTTTTATACAGTATCCTAGTAGTTACCGTAATTATTTAGATGCTTGTCATGATGCTCCTTTTGTTATGTATGTTCCTCTGTTACTTTTATCTTTTTTAAGTACATTTTCAGGGTTTTTATTTAAAGATATAGTTTTATCTCCCGGCTCAGGTTTTTGATCTAATTCTACTACTTTTTGAATATCTAATAGTATTTTCTGAGATGCACATTTGTTATCGCCTACTTTAAAGTTGATGCCTCTTTTTTTTAGTATTATAGGGTGTCTTACTTCATTTTTAGTTTATAAATTTTCAATATTTACATTATCTATTTTAGCAAAGAAATCTTTTTTACATAAATTTTATTCTTTTTTTAATAGGAAATGGTATTTCGATAATGTTTATAATGATCTTATAATGAACAAAATAGTGAAATCAGGTTATTTCTTTTTTGTTAAATCGGTTGATAAGGGTTTATTAGAATTCTTAGGTCCTCTCGGTCTGCTGAATTTTTTTAGAGAAGCTTCAAAAAAAGCTTCAAATTTTCAGTCTGGTTTAATTTATCATTATGCTTTTGTTTTTTTAACCGGCTTACTTTTTATTTTAACAGTATTTGCTTTTAATTTTTCTTGATTATATTTGTTTGAGCCGAGTTTGTTATTTATAATTGTTTTAAGTGTAGTAACTATTCTAGTTTTTAATTAAACTTTAATTGGTTATAAGGAGCCCGTAGTTTAAATGGTTAAAATTCGCCGCTCATAACGGTTGCGATGAAGGTTCAAATCCTTCCGGGCTTATGTGAAATTGCAGCCAACCAAAATAAAAAAAAATTATTTAAATTACTATGATTTTTAATGCCATTACGTTTAAGGATTCAGCTACTCCTTTTGCTGAAGCGCTAGTTGAATTACACCATGAGATTATGTTTTATTTGGTTGTAATAGTTAGCGTTGTAATATTTATACTTGTTAATGCTATAAATATAACTAGAGTTAGAGAATCTTATTTTTATACAAATGTTTTTAGCACCTTGTCTTTTATAAAAGCTTTTTTTTTAAATTTTATTTTTTCTCCTATTTTTAACAAATTTTTATTTTCTTCTTATTATTTAAGAATTAATGCGTGGGTATCTGAGTTATTAATTAATTCTACTTATGTTTTAGCTTCAAAAGGCTCATCTTATCTTAATTATTTTTTAAAAGCTCTTTTATTAGGTAAAGGTTTTTTTTTAAGCTTTTTATCAGTATTTTCTAAAATTGAGTCTTCTTTATCTAGGGTTTTTGGTGATTATCGTGAATTAGGTACTAAAAACTTATTTCCTAACTCTTCTATTTCAAATAGTTATTTTTATAAAACCCGTAATTCAACTTCTTACTTCACTTATTTATCCCATATTATTTCTTATTTATCTATAATTTCTATTTTTAATGAGTTAGATTACAAAAATTTTTATAAGAATAAAGAGTTTTTATTTTCGCATTTTAATAATTTAACAAAAATGGTTACACACAATCATTCTTCAAGATCAGTTGTTAATAATCTAAGTTTGGAGTCTTTAGATAAGTTATATTTAAATAATGAGATTCCTGCCTTTACTGAGTTAAATTCGCATTTTGCAACATTTTTTGTTACTTCTTTAAAAAATAAATTTAGTTTAGGTAATTCTTTGCGTACTAGTTCTTTAGATAAATTAGTAAATTTAACTACTGCTACTTCACGTTCTTTATACTCTTTTATAAATGCCCAAACTTATACTGTTCATAATACTAAATTAGAGATTATTTGAACTATTATTCCTACAATAATTTTAATATTTATTGCTGTTCCTTCATTTATTTTGTTGTATTCTCTAGATGAGGTTATTAATCCTTCTGTTACTCTTAAAGCAATTGGTCATCAGTGGTACTGGTCTTATGAGTATTCTGATTATACTGAAGATAACTCAATAAACTTTGATAGCTATATGATAACTGAAAATGATTTGGAATTGGGTCAGTTCCGCTTATTAGAAGTTGATAACAGAGTCGTTTTACCTATTAATACTCATATTAGAGTACTTATAACGGCCGGTGATGTTTTACATTCTTGAGCTATTCCTTCAATGAATGTAAAAGCTGATGCTGTGCCAGGTAGGTTAAATCAATTAACCCTTTTCATTAAACGTCCTGGCGTTTATTACGGTCAATGTAGTGAATTGTGTGGTGTTAATCATGCGTTTATGCCGATTGTTGTTGAAGCTGTTTCTCTTTGGAATTATTCAAATTGGTTATCTAGTCGTTTCTCAGAAGCTGGGGTTGAGTTTGAGTTACCTAACTAATTGTACAATTTTTTGATATGCTGTTCCAGCTTTTTTTTAAATTCTTATTTTTTATTCCTTTGTTAAATATTTTTTATTTGTTTTTTTTTAGTTATTATAGTCGTCTGGTTACTTTATTTTCAACTTTACTTTCTTTTTTTTTTACTATTTTGTTAACAATATTTTTTAATTATTCTAGTTTTGACTCACAGTTTAAAATGGATTTTTTTCATTCGGATTTTTTTAATTTAGATTATTCTTTGTCTCTAGATGGACTTTCTATGTTGTTTATATTTTTGACGAATTTACTCATTTTTCTTTGCACACTTCTAAATTGGTCGTCTAGTTATAAACTTAAAGAATTTCTTATATGTTTGGTGTTTGTTCAATTTTTTTTACTTAATGTATTTTGTGTTGCTGATTTGGTTTTATTTTACGTTTTTTTTGAAGCTATACTAATGCCGCTTTTTATTATGATTGGCGTTTGGGGTTCTCGTGAACGAAAAGTATGAGCTGCTTATCAGTTTTTTTTGTATACTTTGTTTGGTTCTGTATTCATGCTTATTGCTATTATATTTGTATATTTGCATGCGGGTTTTACTGATTTTTATACATTAAGCTACATAAGTTTTAGTTTAAACCGACAATTTATTTTATGAATTTTGTTTTTTTTTGGTTTTGCCATTAAAGTCCCTATGTTTCCTGTTCATATTTGGCTTCCGGAAGCTCATGTTGAGGCTCCAACTGCTGGTTCTGTTCTTTTAGCTGGTGTATTATTGAAATTAGGTACCTACGGAGTTCTGAGATTCTTAATTCCTTTATTTCCTGTTGCCTCTATGTACTTTGCGCCTGTAGTTTTTGTTTTCTCTTTATTGGGGGTTTGCTACGCGTCTTTGTCTACCCTTACTCAAGTTGATTTAAAAAAAATTGTTGCTTATTCTTCAGTTGCTCATATGAGTTTCGTAGTATTAGGTCTTTTTGGTTTTAATATCCAAGCTGTTTCTGGTAGTATTTTTCTTATGTTAAGTCATGGTCTTGTTTCTGGGGGCCTTTTTTTCTTAGTTGGTTTTATTTATGAAAGGTATAAAACTAGACTTTTGCCGTATTACGGGGGTTTAGTTACATTAATGCCTATTTACTCGTTTTTCTTTTTAAGTTTTTCTTTATCAAATATGGCTTTACCTGGTACAAGTAGCTTTATAGGTGAGTTTTTAATAATGTTAGGCTTGTTTTCTTTTAATTCTATTGCTGTTACAGTTGGTTCTTTAGGTATGGTTTTTAGCGCTGCTTACTCATTATGACTTTATAATAGATTACTGACAGGTTCCATTAAATCTTTATTTATAAGGTTTTATTCAGATGTGACTTTGCGAGAATTTGTTATAATGGTCGTACTTTTGTTTTTCGTACTTTTTACTGGATTTTATCCTTCTTTATTTTTAGACATAATGTCTCCTTATGCATATATGTTTTATGAACACGTGTTGATTTAAAGTATTATGCTCGGTAATTTATTTTCCTCGGATTTAATTTTGGTCTTGCCTGGTATATTCCTTATATCTACTCTTTTAATTATTGTTGTTTACGCGGTTTTTGCTTCTAACGTTTCTTTTTCTCAATTATTGGTTGAAAATACTATTTTAAAAGTTTCATTTTGCTTTTTTTTATTTGTTTTTTTACTCTTTAATCAGATTTCGTATGAGTGGAAAGCTTTTAATTTTTATTTTTCTTGGGATCAGCTTTCTAATGTTTCTTTAATATTTGTTACATTTATTTTAGTTATGCTTTTTTTGAGTTCATATACTTATTTTAGATATGAGAATATTTTTACTTTTGAGTTTGGCATTTTGGTATATTTTTATTTAATAGGTGTTTATTTGTTGTTTTTATCAAATGACTTTTTTTCACTTTATTTGGGTGTTGAGTTACAGAGTTTTGTGTTATATGTTTTATGTGCTTACAAACGAGATGCCTTTTCGTCTGAGGCTGGATTAAAATATTTTGTTTTAGGTGCTTTTTCATCGGGTATTTTACTTTTTGGTATTTCATTACTGTACGGTTTTACTGGTAGTACTAATTTTGATGATATTTATTCTCTTTTTTATTTGCCCGCAGAAATTTTAACATCTAATGTTGGTTTCTTAATTGGTTTTGTTTTTTTTTCAGTTGGTTTTCTTTTTAAACTTGGGGTGTTTCCTTTCCACATGTGGGTGCCTGATGTTTACGAGGGTTCACCAACTATAGTGACATCTATATTAGCAGCAGTTTCAAAGTTTGTTATTGCAGTGGCTTTTATAAAGATATACATGTATGTTTTTTTTTCTTTTTCTTTTTATTGGTATAGAATATTTTTAGTTTTGGGTTTACTTTCTGTATTGTTTGCTAGTATTGCTGCTCTTTATCAAGATAAAATAAAGCGTCTTTTGGCTTATAGTGGTATAGCTCATATGGGGTATGTTATGTTAGCTATTTCGTCTAATAGTATCGAAGGTTTCTTCGCTGCTTATTATTATCTCTTAATATATTCCTTTACCAGTCTTGCTATTTTCATTATTCTGTTATCTGTTCGTAAATATAGTGATTACTTAAAAATTAAAAATTTAGAAGATTTTTCAAGCCTATTTAGAAATAACCCGCCTATTGCGATCGCTTTTTCGCTTTTCCTTTTTTCTTTGGCTGGTATACCTCCTTTGGCGGGTTTTTTTAGTAAATTATTTGTATTTTTGTCCCTTATAAAGGTTGGCAGCTATTTGTCTTCGATTTTAGTTATCGTTACTAGTGTTGTAAGTGCTGTTTACTATCTTTGGATTGTAAAAATTATATTTTTTAAAGATTACGAAATTAAAACTTATTATATGCCAATTAATTTAGTTCAATCAAATATTATTGTTTCTATTTTAATTTTAAATGTTTTTATAATGGTTTTTCAAAACGCTTTATCGGTTTGGTTAATAAATTTAATATTTTCTTGATATTTTTAAAATGACGTCTCCTAAAATTGTTATTCGATTTGAGCGTATAGGCAGATATAAAGCTCCGCTTTATAATATAGTAGTATCGAGGGGCAATAAAAAGCATCATACTAAGTTTTATTCTAAAATCGGTTTATATATACCTGTTTATACGCAAAGATTCTTTTTTGTAAATTTAAAAGAACTTGCTTTTTGACTTTCTAAGGGTGCTAAACTTAGGGGTCGTGTATCTAATTTAATATTAAATTTGTTAAAGGTCTAGCTTCTTATGCTTGTAGATTATCCTAAAACCCTTCCTGGGGATATTTTAGATATAAAATTACTTATCAACGGATTTGCAAAATATTTTAAAGGTTTGTGTATTTCTGTGAGAGGACGTTCTATGGTAAATAGAAATTCTTCTATTACAGTTAGAAATTACATGCATAAAAATGGTATGGAATTTTGTTTTTTTTTACACTTAAACGTGGTTTTGAGTTTTAATTTATACGATTATCAAAGAAAACGGTTTGCTTACCGTGCGTCGAAGCTGTTTTATTTAAGAAATAAACTTAATCGGGAAAGCTTAGTTTTTTAGTATGGTAAACTTTACAAATTTTTGAGTTGATGACATTTATACTACCGTTCCTCGAACATTTACCATTTTACAGGCCTGCAGTGCGGCTGGGGTGGAGGTGCCTAGGTTTTGTTATCATGAAAAACTTTCGATAGCAGGTAATTGCAGAATGTGTCTAGTTGAGGTTAATAACAGTAAAAAGCTTGTTGCCTCGTGCGCTGTTCCTGTTTCTGAAAATTTAAAGATATATACTAATAATTTACGTGTTAAAAAAGCGCGTGAGAGTGTGTTGGAATTTTTATTAGCCAACCATCCATTGGATTGTCCAATTTGTGATCAGGGCGGGGAGTGTGATTTACAAGATATTACAATTGCTTTTGGTTCGGATCGGGGTCGTTTTTATGAACTTGAAAAAAGAGCTGTTGAAGATAAGTATTGCGGACCTCTTATAAAAACGGTTATGACAAGGTGTATACATTGTACTCGTTGTGTTAGATTTATCTCTGAGGTTTCGGGGTATCCTGATATGGGTACTACAGGTAGAGGTACGAGAATGGAAGTTGGTACTTACGTAACTAAATCACTTATGGATGAACTATCCTCAAACATCATTGATTTATGCCCAGTTGGTGCTTTAACTTCTAAACCCTATTCTTTCACAAGTCGTCCCTGAGAATTGAATAGTGTTGAGTCTATTGATGTTTTTGACACTCTTTGTTCTAATATTAGGTTGAGTGTATACGGTAATAAGATTAAACGTATTTTACCAAGAATTAATGAAGATCTAAATGAGGATTGGTTGTCTAATAAAACACGCTATATTTACGATAGTTTTGAGTTACAAAGAATTACTACCCCCTTATTAAATTTAAGTTATCTTTCTTATTTTTTTAATTTTTCTTCTAAAGGGAATTTATGAGTTTCGGTTTCTTGAAAACAGATTTTGCTTCTTTGTTCCTATTTTTTAAATAGTTACTCGTTTAACGTATCATTTGGGCCTAGTCTTGATTTAGAAACTATTAATTCTTTTAAGAACAATTTTTCTTATTCGGGTTTTTTAAAAGCAAGAACTCATATTAATGATTATTCTTCTTCCTATTTTTCAAATGTTAGGGTTAAAGATGTTGAAGTTTTTTCGACTTTTTTTTCTTTAGGGGTTTATTTAAGGAATGAAATTCCTCTTCTGAATACTAGAGTTAGAAAAAGTAATAATTTTTATATGTCCTCCTTTAAATTTTTTTGTGCTGGGGTTGGGGTTAATTATTTTACTTATCCTGTTAAACTTATTTCAAATAACTCTAATTCTGTATTCAAGATTTTTAGTGGTAAGCATTATATAAGTAAAAACTTTTCCAAAATAAAGAATCGTCTGGTTGTCTTTTATAAGCAAAACTATCTTAACTATTTTGAAAATTCATTTAAAATAATTTTTAATCCAATTTTTATAAAAATTGATAATACATTGACAGATTTAGCATTATCACATTTGGGTGTTAAAAATTTACCTAGATTTGAAAAAAATGTTAAGTCTCATTACATTTATTCGGTTGGGCTTGATACTAGTTTAGTTTCTACCCCCCTAATTTATCAAGGACATCACGGTAGCGCTCTTACTTCTTCTTCTCTTTTAGTTATGCCAACTTCTCTTTTTTGTGAAAAATCTTCTAATTATTTAAATCTTGAGGGTTTAGTACAGAAAGCGCATTCTGCTGTTTCTCAAGATAAACTTGTTAGGAAGGATTGAGAAATATTTACGGCTTTAAGTGAGTTAAATTCTTTAGTGAACCTAAATATGATTAAACCGAAGTTTACTTATAACTCTTGTTTGGATTATAGTCCTAGCTTTTATAGGACCATTCCTTTTTGAGTTTTTAATACTATATACTTCGATAGTAGTTTGAATTCAGGTAATCTTTTTAAGAATAGTTTATTCTCTATAAGGGTTTTAAATTATTATTGGAACGACCTAATATCGCATAATTCAAAAATTATGGCTAAATGTGCTACTTTAATAAATATTAATAATATTTCATTTAAATAATATGATTTCAGAAATAATTGAATTTATTCTTCAATCTCTCGGCCTTATAGTGCCTGTTTTACTTTCTGTCGCTTTTTTTACGCTTCTTGAAAGGAAGGCCATGGCCTCTATGCAGCGGAGAAAAGGTCCTAACGTTGTAGGTTTTTTTGGTTTTTTACAACCGTTTGCTGATGCTTTAAAACTAATTGCAAAGGAACCTATAATACCTAAAACATCTAATTATAATCTTTTTATAATTGCTCCGATTCTTGCTCTAGTGTTATCTTTGGCTAGTTACGTTGTTATACCTATAGATAAAGTGAAAGTTTTGGCTGACATAAATGTTGGCGTTATGTATCTTTTGGCCATCTCTTCGTTAAATGTTTATTCCGTTATAATTGCTGGTTGAGCAAGTAATTCACGATACGCTTTTTTAGGTGCATTAAGATCAGCCGCTCAAATGATATCTTATGAAGTTTCTATAGGTATAATAATAATGACTGTGGTTATGTGCGCTGGTTCATTAAATTTGTCAACTATCGTGTACGCTCAAGAAGAGTGCTGATATATTATTCCCTTGTTTCCCTCTTTTGTTCTATTTTTTATTTCGGTTCTAGCTGAAACAAATAGAGCTCCATTTGATTTGGTGGAAGCTGAGGGTGAGTTGGTGGCTGGTTATTATGTTGAATATTCTGGTATATTATTTGTGCTTTTTTTTATTGCTGAATACGCGAATATGATACTTATGAGTATTCTTTCTGTTATAATGTTTTTGGGTGGCTGATATACTCCCTTTGACTGGTTATCGGTTGAGCAAACTGCTTTTTTCTTTTCCGTAAAAATCTTTATTATAATGTTTATGTTTGTCTGAGTTCGCGCTAGCGTTCCTCGTTTACGTTATGATCAGCTTATGTCTTTTGGTTGAAAAGTTATTTTACCTCTTTCTTTGGGGTGGTTTTTCTTCACCGCGAGTATTTTATACTTTTTAGACGGATTTCCTCCTTTCGATTTTTAACATGTTTTATCTTGGGTTTAGTGATTGTGCTTCGGCAGAATTGTGTTTTATTACTTGTTTTTCATTAATGTTTTATTATTTTCATGCAAAAAAGCATTATATTTATAGGCTTTGGGGTGGTAGATCAGCTGCCAGTCCTGCTAACAGTATATTAGAGAATCCGTTATTTGAAGAAGTCTTTAGTCGTGAAACCTTTTTTTCTGAATACAGTAATATGATTGAACATACTCCTTTATATGAGGAGTGGTTTTTCGATTCTGAGGCTGTTGATGAGGCTGTTGAACAAGCCGACGGCGCTGTAATCCGTGATAATGCTAGAAAGGAACTTCGTAAATTTATTGAAAATGAAGTTACTGAAAGGTGATTTATGTTATATCGTAAATATTACGACCCTAAATACATGTGATATTCCTAGTATGCTAAATTATTTACTTTTATCGGCATTATTGCTAATACTTGGGGTGTTCGGTGTCTTTTTAACTCGTAGACATTTAATTTTAATTTTAATTTCTATAGAATTAATTTTGCTTTCAGTAAATTTAAATTTTGTTGTTTTTTCTGTTTATTTGGACGATATTGTTGGCCAGGTTTTTTCTTTGTTCGTATTGATGGTGGCGGCGGCTGAATCCTCTATAGGTTTAGCTATCTTGGTTGTTTATTATCGTTTGTTTGGGACAATTTCTGTTGATTTTATAAATTTATTAAAATCTTAGTTTTTAATTAAACTTTAATTGGTTATAAGGAGCCCGTAGTTTAAATGGTTAAAATTCGCCGCTCATAACGGTTGCGATGAAGGTTCAAATCCTTCCGGGCTTATGTG
>VFQR01001481.1_pt1 | contig 17958 bp, 16 predicted proteins | sample 3512321 | NCBI WGS metagenome assembly VFQR01 (sample SAMN10412374, study PRJNA504923) | tailings metagenome | isolation source: Relicate 3 Philex TSF1 revegetated site | place: Philippines: Tuba, Benguet | collected 2017-08-29
CAGCGCGCTCGGCGACGCCCCGACCGCGCTGGCCTGGCTGCACGCGGCCGTGGAGGCCGACACCGATCCGGACGGGCTGGCCGTCACCATGGACAGCGCACCCGAGCTGGCGGCGGTGCGCCACGACCCCCGCTTCACCCACCTCCGCGAGCTCGTCGCCGACTGAACGGCGAGTGGGAGTCAGGGTGCACGGGCGTGGTGCGCCCCGGCTCCCGTCCGGTCAGCGGGAGCCGGCGGAGGGGACCTGGGCGGCCAGGCGTTTCGGGGCGATGAGGCAGTACGAGGTGTGGATCAGCTCGGTCACCTCGGCCCAGTCCACCGGCGCGGCCGTGAGGTCGAGGCGCACCCACCCGCCGCGGGCCAAGTAGGGCGCCGGCGAGAACCGCGGGTCCTCGAGCAGGGCGGGGCGCTCCTCGGGGTCGGCCTTCACCGTCAGCGTGCCGCCCTCACCGGGGAAGGCGAAGATCTTGGCCCGCACGCGGAAGTTGATGTCGGTCCCCCACGTCACCTCTTCGGTGGTCTCCGGCAGGGCCAACGCGATGGAGCGCATCCGCTCCAGGTTCCGGGCGAGGGCCGGGCGCGCCGCCATCGCATCAGCTTCGCGCACGGCCGACAGGCGGCGGGGCGACGTCAGGTGCTGGCGGAGCGACGCACCAGCGCGAGCGCACGCCGGCCGGCGACGGAGGTGACCGTGCCCACCTCGACGCCGTCGCGCACGAGCGGGTCGCCGGGTGACGTGCCCGCCTCCACGTCCACCGCCTGCAGCGAACGGGGCGCCGCCGCGCCGCGGCTGTCCATCCGCTCCACCAGCTCCTGGCCGGGGTAGCAGCCCTTGGTGAAGCTCACCGCCACCGCGGTGATGCCGGTCTCGGCGGGGATGGTCCGCCCGGGCTGGATCTCCGCGCCCATCGCCGGCCACGCCGCCTCGATCCGCGCCGCCAGCAGGTCGTCCGCCGACCCCTCCCGCACACCCGCGGGAGGCGTCACCTCCTCACCCAGCAGGTCGTAGCCGCCACCCCAGCCCACCACCGCCGACGGCGGCGTCGCGGCACCGTCGCCGGCCGCGCCGGACGCGGAGGGGCGCACGGCGATGCACCGCCACGCGAGGGGCTCGATCTCGGCCTTCACCCGGATCTTGAAGCGCTGCAGCCGGGCCGTCATCGCGTCGCCGTGGCCGGCGTCGGTGTCGAGGACGTACTCCTCGTCGCCCACGCGCCACACCCGCGCCAGCACCTCCACGCGACCACCGGGCTCGAGCACGAACGACCACGCGCTGTCGCCCACCGCCATCGGGCGCAGGTCGTTCGACAGCTGCGACTGCAGGTAGGCGCCGGCGTCCGGGCCCACCATCCGCACCACGTCGCGGGGCACCTCGCACCAGAACATGTCCCCAGTCTCCCACCGCCGAGCGCCGATCACTCGCGGCGGATTGACGAGCGCCACGCCGTGGCAGACTCGTGCCGTGGCCGACCTCGAGCGCGTGGAGCACATCGCCACCACCACCTCCACCAGGATGCGACGCACGATCGGCGTGCTCGAGCGGGTGGCCGTCTCCAGCCTGCTGATCACCGGCGCCGTCGGCCTGGCCACGTTCCTCACCGGGTGGTGGGTGTTCGACGGGGCGCTCGCGTGGATCGTCATCGGCGGGATCGTGTGCGCCGCCCCCCTCCTCGCCGCGGCGGCCTCGTGGTGGCTGGTGCGGGCCACGGTGGGTCGTGCCGCCGAGCTGGTGGGCGACCTGCGCCGCTTCCTCGCCACGTCCAGCACGGGCACCACCGTGCTGATGGACGAGGGCGGGTCGGTCGTGGCCCTGCGCACGCAGGCGCGGAGCCTTTCGGGCATGCACAGCGAGCTGCAGCGGCGCCGCAAGGAGCTGCCGGCGCTGTTCGTCGGGGTGCGCGCCCTCACCAAGGTGCCCGGCCTGGTGGTGCTGATCGTCGCCGGCACCCTGGCGGTCGGCGCGCTGGGCACGGTGCTGCTCCTCGCCGGCCTCATCGGCTGACGCCCGGCGTCGCTGTCAGGCGGTGGTGCCCTCCGCCGTGCGGCGAGCGGTCATCATCCGTGCCGCCGGCACCGCGGCCATCAGCGCCGCCGCCTTGTTGCGGCACTCCAGGTCCTCGTCCTCCGGCACGCTGTCGGCGACGATCCCCGCACCGGCTTGGAACGAGGCGCCGTGCGGGCCGGCGAACATCGTGCGGATGGCGATGGCGGTGTCGAGGTTGCCGCTGAAGTCGACGTAGCCCACCACTCCGGCGTAGGGGCCGCGCTTCACGGGCTCGAGCGCGTCGATGATCTCCATCGCCCTCACCTTCGGCGCACCGCTCACGGTGCCCGCCGGCAGCGTCGCCCTCAGCACGTCGATCGGGGTGCGGCCGTCCACCAGCTCACCGCTGACCTGCGAGGTGAGGTGCATCACGTGGCTGTAGCGCTCAAGCGTCATCAGCTCGTCCACGTGCACCGTGCCGAACCGGGCCACCCTGCCCACGTCGTTGCGGGCGAGGTCGACGAGCATCACGTGCTCGGCCACCTCCTTCGGGCTCTCCTTCAACTCGCCAGCCATGCGCCGGTCGTCGTCGTCGTCGCGACCGCGCCGGCGGGTGCCGGCGATCGGGCGGCTGACCACCTTGCGGCCGAGCACCTGCACCATCGGCTCCGGCGAGCTGCCTGCGATGGTCAGCTCGGGGTGGCGGAGGAAGTACATGTACGGGCTGGGGTTCACCTGGCGGAGCACCCGGTAGAAGTCGAACGGGTCGGCCTGCAGGTCGATGTCGTAGCGCTGCGCGAGCACCACCTGGAAGATGTCGCCGGCGAGGATGTGCTCCTTCGCCACCTCCACGGCGCGCAGGTACATCCCGTCGGCCATGGAGCTGCGCACCTCCGCCAGGCCTTCGCCCGCCTGTGGCGGCGGCACGGGCACGTACGTGAGCGGCCGGGCGAGGTCGGCGACGGCCCGCTCCACCCGGGCGCAGGCGGCGTCGTACGCGTGGTCGAGCGCCTCGCGATCCAGGCCCACCACCGGCACGCTCTCCACGAGGTACACGCGTTGGCGCCAGTGGTCGAAGGCGGCCAGCGAGCCGATCACGCTCATCACCGCGTCGGGCAGCCCGCGGTCGTCGGGCGGCACGTCCGGCAGGCGCTCCACCTCGCGCACCACGTCGTAGCCGAGGTAGCCCATCACGCCACCCTGCAGCGGTGGGAGGTCGGGGATGATCGGCGCGCGGTACGCGGCGAGGAGGGCGTCGAGGGCGGCCAGCATGCCCCGGTCGCGCGGGACGTCGACGGCGAGGTCGCCGGTCACCTCGAGGGCTCCGTCGCGCAGGACCAGCGTGGCCACCGGATCACGGCCGACGAAGCTGAACCGGCTCCACCGTTCGCCGTGCTCCACCGACTCGAGGAGGAAGCCCGGGGCGTCGCCCACCAACTTCGCGAACGCGGCGACCGGGGTCTCCAGGTCGGCGAGCAGCTCGGTCCACACCGGCACGACGGTGTGCGCCTCGGCGAGCGCACGGAACTCGTCGCGCGCAGGCTGCATGCGCAGCGCGGCCGCGCCCGTCACGACCCCTCGGTCCCGAACCGGCGGAAGAAGCACGTGCGCGCGCCGGTGTGGCACGCGCCGGCGCCATCCTGCACCACCTTGAACAGCAGCACGTCGGCGTCGCAGTCGTAGTAGGCCTCGCGCACGTGCTGCGCGTCGCCGCTCGTGTCGCCCTTGCGCCACACCTCGCGACGGCTGCGGCTCCAGTAGACCATCCGGCCCTCGGCGAGGGTCATCCGCAACGTCTCGGCGTTCATCCACGCCACCATCAGCACCTCGCCGCTGGCGACGTCCTGGGCGATCGCCGGCACGAGGCCGGCGTCGTCGAAGCGGACGGCGGCGAGCTGCTCGGGTGTCGCGTCGATCCGTGTGCCGGACATGGCCGTGCCGCCCACCCGCCCTACAGGTAGAGCCCGGTGCTGGCCTCGATGCGCTTGGCGGCAACGGCGTGGATGTCGCGCTCGCGCAGCATGATGTAGTCGGAGCCGCCGACCTCCACCTCGTAGCGGTCCTCGGGGCTGAACAGCACCTGGTCGCCCACCTCGGCGCTGCGCACGTTCTGCCCGAGCGCGACCACCTCGGCCCACACGAGACGCTTCGAGATCTGCGCGGTGGCGGGGATGAGGATGCCGCCCGACGAGCGCCGCTCGCCGTCCTTCTCCGGGATGCGGACGAGGAGCCGGTCGTTGAGCATCTTGATCGGCAGCTTCTCGTCCACGGCCATCGGGGCAGGGTACCGTCGGCCTCGTCGCGATGGAAACGCACGCCATCACCCTCACCACCGCCGACGGGTTGCACCTCGACGCCGATCTCGCCGTGCCCGAGCGGACGCGGGCGACCGCCGGCGTGGCGATCTGCCACCCGCATCCCCGCTTCGGCGGCGACCGCCACAACGCCGTCGTCGAGGCGCTGTTCCGCTCGGTCGTGGCCGCGGGGGCGGTCGCGGTCCGCTTCGACTTCCGCGGCGTGGGCACGTCGGAGGGCGTGCACGACGACGGCGCGGGCGAGCGCCTCGATGCCGCCGCTGCGGTCGACGCGGTGGCCGCCGCCGTGCCGGACGACGTGCCCCTGTGGCTGGCCGGCTACAGCTTCGGCGCCGCCGTGGCGCTCGACGTCGTCCACCCGCGACTCGAGGGCTGGCTGGCCGTGGCGCCGCCGCTCGCGATGGCGGCCACCGCCCGCCTGGCCGGCCCCGACCACCGCCCGAAGCACCTGCTGGTCGCCGGGCACGACCAGTTCGGCGGCCCCGACGCGATCGCCGGGGCCACGGCCGCGTGGCGCAGCACGCACACGAGGGTGCTCGCCACCGCCGACCACTTCCTCGCCGGCCACCTCGCCGAGGTGGGCCGGTGGGCCGTCGCTGCGATCAGCCCGTCGACGGCCTCGCCGGCGTGAGGTCGAGCCACTCCTCCAGCAGCGCGTGGAGGTGGCGCAGCTTGGTCTCCTGGTAGTTGGCGAACGTCACCGTCCTGATCGCACCGCTCTCGAGGCCGGCCTGCACCTTCGGCAGGTTGAACACGTCCTGGTTGAACACGCGGGCCAGCAGCCCGAGCTCCCACGCCTCGGTCCAGTCGTCGTCGGGCCCGAGCCACCGGATCGGCGCCGCCGGCGGACGTCCCTCGGCGGGGTCGAACGGCGCCAGGAACATGCACTCCATGATCGACATGTCGTGCCGGTCGCCGTACGGGCGGAAGCGGTAGACGATGCGGTTGTAGGCGCCCCACGGGTGGAAGTTGGGGAAGACCGTGAAGTAGAAGCTGTCGCACCTCTCGGCGTCGCTCAGGCGGCTCGCCTCCTCCTCGCCCAGCACGGCCGCCATCGCCTCCCGGCGCAGCTCGCCGGCCACCTGGCGGGCCGTGCGCCCCTCCGCCACCTCGAGGAGGGCGGGCTCGTCGAGGCTGCGGTCGAACATCGCGTCGAGCATGTCCTGCTCGCTCGGTGCCCATCGCAGGTGCGGGCTCGGCGTGCCGTTCGGCGTGATGGCCCGCGACACGTTGCCGAACACGTCGTACTGGCTGTTGGCGTCGCCGATGCCCGGCAGCAGCTGGGGATGTGTGGCCACCACGTGGAAGGCCTCCATGAACGCCTCCTGCGCGAGCTTCCAGTTGCAGCGGAGCACCTTGGCCACGTGCGCCTGCTTGTAGCGCTGTTCGAGCGGCCACCGCTCGAACAGCTCGCCCAGCTCGCCGAGATGGTCCTCGAGCGGGGCCGCGTGGGGATCGAGGTTCACGAACACGAACCCGCCCCACGTGCCCACCCGCACCTCGGGCAGCGTCCAGTCGTCGTCCACCTGCGGGAAGTCCCACCGGCACGGCACGTGCTTCAGGGTCCCGTCGAGGTTCCACGCGAAGCCGTGGAACGCGCAGCGCAACTCGGTGTCGCGGCCGGGCTTCTCCTTGAGGAGGCGGCCGCGGTGCAGGCACACGTTGTGGAACGCGCGGATCGTGTCGGGTGCGCTGCGGACCACGACGACGGAGATGTTGGCGATGTCGTAGGTGAGGTGGTCGCCCACCTCGGGGACGTCCTCCTCGCGGCAGGCCATCTGCCACACCCGCTTCCACAGCCGCTCCACCTCGAGCCGGTGGAACTCGCGCGACGTGTACCGCTCGACGGGCACGTAGGTGGGCCCGGGCGCCATCGGGTTGCGACGGCGGAGGCTCACCGGCACCTCGCGGCTGTCGGCGTCGAGCAGGTCCTGGTAGTCGACGCCGCGCGAGCGGGCGGGGGCGTCGTCGAGCGCGGTCACCGGGCCACTCCGGTGGCGGCGCGCCGGCGGGCGATGCTCGGCAGGTCCTTCGGGTTGCGGGCCACGCTCGCCGGCACCTGCGGCCCCGCGAGCCAGAGGCACAGGTGCGGGTCGGCGTGATGCAGGTCACCCGACACGTGGTCGCCCTCGGCGGTGAACACGCCGGTCGAGCCGTCGAGCGTCACCTCCACCAGCCCGTCGTCGCGCACGTCGTACACGGCTCCGCTCAACGGGTGCTTGCGTCGGCGCATCGCCGCCCTCCTCCTGCTCGGGTCCTTCGTCGGCTGGTGGTCGCTCCACGACCACCAGCCGACACAGAACCAGGAGCGCGCCCCGCGGGGTAGGGACCTCCGACCCGTTCCGCACGGGACCGCCCGCTCTCCCAGGACCGGCTAGGGTCCGGCGCCGGTGAGGTGCGGGCGATGAGGGTCCATCTGTGCGGTGTGCGCGGCTCCATCCCGGCTGCCGGACCGGAGTACGCGGGCATCGGCGGCAACACCTCGTGCGTGGCCATCGCGCACGACGACGGCCCGCCGTCGCTGGTGCTCGACGCCGGCACCGGCCTACGCCGCCTGTCGAAGCTGCTCACCCCGGCGCCCTTCCGGGGCACCCTGCTCCTCGGGCACATGCACTGGGACCACATCATCGGCATCCCCTTCTTCCCCGCCGGTGATCGCCCCGAGGCGGAGGTGCGCATGCTCGTGCCCGAGCAGGGCCTCGATGCACTCGAAGTGCTCACCCGGGCGATGCAGCCGCCGCTGTTCCCGATCACGCCGCAACAGCTCCGCGGCCGGTGGAGCTTCGGCACGTACGACGAGGGCGTGATGGAGCTCGAGGGCTTCACCGTCACGGCCCGCGACATCCCCCACAGCCCTGGCCGGACGATGGGCCTGCGCGTCTCCGACGGGCGGCACACGATCGCGTACATGTCGGACCACGCGCCGCACAGCGTCGGCCCGGGTGACGACGGCCTCGGCGAGATGCACCCCACGGCGCTCGAGCTGGCCGACGGAGCGGACGTGCTGTTCCACGACGCCCAGTACACGGTGGAGGAGCTGCCCACCCGGTTCACGTGGGGACACGCCGCCGCGCCCTACTGCGTCCGCCTCGCCGAACGCTGCGGCGTGCGCACGGTGGTGCTGTTCCACCACGACCCCAACCGCACCGACGCCCAGGTGCGCGAGCTCGCCGCGTCGCTTCGCTCGGAGACCGTCGAGATCCGCATCGCCGTCGAGGGCGAGTCGATCCAGCTCTGAGCTGAGGTCGCAGAGGCATGGGGGCCGTCGGCGAGCAACTGCGAGGCTCCCGGGCGTCGCTCGCGGAGGTGATGTCCAACACGGGCCTGCGCAGGCTGGCGGCTGCGCTCACCGGCTCGGTGGTCGGCGACTGGGCGTACGCGCTGGCCGTGTCGGTGTACGTGTACGCCGTCGGGGGGCCGACCGCCGTGGGGGTGCTCGGCGTGGCCCGCTACGTGCTCGTCGCGGTGGCGCTGCCCTTCGGCGCCGCGCTCGCCGACCGCTACGACCGCAAGGTGGTGATGATCGCCGCCGACGCCGTCCGCTTCGCGCTGGTGATCCTCGCCGCCGCCCTGATCTGGGCCGACTCGCCGCCCGTGTTCGTCTACGTGCTCGCCGTGGTGGTCTCCCTGGCCGGCACGCCCTTCAAGCCCGCCGAGCGCGCGCTCACGCCCCAGCTCGCCCGCCACCCCGGCGAGCTCACGGCCGCCAACGTGGTGGCGAGCACGATCGACAGCGTCTCGATGTTCCTCGGCCCGGCGATCGCCGGCGCGCTGCTGGCGGTGGCCGACGTGGAAGTCGTGCTGCTGTTCAACGCGGCGACCTTCGTCTGGTCGGCGGCGTTCGTCGCCCGCATCCCCATGCCGTCGCCCGCGGAGCAGGAGGCCGCACCCCCGGCCACCGCACCCGAGCACGGCCCGCCGGCGGACACTGCGGCGGCTGCCGGTGCCGAGGCGCGCGGCTTCCTCGCAGATGCCGCCTACGGCTACCGGCTCATCCTCGGCCAGCGCGACCTCCGGCTGATGGTGTCGCTGTACTGCTCGCAGACGCTCGTGGCGGGGGCGTCACTCGTGTTCAGCGTGGCCATCGCGCTCGACCTGCTCGACATCGGCAAGGCCGGGCTCGGGATGCTCGAGGCGGTGGTCGGCGTGGGCGGCATCGTCGGCGGCTTCGTGGCACTGCTGCTCGCGCAGCGGGGCCGCCTCGCCACCGACTTCGGCATCGGGGTGATCATGTGGTCGGCTCCGCTGCTGCTCGTCGCCGGCGTCCCCGAGGTGGCCGCGGCCGTGGTGATGATGGCCTTCATCGGGCTCGCCAACTCGCTCGTCGACGTCAACGCGATGACGATCCTCCAGCGCCTCGTGTCCGGCGACGCGATGGGGCGGGTGTTCGGGGCGATGGAGAGCGCCATCATCGGCGCGATGGCCCTCGGCTCGCTGAGCATGCCGCTGCTGATCCACACCATCGGCATCCGGTGGGGGCTGGCGGTCCTCGGCGGGTCGGTCGCGCTCGTCACGCTGCTCGCACTGCCCGCCTTGCGCCGCATCGACAGTACCGCGCTCGCTCCCGAGGGGCTCGACCTCCTGCGTTCGGTGCCCATGCTGCGCGTACTTCCGCCCGCCACGATCGAGCGCCTCGCGCGCATGTCGCAACGCGTGGTCGTCCCGGCCGGCACCGCCGTGTTCCGCGAGGGCGACGGCGGCGACCGCTTCTACGTCATCGAGTCCGGTGTGGCCACCGTGTCCATCGGCGGCGAGCACGTGCGCGACATGACGGCGGGCGAGTCCTTCGGCGAGATCGCCCTGCTCCGCGACGTGCCCCGCACCGCCACCGTGGTGGCGGCGAGCGAGCTCGCCCTGCGCACGGTGGAACGAGAGCCGTTCGTCGCATCCGTCACCGGCCACGGCGAGGCCGCCGCCGCCGCCGACGACGTGGTCACGACCTGGCTGCAGGTGCGGTGAGCGCGCTGAGCAACGCCTGCGCGCGGCGGGCGTTCATCCGGTCGCCCTTGGCCGCGTAGCGGGCGAACCCGTCCTCGGCGAACGCCCTGGCCACCTCCACCTCGCCGCGCCGGGCGTGCACCTCGGCGAGGTCGAGCAGCGCCTTCGCCTGCTCGCGCGGGCCGTCGGTGCTCATCGCCAGCTGCAGCGCCTCCTGCGCGACGGCGAGCGCCGCGCCGAGCTGATCCTGGTCGAGGAGCATGCGCGCCCGTGTGGAGCGCAGGCCGAGGTGCGTGAGCACGTCGTCCGCGGCGGCCAGCTCCGCCGCCTCGTCCACCAACCGTGCAGCTGCGTCGAGGTCGCCCATCCGGCGCATGGCTTCGGCGAGGAACGACGCGGTGGTGGAGACGTAGTTCGCCTCGCCCATGTCGCGCAGGATCTGCTGGTCGCGGGCGAGCACGGCCGCGGCTGCCTCCGGTCGGCCGGCGAGCAGCTCGATCGGGCCGAGGTTGATGGACACGAGCGCCGCGTCGAAGTTCCAACCCAGCTCCAGGAGATCATCTCTGGCCCGCTCGCAGCGACGACGGCCCTCCTCGAACCGACCCTGCAGCGCGACGAGGTGGCCGAGGGACTGCGAGATGAGCGCGACGGCCCGGCTGTTGCCCTCGGCCGCGCGGAGCAGGTCCTCGCACCGTGCGATCGCCTCGGGCACCGGTGTCGGTCCCCAGAACGCCAAGCCGGCCAGCGACGGGATCAACCGCAGCTCGAGGACACGATCCCCGGCCCTGCGGGCGTGCTCCATCGTGGCCAGCGCCGCCCGCTCCGCAGCGCCCCAGCGGCAGCCCATCGCCTCCACGTTGGCGAGCAGCCGCCAGCAGCGGGCGATCCCGTTGTCGTCGCCGTGGCGCTCGAACGTGGCCAGCAGCTCGTCGGCGGTCCGCCGCGCGGCGTCGTCGTCGACGCCGTCACCCGTGAGGTAGCCGAGCGTGCACCGCGACAGCCGAGCCGAGGCCGCCGTCACCTCGGCGCCCGCTTCGGTCGCCATCGCCTCCGCCTCGTCATAGAGGGCGGTGGCCCGCTTGAAGTCGCCGGTCTCGAAGAAGGCGTCGCCGGCGCCGACCAGCAGCTCGGCGGCTCGCCGGCCGCCGCCGTGCAGCGCCCTGGCCGAGCGGTGCAGCAGGTTCGCCGCCGCCGGCATGTCGCCACGGGCGTAGGCGCGCCCGCCGGACGCGGCGAGGTGCTCCGACGCGCGCGCCCCCACCGCGACGAGCTCGTCGTCGACGGCGGCCACCTCGGTGCCGAGCAGGAACGCCCGCTCGAGGTGGTAGCCGAGGATCTCCTCCACCTCGATGAGGCGCTGCGCCGCCGGCCCGGCGAGCATCCAGTCGGCGAAGCGCCGGTGCAGGGTGGACCGGTTCCGCTTCAGCAGGCCGTCGTAGACGACGTCGCGGATCATCTGGTTGCGGAAGCGGTGATCGGCGGCAGGATCGGCGGCGGGGAGGCGCTCCACCAGCTGGCGGCGGCTCAGGCCCTGCAGCGCCGGCGAGGCGTCGTCGATGTCGCCGAGGACCTCCACGGCCTCCTGCGGGAACGCCCGTCCGGCGATGCTCCCCATCTGCACCACGACGCGTTGGTCGTCGTCCAGCGCGTCGATGCGTGCCGCCAGCAGCGCCTCGATCGTGGGCGGCACGGCCAGGTCGTCGATCGAGCCCGCCGCCACCCACCGCTCGCCGTCGTGGACGAGGCGGCGCTGCACGATCAGCATGGTCACCATCTGCTCGAGGAACAGCGGCACCCCACCGGAGGCGCGCACGATGCGGTCGCGCACCGCCACCGGAAGGGCCTGCTGGCCGAGCGCGCCCTCCAGCACGGCGGTGGCGGCCGTCTCGTCGAGCGCGTCGAGGACGATCGTCGCCGCGCTCGACCCCGCCGGCTGCTCATCTGCGGGCTGCCCGGCGGTCGGCTCCTCGGCCGGTGTCGCGCTGTCCTCGTCCGGAGCGGCCGGCGCAGCGTCCTCCGCGTCCGCGGTGGCGGGCCGCTCCATCGTCACCAGCAGGAGCGGCACGGCAGCACCGGCGGTGTGCAGATCGTCGAGGAGGTCGCGCAGCGTCGGCTCTGCCCAGTGCATGCCGTCCACCACGACCACCAGGGGCCGCTGCTCGGCGAGGTGGTCGAGCAGGCGACGGATCGCCCAGAACAGCTCGGGAAGCGGGACGGCGCGCTCGTCGATGCCCAGCAGGGAGTGCAGCCGCACCGCCACCTGTGTGTCGGGGCTCGCCGCGCTCACGGCCTGGCGGGCCTGTTCCTGCTCGGTCGCCGAGGTGATGCCCGCTGCGGCGCGGACGATCTCGGCCACCGGCCAGAAGGTGATGCCTTCGCCGTAGGGCAGGCACCCACCGCGCAGGACGCGCCCGTCGACGTCGTCGAGCAGCTCGTGCAACAGCCTGCTCTTGCCGGAGCCCGCCTCCCCGACGATGGTCACACGGGCGCGGCGGCGGTGGGCGATCACGTCGGCCCACATCTGCCGCAGGCGCGCGATCTCCTCGTCGCGGCCGATGAACGGCAGCTCGAAGCGGCGCGCGGTGGCCTCGCCCACCTCGTCGAAGCCGACGACCCGGTACGCGGGGACCGGTTCCGCCTTGCCCTTCAGCGTCAGGGGCTCGAGGGGCTCCAGCACCACGGTCGGTCCGGCGAGCTGGCGGGTCAGCTCGCCCATCACCACGTCGCCCGGGCGGGCGGTCTGCTCGAAGCGGGCGGCCACGTTGACCGCGTCGCCGGTGACGAGGCGCTCCCCCGCTTCCGGGTCGCCCGCGATCACCGACCCGCTGTTCACCCCGATCTTCACGCTCAGGTCCACGCCGAGCTCGTCCACGAGGGTCGATCGCAGCGCCTGGAGCCGCTCCTGCATCTCCAGCGCCGCCCGCACCGCACGGAGCGCGTCGTCCTCGTTGCGCTGCCGCAGGCCGTAGATGGCCATCACCGCGTCGCCGATGAAGTTCTCCACCACGCCGCCGTGGCGCTCGAGGACGACCCGCGCCTCGTCGAAGGCTCGCAGCGTCGCCGTGCGCTGCTGGGCCTCGGTGACACCAGCGTGGCTGGCGTGGGCTCCGAGGTCGGCGAACACGATGGTCGGCGTCCGCCGGTCCTCGGCCCGCCGCTGTCGCTCGCCGAATGCTGCGCCGCACCGGGGACACCACGAGTGCTCGGGCTCGCGCACGCTCCCGCACGCTGCGCACATCGCCGCATCGGCAGTCGTCGCCTGGTCGGCGGCCTCCACCTCGCCGCGGGACACCTCGATGAGCTCGCAGGCGTCGACGGTGACGCCGCTCTTCATCGTGTACGCCGACACCGGCCCGAACCTCGCCGCGTCGCCGACGGCCTCCGCCGTCGTCGCCGCCACCAGCGCGCCGAGCGGTGGTGCCAGCGGCTCGAGCCCCCCGGCGACGTCGAAGGCTTCTCCTGCGAGCACCCGGTGGGCGCCCGTGGCACTGGCGTAGACGACGTGGCCGGTGGCCACCCCTGTGCGGTTGACCAGGCGCACCCCCCAGCCCGCGTGCAGCCGGTCGTTGAGCTCGTCGAGCACGCGCTGGCCGTCGGCGGTGGCGCGCAGGGCGCGCACGGCGTCGTCCGGCCGGGCCACGGGGAACCCGAAGGCCGTGACCATCGCGTCGCCGATGCGCTTCTCGATGTGGCCGCCCTGCGCCTCGAAGACCCGGCCGAGCTCGGCGAAGTACTGGTCGAGCACGAGTCGCAGCGACTCCGGATCGAGCGCTTCGGCGAGCGCGGTCGAGCCCTTCAGGTCGGAGATGACCATCGTCACCAGGCGGCTCTCCTCGCGCTGGCGGTCGGGGCGGCCGCCGCCGACGACGGCCTCCCCGCACCACGCGCAGTGTTGCCACCCCTCGACGAGCCGACCGGCGCACGCGACGCAGGTCAGCTCCTCCTCACCGGCGCGCCCGGCGTCCGCGACGCCCGTCATGGGCGAGTGTCTAGCCGATGCGCAGCCCCGGATCCTTTGCGGGCACCACGACCACGACCGTGAGGTTGCTGCCATTGGCGGTCCGGGATGCGACGCACGGCGTCTGGTCCTGCGTCCCGTTCGCCATCGTGATCCCCACGGTCTCCCCGTACTCGCAGGGCAGCAGCAGGCCCGTGTACGTAGGCGCCTCGGCCGTACCGCCGATGATCAGGTTGCCCGAGAAGTCGCTCTTGGTGAAATCGACCAGGAACTGGTTGACCCCGTTGAGCGTGCGCAGGTCGAGCGCGGGGAACTGGTAGGGCGCCTGGTAGCACACCTGATACTCCTCGACCGCTCCGGTGAACGGCACCGTGTACGTGACCGTCTTGCTCAGGCCGCCGACGGTGCTGTTGGTGACGAGGTTGAAGAACAGCTGGTCCGACAGCGGCCGCGTGTAGCCCATGGCCACGCAGTCGAAGTCCGGCGTCGTGAAGTAGCCCTGGAGCGTGCCGACGATCTGGTTGGCGCTGTCGTTGACGAGCACGCTCGCTGTCACGTTCGGCGACTGGATGGGCCCGGTCTCGCACGGCTTCGTGTCGATGTCGCAGGTCGCTCCGATCAGGAACGACGCCGACTCGGCGCTCGTGAACCCGACCGCCGACGCGGTGAGGGTGAAACGCCCGACGGTGCTGATCAGGGGCCCGGTGCTGGCGGTGAACGACGCGACGCCAGCCGAAGCCGTGACCGACCACGTGGGGCTGCTGGTGCCGGTGACGGTGAGGGTGACCTGGCCGGCGAAGCCTGTCAGCGTGTCGCCGCTCCCGTTCTGGGCGGTCACGGTGGTGACGACCCGCGTCGTGGTGGTGGCGTCGCTCGGGCCCGAGGTGAACACCAGCCGGCACAGCCCCGTCACGGTGAACGAGGTCGGGTTGGAGTACGCCGAGTCGAGGATGAAATCGTTGTTCTGCCCGAGGAACTGGTTGGACTGGCGCACCTCGGACGAGAACGAGTAGCTGGCGGTACCGCACGCCGGAGCGAAGGGAGCGGTGACCGTGAGGTACGCGCCCTTCGGCACGTTCACGTCCCTGATCAGGATCTTGGTGCCGTTCCACTGCGCGCTCGCCCCGCTCGGCTGGGTCACCACCTGGTTGTTCGACACGTTGCGCACCACCGGCGCCGCCAGCGTGACGGGTGCCGCGCCGCCCTGGTAGGTGCCCAGCAACGCGGTGCCCGGCGTGATCTCCGCGGAGCCGAAGGCGATGTTGTTGCGGCTGTTGTTCTCCAGCCGGAAGGTGACCGTCGGTGCACCAGCAGCTCCCGTCGCACTCGGGATGTACGACTTCTGGCTGGGTGCCGCGTCGGCCGTGACCGCGAAGCCGATGGTGCCCACGAGGGCGGCGCCCACCAGCGCCAACCGCTTGAACCGGATACGGGCCATGATGCCGTCCCTTCATGACGGCGGCCGTGCACGACAGCGGCCGCCAGCACTCCGCCCTGGAGTGCCGGCGACGTTACTCCGACCTCAACTCGGCATCAATGGCCCGTCAAGGTCATCACCGCACGTGGTCATCAGGCCACAGCGGCTTCGATCCTGCCGAGGATCTCGGGTGTCAGCGCGTCGAGCACGTCGATGGCGTCGAAGTTCTCCACCACCTGCGACGGCTTGCTCGCCCCGGTGATCACCGTCGACACGTGCGGGTTCGCCGCGCACCAGGCGATGGCCAGCTGCGCCATCGAGCAGCCGAGCTCGTCGGCGATGGGGCGCAACCGCTCCACCTTGGCGATGGAGGCGTCGTCCGTGAGCCGCTCGGCCAGCCATTCGTAGCCGCCGAGGGCACCCCGGGAGTCGGCGGGGACGCCCTTGGCGTACTTGCCGGTGAGCAGCCCGCTGGCCAGCGGGCTCCAGATCGTGGTGCCGAGGCCGATGTCGTCGTAGAGGCGGGCGTACTCCTGCTCCACCCGGCGGCGGGTGAGCAGGTTGTACTGCGGCTGCTCCATCACCGGCTTGTGGAGGTGGTGGCGCTCGGCGATCTCCCAGGCCGCGCGGATCTCGTCGGCGGTCCACTCGCTGGTGCCCCAGTACAGGGCCTTGCCGGAGGCGACGATGTCGCTCATCGCCCACACGGTCTCCTCGATCGGCGTGTCCGGATCGGCACGGTGGCAGAAGATCAGGTCGAGGAAGTCGAGCCGCATCCGCTCGAGCGAGCCGTCGATGGCCTGCATCAGGTACTTGCGGTTGAGCGTGTTCTGCATGTTGGGCGTGCGCCCGTGGATGCCCCAGAAGAACTTGGTGCTGATCACGTAGCTGTGCCGCGGCCACGCCAGCTGCTCGATGACGCGGCCCATGATCGCCTCGCTCTCGCCACCGGCGTACACCTCGGCGTTGTCGAAGAAGTTGCTGCCGGCGTCGTAGGCGGCCTGCATGCACTCGAGGGCGAGGTCGTCCTTCAGCTGGTTGTCGAAGGTCACCCACGAGCCGAACGACAGGACCGACACCTGGAGTCCGCTGCGGCCGAGCCGCCGGTACTGCATCCGCTTCGTGCTCATCGTCCGAACCTACCCGGCAGCAGCGCCAGCGACGCCGCCCGCCGCGCCGAGTCTCAGGACGGTCGCGCCGCCAGGGCGTGGCGGGCAGCTGCGAGTGCGGCGATGCCGTCGGGGCCCACCCCGCAGCAGCCGCCCACGAGGCCCGCGCCCGCGGCGTGCCACTCGGCCACCCTGTCGGCCAGCTCCGCGCCGGTGGCGCCGTCGGGGCCGTGCCACCGATCGTGGCCCGCGTCCCACTCGCGGCCGTGGTTGGGGTACGCGATCAACGGCAGGTCGCTCGCGGTGCGGGCCGCCCGCAGCAGCGGCGCCACGTGCACAGGTGCCGTGCAGTTCACGCCCACGGCGAAGAGGGCCGGGGAGCCAGCCACCGCCGCCACCGCCGCGCCCAGCTCGTCGCCGGCCCACGTCCGCTCGGCGTCGGCGCAGGTGAACGAGAGCCACGCCGGCGGCCCGCCGACCCTGGCGAGCTCGTCCACCACGATCTCCGCCTCCACGCGCGAGGGGATCGTCTCCACGGCGAGCAGGTCCGGCCCGCTCTCGACCAGCACCGCCAGGCGCTCGCGGTGGAAGGAGCGGACCTCGTCCCACGACGCCGCGTACCGACCCGAGTACTCGCTGCCGTCGCCCAGCACGGCACCGAAGGGTCCGACGGACGCGGCGACCTTCGCCGCGCCGGCCCGGCGGGCCAGCTCGGTGGTGCCCGCCAGCGCCCGCCGCGCCGTCGCCCGGTCGAGCCCCGCCCGCACGAAGCCGTCGATGCTCGCCTGGTAGCTGGCGGTGATGACCACGTCGGCTCCGGCGTCGACGAAGCTGCGGTGCGCCGCCACCACCACCTCCGGTCGCTCGATCACCAGCTGCGCGGTCCACAGCAGCCCGCTCGGACGGTGCCCCAGCAGCTCGAGCGCCGTCGACAGGCCGCCGTCGAGCAGCGTGAACGGCTCCCGCAGCACGTCCCCCACCGGGCTCGGCGCGTCGCGGCTCACGGTGCCACCGGGCGCACGGTCACGCCGGCGCTCGTGAGCGCCTCCTTCGCCTCGGCCACGGTGTGCTCGCCGAAGTGGAAGATGCTGGCGGCCAGCACACCGGTGGCACCGCCGCGGACGACACCCTCGGCGAGGTGGCCGAGCGTGCCGACGCCCCCGCTCGCCACCACCGGCACGTTGACGGCGTCGACCACCGCCCGCGTGAGCTCGAGGTCGAAGCCCTCCCGGGTGCCGTCGCGGTCCATCGACGTGAGCAGGATCTCCCCGGCGCCGAGCGCCACGGCCCGCACCGCCCAGCCCACGGCGTCGATGCCCGTCGGCGTGCGCCCGCCGTGGAGGTACACCTCGAACTCAGCCGGGTCGCTGCCCGCCACGCGCTTCGCGTCGATGGCGCACACCACGCACTGCGCGCCGAACTCCGCGGCGATCTCCGAGATCAGCTCCGGCCGCTGCACCGCCGCGGTGTTCACGCTCACCTTGTCGGCGCCGGCGCGCAGCATCGTGCGGGCGTCGTCGACGCTGCGGATCCCGCCGCCGACGGTGAACGGGATGAACACCTCCTCGGCCGTGCGGCGGACCACGTCGACCATCGTCGCCCGGTCGTCGGACGACGCGGTGATGTCGAGGAAGACGAGCTCGTCGGCGCCCTCGGCGTCGTAGCGGGCGGCCAGCTCCACGGGGTCGCCGGCGTCGCGCAGGTCGACGAAGTTGACCCCCTTCACCACCCGTCCGGCGGTGACGTCGAGGCAGGGGATCACCCGGGCCACCCTCATCGCCGCCTCCCGATCGCCGCGAGCGCCTCCGCCACGGTGAAGCGGCCCTCGTACAGCGCCCGCCCCGTGATCACCCCGGCGATGCCGGGCGCGTCGGCAAGGGCCGCCACGTCGGCGAGCGAGGCCACCCCGCCGCTGGCCACGATCGGCACCGTGGTGGTTGCGGCGACGGCCGCGAGGCCGTCGGTGTCCGGGCCCTCGAGCATGCCGTCGCGGGCGATGTCGGTGATCACGAACGCCGCGGCGTCGGGAAACCAGCCGAGGGCGTCGGCCAGGCGCACGCCGCTGGCCTCGGTCCAGCCGTGCACCGCGAGCTCGCCCTCGCGGTGGTCGAGCCCCACGGCGACCGGCACCACCTGTGCGGCGGCGGCCACCACCGACGGCTCGCGCACCGCCGCCGAGCCCATCACCACCCGGGCCACGCCGGCCCGCGCCAGCGCCTCGGCGTCCGCCGCGGAGC
>VFQR01001484.1_pt1 | contig 17932 bp, 10 predicted proteins | sample 3512321 | NCBI WGS metagenome assembly VFQR01 (sample SAMN10412374, study PRJNA504923) | tailings metagenome | isolation source: Relicate 3 Philex TSF1 revegetated site | place: Philippines: Tuba, Benguet | collected 2017-08-29
AGAGCGAGGGATGGTTGTGCCAGAAGCCGACCAGCGACTTCAGCAGGTCCGGCCGGCGCAGGAAGGGGCTGTCGGCGGGATCGGCCGCGCCCATCACCATGTGGTTGCCGCCGCCGGTGCCGACATGGCGGCCGTCCAGCGCGAACTTCTGGGCCTCCAGCCCGACCTGGCGGGCTTCCTCGTAGAGCGTGGTGGTGCGCTCCGCCAGCTCCTCCCAGCGCGTCGCGGGGTGGATGTTGACCTCGATCACGCCGGGATCGGGGGTGACGGAAAAATGCAGCAGCCGCGGATCGGAGGGCGCGAGATAGCCTTCCAGTAAGACCTTCTTGCCGGTCTCCTTCGCCGTGGCCTCGATCGCGGCGACCAGGTCGAGCCAGTCCTGCGCCACCGCGAGCGGCGGCAGGAAGACATGCAGCAGCCCGTTGCGCGGCTCGACGCAGAGCGCGGTGCGCACCACGCCGGGTTCTTCCTTGCCCGGTTCCGGCACCGGCTGCTCGACAATGCGCGCGCGGCCTTCCGGATAGTCGCGCCGCGGCCGCAGCGGCTCCCGCCGCGCGAAGGGATCGCGCTCCGGCTCTGTCTCGATCGTCTCCTCGGAGGCCCAGGGCAGGCTGTCGAGCGGCAGCCGGTAGCCCATCGGGCTGTCGCCAGGGATGAGGAACATCTCGCCCTCGCGGAAGGACCAGGTGCCGCTTTCCCACACCCGATCCGCGCCGATGCCGGCGCGGCGCAGAGGGAGCGCGGAGCCGACCTCGGCCGCGAGACCCTGGCCGAAGAGCCGCGCGAGGCGCTTGCGCTCCATCGGGTCGCGCAGCTTCGGCGCCTCGGCGAGCACATTCGCCGGTAGCATCTTCTCCCGCCACAGGTAGTAGTGGATGTCCTCATGGGCGGGGATGCGCAGCGCGGGGTCCACGCCGAGCTTGCGGGCGAGGATCGCGGCAAAATCCGCGGCGTCCCGCGCGGTCGCGTCGCCGGTGTCGTCGTCGGAGGCGAGCAGCGCGGGATCGGTCCAGACCGGCTCGCCATCCGCGCGCCAATGGCAGTAGAGCGCCCAGCGCGGAAGCTGCTCGCCCGGATACCACTTGCCCTGCGAATAGGTCAGCGCCGCGCCCTGCGACCAGAGCGGCTTGAGCCGGCGCAGCAGGCGGCCGGCATAGGCGCGCTTGGTGGGCCCGAGCGCGTCGGTGTTCCATTCCGGCGCATCGCGATCGGTATCGGCGACGAAGGTCGGCTCGCCGCCGAGCGTCAGGCGCAGAGCGCCCTTTTCCAGCGCGGCATCCACCCGCGCGCCCATCGCCTGCACGGCGTCCCATTGCGCGTCCGTGTAGGGCTTGGTGACCCGCGGCGTCTCGGCGACGCGGCGGATTTCCATCATGAAGTCGAACTCGGTCTCCGCCATGTCCACGGCGCCGGTGATCGGCGCGGCGGAAGCCGGCTCCGGCGTCGCGGCGAGCGGGATATGGCCCTCGCCGGCGAGCAGGCCGGAGGTGGGGTCGAGCCCGATCCAGCCGGCGCCGGGGACATAGACCTCGCACCAGGCGTGCAGATCGGTGAAGTCGGCCGGCGGACCGGCGGGGCCCTCCACCGGCTTCACATCCGGCACGAGCTGGATCAGGTAGCCCGAGACGAAGCGCGCGGCGAAGCCGAGATGGCGCAGGATGTTCACCAGCAGCCAGCCGGAATCGCGGCAGGAGCCCTTGCGATTGCCCAGCACTTCCTCCGGCGTCCAGACGCCGGGCTCCATGCGTACGATGTAGCCGATCTCGGCCGCCAGGCGCTGGTTCAGGTCCACCAGGAAGTTGACGGTGTTGGGCGCTTCGCGCGGGATGTCCTTGAGGTAGCGATCGAGCAGCGGGCCGGGCGCGGCCACCTTGCGGAAGGGCGCGAGCTCGGCCGCCAGCACAGGATCGTAGGCGAAGGGGAAGGTTTCCGCCTCCGGCTCCACGAAGAAGTCGAAGGGGTTGATCGTCGCCATATCGGCGACGAGGTCCACCGTGACCTCGAAATGCCGGACGCGTTCGGGGAAGACGACGCGGGCGCAGAAATTGCCCTGCGGGTCCTGCACCCAGTTCAGGAAATGCGGCTTCGGCGAGATCTCGAGCGAATAGGCCAGGATCGGCGTGCGGCTGTGCGGCGCCGGGCGCAGCCGGATGACCTGCGGCGAAAGGCTCACCAGCCGGTCATAGCTGTAGCGGGTGCGATGGGTCAGGGCGGCGTGGATGCTCATGGGGGAAAGGCGATCCGGATCGGGTTGCCCCGTCATCCCATTGGAACGGCTGCCCCCGCAAGGGCGCTTCGCGGCATCGCAGCAATACGGTGGCGCCCCGGGCGCCGATCTGCCCAACGCCTGGACAGCCCCGGGTCGCGGCGGCACTTTCGGGAGACAGATCGCAAGACGAGGAAGTGTCCATGGCAGACAGGTTCGCGCTGGTGACCGGGGCGGGGTCCGGGGTGGGGCGCGCGGCCGCGGTGGCGCTGGCGGAGGCCGGCTGGGCCGTGGCGCTGCTCGGCCGCCGCAAGGAGATGCTGGCCGAGACCGCCGGGCTCTGCGGCGTCGCCCGAACGCTGCAACTTCCGGCCGATGTTGCCGATCCGGAATCGGTGGAGGCGGCCTTCGCCGTGCTGAAGGGCGAATTCGGCCGGCTCGACCTGCTGTTCAACAATGCCGGCACCAACGTGCCGGGCACGCCGTTCGAGAAGCTCACCTGGCAGCAATGGCGCTCCGTGGTGGCGGTGAACCTGGATGGGATGTTCCTCTGCGCCTCCGCCGCCTTCCGGATGATGGCGGAGCAATCGCCGCAGGGCGGGCGGATCATCAACAACGGCTCGATCAGCGCGCATACGCCGCGCCCCGGCAGCGCGCCCTACACCGCGACCAAGCATGCGGTGACGGGGCTCACCAAATCCATGAACCTGGATGGACGCCGCTTCGACATCGCGGTCGGTCAGATCGACATCGGCAACGCGATGACCGCGATGGCCGAGCGCATGGCGCGCGGCGTGCCGCAGGCGGATTGGAGCATCAAGCCGGAGCCGCTGATGGATGTGGCGCATGTCGGCAAGGCGGTGGCGCAGATGGCCGACTGGCCGCTCGAGACCAACGTGCTGACCATGACGATCATGGCGACGAAGATGCCGTTCACGGGCCGCGGGTAGGGAGAGCGCGCGATGAACAAACTCGATCTCGCCGGACGCGTCGCGATCGTCACCGGCGGCGCGCGCGGCATCGGGCTCGCCACCGCCCGGCGCATGGTCGCCTCCGGCGCCGCCGTCTCCATCTGGGACATGGACCCGGCCAAGACGGAGGAGAGCCGCGCCGCGCTCGCCGCGGACGGCACCGTCAGCGCGCAGGTGCTCGACCTCTCGGACGAGGTCGCGGTGGCGGAAGCGACCACCAAGACGCTCGCCGCGCATGGCAAGGTGGACATCCTGGTGAACAACGCCGGCATCACCGGCGGCAACATGCCGAGCTGGGAGATCCCCGTCGCCCAATGGCGCCGCGTGATGGAGGTCAACCTCAACGCGCCCTTCATCGTCGCCTCCGCCGTGGTGCCGCACCTGCTGGCGAATGGCTGGGGGCGGGTGGTGAACGTCGCCTCCGTCGCGGGCAAGGAAGGCAACCCGAACGCGGCGCATTACAGCGCCTCCAAGGCGGGGCTGATCGGCTACACCAAGTCGCTCGCCAAGGAACTCGCGCAGCGAAACATCCTGGTGAACTGCGTGACGCCGGCCGCCGCCAAGACCGACATCTTCCACCAGATGACGGAGCAGCATATCGCCTTCATGCTCTCCAAGATCCCGATGGGCCGCTTCGTCGAGGTGGAGGAGATCGCCGCGCTCATCTGCTGGCTGGCGAGCCCGGATTGCAGCTTCTCGACCGGCGCGGTGTTCGACATATCGGGCGGCCGGGCGACGTACTGAGGAGGACGCCGATGCATCGCTGGCTGCCGCTGCTGCTGCTCGCACCGGGGCTCGCGCAGGCCGGCGACCCGGCCGAGGGCGCGCGGCTCGCGGCGCAGTGGTGCGCGAACTGCCATCGCGTCGCGGCCGAGGGCCCCGGCCCGGCCACCGATGCGGTGCCCGCCTTCGCCACCATCGCGGCGCGGCCCGGCGCTGGCGAGGCGGCCATCATCGCCTTCCTGCGCAACCCGCATGGCGCCATGCCCGATCCGGGGCTGACGCCGCGCCAGGCTGAGGATCTCGCCGCCCATATCCTCGCCCAGCGGCCGCGGTGAGGGCCGGGCGGTGCGCGCCCTCCTCGCCGATATCGGCGGCACCAATGCTCGCTTCGCTCTGCTGGATGGCGGGGTGATCGGCGCGCCGCTGATCCTCGCCGTCGCCGATTTCCCGACAGTGGAGGACGCGGTCGCCGCGGCGCTCGACCAGCTCGGCCCGGCGGAGGCCGCCGTGCTGGCGCTCGCCGGGCCGGTCACCGAGGAGCCGGTCCGCATGACCAACGCGGCCTGGACCATCGGTTCGGCCGCGCTTGCCACCCGCTTCGGATTCCGCGCCGTGCGCCTGGTGAACGATTTCCTCGCCCAGGCCCATGCCCTGCCGCATCTGGCGGAGGCCGACCTGCACCGCATCGGCGGCGGGCGGCGCGATCCCGCCGCGCCGATGATCGTGCTGGGGCCGGGGACGGGGCTCGGCGTGGCCGGCTACATCCCCGGCGCCGGCCTCGCCATCCCGACCGAAGGTGGGCATGCCGGCCTCGCCGCCGAAACGGCGGAGGAGGATCGCATCATCGCAGCCCTCCGCGCGCTGGCCGGCCGCGCCGGCGCGGAGGAGGCGCTCTCGGGTCGCGGGCTCGCGCATCTCCACGCGATCCTCGCGCGGCTGCATGGCGCCGCCCTGCCCGAGCGCGATGCCGCCGCCGTCGTCGCCGCCACGGATTGCGCGGTGGCACGCCAGGCGGTACGCCATTTCCTCGATTTCCTCGCGGGCTTCGCCGGCGATCTCGCGCTCGCCTGGGGCGCGCGCGGCGGCGTGTTCATCGCCGGCGGCATCCCGCCGCGGCTGCTGGACCGGCTCGATCCCGCCGCGTTCCGCGCGCGGTTCGAGGCGAAGGCGCCGATGCGGGACTTCATGCGCGACATCCCCCTCGCGATCGTGACCCACCCGGCGCCCGCCTTCCTCGGCCTCGCCGCCATCGCGAAACGCTTCCATGTGGAGGCGCGCTCGGGCAAGTAGGCGGGCGAGACAGGGAATATCGCGCCGCATGGACCACCCGCTGCCGACCGACGCCGCCGCGCTGCGCGAGGCGATCATCCGCAAGCTCACCTTCGACCTCGGCAAGAGCCGCCTCGGCGCGCGCGACCGCGACTGGTTCATCGCGACGTCGCTGGCGGTGCGCGACCGCATCGTGGAACGATGGATCGACCTGACGCGCGCGACCTACCAGTCCGGCGCGAAGCAGGTCTACTACCTGAGCCTTGAGTTCCTCATCGGCCGGCTGCTGCGCGACAACACCAGCAATCTCGGCCTGATGGACACCTTGAAGGAAGCGCTGTCGCCGCTCGGCGTGGAGTTCGACAAGCTGCGCGAGGCGGAGCCGGATGCGGCGCTCGGCAATGGCGGCCTCGGCCGGCTCGCCGCCTGCTTCATGGAGAGCATGGCGAGCCTCTCGATCCCCGCCTTCGGCTACGGCATCCGCTACGATCACGGGCTGTTCCGCCAGATCATCCGCGATGGCTGGCAGCGCGAATATCCCGAGGACTGGCTGACCTACGGCAATCCCTGGGAATTCGCCCGCCCCGAGATCGAGCACGAGATCTGCTTCGGCGGCACGGTGGAGGCGGTGGCCGATGGCGAGGCGAACATGCGCCATGTCTGGCGCCCGGCCGAGACGGTGCAGGCGGTGGCCTACGACACGCCCATCGTCGGCTGGCGCGGCGTGCATGTGAACACGCTGCGGCTGTGGTCGGCGCGGTCCTCCGATCCGCTCCGGCTCGAGGCCTTCAATCGCGGCGACCATGTCGGCGCGCTGACGGACCGCGTGAAGGCCGAGAGCATCTCGAAGCTGCTCTACCCATCCGACGAGACGCCGGCCGGGCAGGAGTTGCGGCTGCGGCAGGAATACTTCTTCACCTCCGCCGCGCTGCAGGACCTCGTCCGGCGCCATCTGCGCGTCTATGGCGACCTGCGCAGCCTGCCCGACCGCGCGGCGGTGCAGCTCAACGACACGCACCCCGCCATCGCGGTGGCGGAGCTGATGCGCATCCTCGTGGACCTGCACGACATCCCCTGGGAGGAAGCCTGGGAGGTGACGCGGGGCACCATCTCCTACACCAACCACACGCTGCTGCCGGAGGCGCTGGAAAGCTGGCCCGTTCCGCTGATGGAACGCCTCCTGCCGCGGCACATGCAGATCATCTACCTGATCAACGCCTTCCACATCGACGATGTCCGCCACCGCTTCCCGGGCGAGGGCGCCCTGTTCTCCTCCGTCTCGCTGATCGAGGAGGGGCATGGGCGGCGCGTTCGGATGGGGCATCTCGCCTTCGTCGGCTCGCACAAGGTCAACGGCGTCTCGGCGCTGCATTCGGACCTGCTGAAGAAGACGGTCTTCGCGGATCTGGAGCGCGTGGCGCCGGGGCGGATCACCAACAAGACCAACGGCATCACCTTCCGCCGCTGGCTCCACCAGTCGAACCCGCGCCTGACCGCGCTGCTGACGGAAGCCGTCGGCCCGGCCGTGCTGGATGACGAGCGCGCGCTGGAGAAGCTCGCCCCGCTGGCCGAGGACGCCGCCTTCCGCGACCGCTTCGCCGCGGTGAAGCGCGCCAACAAGGATGCGCTGGCGGCGCTGGTGAAGGACCGGCTCTCGCTGCGGCTCGATCCTGCCGCGATCTTCGACGTGCAGATCAAGCGCATCCACGAATACAAGCGCCAGCTTCTCAACATCCTGGAAGCCGTCGCACTGTATGACGAGATGCGCAGCCAGCCGATGCTGGACTGGGCGCCGCGCGTGAAGCTGCTCGCGGGCAAGGCGGCGGCGAGCTACCACCGCGCCAAGCTCATCATCAAGCTCGCCCATGACGTGGCGCGCACGGTGAACAGCGACCCCACGGTGCGCAACCAGCTCAAGCTCGTCTTCCTGCCGAACTACAACGTCTCGCTCGCTGAGGTGATCGTGCCGGCGGCCGATCTCTCGGAGCAGATCTCGACGGCCGGCATGGAAGCGAGCGGCACCGGCAACATGAAGTTCGCCCTGAACGGCGCGCTCACCATCGGCACGCTGGACGGCGCGAATGTGGAGATCCGGGAGCACGTCGGCGATCCGAACATCTTCATCTTCGGCCTCACCACCGAGGAGGTGGAGGCGCAGCGCCGCAAGGGCTGGCGCGGTGAGCAGGCGATCGCGCGCTCCCGCCGGCTGGCGGAGGCGCTGGAGCAGGTGGGCGCCGGCGTCTTCTCGCCGGACGAGCCGGATCGCTACAAGGCGCTCGTCGAGGACCTCCGCGGCAGCGACTGGTTCATGGTCGCCGCCGATTTCGACAGCTACTGGGACGCGCAGCGCCGGGTGGCGGAGCGCTGGCGCGACCCCGCCGCCTGGACCCGCTCCGCGGTGCTGAACACCGCCCGCGTCGGCTGGTTCTCCTCCGACCGCACCATCGCGGAATACGCCAAGGAGATCTGGAACGTGCCGGTGACGCGCTGATGGCCTGGCGCGCGCCGCCGGAGGAGGTCGCCCGCTTCCTCGGCGCGCGGCACGCCGACCCCTTCGCGCTGCTCGGCCCGCACGCGGCCGAGGGCGGGGTGGTGGTGCGCGCCTTCGTCCCGCACGCGGAAGACCTTTTCGTGCAGGGCGTTGCGCTGGAGCGGCGCGACGATGCCGGCCTCTTCGAGGGGCTGATCCCCGGCGCCACCCTCCCCTTCCGCTACGTGCTGGAGGCGCGCAACGCCGGCGGCGCCTGGACGATCGAGGATCCCTACCGCTTCGGGCCGGTGCTCGGCCCGCTCGATGATCACCTGCTGGTCGAGGGCACGCATCGGCGGCTGCACGAAAGGCTCGGCGCGCATGCGATGGAGCATGAAGGCGCGGCTGGCGTGCGCTTCGCCGTCTGGGCGCCGAACGCGTCCCGCGTCGCGCTCGTCGCCGGCTTCAACGAATGGGACACGCGGCGCCATCCGATGCGCAAGCGCCTTGATTCGGGACTGTGGGAGATCTTCATCCCCGGCATCGGCGCCGGCCAGCCCTACAAATACGCGATCCTCGACCGCGACGGCGTCGAGCAGCCCTGGAAGGCCGATCCCTTCGGCCTCGCGGCCGAGCTGCGACCCTCCACCGCCTCCCTTGTCGCGGAGGAAGCGCGCTTCGCCTGGAACGATGCGGGTTTCCTCGCGACGCGCGCGGTTCGGCAGGCGCCCGATGCCGCCATCACCATCTACGAGGTGCACGCGCCATCCTGGCGGCGGCATCCGGATGGCCGCTTCTACAGCTGGGACGAGCTGGCGGACTCGCTCATCCCCTACGCGGCCTGGATGGGCTTCACCCATCTCGAACTGATGCCGGTGATGGAACATCCGCTCGACGAGAGCTGGGGCTACCAGCCGATCGGGATGTTTGCGCCAACCGCGCGGCTCGGCGATGCGCGCGGGCTGATGCGCTTCGTGGATGCGGCGCATGCGGCGGGGCTCGGCGTGATCCTGGACTGGGTGCCCGCGCATTTCCCGCGCGACCCGCACGGCCTGATCCGCTTCGACGGCCAGCCGCTCTACGAGGACGCCGATCCGCGCCGCGGGCAGCACCGCGAATGGGGCACCGCCGTCTTCGACTACGGCCGGCGCGAGGTCTCCGCCTTCCTCACTGCCTCCGCGCTGCACTGGATCGAGCGCTTCCACGCCGACGGGCTCCGGGTGGACGCGGTCTCCGCGATGGTGTGGCACGACCATGGCCGCGTCGCCGGCGACTGGGTGCCGAACGAGGATGGCAGCACCGACAACCGCGAGGCTATCGCCTTCCTCCGCCAGGTCAACGCGCTGGTCGCCGAGGAGCATCCCGGCGCGACGATGGTGGCGGAGGAGGCGACATCCTGGCCCGGTGTCACGAAGCCGGCCGACGAGCACGGGCTCGGCTTCGGCTTCAAGTGGAACATGGGCTGGATGAACGACACGCTGCGCTACGTGGCGATGGATCCGTTGCATCGCCGCTGGCATCACGGCCTCGTCACCTTCGGCCTCACCTATGCGTTCAGTGAGAATTTCGTGCTGCCGCTGGGCCATGACGAGGTGGTGCATGGCAAGGGCTCGCTGCTCGGGCGGTTGCCCAAGGGGCGCAGCGTGGATGATTGGGAACGGTTCGCGACGCTGCGCGCCTACTACGGCTTCATGTGGGGCCATCCCGGCAAGAAGCTGCTCTTCATGGGCAACGAGATCGCGCAGTGGCGCGAATGGTCGGAAGCGCGGGAGCTGGACTGGCACCTGCTGCAATGGGCGCCGCACCAGGGCGTGCAGCACCTGGTGCGCGACCTCAACCTCGCCTACCGCGAGACGCCCGCGCTGCATGCGAAGGATGCCGACTGGGCCGGCTTCCGCTGGATCGAGCCGGACGATGCGGAGCATTCCACCTTCACCTGGCTGCGCTTCGGCGCGGATGGCGAGCCGCCGGTCGCGGTGCTCTGCAACTTCACGCCGGAGCCGCGGCGGATGCGCATCGGCCTGCCGGCGGCGGGCAGCTGGCGCGAGATCGTGAACACCGATGCCCTCGCCTATGGCGGCTCGGGCGTCGGCAATCTCGGCGCGGTGATGGCGGAGGATGTCGCCGATCGCGGCTTTCCGGCCTCGGCGGAGGTGACGCTGCCGCCGCTCGCCACCATCTGGCTGCTGTGGGACACGACCAAGACAGCGGGAGGAACAGCGGAATGAGCGGCGAGTCGGATGCCTCCTCGATGCAACTCGCGCGCAGCAGCATGGCCTTCGTGCTGGCGGGCGGCCGCGGCTCGCGCCTGATGGAACTGACCGACCGGCGGGCGAAGCCGGCGGTGTTCTTCGGCGGCAAGTCGCGCATCATTGATTTCGCGCTGTCGAACGCGATCAATTCCGGCATCCGGCGCGTCGCGGTGGCGACGCAGTACAAGGCGCACAGCCTGATCCGGCATCTCCAGCGTGGCTGGAACTTCCTCCGCCCCGAGCGCAACGAGAGCTTCGACATCCTGCCGGCCAGCCAGCGCGTGCACGAAAGCACCTGGTATGCCGGCACGGCGGACGCGATCTACCAGAACATGGACATCATCGCCGACGCCGACCCGAAATACCTGGTCGTGCTGGCGGGCGACCACATCTACAAGATGGACTACACGCGCATGCTGCGGCAGCACGTCACCACGGGCGCCGAGGTGACCGTGGGCTGCGTGACCGTGCCGCGGATGGAGGCGCGGGGCTTCGGCGTGATGCATGTGGACGCCGCGGACCGCATCATCGCCTTCGTCGAGAAGCCGGCCGATCCGCCGTCCATCCCGGGCGATCCCGATCATGCGCTCGCCTCGATGGGCATCTACGTCTTCGAGACGAAGCTGCTGTTCGAGGAACTCCGTCGCGATGCCGCCACGCCTGGCAGCCAGCGCGATTTCGGGCGCGACATCATCCCCCACCTGGTCGCGCGCGGCGGGGCGCAGGCGCACCGCTTCGAGGACTCCTGTGTCCGCTCCGGGGCGGAACGCGCGCCCTACTGGCGCGATGTCGGCACGGTGGACGCCTATTGGGAGGCAAACATCGACCTCACCGAGATCATCCCCGACCTCGACCTCTACGACCGCGACTGGCCGATCTGGACCTATGCCGAGCTCACGCCCCCGGCAAAATTCGTGCATGACGAGCCGGCGCGGCGTGGCGAGGCGATCGCCTCCCTCGTCTCGGGCGGCTGCATCCTCTCGGGCGCCAGTGCGCGGCGGTCGCTGCTGTTCACGGGCGTGCACATGCACAGCCGGGCGGTGGCCAACGGCGCGGTGCTGCTGCCCTATGTGGATGTCGCGCGCGGCGCGCGGCTCACACGCGTGGTGGTGGACCGTGGGGTGCGGATACCGGAAGGCCTGGTCGTCGGCGAGGATCCGGTGCTGGACGCGAAGCGCTTCCGCCGCAGCGAGAAGGGCATCTGCCTGATCACACAGCCGATGATCGACGCGCTTGCATGAAGATCCTCGCCGTCGCGTCGGAATGCGCGCCGCTGGTCAAGACCGGTGGCCTCGCCGATGTGGTGGGCGCGCTGCCGGCGGCGCTGGCGGGGCATGGCGTGCGCGTCACGACCGTGTTGCCGGGCTACCCGGCGGTGCTCGCGGCGCTCGGCGAGGCGCGCACGCTGCGCAAGCTGGACGATCTGTTCGGCGGGCCCGCCCGGCTCAGGCGCGGGGAGGCGGCAGGGCTCGACCTCATCGCGATCGAGGCGCCGCATCTCTATGACCGCGCCGGCAATCCCTACCTCGCGCCCACGGGCGGCGAATGGGGCGACAACGGCATCCGCTACGCGGCACTCGGCGCGGCTGCCGCGATGCTCGCGACGGGCCAGGTGCGCGGCCTGACCTTCGACGCGGTGCATGCGCATGACTGGCAGGCCGGCCTCGCGCCCGCCTATCTGCGCTTCGCGCAGCCGCGCAAGCCGGCGCTGTTCACGGTCCACAACCTGGCCTTCCAGGGAAAATTCCCGCTCTCGCTCTTCCCCCGCCTCGGGCTGCCGGCAGAGGCGCTCTCGGTGCAGGGCGTGGAGTATTACGGCACGCTCGGCTTCCTGAAGGCGGGGCTGTGGTACGCCGACCGCATCAGCACCGTCTCCCCCACCTATGCGGCGGAGATCGCCACACCGGATCTCGGCATGGGGCTCGATGGCCTGCTGCGCGGGCGCGGCGGCCATGTCAGCGGCATCCTCAACGGGCTGGACACGGCCGATTTCGACCCCGCGCGCGATCTGCGGCTCGCCGCGCGGTTCAGCGCCGCCGATCCCGCGCCGCGCGCGAAGAACAAGGCGGCGCTGCAGAAGCGGCTCGGGCTCGCCGAGGATCCCGCGGCACCGCTCTTCGGCTTCGTCGGGCGGATGACCTGGCAGAAGGGCGTGGACCTCATCCTCGGCGCGCAGGATGCGCTGCTCGCGGAGGGCGCGCAGCTCGCTTTGCTCGGCACCGGCGAATGGGGGCTGGAGGAAGGCAGCCGCGGCGCGGCGGCCGCGCATCCCGGCCGCATCGCCGCGCATATCGGATTCGACGAAGGGCTTGCGCGGCTGGTCTATGCCGGCAGCGACGTGATCCTGGTGCCGAGCCGCTTCGAGCCCTGCGGCCTCGCGCAGCTCGCGGCGCTGCGCTACGGCGCGCTGCCGCTCGTCGCGCATGTCGGCGGGCTCGCGGACAGCGTGGTGGACGCGAATGAGATGGCGCTGGCCGCCGGCATCGGCACCGGCTTCCACTTCGCCCCGGTCAGCACGGAGATGTTCCGCGCCACCATCCCGCGCGTGCTGCGCGTCTGGCGCGATCGCGCGCTCTGGCGGCGGCTGCAGGCGAATGCGCTGGCGACCGATGTCTCCTGGTCGCGCTCCGCGGCGCGCTATGCGGCGCTGTATCGCGCGATGGTGGCGGATGCGGGCTGAGGCCCGCGCCGGCACCGCGGAGCCGCTCGGCGCCACGCTGACGCCGGAGGGCGCCAGCTTTGCCTTTCCCGCCCCGGATGCCACCGCCGTTCTCGTCTGCGTCTTCGATGCGCAGGATCGAGAGATCGCGCGCATCAGCCTGCCTGGGCGCCTGGGCGAGGTGCATCACGGAGTCATTGCCGGCATCGAAGCGGGAACCCGCTACGGGCTGCGTGTCGAGGGCCCGTGGGACCCGCCGCGCCTGCATCGCTTCAACGCGCGGAAACTGCTGGTGGACCCCTGGGCGCGCCAGCTCGACCGGCCCTTCGCGCTGCACCCCGCGTTGTTCGACACCGGCGAATCGCCGGACGGCACGGACAGCGCGCCCTTCCTGCCCAAGGCGGTGCTCGCGGCGCCGCTGCCGCCCCGCACGGCACGCGCCGTGCCCGGCCCGCACGTGATCTACGAGCTGAATGTGAAGGGCATCACCGCGCGCCACCCGGATGTGCCCGAGGCGTCGCGCGGCACCTTCGCGGCGCTGCCGCATGTCATCCCGCATCTGCGCCGGCTCGGCGTGACGATGGTGGAGCTGATGCCCGCCGCGGCCTGGATCGACGAACGTCACCTGCCGCCGCTCGGGCTGCGCAATGCCTGGGGCTACAATCCCGCGGCGCTCCTCGCGGCCGATCCGCGGCTCGCGCCCGGCGGCATGAGGGAGGTGCGCGCGGCGGTCGCGGCCTTGCAGCAGGCCGGCATCGCGGTGATCCAGGACATCGTGCTGAACCACACGGGCGAGGGCGATGCGCTCGGGCCGACGCTGTCGCTCAAGGGGCTCGGGAACGCGGCCTTCCATCGCCATCGCGATGGCCGCTACGCCGACGATGCCGGCACCGGCAACACGCTCGCGCTGGATCGTCCCTGGGGCCTCAGGCTCGCGATGGATGCGCTGCGGCACTGGGCGGAGCAGGCTGGGCTCGACGGCTTCCGGCTCGATCTCGCGACGACGCTGGCGCGGCGCGACCACGGCTTCGATCCGCAGGCGGCGCTGATCCAGGCGATGCGGCAGGACCCGGTGCTGCGCGAGCGGATCATCATCGCGGAGCCCTGGGATATCGGACCGGGCGGCTACCAGCTCGGCCGGTTTCCGCCGGGATGGGGCGAGTGGAACGACCGGTTCCGCGACGATATCCGTCGCTTCTGGCGCGGCGATGCGGGGATGGCCGGCGCGCTGGCCACGCGCCTTGCCGGCTCCACCGATGCCTTCCAGGGCCGTCCGCTGACCGACAGCGTGAACTTCGTCGCAGCGCATGACGGATTCACGCTGGCCGACCTCGTCAGCTTCACCGAGAAGCGCAACCACGCCAATGGCGAGGCCAACCGCGACGGCACGCACGACAACCTCTCCTGGAACAACGGCGTCGAGGGGCCGAGCGACGATGCCTCGGTGCTGGCGCGGCGGCGCGGCGACATCCGCGCGCTGCTCGCCACGCTGCTCTGCGCGCGCGGCACGCCGATGCTCGCGATGGGCGACGAGGCCGGGCGCAGCCAGGGCGGCAACAACAACGCCTATGCGCAGGACAATGCGACGACCTGGTTCGACTGGGCGGGAATGGACGAAGCGCTGGTTGATTTCACCGCGCGGCTGATCGCGGCGCGCCGCAACCACCCCGCGCTGCACGACGCGACGCCTCTGACCGGCCATGGCGACGCCGCCTGGTTCGCGCCGGATGGCGCGCCGATGGACTGGCACGATCCGCGGCGCCGCGCGCTGGTGCTGCTGCTGGCCGCGCAAGGCGACCGCTGCGTGATCGCCCTGAACGCCGAGGAGGAGGCGCAGCCGCTCAACCTGCCGGAGACCCGCCCCGGGCATCGCTGGCGCCTGCTGGCCGACAGCAGCGATCCCGGCCGCGACACGCTGCCGACCGCCCTGCCCGCCCGCGCCGTGCTGCTGCTGGCGGAGGAGCGCATGGGCCCGGCGCGCGGCGACCCCGCGCTGCTCGCGCGCCTCGCCGAAGCCGCCGGCATCGCGACGCATTGGCACGAGATCTCCGGCCAGCGCCATGACGTGCCGGAGGACACGCTGCGCGCGCTGCTCGGCGCGCTGCGGCTGCCGGCGGAGAACGACACGGCGGTGCGCGATGCGCTGCGCGCCCTCGCCGCGCCGCGTGCCCTGCCGATGGCGCATGGCGCTTGGTCCGATGCGCTCACGCTGCCGCTGCCGCTTTCCGACCGCACGCTGCGGCTCACCCTCGCGCTCGAGGATGGCGGCACGCGGCAGCTCGCCATCCCGCCGGAGGCCGGCGCAACGCGGCGCTTCGCGCGCGCCGATGGAACCGCCGCCGCGGACCGCCTCGTCGCGCTGCCCGATCTGCCGGAAGGCCGGCACCTGCTGCACGACGAAGCCGGCACCGAATGCCGCCTCACCATCGCCCCGCGCCGCGCCTTCCTGCCGGATTGGCTGCGCGCCGGCGAGCGGCGCTTCGGCATCGCAGCCCAGATCTACGCGCTGCGGCGCGAAACCGACCAGGGCATCGGCGATTTCCGCGCCGTCGCGGAACTCGCGGCCACCGCGCAGCAGCAAGGCGCGGCGCTGGTGGGCCTCAGCCCGCCGCATGCGCTGTTCGCGACGGATCGCAGCCGCGCCAGCCCCTATCATCCCTCGGACCGCCGCTTCCTCGACCCCATCCTGCTCGATCTGGGCGCGCTGCCGAGGTTCGGCGAGGTGCCGGCGCTGCTCGAACGCCTCGCGCCGCGCCTCGCTGCGCTGCGGGCGCTGCCTTCCGTGGACCATGCGGCGGTGTGGGAGGCGAAGCGCGCGGTGCTGCGCGCCGCCTTCCTGGCCATGCCGGAGGCGACGCGGATGGCACTGCGGGAGTTCCGCGCGCAGGGCGGCGCGGCGCTCGAGCGCTTCTGCATCTTCGTCGCCATCGCCGACCAGCAGGGCCACAGCGATTCGCAGCGCTGGCCCAAGGGGCTGCGGCATGGCGACGACCACGGCATTGCCGCCTTCGGCGAGGCCCATGCCGAGGAGGTGGCCTTCGCGGCCTTCCAGCAGATGCTCTGCGACCAGCAACTGGCGGAGGCGGCGCGCGGGGGGTGCGGCCTCTATCGCGATCTCGCCGTGGGCGCCGCGCCGGATGGCGCCGAGCCCTGGTCCGGCGACCAGCGCGTCCTGCCCGGCTTCTCGATCGGCGCGCCGCCTGATCCCTTCGCCGCCGAGGGTCAGGTCTGGGCACTGCCGCCGCCCGACCCGCGCGACATGGCGGCGACCGGCTGCGCCGCCTTCGCCGCGCTGCTGCGCGCCAACATGCGCCACGCGGCGGCGCTGCGCATTGACCATGTGCTCGGCCTGCGCCGCCTTTTCGTCGTGCCGAAGGGCGCGCGCGGCCGGGAGGGCGCCTATCTCGCGCTCCCCTTCGACGCGTTGCTGGGCCAGGTCACGCTGGAATCGCGCCGCGCGCGTTGCCTGGTGGTCGGCGAGGATCTCGGCACCGTGCCGGAAGGCCTCGGCGCGGCGCTGCGGGCGGCGGATGTGCTCTCCTACCGCGTGCTCTGGTTTGAGCGGGACGGTGCCGGCTTCGTGCCGCCGGCTTCCTGGCCCGCTCGCGCGACCGCCTGCGTCGCGACGCACGACCTCCCGACGCTCGCCGGCTTCTGGAGCGGCGCCGATCTGCTGGAGCGCGCCGCGCTCGGCCTGCTGCCCAACCTCGATGCCGCGCAGGCGGAGCGCGCGCGCGACATCGCCGCCCTGCGCGACCTGCTGGCGCGCGAGGGGCTGCTGCCGGAAGGCAACGGTGCGCTGGACGACGCACTCGCGGCGGCCGTGCATGCGCTGGTCGCGCGCGCGCCGGCGGCGCTGATGCTGGTGCAGGCGGAGGATCTGGCCGGGGAGTCGGTCGGCGTGAACCTGCCCGGGACCGACCGCGAGCGCCCGAACTGGCGCCAGCGACTGCGGGTCACGTTGCCCGAACTCGCAGCGCTCGGCAGGGCGCGCGCCGTGCTGGATGCCGTGCGGGCCGCCCGAGGCTAGACCGCAATTGGCCTGAGTGTGCTCAGGCCAATCGCGGTCCAGCTTCTTCGGCCCGGCGATTCACGCCCTTCGCCGTGCCCACCTTCGGTGTGCACACTCAGGACGATCGCGGGCTAGGAAAGCCGAGCGCTCCATTGCAGATTGCGGCGCGGGAACACCGGGAACACGCGATGTCGGCCGAGGCTCAGCAACGCTTCCAGACGCTGCACGAGATGATCAAGGCGGCGCGCGCCAGGCTCGACGCCAACATCTGGGACTACCTGATCGGCGCGACCGAGACCGAGACGACGATGAAGCGCAACCGCGCGGCCTTGGATGCGCTGGCCTTCCGCCCGCGTGTGCTGCGCGATGTCAGCAACGTGGACAGCAGCGCGGCGTTCCTCGGGCGGCGGCGCATCCGGCTGCCGGTGATGCTCGCGCCGGTCGGCTCGCTCGAAAGCTTCGAGGCCGGCGGCGCGGCCACCGCAGGCCGCGCGGCGGCGGCCTTCGGCGTGCCGATCATGGTTTCCTCCGTCACGCAGCCGGGGCTGGAAGGCTCGGCGCGCGCGATCGGCGACGGGCCGAAGATTTTCCAGCTTTATGTCCGCGGCGACGGGGCCTTCGTGGACGATCATGTGCGGCGCGCCGTGGACGCAGGCTACGACGCCTTCGCGCTGACCGTGGACACCGCGCACTACAGCCGCCGAGAGCGCGACATCGCCAAGCGGTTCGTGAAGCATTGGCGGGCGCGGAGCGAGGGCATGAACTACCAGGCCGCGCTCGCATGGCCCGACATCGCCCGCTTCCGCGAAAGGCACCCCGACGTCACGCTGATCCTGAAGGGCATCGGCACGGGCGAGGACGCCGAGATCGCGGTCCAGCACGGGGTGCAGGTGGTCTATGTCTCGAACCATGGCGGCCGCCAGCTCGACCATGGGCGCGGCGCGCTCGCGGTCTTGCCGGAGGTGGTGCAGGCGGTTGGCGGGCCAGGGGGTGCCAAGGCACGGGTCTGGATGGATGGCGGCGTCAGCCGCGGCACCGACCTCGTGAAGGCCGTCACGCTCGGAGCGGAGCTGGTCGGGATCGGGCGGCTCTACTGCTGCGGCCTTGCCGCCGCCGGCGAGGAAGGCGTGCGCCGCGTGCTGGAACTGCTGGAGGACGAGGTGCAGACCTGCCTCGGCCTGCTCGGCGCGACGAGCTTCGCCGCGGTGGAGCGCCGCCAGCTCCATGCTGTGGAGCCGGTGACCCCGCCGCATGTCCATTCGGCGTTCCCGCTGCTGGCGGATTACTGAGCCGGCGGCGTGGCCTTGCGCGGCGCGGGGGCTATGGGCTTGGCCTGGCCGGTACGGGCCAGGAAGGTTCCGAAGGGGCGC
>VFQR01001486.1_pt1 | contig 17879 bp, 14 predicted proteins | sample 3512321 | NCBI WGS metagenome assembly VFQR01 (sample SAMN10412374, study PRJNA504923) | tailings metagenome | isolation source: Relicate 3 Philex TSF1 revegetated site | place: Philippines: Tuba, Benguet | collected 2017-08-29
CGTAGCGCCTTCGGCACGACCTCGAAGATCGCAGGCAGGGAACCCGGAGCCTCGCCCTCGACGTCAAGATAAATCGGCACGTTCGTGAGCGGCTTTGCCTCGATCCGCCGACCGCGGAAAACCGACACGCTCGGGTGATCCAGATGGGAGCCGGAGTAAAGGAGCCGCATGTCGAACATCGAGATGCGAGGCTCCTGCCGCACGACGACGATGTCGAACTGTCCGTCGTCGAGCGCTGCGTCCGGCGCCATCATCATGCCGCCGCCGAAGTAGCGGCCGTTGCAAATCGCGGCGGTGCAGACGTTCTCCGAAATCGTCCTGCCGTCGATGACGATATCCACCTTGCAGCCCTGATACTTCCGAAGCTCGAGAATGCTGTTCCAGAGAAACGAGAACTTTCCGCCGAGCAGCTTGGAGTAACGGGCGGCGTTCACTGCGCGCACGACCTCGCCGGAAAAGCCGAAACTGGAAATGTTGTTGAACCAGCGCAGCGCCGGCACTCCATTCGCACCGGTATAGCGCAGCCGGCCGAGATCGATGGTTTGCGTGCGTCCGCTTTTCAGGCTTTCGATCGCGGCGTGAACGCCCTTCGGGAGTTCGAACGAGCGGCGGAAGTCGCCGCCGGTGCCGTACATGACGAAACCTAAGGTGATATCCTCCGGCGGCGCATTCTCGCCGTCGCACAGGCCGTTCACCGCTTCGTTGACGGTGCCGTCGCCGCCGACCGCGATAATGCTTTTCGCGCCCGACGCGACCGCATTACGGACGAGCGTAGTGACGTCGCCGGGCTTCGAGGAAAGTGCGGAGTCGAAGGACCCGAGCGCCGCTTCCAGCTCTTTTGCAATTTTCGGCCAGTGCTTTCCAGCCCTGCCGCCGGCAGCAGCAGGGTTCACTGCAACGAAGGTCTTCATTGGCGTTCTGTTGCCCCCGGAGGGAGCCTAGCAGACCGCGCTAGAGATTGTAGAGGTTCGCTCGCGAGGGGTCCTTTTCCGCGACGAGCTTTGCAAGATCGACCATGACCTTGGCCTGTTTCCAGGTCGCGTCATCGAGCATCTTGCCGTCCACGAGCGCGACACCCATGCCGTCCGGCATCGCATCGATGGCTTTCTTCGCGAACGCCACTTCCTGCGGGTCGGGACTGAAAACCTTCTTCGCGATTTCGATCTGCGACGGATGCAGCGACCATGCGCCGAGGCATCCCTGCAGGAACGCGTTGCGGAACTGGGCTTCGCAGGCTTCGGGGTCGGCGAAGTCGCCGAACGGTCCGTAGAACGGCTTGATGCCGTTCGCGGCACAAGCATCGACCATCTTGCCGATGGAGTAGTGCCACAGGTCCTGCTGGTAGCGGGCGCGACCGGGCTTTCCTTCTTCGGCGTCCGCCACGACCTGGTAACCCGGATGACCGCCGCCGACGCGCGTCGTCTTCATGCCGCGGGAAGCGGCGAGATCGGCCGGGCCGAAGCTCATGCCGTGCATGCGCGGGGAGGCGCTTGCAATCGAGTCCACGTTCATCACGCCTTCGGCGGTTTCCAGAATGGCGTGGATGAGGATCGGCTTGCTGACCTTGTGCTTCGCTTCGAGCTGCGCGAGCAACTGGTCGAGATAGTGGATGTCCCACGGACCATCCACCTTCGGCAGCATCACGACATCGAGCTGGTTGCCGACTTCCGCGACGATATCGACGAGATCGTCGAACGCCCACGGGCTCGCAAGTGAATTGCAACGGATCCAGAACCCCGTCGAACCGAACTTCACGTTCTTGCCGACCGAAATCACGCCCTTGCGCGCCGCATCCTTGCTGTCCGCCGGAATGGCGTCTTCGAGATTGACCAGAACGACATCCACCTGCTTGGCGAGATCGGGGACCTTGGAGAGCACTTTCTCGTTGTGCCCGGGGACGAACTGAATCACGCGTTCGAGCCGGACCGGCAGTTCACGCAGCGGTTCGGGCGCACCCATCGCCAGCGGTTTGTAGAAATTCCTCGGCAGCTTCGAGACGCTCATCGAAATCCCCTTCTTCGCCTTCGCGTAAGCTTTAGCCGAGCCCCGGGCGCGGGGCTAGTGCGCTGCAGCATGAGTTGACCAGGCTGCGGCTCCGTCCGATAGGTGCCGCCTCCAGTCGTCCGGAATCCCTTCATGTCCGACATCCTCAGTCTCGCGCTGCCGTTCTTCGGCCTGATCGCGCTCGGTTTTGCGAGCGGGAAGTTTGCGAAGATCCCCGAAGACGGCATGGCCTGGCTGAACTTCCTCGTGCTCTACATGGCGCTGCCGGCTTTGTTCTTTCAGACGATGTCGCGGACGCCGATCGAGGAACTTGCGAACTGGCGTTTCATTTTGGCGACGCTGGGCTGCACGCTGTTGACCTTTTGCATCTCGTTTCTTGTCGCGTTGTGGTTCCGGAAAGGAAACAAGCGCGAAGCCACGATTGCCGGCGTCGTCGGGGGCTACGCGAATGTCGGCTACATGGGTCCCGGTCTCACGCTGGCGGCGCTCGGCGGACAGGCGACGGTGCCGACCGCGCTGATCTTCGTTTTCGACTCCACGCTCTTTTTCACACTTGTACCGGTGCTGATGGCGGCGACCGGCAAGGAGCAGAGGGGAGTGGCGAAAACCATTCTCATCATCCTGCACCGCGTATTCACGCATCCGTTCATCGTCGCGACTCTTATCGGGATCGCTGCCGCGTCGCTGCATTGGTCGCCGCCGGCCGCCATCGACCGAACGCTTGAGTTTTTGAAGAACGCAGCGGCACCCTGCGCGCTGTTCGCGCTCGGCGTAACCGTCGCGCTACGGCCATTCACGGAAACCCCGCGCGAAGTGCCGCTGCTGATCTTCATCAAACTCCTGCTGCATCCGTTCCTGATCTGGCTGTTGCTGGCGTCGCTCGGAGGCTTCAATCCGATATGGATTTATACGGCCGTGCTGATGGCGGCGCTCCCGACCGCACTGAATGCGTTCGTGATGGCGCGGCAGTATGAGGTCTATGTCGAACAGGCGTCGAACGGCGTGCTGCTGTGCACGATTGCTTCGGTGTTGACCGTAACCGCTTTGCTCTATCTGATTGAGAGGAAGCTGTTACCGTTGACCCTGTTTCCATGAGCACGCACGAACCGCCGCTAAAAGACATTCTGGTCGCCGACTTCACCACGCTGCTGCCCGGTCCTGTTGCGACCCTGATGCTCGCGGAAGCGGGCGCAGACGTCGTCAAGGTGGAAAAGCCCGGCGGCGAGGACATGCGCGCCTATCCTCCGCAATGGGACGGAATCTCGGCGGCCTTTGCGATGCTCAACCGCGGCAAGCGGAGCCTCATCGTCGACCTGCGGACGGAAGAGGGGCGCAAGGCCGCCCGCGATCTTGCAGCCAAGGCGGATGTACTGGTCGAGCAGTTTCGCCCGGGCGTGATGCAGAAACACGGGCTCGGCTACGACGAACTTTCGAAGCTCAACCCGAAGCTGATTTACTGCTCGATCACCGGTTACGGACAGTCCGGTCCGAAACGCAATGAAGCCGGCCACGATCTCAACTACATCGGCGCAACGGGTCTTTTGTCCGTCGCGCCCGGGCCGGCTGAGACCCCCGTGGTGCCGCCGGCGTTGATCGCGGACATCGGCGGCGGCAGCTTTCCGGCAGTGACGAACATTCTGCTCGCGCTGATCGCTCGCGGGAAAACCGGGAAGGGCGCTTACATCGACATCGCGATGGCGGATGCGATGTTCACCTTCGCATGGATGGCGCTCGCGATGCTGCACGCAACCGGCAAGGAGCCGGGGCCGGGTACGCTGATGACCGCGGGCGGTTCGCCCCGCTACCAGATCTATCCGACCAAAGACGGCAAACTCGTCTGCTGTGGCGCGCTCGAACAGAAATTCTGGATGGGGTTTTGTGGCGTGATCGGCTTGCCGCAGGAACTGACCAACGATTTCAAGAATCCGCAGGCCACCAAGCAAGCGATCCGCGAACTCATCGCGCAGGAAACCGCGGCGCACTGGAAACCGAAGTTTGCGGCCGCCGATTGTTGCGTGACGATCATGGCAACGCTGGAAGAAGCGCTCGCCGATGAGCATTTCGTCAAGCGTGGCCTCTTTGCGGAAAAGATTGCGCCCGCTGCAGGCGATCAAACCTTGCCCGCACTCCCGGTCCCGATTGCGCCCGCGTTTCGCGTGCAGGGGCCGCGGACGTATCCCCGCATCAAGTAGCTACGCGGCCTTCAGAAGCACGACCGCGAACGGAAATTCGTCGTCGGTCCAGGTTTCTTCCGTGCGCCAGCCCGCGCTTTCGGAGAGTGCGCGCAGCGCATCTGGCGTGAATTTGTAGGAATTCTCCGTATGGATCGTTTCGCCGTCGGAGAACGTAAACACCTTGCCGTTCACGGAGATCGATTGCGCGGTATCGCTCACGAGATGCATCTCGATGCGGCTTTGCTCGGGATTCCAGACCGCGTTGTGATGGAACGAGCACTCGTCGAAATCCGCGCCGAGTTCGCGATTGATCCGCGAGAGCAGGTTCAGATTGAACTTCGCGGTAACCCCCGAACGATCGTTGTAGGCGGCACGCAATACTTTCTCGTCCTTGATGAGATCGGCGCCGAGCACGAACTTCGCCTCGTCGCCGAGTTGCTCGCGTGCACGCGCGAGAAAAGCACGCCCGCCTTCGGGCCCAAGATTGCCGATCGTCGAACCCGGAAAGAAGCCTGCCTTGCTTCCTTGCTCGACTTCGGGGGGTAGTTTCAACTCTGCCGTGAAATCGCCGACGAGCGGAACAACGTCCAGTTTCGGGTAGTCGGTCGAGACCGTGTCCGCGACACCGAGCAGGAAATCCTCGCTGATGTCCATGGGAACGTAGGATTTCAGCTCAGGCAACGCATCGAGCACGATGCGCGTTTTGCGGCTCGCTCCGCTGCCGTATTCGATCAGGTGCTGCGTTGCCGAAAGCCGTTCCGTGAGTTCCGGCGCGATCCGCGACAGCAGCGAGGTTTCCGTTCGCGTGGGGTAATATTCCGGCAGATCGCAGATACGGTCGAAGAGTTGCGAGCCACGCTCGTCGTAGAAATATTTCGGCGGTATCGCTTTCTGCGGCAAGGAAAGACCGGCGATCACGTCTTCGTAGAAGGTTTTGTCCACGACCTTGTCGAGCATGGTTTATCCCTCGCTATCCTGCGCAAGCCGCAACCCGCTGAACTGCCAGCGCTGATGCGGATAAAAGAAGTTGCGATAGGTTGCGCGCAGGTGTCCTTCCGGCGTCGCGCAGGATCCGCCGCGCAGCACGAACTGGTTCACCATGAACTTGCCGTTGTACTCGCCGACCGCACCAGGCACCGCGCGAAAACCCGGGTAGGGCTGGTATGGGCTCGCGGTCCATTCCCAGACGTCGCCGAACATCTGGTGTAGCGCCACCCCGTTCGGCTTTGCGGGTAGCGGACGAAGTGCGCCGGTGCCGACGGTGTTGCCTTTCACCGGCAACCCAGCGGCGGCAATCTCCCATTCCGCTTCGAGCGGAAGACGTTTACCCGCCCAGCGCGCGAATGCGTCGGCTTCGTAGTAGCTGACATGCGCGACGGGAGCCGCCGGGTTTACCGGCTGCAATCCGCCGAGCGTCATCGCGTGCCATGCGCCATCGCGCTCTTCCCAGTAAAGCGGAGCGCGCCAGCCTTCCTCGCCGCATTTGTACCAGCCGTCCGAGAGCCACAGGGTGACATTCTCGTAGCCGCCATCGCGCATGAACTCGAGCCATTCGGCGTTCGTCACCGCGCGGTCGGCAATCGCGAAAGGGCGCAGATAGGTTTTATGGCGCGGCCCTTCGTTGTCGTAAAAGAAGTCGTCACCCTGATAGCCGATGTCGACGAGACCGCCCGGAAATGTAACGTATTTCGCAGGCGACCCTTTCGCCGGTTCGTCCGCCGTGCGCTCGATGTAGGCGGGCTTGATCGGATTGCTGGCGAGATGGTGCAGCAAATCCGTGAGCAGCAATTCCTGATGCTGCTGCTCGTGATGGCAGCCGAGCACTACGAGCGAAGAAAGTTCGCTCTTCGCATTTCCGCCGTCGCGCGCGATCAGCTTTTCCATCGCGGCATCGACATGCGCGCGGTATTGCCCGACCTCTTCGACGGAAGGCCGACTTAGCAAACCACGCTGCGGACGCGGATGACGCGCGCCCATCGCTTCGTAATAGGAGTTGTAGAGGAAGTTGAAGCGCTCATCGAAAGGCCGGTACTCCGGATCGAACGGCTTCAGGATGAACGCTTCGAAGAACCAGGTCGTATGCGCGCGATGCCATTTCACCGGGCTCGCATCCGGCATCGATTGCAGGATTTGATCTTCCGGCGACAAAGGCTCGGCCAGACGTTCCGTGTCAGCACGCACGCGACGGAATTCGCGGAGCAGATGGTCGGTCGCGGGCGTTGCAGCCGGCACAGTCATGGCGAGACCTCTTTTGGAGGGCGTTTTTTCGATTGTGCAGTCGGTCAGCGCTTTATGACCGTGTTCGCGCTTCACACGAAATCACAATGTGCGGAGATGCCCCCTGATAGCAAGACGCAGGAACGTGAAAGTTGTTCCGCGGAGATCGGCAGATTCTCCAAATTTACGCGATTTCTTCGCGCTTCCCACCACTGCCCAAGCCTGCGCGCATGAGATTCCGGCGCAGCACCGGAACGCGGGAGGCAATTTCGAGCCCGAGGCCGCGTGCGAGATGTACGGGCAGAAACTCCGTCAGCAGTGAGCGTCCGAGCAATTCGACCGCCGCCGCGCGGCTTCGAACGTCTCCGCGGCGGCTCTCGTCATAGGCTGCGGTGACGCTAGGCGAACCGGGGTCGCTTTCGCGTTCCGCTCCAGCAAGGCGCGCGATCGCGGCGGCGTCGCGGATACCGAGGTTCAGTCCTTGCGCGCCGATCGGCGGAATCACGTGACCGGACTCGCCGACGAGCGCAACGCGGCGTTCCGCAAAACGGTCCGCGATTTCGACTCCGAGCGGGAAGATGCCTCGCGGTCCATCCACGGCGATCTCGCCAACCAGGAAGTGAGATTTAGCTTCGATTTCCCGCGACAGATCTTCGGACGAAGCGTGGCGCAAGCGCTCTGCGTCTTCCGCCCGGCAAACCCACACGAGACTGGAGCGCATGCCTTGCAACGGCACCAGCGTGAACGGTCCGCTCTCGGTGTGAAACTCCGTGGAAACATCGTTATGGGGCCGCGTATGCGAGAGGTTCAACGCGATGGCATATTGCGGAAGCGGGCGCTTGCTCGTTCGAATGCCGGCGGCCTCGCGACAAAGGGAATTCCGGCCATCGGCGGCGACGATTAACCGGGCCTCAAGAACGCGTCCATCGGCGAGCGTCACGCACGCGCGCTCCGCTTCGAGTGCGATGCTCTTTGCGGGCTGGTCGATGACTTGCAAATGCGGGCAACCGAGGTTTGCGCGCAGCACGGCGAGCAGGTCTTCGTTTGCGATATTGTAGCCGAAAGCGTCGAGACCGATTTCGGTCGAGTCGAACAGGACTTCCGGCGTTCGGATCAGGCGCCGCGTGCCGTCGGCGAGACGAAGCCTGCGAAGCGGAGCCGCGGCGTTCTCGATCGGCTCCCATAAGCCGAGCTCCTGCAGAATCTCGACCGAACTGCCGAGGAGGGCGGTGGTGCGGTGATCTACATGCGGCGGCTTCGGTGCGAGAAGGGTGGTTTGCACGCCCTGTCGCGCCAATGCGATCGCGGCGATCAGGCCCGCAGGGCCTCCGCCCACGACGATGGCATCCGCTGTCGGTGACTCTCGATCCATACCCGCAGTCTAGCGGACTTCGCGTCGAAATGCTGACATGTCGAAATGTCGCCGGGTCCCGAGTACAGCGCCGCCCAACGAACTGCAGCGTTTGCGGTCCATGTGCTCACGGCATCGGGCGTGGGCCTCGGCCTGCTCGCGCTGATGGCTGCACACGAGCGGCGCTTTACCGAGATGTTCCTGTGGCTGGGCATCGCGCTCGTCGTGGATGGGATCGACGGCCCGCTGGCACGGCGTCTCCGTACCAAGGAGGTCCTGCCACACTGGTCGGGCGACATCCTCGACCTGGTCGTGGACTACCTGAACTATGTCGTCGTGCCGGTTTACGCGTTGATCCTGAGCGGTCTTATTCCAGCCCCGCTGGACCTCGCGGCAGGGACGGCAATCGCGGTCACGAGCGCGCTCTATTTCGCGGACGGCCGAATGAAAATGGAAGACTCGTTCTTCCGGGGGTTCCCGGCCGCATGGAACGTGGTCGTGTTCTATTTGCTCGTCGGCAAGCCTTCACCCGAAGTTGCAATTGCTGTCGTCGCATTGCTGTGTGCGCTGACATTCCTGCCGGTCCCATTCCTCCACCCGTTTCGCGTGACCCGGCTCCGGATCGTCACCATGCTGTTGCTGGCAGGGTGGATGGTCCTTGCCCTGACCGCGCTTGCATATGACCTATCCCCGCCGCAGCCTGTCTGGATCGGCCTTCTGGTGCTAGCGGTGTATTTTCTCGGCGCAGGTATTTTCCGGGTCCGCAGCACATGAGCATCCCCATATTCGACTGGATCGGCGATCCGTCCGCCTGGGTCGCGCTGGTCACACTGATCGTGCTCGAGATCGTGCTCGGCATCGACAATGTCATCTTCATTTCGCTGCTCGTGCAGCGCCTGGGCAAGCAGGCCGCGAAGCGCGCCCGTCAAATCGGGCTCAGCCTCGCGCTGATCTTCCGCATTGCGCTGCTGTTCCTGCTGACCTGGATCATCGCGCTGAAAGAGCCGGTGTTCACGCTCTTCACCCGCGGCTTTTCGTGGCGCGATATCGTGCTCTTCTCCGGCGGCGTCTTCCTGATCGTGAAGGCAACGCAGGAACTGCACAGCGCGGTGGAGGGCTCCGCTGAGGAAAGCAAGCCGACCGTCGCGTCCGGCGCATTCTGGACGATCATCGTCCAGATCATCCTGATCGACATGGTGTTCTCCGTGGACTCGATCATCACCGCGATCGGCCTCGCAGACGATATCGAGATCATGGTCATTGCGGTGCTGATTGCGATCGTCGTGATGTATCTCGCCTCGGGCTGGATCGCGGATTTCATTTCGCGGCACCCGACGACGAAAGTGCTGGCGCTCGCATTTTTGCTCTTGATCGGTGTCGCGCTCGTCGCCGACGGTCTCGGTTTCAAGATCCCGCGCGGCTACATCTATTTCTCGATGGCCTTCGCAGGCCTTGTCGAAGGTGTGAACATCGCGATGCGCAAGAACTCGCGAAAAGCGAAGGCCGCGGTAACGGCTCGTCGCAAGAAAAGCAAAGCAGGGAAGAAGGCCTGACGGGATGGACAAGAAGATCGTACTGATTACCGGCGGAAGCCGGGGCATCGGCGCAGCGACCGCGCGCATGGCGGCACGCCAGGGCTATGACGTCGTGATCAACTATCTCGGTAACGAGAAAGCGGCGAACGAGGTGGTCGCCGATATCGAGAAGAGCAACGCGCGTGGCATCGCCATTCAAGGCGACATGGCGAACGAAGCCGACATCCGAAAGATGTTCGAAGCGGTCGATAAGTTCGGCAAGCTGACGCACCTCGTGAACAACGCCGGCATCACCGGAAAGGCCGGCCGCTTCGCGGACGCCGATCCTGCGATGATCCGGCAGGTGATCGATGTAAACGTGACGGGTGCGATGATCGTTGCGCAGGAGGCCGTGAAGCGCATGTCCACGAAGCATGGCGGCAAGGGGGGCGCGATCGTGAACCTCGGTTCGATGGCATCGACACTCGGATCGCCCGGCGAATACGTCTGGTATGCCGCCTCCAAGGGTGCCATCGACGCACTCACCATCGGCCTGTCGCGTGAGGTCGCGGCCGAGGGCATCCGGGTGAATTCGGTAGCGCCGGGTCTGATCGATACCGAAATCCACGCTTCGGGCGGTCAGCCGGATCGTATCGCGCGGTTGCGTTCCATGATCCCGATGGGCAGGGAAGGCAAGGCAGAGGAGGTCGCCGAGGCGATCCTCTACCTGATGTCCGACCAGGCTTCCTACGTCGTCGGCACGAACGTGCGGATATCGGGCGGGCGCTGACGCAACTTCGTTTGCGCGACTGCGCCCTCGTATGGGACAAACGGAAAAGCTAGAACAACGGCCGCCGAGGGCGGTTACTGGTGGAGGATGAAATGGCGTTTGCGGTACGGGTTTATCAGCATGGCGGTCCGGAAGTTCTGAAGTACGAAGAAGTCCAGTTGCCGGACCCGGCTCCGGGCGAAGTCCGCATCAAGCAGACCGCGATCGGCCTGAATTTCATCGACACGTACTTTCGCACTGGCCTCTACAAGCCTGCCGCTTACCCGTTCACGCCCGGCAATGAAGGCGCGGGCGTTGTGGTTTCGATGGGCAAGGGCGTGAAGGGCTTCAAGAAGGGTGACCGCGTTGCCTATGGCACCGTGCCGGGCTCCTATGCGAGCGAGCGCAACGTTCCCGCGGACAAGCTCATCAAGCTGCCAAAGAAGGTCAGCGACAAAGTTGCCGCGGCCATGATGCTGAAGGGCCTCACCGCGCAATACCTTCTTCGCTCGCTCTTCAAAGTGAAGAAGGGCCATACCGTACTCGTGCATGCGGCGGCCGGCGGCGTGGGTCAGATCCTCACGCAATGGGCACGCGCTCTTGGCGCGACCGTGATCGGCACCGTCGGTTCGAAAGACAAAGTGGCGATTGCCAAGAAGAACGGCTGCCATCATGTGATCCTCTATCGTGACGAAGATGTCGCGAAGCGCGTCACCGAAATCACGAAGGGCAAGAAGTGCGATGTGGTCTATGACGGCGTCGGCAAGACGACCTTCATGAGCTCGCTGGACAGCCTGAAACCGCGCGGCATGCTTGCGACCTACGGCAATGCCTCGGGTCCGGTCGAGGGCGTGAACCTCGGCATCCTCGCGACCAAGGGTTCGCTGATCGTCTCCCGTCCCACCATGGCCCACTACTTTGCGACCCGGAAAGAACTCGAAGCCGGCGCCAAGGACCTGATGAAGGTCATCGAGAAGGGCAAGGTGAAGATCCAGATCAACCAGACGTACCCGCTGAAGGATGTCGAGCGGGCGCATCGTGATCTGGAAGCCCGCAATACTACCGGGCAGACCGTTCTGTTGCCCTGAAAACCGGCAATTTTTCATTGCGCTAGTCCAAAAGGCCAATGTGAAAAGCGCGAATCAGCCTATCTTTGCGCAGGGATAGGAAACGCTGAATCGTGCCGCAGGCGATGCTGAAAACTGTTGACGACGGGAGTACCGTAGCCGGCAGCGGGCGAAGTGCTGCGTCGGCAGCGGACAACGACGCGCTGATCCGCGTGCGGGAGTCGCTCGACCTGATCGAGGCAGACCTCGGCGTGCTGATGCTCAAGGTCGGCGATGCCGCGAAGAACGTTCATGACGGCGTCAGCAGCGCGAGCGGGTCGCTGGAAGCCATCAATACATCCGCGATTGATCTTTCCGAGCAGGTAGCCGTCGCCGAATCCAATGTGAACGCCTTCGCGACGGCAACGGAGCAGCTCGCGCAATCCTCGACGCTGATCTCAAGCCAGATTCACAAGGCCAATGATCTCGCGAGCGAAGCCAGTGAAGCCGCTGGCGCGACCGGGCGGCAGGTCGAGCGACTGCAGAACTCGTCGGCGGAAATCGGCAAGGTCGTCACGTTCATTTCCACGATCGCCAAGCAAACCCATCTGCTGGCGCTCAATGCATCGATCGAGGCGGCTCGCGCGGGTGACGCAGGCCGCGGTTTCGCGGTCGTTGCGAACGAAGTGAAAGCGCTCTCCGCCGAAACGCAGCAGGCCATCACCGAGATCACCTCGAAGATCGATGCACTCCGCAAGGACGCCGATGAATCGATGACCATGCTCGCGAAAATCGCGCGGGTCATCGAGGAAATCCGGCCCCTGTTCGCGAGCGTCTCGTCATCGGTCGAGCAGCAGGTAGCGACGACCGCAGAGCTGTCGGTGAACGCGTCCGACAACTCGAATTTCATCGGCACCGTTACCCAGCGCGTGAAGCACATTCGCGAATCCGCCGAAAGCGCGCGGGCCGAAAGTGTGCAGATCGACCAATCCGCGCATACCGCAGCCGATCTTGCGGCAACACTGCGCAAGCGCCTCAGCATCTTCCTGCGTGCGACCGAGATCGGCGATCGCCGCCAGTCCGATCGCTTGCCGTGCGACCTCGACGTCACCGTCACGGCAGCGGGTGTCAAAGCCAGCACCAAGACCGTCGACCTGAGCGATGGCGGTCTGCTGTTGAAGGCTGCGGATGCCCTCAGCCTGCGCATCGGCGAAAACATTCATGTCGATATCCCGGGCGTCGGCAACGTCGCATCGCGCGTCGTAAACCGGACCGACCTCGGCATTCATTGCGCCTTCTTCGACATGCCGACCGAATGTGCAACTGCACTCACAGGCAAGCTCGACCGGATACGCCACGACAACCGTGAATTCATCGAACTTGCAGTCACCTCCGCGAATAAGGCGGGCGCTGCCATCGAGCGTCTGATCGAGACCGGGAAAGTTTCCGCCCAGGTCATGTTCGACAACCAGTACGAACCGATCCCGGGCACCAATCCGCAGCAGTTCGAAACCGGCTACGTCGCAGCGCTGGAGCAGGAGCTTTGGCCGATCCAGGAGCCGTTGCTCAGCACCGACAGCCGCATGGTGTTTTGCGCCGCAGTCGATCGGAACGCCTATCTTCCGGTCCACAACAAGAAGTACTCGCTTCCGCAGCGCCCGGGCGAGCCCGAATGGAATATGGCGAACTGCCGCAACAAGCGTGTGTTCGACGACCGCGCCGGGCTGTCGGCAGCCCGCAACACACGGCCTTATATGATCCAGTACTACCCGCGCGACATGGGCGGCGGGCAGATCGTGATGATGTGGGAAATCGTGGCGCCCATCCGCGTGATGGGCAGGCACTGGGGCGGTTTCCGGATGGCCTACCGGACCTGATCAGAAGCCGGCGACGATGCCGCGCAGATCATAGGCTTCCGCGCTTTCGATTTTTACCGTCGCGACCTCGCCGACCTTCAGTGGGCGGCGGCTCACGACATGCACGACACCATCGATCTCCGGCGCATCGCCGCGCGTGCGGCCGATGGCGGTATTTCCTGAAACGCTGTCGATGATGACCGGCTCACGCTTGCCGACTTTCGCGCGCAGACGCTTCGCACTGATTTTCTGTTGGGTCTCCATGAAACGCGCGTAGCGCTGCGACTTCACGTCTTCCGGCACCGGGTTCTCAAGATCGTTCGCGGGCGCGCCGCGCACCGGTTCGAACTTGAAACAGCCGACACGGTCGAGTTGCGCTTCTTCGAGGAAAGCAAGCAACTCCTCGAACTCTTCTTCCGTCTCGCCGGGAAAGCCGACGATGAAGGTCGAACGCAACGTGAGGTTCGGCACTTCCTCGCGCCATTTCGCAATCCGCGCGAGCTGCTTTTCCTGCGAAGCGGGACGGCGCATGCGTTTCAAGACGCTGGGGCTGCCGTGCTGCATCGGGATATCGAGATAGGGCAGCACCTTGCCCTCGGCCATTAGCGGCATCACGTCGTCGACATGCGGGTAGGGGTACACGTAATGCAGCCGGACCCACGCGCCGAGCTCGCCGAGTTCGCTTGCAAGATCGACGAACTTCGCGCGCACGTCGCGCTCGCGCCATTTGCTCTCCGCGTATTTCAGGTCGATGCCGTAGGCCGAAGTGTCCTGCGAAATGACGAGCAGTTCCTTCACGCCCGCTTTCACCAGCCGCTCGGCTTCGCGCAGCACGTCCGCTGCCGGACGGCTCACGAGATCGCCGCGCAGTTTCGGAATGATGCAGAACGAGCAGCGGTTGTTGCAGCCTTCGGAAATCTTCAAATAGGCGTAGTGGCGCGGCGTGAGCTTGATGCCTTGCTCGGGCACGAGATCGAGAAACGGATCGTGCTTCGGCGGCACCACCTCGTGCACCGCCGAGACAACCGCCTCGTATTGCTGCGGGCCGGTGACCGCGAGCACGGCGGGGTGCACGGCCCGAATGCTCTCGGGTTCGGCTCCCATGCAGCCGGTGACGATCACCTTGCCGTTTTTCGCGAGCGCATCGCCGATCGCGGCAAGGCTCTCGGCCTTGGCGCTGTCCAGAAACCCGCAGGTGTTGACTAGCACCACGTCCGCGCCTTCATGCTCGCGCGAAAGCTCATAGCCCTCAGCGCGGAGCCGGGTCACGATGCGTTCGGAATCGACCAGCGCCTTGGGGCAGCCGAGCGACACGAAGCTCACGCGGGGAGTGGGGTTTTCGCTCATTTCAGAAGGTTCGTACGCCGTGGGCCGGAGGTGGCCGCGCGCGGGTTTCACATGGGTGCGCTTTGTGGCCTATTCAGGCCAAGAAAAGCAAATGCAATGCAAATACCGGGTGAATTTTGAGCGCTTCGCAGACCACCTATGACGCCGTGATCGTCGGCGGAGGCCACAACGGGCTCGTCTGCGCGGCCTACCTCGCCAAAGCCGGGCTCAAGGTCGTCGTTCTGGAGCGCCGTGCCGTCGCGGGAGGTGCTGCGGTCACCGAAGAATTCCATCCGGGATTCCGGAACTCGGTAGCGAGCTACACCGTCTCGCTGCTCAACCCAAAAGTGATCCGCGACCTCGATCTCGCCGCGCATGGCCTGAAGATCGTCGAGCGCAGGGTCTCGAACTTCCTGCCGCTGCCGGATGGCCGCTATCTCAAGACCGGTACCGGCAGAACAGCAACGGAGCTCGCGAAGTTCTCGGCAAAGGATGCCGAACGGCTCGATGCCTACGACGCGGAACTGAGCAGGATTGCGGATGTTTTGCGCGAAGTCGTCCTGCAGACGCCGCCGAATGTCGTGGACGGCAACCCGCTTGCAGCAATTCCGGAACTGATCCGCGCCGGCGGGCTCGCCAATCGTCTGCGTAAACTCGGATTGAACGGCCAGCGTGCGCTGCTCGATCTTTTCACCAACTCCGCGGGCGACTATCTCGACGGCTGGTTCGAGAGCGAACCGATCAAAGCTGTTTTCGGTTTCGATGGCGTCGTCGGGAATTATGCAAGCCCCTACACGCCGGGCTCGGCCTATGTACTCCTGCATCACTGCTTCGGCGAAGTGAACGGCAAGAAAGGCGTCTGGGGCCACGCGATCGGCGGCATGGGTGCGATCACGCAGGCGATGGCGAAATCGGCTGCCGCCAGCGGCGCGGAAATTCGCTTGTCCTCGCCGGTGAAGGAAATCCTGATCGAGAAGGGAAAAGCGGCCGGTGCCGTCACCGAAGACGGAAAGATCTTTCGCGGACGCGCTGTCGTTTCCAATCTCAATCCGAAACTTCTCTATCTGAAGCTGATAGACGCAAACGTCCTGCCTGCCGATTTCCGAAAGCGCATGGAGAACTGGCGCGTCGGCTCCGGCACCTTCCGGATGAACGTCGCGCTGTCCGAATTGCCGGACTTCAAGTGTCTCCCCGGGAAGACGCTCGCCGAACACCACACCGCCGGCATCATCATGGCACCAAGCCTGCGCTACATGGAGCAGGCGTACTTCGATGCGCGAACACGCGGCTGGTCGAAACAGCCCATCGTGGAGCTTGTGATTTCCTCGACCCTCGACGACACGCTTGCACCGCAGGGCCAACATGTGGCGAGCCTGTTCTGTCAGCATGTGGCGCCGGAACTGCCGGATGGAAAATCATGGGACGATTATCGCGAGGAAGTCGCGGACCTGATGATCGAAACGGTGAACGGTTACGCGCCGAACTTCAAGGCGTCGGTGATCGCGCGGCAGAGCCTTTCGCCGCTCGATCTGGAGCGAACCTTCGGCCTCGTCGGCGGCGACATCTTCCACGGCGCGCTCGATCTCGGCCAGATTTTTTCGGCGCGACCGGCGCTGGGCCACGCGGACTATCGCGGCCCCATTCCCGGGCTATACATGTGCGGATCGGGAACACATCCCGGCGGCGGCGTCACCGGTGCGCCGGGACACAACGCGGCGCGTGAAATCCTGAAAGACCTCGGACGCAAGCGGCGAAACTGAATGACCGACTTCATCGACATCGACGGTGTGAAACTCGAATGCGCGTGGTTCGGCGATGCTCCGGCGGATGCCCCGGTTCTTGTGATGCTGCACGAGGGTCTCGGCTCGGTTTCGATCTGGCGCGACTATCCGGCAGCACTCGCGAAAGCGACGAATACGCGCGTGTTTGCCTATTCGCGCGCAGGCTACGGAAAATCCGATCCAGTGAAGCTGCCGCGCCCGCTCGGCTTCATGCAGCGCGAGGCAAAGCAGGTTTTGCCGAAGCTCCTCGACAAGATTGGTTTCCGGCGGGGCATCCTAGTCGGTCACAGCGACGGCGGCACGATTGCCGCCGCCTACGCGGGCAGCGTGCAGGATCATCGCGTACGCGGGCTGGTGCTGATCGAGCCGCACTTCTTCGTCGAAGAATTCAACCTGAAATCCATCCGCAAGATCACCGCGGAATACAAAACCAGCGACCTGCGCGAGAAGCTCGCGCGGCACCACAATGATCCCGACAACGCCTTTCTCGGCTGGAGCGGCGCGTGGCTCGACCCCGGTTTCGGCCGCGTGCTCGATCTACGCGAAGAACTGATCCACATTCGCGTGCCTGTTCTGATCGTGAAAGGCGAAAACGATCCCTACGCGACGTTGGAGCAGGTGCGGCTCGCCGAGCGCGAATGTTATTGCCCGGTCGATCACGTCGTAATCGAAGGCGCCGCCCACGCGCCGCATCGCGAAAAACCCGAAGCCACGCTGGCCGCAACCGCCGACTTCATCAATCGCATTCTATGGGATCACGGCGAGGCCGCAGCGTGACCGGAGCTTTCAGCGCTTCACCAGCACGAAATCGTGCTCGGCCGTGAAGAACGGATTGCCGGGGGTTGGCCGAAGCTAGTCGTCTGATGCCGCTTTAGCACCAATAGGCAAGGGCCAACTTGCTGAGCAAAAGTAGTCCCTATCGAACTTGGAGGTAATAGATTAGCGCACGAGCATAACGTAAGTGACGACTAACGCTCCCATTCAATGCGAATACTAGTGTAACCTAATAACCCCTCACCAAGAATCCTTAAAGTTCGGACAAAGAATTTTCTATGCACGATTATTCCGAAGATTCATTCTAACATTTCACGAATTCTTGGAATCATAAAAGACGCTTAGCATTCGGTGCAGTGCTAATGTGGCTACAATTCACTAGGACTCAATCAATGTTCGGAAGCAAAAAAACCGGCCCAGTAACGCCTAAAGAGGCAACCATAGCGCTTTTTGGTTGGGCTATTGCGACAAGCATCGGCTATGTAGTTTATGCACTATTCTTTCAAAACCTACATGAGCACATTCTGACATTCATCATCCTTGCGCCGATGTTTCTACTGTCCATCACGAACAAGTATAGTAGGCGCGCTATACTCTCGAGGCCCAACCTACTGCACCTGTACGGCCTCATCATTGCAGTATTGCAGCTAATCTACTGGTTCTTCTTTTGGTACAGCATAAAAAGCATTGGCGCGAATGTAGCCATCGCATTCATGGCACTTTTGATAGTTGGCGCGCCTCTTGCCAGCCACTGGTACACGAAGAGCTCCATTGAAAAAGGGAAAGGATGGTTCTTCACAATTACCGCCGTCTACCTAATTGTAGGCGTTTTTATCATTAAGGCTGACTTGGACAGTTCTGCTTTCGGCTCGCTCGCCTTGTTCGAGAAACTGAAGTTGGCGGTATTCTCGAAGGCATTCTTGCTGATTATGGGATGCGTGATTGCAGAGAGCTTCAAGGAACTTATCCTGGATATGATGGCTAAAGACTTCAAGACTGGAAAAATTGGCATCGGTAATCTTATTAGAAGGGGAGAGACGAAGCCTAAGGGAGTGCAAAAAGAAATT
>VFQR01001487.1_pt1 | contig 17878 bp, 18 predicted proteins | sample 3512321 | NCBI WGS metagenome assembly VFQR01 (sample SAMN10412374, study PRJNA504923) | tailings metagenome | isolation source: Relicate 3 Philex TSF1 revegetated site | place: Philippines: Tuba, Benguet | collected 2017-08-29
GCAGCGATCACTCGCTCCAGTGGAGCGAGTGAAGGTGAAGAAGGCGATCACAGCTGGCGCCAGTGTCATATGCGATAGCCCTCCCCCTTTGCGGGGAGGGATCAAGGGTGGGGGGCGGGGAGCCACCGGCCAAGCGCCTGATTCACCGGCTCCCGTCACCCCACCCCGGCCCTCCCCGGCGAAGGGGAGGGAGGCCGACTGAGAGTTCAGTACCTCCCGACGGGCGATTCAACGACAAGGTGAAACGCTCTAGAAATTCTCCAGCGTCAGCTCGCGCGCCATCACGATGTTGCCCGCGGTAAGCCCGCAATCGACCGGGATCGCAGCGCCCGTCACCGCGCTCGCGGCGTCCGAGGCGAGGAAGGCGATGACCCGCGCCACCTCTTCCGGCTCGACGATGCGGCCCATCGGATACCAGCGCTCGAGGGTCTTCAGCACATTGGGGTCCTTGGCCTTGCGCTCGTCCCAGATCGGCGTGCGAATGGTGCCGGGCAGCACGATGTTGGCACGGATGCCGTAGCGGCCATATTCCTGCGCCAGTGACCGCGTCAGCGAGATCATGCCGGCCTTCGCCGCGCTGTATGCCGGATCGCCCAGCGCCGAGAGGCCGTTGACCGACCCCACATTGACGATGTTACCGGCCTTGCGCGCCACCATTTGCGGCAGCACGGCGTGGGCGCAGGCGAACGCTCCGGTGAGATTGGCCGCCATGTCTGCATCCCAGCCGGCGGGGTCGGTCTTGGCGATCGTGGTGTGGTTCGAGATTCCGGCATTGTTGATCAGCACATGCACGTCGCCGAAGCCGGCAAAGGCCGCAGCCACCGCGTCGCCGTCTGCGATATCCGCAATGGCCGGCGCGACGTCGATGCCCTCCTTGCCGAGCGCCTCGGCGAGCTGGAGCACCTTCTCGTTCCGGTCGAGCGCCGCGATCCGTGCGCCCTCGGCCCCAAAAAAGCGGCAAAGCCACTGCCCCACGCCGCCGGCGGCTCCCGTGATGGCAATGGTCCTGCCCGCAAAACTACCCGTCATTCAAACCGCTCCCAACCGCGCCGGTCTCTCCGGCCGCCGCAAGCAGCATGTCCGACCCTGCCGCCCCGGGCAAGGGGCGCAGGGCGCTGTTCCGACTGGCGTTTAGTCGGATTGGTCCTCCGCCCTCACCGGGCGGCCCAGATCGTCCTGATTGTCGTCTACCTGCTGGCCGTCGCCGGTATCGGGGGGCTGTTTCTGCTCTTCCTGCCGTTCCTTGGGCACCTCGTGCGGCGGCATCTTGTCGGGGGCGGTGGAGGGTTTTTCAGTGCCGCTCACTTGTCGCTCTCCCCGGCAGGTTCGTCGTCACGGTCACTACTGTCGGGCTTCCCGCCGCGTTTCGTCTTGTCGAGTTTCTCGAAGCTCTCGATCAACCCATCGGTCTCGCCCGTGGCGCCGGCCTGGGCCTGGCGCTGACTGGTGCCGTCACGGGCGTCGCGGGCCATCAGGCTGTTGCGGCCCTTGAGTTCGTCAGCCAGATCGAACTCGTCCAGTCGCTCGCCGGGGGCCTCCTTGCCGGCGGTCTTGCCGCCCTGCTGCCCGGTCGGATTGCCACCCATTGCCTTGCTGCTCATCGCCGAACTCCTTCGCGTCTCGGGTTGTCTCACCCAGGCCCAATCCCTGCCCCCCGGGTTGGTTCCGGCTGGAACCAACCCCTGTCGCGAGGATTGTTGCGACATCGGGGGGCGGCGCCGCCCCGCCTTCTTTTCAGCCCATGGAGACGACAGATGGCTCAGGCCAAAACTCTCGACGACCTTTTCCTGGATACTCTCAAGGACATCTATTACGCCGAGCGCCAGATTTCGAAGGCGCTGCCCAAGATGGCGCGTGCCGCCCAGTCCGAGCAGCTGAAGGCCGGCTTCGAGCAGCACCTGCACGAGACCGAAGGCCAGATCGAGCGCCTCGAGCAGATTTTCGAGCTGCTCGGCAAGCCCGCGCGCGGCAAGACCTGCGACGCCATCCTCGGCATCATCGAGGAAGGCAAGTCGATCATGGACGAATTCAAGGGCACCCAGGCGCTGGATGCCGGCCTCGTCGCATCGGCGCAGGCCGTCGAGCATTATGAGATCGCCCGCTACGGCACTCTCAAGACCTGGGCGGCTCAGCTCGGCATGGACGAGGCGGTGAAGCTGCTGGACGCCACGCTGAAGGAAGAGGAAGCTACCGACCAGAAGCTGACCAAGCTCGCGACCTCCGAGGCCAACCGCAAGGCCGCCTGATCGCGCCCGCTCCAGCGGACAACTCGTCGAGGGCAGCGGCACAGCCGCTGCCCTTTTTGCTGCGCCGAACCGCCACGGCTCGGCAGGGCAGGGGAACGGCTGGCCGACGAGCAGATTGTCGCCTCACCATGCCTCATACCGACTTCATTCCGCACAAGGACGGGCTGAGCTTCGGCCCGCTGGCCGACAGCTGGGTGCATCTGTGCATCGATATGCAGCGCCTGTTCGCCGGCGGCACCGCCTGGCAAACGCCATGGCTGCCGCGCGTCCTGCCCAATGTGGTGCGGTTGGTCGAACTTGCGCCCGAGCGTACCATCTTCACTCGTTTCGTGCCGGCGGCGCATCCCGATGCTGCCCTCGGGGCGTGGCGCCGCTACTGGCATCGCTGGCCGGATTTGACGCTGGATCGGCTCGATCCGGCGCTTGTCGATCTGGTGCCGGAACTGCAGCGCTTCGTGCCGCCGGCCCAGTTGCTTGACAAGAACGTCTACAGCCCATGGCTGGGAACCGCGCTGGACGCACAGCTCCGGACTGCCGGCATCACATCCATCATCATCTCGGGTGCGGAGACCGAAGTCTGCGTGCTCGCCACTGCGCTCGGCGCCGTCGATCTCGGCTACCGCGTGATCCTCGTCACCGATGCCATCTGCTCCTCGGCCGATCCTACCCATGATGCCATGCTGGAAATCTATGGCAGCCGCTTCGGCATGCAGGTCGAAACGGCGACGTTGGCACAGCTGCAGGCCGCGCGGCTGGACGGCATGCTCTGAACGTTCCGCCGCACTGCATCGGTCCAGCCACTGGACCTGACGCCCCGCCAACGCAAAAAGGCCCGCCTTGCGGCGGGCCCTTCGGTCCGGTCTGGTCGACCGTATTTAGTTGGCCGGAGCCGCCGGAGCCACGGCCGGGTCAGCCGGAGCCATTGCGGGGTCGGCCGGAGCCATCGCCGGATCGGCCGGGGTCACGGTCCCGGGAGCGACGGTGCCGTCAGCCGGTGCCATGGTGCCGCCGGCCGGAGCCGTCAGCGCAGCGTCATCGGGATCGACAGCTTCGAAGTCCGGTGCGTTCTCGAGCGCTTCACGCGTGGTCGGGAGCACATAGCGGCGGGTGTTGTCCGCGGCCACGACCCACTGCAGCTCGGAGTAGTTCACGGCAACGTTCTTTTCGCCGATGCCGAGGAAGCCGCCAATGCCGAGCACGACTGCCGCGACCTGGCCCGACTCGCCGATGATGATGTCGGTGACGTTGCCGATATGCTCGGCGTCATCGGCCGGGGACGAGTAGACCTGGCGGCCCATGATCTCGCTGGCCAGGTTGTCGACGCTGGTCACGGTGTAGCCGGTCGCAAGGATCGAGGTCGGCGCAGCGGTTGCCGGAGCGGTCATGGCCGGGTCCGTCGTCATGGCCGGATCGGTGGTCATCGCCGGATCCGTGGTCACGGCCGGGTCCGTGGTCGTCGCCGGGTCGGTGGTCGTGGTCACCGTCTCGTTGGTCGCCGGCGCCGGCGTGGTGGTGGTGGCGTCCTGGGCAATCGCCCCGGCGGCCAGCATGGTAGCCACGGCGGTGGTGGTCAGCAGGGTGCGAAGCATGATAGTTTCCTCTCGTTCTTGCCGTTCGCATGGACAGGACCGTGCGCCGCATCGCTTGGCTGTGGCGCGGTGCACGGTCTGATGGCATGGGAACGCAGGTGATCGGGACTTGTTCCGGCTCCCCGCACATTGATGGCCGAAACATGTCGCCCGGTGGCGTCGTCGCTTCCCGCGCGCCGGCCGGGTCAAGGCTGACAGCACCCGTTCATTCTTCTGCCATGGCCGTTCATCGATATGGCGGGAATTCAGCTTTTGTTAAGCGACACGGCGCATCGTCGGGCGATGCCCGACACGCAGGCGCTATCGCAGATCATGCGGCTGGAGCCCGTGGGCGACCCGGCAGCCATGTTGTTGCGCCTCGCGCTGACCGGCCGCGAGAAACTGCCCGTGCAGCCGGGAGAGGTTCTCCTCGCCCGCGTCGCCGCCCTGCTGCCGCAGGGCTTGACCCGCCTGGAAAGCCCAGCCGGCAGCTTTTCTCTCAAGCTTTCCATGCCGTTAGCAATCGGCACCCAGGTTGCGGTCAGCCTGCTGCCACCCGCCGCACCGGGCCAGCCACCCCGTCTCTCGGTCGCTCCACAGCTCCCGCCGCCGCCCTCACCGCCGCCTCAGCCCCCGGCAAGCGTCACCCCGATCCCGGCTCCACCCCCGGCGACGCTCCCCGCCCTCGCGCCGACGCCAGCCGCATCACCGCCAATCGCCCCCGCCCCGCCAGCTCCCCTGCCGTTAGCCCTGCCGCTGCAGGCTTCAACCCCCCCGGCCCCGTCGACCGCCCGCGCAGCCGCAGCGGGCGCAAGGCCGCTTCCGCCTGGGCCAGGCACGTCCCATCCGATCCCCAGCGGGCCCTTGGCGGCCTATACCCAGCGCGTCGATCCGCTGCGGCCGCCCCCAGGCCAGATCCCGACCAGCGTTCCGGCCGTGCCCTCGGCTCCAACAGGCGGCACCATGCTGCCTCCAGCGACGGCTTCGCCCTCGGCACCGCGCGTCGCCGTCGCTGCGCCAGCACCTGCGGCCCCCCCTGTACCGGCTCAGCCGACGCAGAACTTAGGCCTCGCACAGATCAGCCCCGCGGGCCCCCCGTCACAGCCATCGGCACTGCAGCGGCCTGCGCCGCCGCCTCTCGCGCCGCTCGATCTCGCCGACACGCTCGTGGCGACGGCGCGCCAAAACAGCATTGCTCCCCTGCTGCAGCGACTGTCCGACCTGGCTCAAATCAGCGCCGGTGTGCCGCGCCCGCTTGTCGAGGCCGCCCGCCGGGTGCTGGATGCTCGGCTGGACCTGTCGCGCGGCGTCGACGCGTCAAGTCTACGCCAAGCCATTGCCCGCGCAGGCGTATTCACCGAAGCCAAAGCCCTGCCGCAGTCCGGGGACGTGCGCTCGAGCCTCCTCGGGCTGCGCGCGCTTGCGCTTTCCGCCCTCGGCGAGGCCGCGATTGCACCCGTGCAATCGATCCGCGCTCGTCCGCTGCCCCCGAACAGCGGTGACCCGCCGCGCACACCGCAAACGCTGCCGCCCCCACCCTTGCCTCCAGGCGAGCCTGCGGCCCTGCTGCGGGATTTGGCCGGACAAGCAGAGGCGGTGCTGTCGCGCATCAAACTGCTGCAGCTTGCCTCCCTGCCAGAGCCCGCTCGCACAGACGCGCCGGTGCGGCAGGAGTTCCGCATCGAGTTGCCGCTGCTCTTGCATGCCCAGCCGGGCATGATGAGCCTCGTCATCGAGTGGGATCGGGAGCAGCGCCGCAACCAGCAGGAGCGCGGCTGGCGGTTGCGTTTCGCGCTGCGCTTTGCCGCCACCGGTGAGGTCGGGGCCGAAGTCTCATTGCATCAGCGGACCGTCAATGTTGCGCTCTGGGCGGGCGAAGCAGACACGGCGCAGGCCCTGGAGGCGCTGCTGCCGGAACTGGCGCCTGCTCTGGCGCAACACGGCCTTGAACTGAAGGGTCTACGTCTATCGCGTCATCCGCCGGCCGCACCGACCGTGCCGACCGGCCAGCTTCTGGATAGCCCCAGATGACGGAAACGCCTCCGCCGCCCCCCGGCCTTGCCGTGGCCCTCGACTATCAGCGTGGCAGCCGCGAAGCGCCACGTGTCGTGGCCAAGGGGCGAGGGGAAGTTGCAAGGCGTATAGTTGCTCTCGCTGAGGAGAACGGCGTCGCCATCGAGAGCAATGGACCCTTGGCTGAGGCTCTTTCGGGGGTGGAAATCGATGAACGTATCCCCATCGAACTCTATGAGGCCGTCGCCGAGGTGATCGGCCTCGTACTGCGCGCCGCCCAACAGCGGCGCTGATGACGTCCCGCGTTGTGCTGCCGCCTAGGTTCCACTACCACTGCGGCGATGGAGTGGTAGCGCAATGGCATCCTATTGGTGTGATCTCGTCTTAAGCAGCGTTTGGGCACCCGCCACTGCGGAGCACCCTGCGGTCTATACGTTGCAGTTGCATAATCCAGGGCAACTGGAACTGACTGGCTTCACCCTGGGCTTCTCCGGACCCGCTCGCATCAGCGATGAGGCGAGTTTGGTAGGTGGGCGGGTGCTGCGGCAGCTCTCCAACTATTGCGAGATTGCGCCGCCGGCCGACTTCGTCCTTGGCCCCGGCGCGACCTGGACCATCGAAATCGCCCATCTCGACCATCCCATCCGGCACTGGACCGATGGTGCCGTGACCGGTTTCGTCATAGACGGCGAGAACAAGGCTCACGCCATCCGCACTCTTCCCAGCACTCTCGCCGGCAGTGATGCAGAGCGCAAGCGTGGCCGTGCGCAGTATCCGATACCGGAGACACCACTATCACCCGTTGCAGTCGTACCATGGCCCGCCGAGGTCGCTGTTGATGGCCGCCTCACAGCACCAACCGGACTGTCGATTACCGCCGCTGGTATCCTCGCCTCTGCTGCGCGCGACTCCTTTACCAGTCTCGTCCGTCGCCTATTTCCCGGTGAAGGTCTAGTTTGTCCGGAGCATGCCGGCGGCTACCCCGTTACACTGAAGCAGGAGGCCTTGGGTGCGGAGGGCTACAGGCTGAACTTCACCCCGGACGGCACGACGCTGTCCGCCGAAACGCATGCCGGATTCTTCTATGGGCTGGTGACCCTTGCCCAGATCCTGCGCGGCGCGCGCTTCAGCCTGGGACGGTTCGCATTTCCTGCCTCGGGCACCATTATCGACAGCCCTGCCATGGTCTGGCGCGGGTGTCACCTCGACGTCGCCCGTCGTTTCTACACCCGCGACGAGATCGAGCAATTCCTCGCGGTTATGGCCTGGAACAAGCTCAACGTCTTTCATTGGCATTTGAGTGACGATGAAGCGTGGCGAGTCGAGATAGACGCCTACCCCGCTCTTGTGCACCAGGGCGCCTGGCGTGGCCACGGCCTGCCGATCCCGCCGCTGCTCGGTTCCGGACCGGAGCGAAGCGGTGGCTACTACACCAAGGACGACATTCGAGCCGTAGTCTCCTTGGCCGGCAGCTATGGCATCGACATCGTGCCCGAGATCGATATGCCCGGTCACTGCCATGCCATGCTGACAGCGCTGCCGCAGTTGCGGGATCCCGGCGAGAACGGCCTCTATCAGTCCATCCAGAGTTTCCCGAACAACTGCCTTAACCCTGGCGTAGAAGCAGTCTACGCGACCGTGGAGACCATCCTGGCGGAACTGCTCGATCTGTTCCCGTCCCGCTACTTCCATATCGGGGCCGACGAGGTGCCCGCAGACGCCTGGGAGAGTTCTCCGCTGTCGCAGGCGCTATCGAGGCAACTGGGAGAGGACGGCGCTGCGCCGCTGCAGGCGCACTTCCTCCGGCGGCTGCAGGCTTTTCTCACGCGGCACGGACGCGTTACCGGCGCCTGGGAGGAAGCCTCCCATGGTGGCGGCATCGCCCAGGCGGACTGCTATCTCGTCGGCTGGCGCGACCTGGCGGCCAGCCGTGCGCTGGCGACAGCCGGCTATCGGGTGGTGGTGGCGCCAGGCCAAGCCTATTATTTCGACATGGCGTTGAGCGGCGACTGGCACGAGTGTGGGGCAGCCTGGGCCGGGGCATCGTCGCTGGAGCAGACCTACTCGCTCGATCCTGTGGCAGGATGGACCGATAGCGAGCGGGAAATGTTGCTTGGAGTCCAGGCCTGTATCTGGTCTGAGCCGATGACCGATCGGGCGGTGTTCGACCGCCTTGTCTTCCCCCGCCTTTCGGCATTGGCGGAAGCAGGATGGAGTCGTGCGCGGAACTTTGACCGTTTCATCGGCATGGTCGGTCTGATGCCTTCACTCTACGGACTTGAGGAACAGCCATGAGCGCCCCGGGCGAGTCGCGTGGCGACCTCATCGTGCGCCTCTATGACCTCCCGTCGCAGCCGGACGGCGCGCGCCTCAGCGAAAATGGCATCGACATCCGGCGGGCTCTCCCTCCCGAGCGTCACCTCATTCGCGACTGGATTGGCCGGCAATTCGGCGCGGGCTGGGCAGCCGAAGCAGAGACGGCCCTCGGCCAGTTGCCGGTGACGCTCTGGATCGCGGTACGTGGAGGCGAAGTGCTCGGATTTGCCTGTCACGATGCCACGGCCAAGGGCTTCTTTGGCCCCACAGGCGTCACCCCCGACGCACGTGGTCAAGGAATCGGCGAGGCTTTGCTGTTCGCAGCGCTGCAAGGCATGTATGCGGCGGGCTACGCCTACGCGATCATTGGCGATCCTGGTCCCGTCGACTTCTATCGGCGTCGCCTCGACGCCACTCTGATTCCTGGCTCGTCCCCTGGCATTTATCGCGGCATGCTGCGTTGACCAAAACGTTGAGCATATGCCGGAACTAACGCCGCGTTTACTTGCCGCGTCCTAATCTTCGCGCGTGAGAACAACCGGGTACGCGCGGAAGGTCCGATGTCGCCTAAGCTGGCGTACGTCGCATCATCCGGGCGCCTCTGCTTTGGACGAAGCTTCTCTTGGCCAGACGCCGCGCTGCACAACGGGAGAACGTGTCGGACGGAGACGATCCCGCTCCGGGGTCGGCCTTGGGAATCACCGACTTCCAGCTCTTGCAGCGGCAGTTGAAGCTCGCCCGCTCGCAGTTGCGCTCGCAGCGCCTGCGCCTGAATGCTGTTATTGAGAACCTGGCCCACGGCATTTCACTCTATGATAGTCATGGGCGGCTGGTGCTCTGCAACCAGCAGTTTCGCGACATTTACGGCCTTTCGCCCGAACTCGCGCGCCGCGGCACGAGCTTCAAGCGCATCCTGGAGGCACGAGTCATTGCCAACACCCATGTGGGTGACGACGGTGGCGCCTATGTTTCCGATCGGCTAGGCGCCGTTGGTGAGCAGCGCCCCCTCGGAGGCATTCATCGCTTGAATTCCGGGCAGGTGATCTCGATGACCCATCAGCCCATGGCAGATGGCGGGTGGGTTTCGACCCACAAGGACGTGACCGAGCTCTTCACCATGCAGGCAGAGCTGACCCATCTCGCCTACCATGATCAATTGACCGGCCTGCCCAACCGGACCCTGTTCTATCAGCGACTGACACAGGCGCTCGAGCATCTGGTCGATGCAGGCGATATCGCCGTATTGTGCCTCGATCTCGACGGCTTCAAGCCAATCAACGACTCTCTGGGCCATGCTGCTGGCGATGCCCTGCTGAAGGAGTTTGCGCAGCGCCTCAGTGCAACGCTTGGGCCCGGTGACCTGGCCGCGAGGATGGGAGGGGACGAGTTCGCCGTTCTCCATTCCGGCGCCACGATCCAAGGCGCCCGCGCTCTTGCTGACGCCATCTCCGAGGCCTCGCGGCAGCCTTATGAAATCAAGGGCGAAACGGTCTCGGTTGAAGTCGGCATCGGTATTGCCCTCGCCCCTGCCGATGGGACCAACACGGACGCTCTGCTTCATGCCGCTGACGTCGCGCTGTACGTCGCAAAGCGCGACAGCACCGGTGGTATCCGACAGTATGTTGCCGAAATGGACACACCCAAGCTGCTTGATGGCCGCGGCAGCGAGTTGCAGCTCGCAATCGAGCGGAGCGAGTTCGAGCTATATTATCAGCCTGTCGTGGACCTGGTGCGCGGAGCCTTCTCCGGTTTCGAGGTGCTCTTGCGCTGGCAGCACCCCACACGCGGCACACTGCCGGCCGCAGACTTTCTCCCTCTCGCCGAAGAGACGGGACTGATCATCGCTATTGGCGACTGGGTGTTGCGCACGGCATTGGCCGAGGCGGCAAGCTGGCCATCGGAACTCTATGTCTCGATCAATCTTTCTGCCCGCCAGCTCAAACACGCGAACTTCCTGCCCACAGCTGTCAATGCACTGGCATCGACGGGCGTGGTGCCGCGGCAGATCAACTTTGAAATCGGTCAGTCCGTCTTCCTGCAGGCTACCGATATGGGTCTTGACCGCCTCACTGGCCTGCGCGACCTCGGGGTCGGCGTTGTGCTGGGTGACTTCGGGCGCGATTGCGCGACCATAACGCCTTTGCTGGCCTACCCCTTCTTCGACCGCATCAAGCTGGACGGCGCTTTCGTCGCTACGCTCGATAGTTCGGATGCCGCTGAACCACTGGTTGCGGCGCTGCAAAGGCTCGGCGGGGCGGGGCCGTCGGCTGTTGCCACGCGCATCGAAACGGCGGGGGAACTGCGCGCCTGTCTCCGCGCCGGCTGCACCGAGGGTCAGGGTCGACTGATCTCCGAGCCGATGCCCCGCGACCGGTTGCAGCGCATGTTGGCCTCTGCGGTCGACGCTGCGGCTCAACCGCCTGTGTTGCGCTTTGCAGGCTGAACTAGTCGTGACCATCGGCGCCCTATCGTGACGGACAGCCTGGAGCACGCGACGGGACGACCGGCGGGTTGGGCACTGCGATGGGCAATTCCCCTAGCGCTCCTGCTCTTGGGTTTCGCTATCCGTTACCTCGCCTTTCTGCATTCCGGCGGCGGTGGGCCTGACTCTTTTGCCGCCGCGATGTGCCGGCTGGACTGTCTTTGGTATCAGGAGGTTGCGGAATCCGGCTACTCCGGCAGTCCCAACAACGCTGGGCGCGCGAGCTGGGCCTTCTTTCCACTTGCCCCGCTGTGGTTTGCCCTTGTGCAACAGCTCACCGGCCTTGCCTTCGCGGCAGCGGCCATGCTGGGCGCGACCGTTGCGGCCTACCTAGCTGCGATAGCTGCCTGGCCACTCTTTAACGGTAACCGCCCTGCATACGTAGCCGCACTGGGGCTGATGCTGGTTGGCCCGCCCGGGGTCTGGTTCACAACCGGCTACTCGGAGAGCCTGTTCCTCCTCTTGAGCATCATTGCACTGGTGCAGTTGCATCAACGAAACTGGATTCTAGCCGGTGTCGCAATTGCGCTGCTGGGTGCGACGCGCCTTGTCGGAGTGCTGATGGTGCTGCCGATGCTTTTTGCGCGTATCGAGCAACAAAGGCAGTTTGGCGGCGGCTGGCAGAGCTTGGTACGCGACGTCTTGCGCGACGGACCTTTCCTCCTCGGCTTGGCGATTGCGCCGCTTGGATTGTCGTTGTTCGTGGCTGTTTTGCACGTGACAATCGGCGATGGGTTCGCGTTCCTGCGCGTCCAATCCGCCTGGGGTCGCAGTATCGATTGGCCCTGGCTTGTGCTCTTCGAAACAATAGTGGGGACAGCGACGCCGCTTGGCCTCCTGCTGGGGCTCTTCGCGGTAATCGGATTGCTCCTTGCCCTTTGGCTGGCTGTACGGGGTCGCCAACTTGAGGCCCTGTTCCTGGCGCTGGGCGTTCTTGTTCCGTTGAGTGGGGGCGTGCTGTCCATGCCCCGCTTCCTCGCCGGCCTTGCCCCTGTCCATCTCGCCATGGGATTGTTGCTCGGGAGGGTCTGGCCGGTCGCCATTGCGAGCTTACCGGTCTGGATGGCACTCGGCTACATGGCCACGCTCGGGTGGCTTGCCGACGTGGGAGTCATGGTTTGATGCTGGCGGGCCGCTATTCTCTGCATGCGCTGGCTGCGCTGCTGGTCCTGCTGCAAATGGCGATCGGATTCCGCGCGCTCGTGCCGGAGGTCTCGCCCGCCTACCGTGCTCAGTTTCTCGAACGCTCTGACTGCAGCAATCCTGCTGCCATTGGGCTCTACACCCCAGGCGGCACCGTGCGTCCCGTCTTCGGTTCAGTTGACGCAGCCCCTGAAGGCATCTTCGCCTGTGGCTGGCATCCTGCGGAGGGCGGCCTCTGGTCCAACGGCGGCGGATCGCGCCTCCTGTTCGCCCTGCCGCAACAACCGACCGCCGCAAGGCTCGCGATCGAGGCGGGCGCCCTCGTATCTGACACTCATCCCGCCCAGCGCATTGTCGCAACGACGAACGGCATTGTCTTGGGAACGGCCACGCTCACGACCGCTGCACCCACTACGATCGCCTTCGACATTCCAGCCCAAGCAACGGTCGATGGCCGGCTAGAAATCGCGTTGTCGTTTCCCGATGCAACCAGTGCCCGCACCATCGGTGCCGGGCGGAGCCGTTTGCTGCGGGCGATCTTCGTGACCGCGGTGACGCTGTCTCCCCGGTAGCAAAAACGGCGGGGATGCCCCCGCCGTCCTGTATCGGTACCTGCCGACTGCGCTTACTGCAGTGCGTCGGTCACGACCGTGGTGTATGCGCCTTCGGGGCGGGTCTGGATGATCTTCTGGTCCAGCAGCGCCTGCACGGTACGTTCGTAGGTGGCCATGTCCAGTGCCGGGTCAGTGGCGTCTACGAGCTTGCTGACCTCGCCCACCATGTAGAGCTGATGCGCGAGCTCGGCGGCGCCCGTGTCATCAGCATCCACAACGATTTGTGCGGCCTCGTCGGGATTGTCGAGCGCGTACTGCCAGCCCTGCATCGAGGCCTTCACAAAGCGGGTGTAAGCATCCACCTTGGCTGGATCAGCGAGCGTATCTTCCATCACATACAGGCCGTCTTCGAGCAGGTCGTTGCCCATCTCGCTATAGTTGAAGATCGTCAGGTTCTCGGGACCGTAGCCAGCATCCAAGGCCTGCCCATACTCGTTGTAGGTCATGACCGAGATGCAGTCGGCCTGCCCCTGAATCATCGGCTGGATGTCGAAGCTCTGCTGCAGCACGGTCACGCCACCTTCCGAACCATCGGTTGCGATGCCTTCCTTGTTCATCCAGGCAAAGAACGGATACTCGTTGCCGAAGAACCAGACGCCCAAAGTGTGCCCGGGGAAGTCGGCCACCGAGGTGATTCCTGTTTCGGTCGGGCAGATCATCATCAAGCCGGAGCGCTTGAAGGGCTGGGCGATGTTGACGAGCGGCACGCCTTTCTCGCGGGCCGACATGCCGGCTGCCATCCAGGTCACGATGATGTCCGCGCCGCCGCCCGCGATGACCTGCTCCGGTGCGATGTTCGGGCCGCCCGGAAGAATGGTAATGTCCAGGTTTTCCGCTTCGTAGAAACCCTTCGCCTCGGCCACGAGGTAGCCTGCGAACTGCGCCTGCGTGACCCACTTCAACTGCAAGGTCAGCTGATCCTGCGCCAGAGCCGCCGAGGTCCCCAGAGCCAGGGCACCTGCCACCAGCGCCAATCCCAATGTCTTCTTCATCGTTGTCCCTTCACCCTGTTACGCCCGTCCACCGCGGACGGACGGATGCCAGAAGGTCACCGCCCTTTCGATGAGGGCGACCACCCCGTAGAAGGCAGATCCCGCAACCGCCGCCACGGCGATTTCTGCCCAGACCAGGTCGATGTTCAGTCGGCCGACCTCGGTCGATATCCGGAACCCCATTCCCACAATGGGAGTCCCGAAGAATTCCGCTACGATTGCGCCGATCAACGCGAGAGTCGAGTTGATCTTGAGCGCGTTGAAGATGAACGGCGCCGCAGCAGGTAGCCGGAGCTTCACGAGTGACTGCCAATGCCCGGTCGCATAGGTCCGCATCAGGTCGCGTTCGATGGCTGATGCCGCATTGAGCCCGGCGACCGTATTCACCAGCATCGGAAAGAAGGTCATCGCCACAACGACAGCCGCCTTGGACTGCCAGTCGAACCCGAACCACATGACCATGATCGGCGCGATGCCGATCACCGGCAGCGCCGATACGAAATTCCCGATCGGCAGCAACCCTCGTTTGAGAAAGGGTGAGCGGTCGACCAGAATAGCAACGAGAAAACCGGATAAGCACCCCATTGCATAGCCGGCCAATACCGCCTTGAGGAATGTCTGCTGGAAGTCTGCCCAGAGAATGGGTGCAGAGTCCCCGATCCGGGCCGCAATCTGGCTGGGCGGTGGCAACAGCACGGAAGGCACGCCCGCTCCCCGAGTGACTAGCTCCCAAGCTACCAGCAAAGCCAACCCGAAGATTAGCGGAATAACCGGGCCAGCGAGACGCGGCGACACCAAGCCCTTGCGCATGGCTTCGGTCAGTCGCTCGACGAACAGCCACGAGAACAGCCAACTGGTGGTGAGGCCCAACCAGAAGGAACTCGGCTGCGGCTGCATCACTGGCAGAACTGTGAAGAGGACCACGACGCCGCCTACCATCAGGGCTGCATCGACGAGCAGCGGCTGTGGCATGCGGAAGCGGAGCAGCGACATCGCCGCGACAACCCCATACGCAAGCAGCAGGCCACCCCCCTCTGCGACGGCGGCGATCGCCGTAGCGGCGCCTGCCAGGCCCGCAAGCAGGGCAAGCAGTCGCTGCAGCCGGCTCATGCCCGTGCCCCCATCGCCCGGTTGGTGACCCTCTCGGCGATCCCCACACCGACCACCAGCACCGCTGCGAGGCCGGCTGCGAGGAAGAGCGCCGCCCAAATCTGCACGGTTTGCCCGTTGTATGACCCCGTCAACAACCTCACACCCAGCCCGCCACCGGCGCTATTGGACAGCTCTGCCACGACTGCGCCGATTAACGAGATGGCGATGCCCACTTTCATCGAGGCGAAAAGGAAGGGCACCGAGGCTGGCCAGCGCAGCTTGAGAAAGGTCTGCGTCGGGGTGGCATTGTAAGTGCGCATCAGGTCGAGCTGGATGGCCTCAGGCGTTCTGAGGCCTTTCACCATGCCGACAACGACTGGGAAGAAGCTGAGATACATTGAGATCAGCGCTTTAGGCACCAGGCCGGTCACGCCCACCGCACCGAGGCCAACGACCACCATAGGAGCGATTGCGAGGATCGGAACCGTCTGGCTTGCGATGATCCAAGGCATCAGCGATCGGTCCGACGCAGCGTTATGCACGATGACGACGGCCAGCCCGATCCCCAGCAGCGTGCCGAGTGCAAATCCCGCAAGGGTGGAACTGAGCGTGATCACCGCATGGTAGGCAAGCGAACGCCGCGAGCCGATATCGGTGCCGATGGTCGCCTGCCAGATTTCCGCCGCGACTTGGTGCGGGGCAGGTAGAACCGGCTTCGCCTGCTCCCACGTCTGCAGCGCGAACTCGGTGAGTGGGATGTTGGTCAGCCCGGCACGTGCATTTAACGTCTCTTGCCAAGGCGCGTTCATCACCACAGCCATGACATACCAGAACAGCACGATCGCCGTGAGGATCACCACTACCGGTCCTGCCTGACCGCTTCCGATCCTGGCACGCTTCAAAGGAGCATGGACCATCGTCATCGCTGCGCTCCGCCGATCCGGAGCCGTTGCTTCAGCGCGCTGATCGCCGTCTCGGCTTGCTTCGCATCAATACCAGAAGCAAGCGTGTGCCTCCCGGTCTCGGTTTCTACGACCAGCGCATGCTGCGGGGCCCGCCGTCCATTGATCTTGACGACGCGCTGCGGATCGTCGGCTTCCCAACGGACGTCGCGCAAGCGGGCGGCCGGCAGTGGCACCTTCGATGCCAGCAGCAGCAGGCGACGGATCAATGTCAGTCCGTCTGGGCGGGCGACCAGGGCCTCGACGCTGAAACTGCGCCACACCAGCAACAGTAAGGCCACGAGCCCCCCGGCGCCCCACAAGGCCATCCATGTCGTCAGCATCAGGGCGTTCGCGTCGGTAGTGCCGAGCAGGGCGAGCGCAAAGACCGCGCCAAACAGCCAAACGGGCAGCATCACCACGAACCCGATCATGCCCTTCCACCAGTAGGTTCGCCAGAACACGACCTCGGTGAAGCCTTGGCCGTAGTTGATTTTGGTCCGTACCGGCGATGTCCGGCTGGCCAGCATGGCGCTATTCCTCGTAGCTGTGCCCGGCGCGCAAACCTTCACGCACGCGATGGGCGATAGCGAGAAACTCCGGCGTCTCCCGGATGTCCAGCGGGCGCTCGCGGGGCAGAGGGCTGTCGATGACGTCTGTCACGCGTCCTGGGCGCGGGCTCATCACGACGATCTTGGTGGAGAGATAGACGGCTTCTGGGATCGAATGCGTCACGAAGGCGATGGTCTTGCCGGTGCGAGCCCAGAGCTTGAGAAGTTCCGAGTTCAGGTGATCGCGAACGATCTCGTCCAACGCCCCGAACGGCTCATCCATCAGGAGCAGGTCAGCGTCGAAACTCAACGCACGGGCGATGGAGGCACGCTGCTGCATGCCCCCCGACAACTGCCACGGGTACTTCTTCTCGAATCCAGTGAGGTTGACGAGTTCCAGCGTACGCTTGACCCGTGCGCGCCTCTCGCTGTCGGCGTGCCCCATGATCTCGAGCGGCAAAGCCACGTTGCGTTCTATCGTACGCCACGGGAACAAGGCAGGGGCCTGGAACACATAGCCGTAGGAGCGGTTCAGCCGGGCATCGGCAGGCGACGTTCCGTTGACGGTGATAGTGCCCGACGTCGGCTGTTCGAGATCGGCGATGACGCGGAGGAAAGTGGTCTTGCCGCATCCAGACGGCCCGATAAACGAGACGAACTCGCCCTTGCCGATGTCGAGATTGACGTCCGAGAGGGCGATGACGTCCCCGTCGGCGGTGCTAAAGGTCAAGCCGAGGCCCTTGGCTGATACCACTGATGTCAAATGCATGTCCCCTGCACGTTGCACCGCATCACAATTTCGGCCCCCGAAGGTTTCACACCCCGCTCGGCGGAATGCCGGTGCGCTCCACCTTGCGGGGGGCGACCACATCCTTCCACGTCGAAAAGGCGCGGTTCACAGGGTTGTTGGCTTCGCGGGCGACGAACTCGCCGTGCCCCTGCTCAACCGAGATATTGTCCTCGGTGACCGCGACCTGGCCGCGGGTCAGGACGAAGCGCGGCAGGCCTTCGACCGCGATGCCCTCGAAGACATTGTAGTCGATGGCCGACTGCTGCGTGGCCGCCGAAATGGTCTTCTTCCGCTTGGGATCGAACACCACGAGGTCGGCATCGGCACCGACGAGGATCGCGCCCTTCTTCGGGTAGAGCCCGAGGATTTTTGCGATGTTGGTCGAGGTCACGGCGACGAACTCGTTCATGGTCAGCCGCCCGGTGTTGACGCCCTTGGTCCACAGTACCGGCAGCCGGTCCTCGAGCCCGCCGGTCCCGTTCGGGATCTTGGAGAAGTTGCCAATCCCGTTGCGCTTCTGTGCGGTGGTGAAGGCGCAGTGGTCGGTTGCCACCACCTGCAGCGACCCGGCCGCCAGCCCGGCCCAGAGCGAATCCTGGTGCTGCTTGTTGCGGAAGGGCGGGCTCATGACGCGGCGGGCGGCATAGTCCCAGTCCTTGTTGAAGTACTCGGTCTCGTCGAGCACCAGATGCTGGATCAGCGGCTCGCCATAGACGCGCATGCCCTTCTGTCGCGCCCGGCGGATCGCCTCGTGGGCTTCCTCGCACGAGGTGTGGACGATGTAGACCGGCACGCCCGCCATGTCGGCGATCATGATGGCGCGGTTGGTCGCCTCGCCTTCCACTTCGACGGGGCGGGAATAGGCGTGGCCCTCGGGACCGTTATTGCCCTCGGCCAGCAGCTTCTGGGTGAGGGAGGCGACGACGTCGCCGTTCTCGGCGTGCACGAGGGGCAGGGCGCCCAGTTCGGCGCAGCGCTGGAACGAGGCGAACATCTCGTCGTCGTTCACCATCAGCGCGCCCTTGTAGGCCATGAAGTGCTTGAACGAGGTGATGCCGCGATCGACGACATCCTTCATCTCGTTGAACACCTGCTCGCCCCACCAGGTGATCGCCATGTGGAACGAGTAG
>VFQR01001488.1_pt1 | contig 17878 bp, 13 predicted proteins | sample 3512321 | NCBI WGS metagenome assembly VFQR01 (sample SAMN10412374, study PRJNA504923) | tailings metagenome | isolation source: Relicate 3 Philex TSF1 revegetated site | place: Philippines: Tuba, Benguet | collected 2017-08-29
CCTTCTTTTTTTAAAAAAAGAAGGAAAAACTAGTCGAATCCAAAAACGGAATAAAAAATGTTTTGATTAACAAACAGAATCCAGTAGACCGATTAAAAAATAAAAAGTAAAAAAACGGAATCAGAAAACAAAGAGTTTTATCTAAAAGCTTTTCGAGCCACATCTTAAACAAAACACTAAAAGGTTTAAAACGAGGGAATCTCCCCAGGTAGGACTTGAACCTACGACCAATCGATTAACAGTCGACCGCTCTACCACTGAGCTACTGAGGATTTTTATTTTCTAAAGATAAGTCTATCATAAAAATCTTTTTATGTAAATTAAAGGTAAATTCATATCCATTTTACTTTTTCCCTTTTTTTTTTACTTGTTTTTGATCTTTTTTTTTTTTAGAAAAAAAAAGAAATAAAAAAAACAAGTAAAAAAAAGATCAAAAAGAAAGATAGCAAAAATTTAGAACCGAAAGTAGACTAATAACAACAACATTTTTATTTTAGTTCTCTTTACTACTATGACAAAAACAGCAAGATTTGTTAGCGAAGAAAGTAATGTTGAAAAAACACAAGTAAAAAAAATATCAAGAAATACCAAACCTATTTTGAAGACTTTCTCCTTAGAAAACAAAAGCAAAAGATATTCTTTTGCTTTTGTTTTCTAAGCTTTTTAAAAAAAGAATTTTTTTTCGTGTCTTTTTTTTTGCTCATCAGTAATCCAATTAATTATTTTTCGTTACTCTTTCTTTTATCCTGTTTGAAGTTTCTTTTTTTTTGCAAACAAACAGTTTTTTTAGGGTAAATAAAAAGTATGAAAGGATTTATCAAAAAATGAACTTTAATGAAAAAAACTTTTTTTTGCTTCTTTTTGATCTTTTTTTTTTATAAAAAAAAAAAGAAAAAGGAAAAAAAAAGATCAAAAAGGTTTACTTTTAAAAAATGCTTTGCATTTTTTTCTGATTCCGTTTTTTAAATGGAAGAGTTTTTCTAATGAAAAACTTTACGTAAAAAAACGGCTTTTAAGATAAAGAAAATAAAGGAATGAAAAAAAATCCTTTTTTTTTTTTCAAACCTTTATTTTCTTTAGAACTAAAAACAGCAATGAAAATACCAGTATTTTTTTAGAGAGCAAAGGAAGGCTATTTAAAGGTTAAACAAAAATGAGAATTTGAACATGGTTTTTAGTACGGGGAATGGGGATGATAATTCAAAAGGCTTAGAGCGTGTAATTGTTATAACTTCAGGCAAAGGTGGGGTTGGGAAAACAACAACAACAGCAAATTTAGGAATGTCAATTGCTCGGCTTGGTTATCGTGTTGCTCTTATTGATGCAGATATAGGATTACGTAATTTAGATTTATTATTAGGATTGGAAAATCGTGTACTCTATACTGCAATGGATATTGTTGAAGGTCAATGTCGACTCGATCAAGCTTTAATTCGAGATAAACGATGGAAAAATTTAGCATTATTAGCAATTTCTAAAAACAGACAAAAATATAATGTTACAAGAAAGAACATGCAGAATTTAATTGATTCTGTAAAAGAACTCGGTTTTCAGTTTGTTTTAATTGATTGTCCTGCTGGTATTGACGTAGGATTTATAAATGCGATTGCATCTGCACAAGAGGCAGTCATAGTAACTACTCCAGAAATTACTGCTATTCGAGATGCTGATCGAGTTGCTGGTCTTCTAGAAGCAAATGGAATTTATAATGTCAAACTTCTAGTAAACAGGGTTCGACCGGATATGATTCAAAAAAATGATATGATGTCTGTTAGGGATGTTCAAGAAATGCTTGGGATACCTTTGTTAGGGGCAATTCCGGAAGATACAAGCGTTATTATTTCAACAAATAAAGGTGAACCACTTGTTTTAAATAAAAAATTAACTCTTTCAGGCATTGCTTTTGAAAATGCGGCTAGAAGATTAATTGGTAAACAGGATTATTTTATTGACTTGACAAGTCCACAAAAAGGAATGTTTCAAAAACTTCAAGAATTTTTTCTTGGTGAAGAATAAAACAATTATTGTTTTTCTCATCAAGCATTTTGATTTTAACCACAAAAAAAATTATATCAAATACACTTGTTTTAAATCGATCACCTACTAGAACAACTGCCTATTCTTTTTGATGTTTTTTTTTTGTAAAAAAAAAAACAAATAAAAAAAAGAAAAAACACGGTAGAAACTTGCTTTGAAAAAAACGTGCGAATTATTCTAACGAGATACGGTGAACGCATTTGTGACCTTTACTGTAATGGTGTTGGTTTTCATTCTTTTTTTCAAAAAAAGAAACGACCAGCAGATTATTCCATTTTTAATGGAGAAAAATTCCTACAGAACGTCCAAAATGTCCTTTTTATTCTTTTTTTTTACTTTTTTTTTATAAAAAAAAGATCAAAAAGACTAAGGTGTTCTTTTTCTTTTACAGGAATGACCAAATCATTCTGATGCCTTTGTAACAAAATCTAGAGAAAGAGTTATTTTACATATGGGACTAAACGGATTCTGTTCTTTTATTCTTTTTATATGGACTACTTTAATGTTCTATGGATGAAATTTGAAAACAAGATATAACAAGAATTGGGAAAACAAAAAAAATATAATTTAAAGTTTCCTTCCATTTTTGATCTTTTTTTTTTATAAAAAAAAAAGATCAAAAATGGAAAAAAAAATTAAAAATTAAAAAAGCTATGGTCGAATTAAATTTTACACAAAAACAAAAACAGTTTTTAAAAGACCGGAAATCTTTAAAGAGTCTAGTTAACCAACATTTAGCTTCCGATTTGGGGGAAACGTCATTGTCACAGTATTTAGACGAGTTTCAAATCCTGTATAACCGTTTTTTTTGTTTTTATTTTTTTTCGTATGGCGAAAACGTTTTTTTTAGCGAAGAGATTTTTTCATCTCAGTTAAAAAATGGGTTTTTTCCAACGAAAACAAAAGACGAGATTTTGTCGTCTCCGGCATTAAATGTAATTTTTAGTGAAAAGGATTTTCTTTTATTAAAAAACATTCGAATTTTCTTGGGGATGGATTCTAACAACTTTTTTTTGACAGAAGAACTTTTTAACTAGAAAAGTTTAATTGACCAACAAACCAAAAAAATAAACAAAAAATTGAATGAAAAAGATTCGAATTTTGACGACAATTGGATTGGTTGTTTTAATCAAAATTCAAGGACTTTAGGAGAGTTTTTAGTCGTTAGATACTTTTTTTTTAACTTTTTTAGTGAAATTCCGAAAAATAACATCTTAAAAGAGGAGGTTTTCAAACAATTAATTACGATTGATTTTTCCCTTTTACTTTTATTATTTTCGCATATTGAATTTAAACAAACTTATAAAAATTTTTTAAAATCCCAAACAAAAAAAACTTAAAGAATGAATAAAAAAGAATCTATACTTCGAGAATTTGCACTTTTATGTTATTTTTTCATTGTTTATCTATTATTACCGAAAAATGCAAAACATCCATTAGCAGATAAATCCTTCCTTGATCCTCATCCAGTGGCCCGAGTTAGTCCATTTGGGTCTAGACCTCCTTTTTTACTTATGGTTCCATCGACCTCGGTTCCAAATGCATCTTTGGAGAGCGGACAGTCTAGTACAATTTCTCCTCGTCGTCAAAAAGAGAGCAGTATTCCTGTACTCCAAGCAAGTGGTTCAGTTTCCGCGAATAAAACTTTTCAGAGCACGGAATCTTCAGCACTACATCAACCAAAATCTTCTTCTAGTGAACGTACTGGTAAAATTATAACGAGACAAAGGCCTCATTCTGGGCCCACATCACCCCGTGTCACTCCTGGTGAGTTATTACCAACGTTAGAAGCCCTTAAATTGCAAGAAGCCTTAGATTTCGCCCAACTAAAATTAAAAACTCGTCAAGTCAGGTATACAATAAATCTTCGCAGTCAAAAATTACTTGATACAATTTGTGAGTTAAATGACGAAAAACGAGCCGAAGTGGAAGAACAAGCTGCTTATATTTTCACTCTTCAAAAAGAACTAGTTGAGACGGGATATGAAAAAGTATCTTCTTATAATTTCACGTACTCTCGGCTTAAACAAAAAGCAGAAGAGCTCAAATACGCTTCAAAAAAAGAAGTAGCTCAATTAGTTAATAGTTTATAAAAAAGGTGAGGCCGGTAATCACGCGAGATGATTTTGTCGCGCGAAAACTAGCTAAAAAACAAAGAGTCGCGGAAGCAAAAGTTTTAGTAGATAAAGCTCAGATAGCGGCATTAAACGCGGAAAAAGAAGCAAAAGCAGCCACCTTAGAAGCTAAAACCGAAGCTAAAACCAACGGTAAACCGGGAGTAAAAACGAATACGGCTTTATCGAAAAGATTAGCTGAAGTTGATGAAAACGTAAAAATAACACTGGCTAATTTTCAAAAAACAAAAGATAAACTGGAAGAAGTCAGAAAAGCAGCAGTCCAGGCCGCGTTACCAATTGACACGCCGGAAGTCGAGAATCTAAAAAGTCAAATAAAAAATCTTACAGGCCCAGCTGTTGAAAAAGAAAGGGAAGCAAAAAAAGTTTTTGCGCAGCTGAGGGTTTACGCTCATGACGTAAAACAGAAAGAAGAAATAATTAAAAAAAGGACAGAGTTTCTTTTAGCTGAAATACGCGTGCCGGGCTCTTTAGTACCAAGTGAAAAATCTTCTTCAAATGTAAGTCCAGTTAGTTCTTCTTCTGGTTATGAAGAGACGGGAGTTTCAGCTTCTTCCTTACGAAAAGCGAAACAGATAAAAAGAAATGATAAGACTAAACCATTACGAAATTTTTTCAAACAACAAAGGGGGTATTTAAACAATGCACAAAGTCAAGCAAAAGCGGCCGCAGTTACTGCCGGGCAACAGTTTACGTGGGACAAAGAACAAGCCGAATTGTATTAGTTGGGCACTTTAAGTGATTCCCAGAAAGCTAGTTTAAAACATAAATTACAAATAAGCAACGAACGAGCTGAAAAAAGAAAAACTGATAAATTTAACAACGCGGGTCGACTTTCCTCAAAAATCAGCGAAAACAACAAAAAGTCAGTAAATGCGTGCCGAGAACTCATAAAAAACATCAAGAAAGAAGAAAATTATAAAAATTTAGCTCAAAAGTGTCATGTAGAAATAGATCTCCAAAACACCGAAACCGTAAAAAAAATAAAAGATACGGCAGGAAAAATTTCCGATACGCCCGGAGTAGCTGAACGTACAGCATCGTTGACCGAAGAACTCGAGTATAGAAAATCAGACGCTATTTGTAAAAGTCCTGCGGATCGGGCGGGAGAAGAACTTTTGGGAACCTTAGTTAGCGAAGAAATCGAAATAATTAAAAAAGTTTGTTATGATGCCACTACTTTTGATTACAATCAAGTAGGTGAAGAAAAAAAAGGCACTAGTGAAGCTCTTCGCGCAGAAAAAAGAAATAGCTGGGTTTTTAAATTTAAACATTTACAAGAAGAACGTAACGTAAGTGACGCTCAATCACTTTACGACGCCATGCTCGTCATAGCACGTACTAGCGATGGTTTTCGTGAAAAAAATGATATTTTTTTTCGAAGTGATTTTTTTGGCAAACTTCCTAATCATTTTAATACTACTCTACAAGATCTTGAAGGAAATTCTTCTGGTTTGGAGTGTCATCACTTTATATTAAACTCACATGGAGGGTCTCATAAAGTACAAAACTTGTTTTATCTAAGGAAATCCGAGGATGGTTTATTACATTGGGTCTTAGAATTAGAACGATTTAGCTTAGGGAAAGTCGGAACTTCAGCAAATCCCCGGGCTGCTTCAAGTTGCCTTAAAGATATCGCGGACGATTGTAAAGAAATCATCGAATCAAAAAAAGAAACTAGAAAAACTTAAAATAAAAAAAGTAAAACTTTGTTATTACCTTTTTCAATTTTGATCTTTTTTTTTCTATTTCTTTTTGATTTTTTTTTTCTAAAAAAAAAAAGAAATAGAAAAAAAAAGATCAAAAAGAAAAAAGCTTGAAAACCGAGTAACAAAGGTGCTAAAGATTTCGGGCAAGGAGGGATTCGAACCCCCGACACCGCGGTTCGTAGCCGCGTGCTCTAGTCCACTGAGCTACAAGCCCTGAGCTTGAATAGAAGAGAGTATACAATTTTTTCGGTTATGTTGCAATAAGAAAGTTATGCGTTTTCTTAAACAAGAGAAATATCGTTTGTGACTTAGTAAAAAGGAACTACAAAGTAGTTCAACAAACCAAATAGAATAACTTTTAATAGGTTAAACGTGCACTTTTATAAACTCAAATTTATAGGAGGTTTTGCGTTTCACTACGAAACTTTTAGAAAATATATTTGCCTTACTAATAGATAAAAAAATATTTTTGTTATAAATTTTTAAGAAGTTAACTAAAAAAGAATTCTTACATTTAAAAAAGAAAATTAGATTTTCTTTACATTGTTATTATTTAAGTATTTAAAGAGTTATTCAACTTTTTTTTAGATCATCTCAAATAAATTTAATTGTAACAAATAAATAAAATTGAGATCTGTATTTTTTTAGCTTTCTGAAATTATAATATTTTACTTTTTGTTAACCTAACTTTACTGTGAAAGAACGTTTTTATTTTAAAGACAAATAAGAATAGTTTTGATTTATTAAACCGATTTTTTTTTTTTCGAAATAAAAGAATAAAAAACGGCGGTTATAAATAAGAATAAGAAAGTAAGCCTGTTCTCTCAAAAAAAAAACTTCTTATTTTTTATAAAAACAAACTATTTAAAAAACTAGCTAAAATAGCGTTTTGTTAGCATAATAGAACGGAGAAGAAACACGTCAAAACTGGTATAAAACATACCAAATAGCAAAATGAAGTGAAAAATTTAGAGGAGTTTTTTATTCCCCTTAAATTTGTTTTTTTTTTCAAAAATTCCTTTTTTTAAATACGCTAAAATCAGGATAAAGTGTTTTATTATTAAAAAAACATTTTTAGACCAATATAGTGTTTAGATAGAATATGTTTTGCATCACTCGAGAATTTTTGGAGAAGGAACTAGAAAAAACGGTGTTTTTTCTCACTTATATTTTTGTGAATTGATAAACTATTTTGGAGGATTCCCGTGTTATTATTAGCAAAATTGCCGGAAGCCTACGCTCCGTTCGATCCGATTGTAGACGTTTTACCAGTTATTCCAGTACTTTTTTTACTGTTAGCTCTTGTGTGGCAAGCATCAGTAAGTTTCCGTTAAAGTCTTTAACAGAAAAAATTTTTTACCTTAGGCTTTGGTCGTCGCTCCACTGATCCGCTGGTTTTTTCAACAAATGTTTAAAAAGCTTTCTTTCCACCCTTAAAAAAAATGCTTTGCATTTTTTTTAAGTAAACCCTTCCGTTTTTTAAGGGGACATTTTTCTTCAAAAAAACTGTTCTGCTTCTTTTTTTTTTGTAAAAAAAAAGAAAAAAAAACGGGATGAAAAAAAAAGAATTTTTTTTTCAAAACCCTGAGAAAAAAATGCAAAGCATTTTTCTCTCTAGGCATGTTTCTTTTTTTTTTTAGAAAAAAAAAGAAACAAAAGCTTAAAAAAATAAAGATTTTTCCTTTATTTTCTTTAGAACCAGAGATAAAAAATTAAATAACCTTACTTAAAACTTTATTACCCAAAAAAAAAGTCTAAAAAAACCATTGTTTTTTTTTATAATGGCAAAACTAAATATTTAATTCTAAAAAGCTCTTTTTTAGTTCTTTTTTTTTTTATAAAAAAAAAAGATAAAACACAAATAATTTTTTTGGGAAAACACTTCCACTTAGTAAAAAACTCGTCCTTTCTTAAAAATTTTTTTAAGAATAAGCCTAATCTGAAACACTAAAGTGCCAGATTACAACCAGCTTAGTTCCGTCAGATCAAAAATTTTAGATCGCAAAATACAAAACTTTACAAAAATTTAAAGAACTAATGATCTTTTTTTGTATTGTTTTTCTTTGTTTTTTCTTTTTTTAACTTCGTAAAAAAAGAAGAAGGATGGAAAAGGAAAAACATGAAAAAAACCATGAATCTAGAAATTGTTTTCCAATTAACTGCTTTACTCTTTGTCGTTGCGGCTGGACCACTTGTGATTGTACTACTTGCTAGTCGTGGAGGCAACCTCTAATTTCGGCCATTCATTTTTTTCTCCAAACAAACAATGTTTGTTTGGAAAAAAAACCTCAAGTTTTGTTAACGTTAAAGGATAAAAAAAACTCTGTTTTTTTATCCTTTTTGTTTATTTCGTAAAAAAAAAAACACACTCTGTTTGTCTAATAGAATTAAAACAGAATGAACCCAGTAAAGAAAAAAGATTTTTTTCTTCTTTTTTTTTACTTGTTTTTGATCTTTTTTTTTTCTAAAAAAAAAAAAGAAATAAAACAAGTAAAAAAAAAGATCTCATTGCTGTTTTGGTTTTAATAATGTAACCAACCTTTTCATCTTTTATGCCTATCGCTGATTCTCAAGTCTTTATTGCATTATTTTTGGCTTTGGCTACTGGTATTTTTGCTGTACGCCTTGGAGTAGCACTTTATAAATAAATTTTGGAACTTTAAAACAAAAAAAGTTGACAAAATATAAGGCTTTCAGTTTAAGAAAAGAATATCTTTTCTTTAAATCATCTAATTTCGAGATGATTTTCGAATCGGAATTATCTCGAAATTAGGTGAAAACTTTCATTTAGTGACAAAATCATCTTTTGTCACTAAGTAATCTTTATAAGAAAAAATTTTAAGGTATTGCATGTTCTACGTATGTTAAAATTCACAAAAAATTTGCAATCGTCTATGTTTGCAAAGGATAATAAACAAAAAAAGGGGAAAGTTGGTCATAGGAAAGCCCTGTAAGTGTAACGCAGCTATAACGACATGTTCTCACTCGCATCCCACACGGATAAACTTAGTTTTGAAGGGAAGATTAAGAAAAAAATGGAATAGAGGCTCTAAAGAGGCGTTTTTAAAGTCGATGACGCTATAAATAAAAACTTAAAAAAAAAACCTTTTTTTTTCTTTTTTTAGCTGTTTATAGCAAAAAGCCTATTTGGCAAAAAGACCAACTACATAGTGTAATTTGTTCTTACTTGATCATTGAAAAGAAGAAATCAACTTATTGAAAGATTCAAAAATAGGTCATTAAAGTTTTAAAATGTGCTAAAAAATGAAAAAAATACAAAATTTAAAGTAGACTTTTGTTTTCATTTTTGTTAAACTACTCTCTAGTGGGGTGTCGCCAAGTGGTAAGGCAGCGGGTTTTGATCCCGCCATTCGGAGGTTCGAATCCTTCCACCCCAGAAAAAGTCCTCTTTTTATTTTTTTTTTATAAAATTTTAAGATTCATAACAACAAGCAATATTAAAAAAAGGAAAATTAAGGACCAAGTAGTCTTGAGTAAAAAAGCTTTTGCTTGACTATATGTTGTAAAAAAACCTGTTCCTAAAAGGTTTCGTAATACAACGTTTTCGGTAGAAGTTTGCGGTACTGTTAAAAGGATAATAGTTAGAGCGATAATAAGTTCGATAAAATGTAACATAAGTTTAAAATTAATGTAATTTTTTTACATTATATATATATTTTTTTTTTAAAAGTCTTGAAAAATTTTCAGACTTTTCTTCCTTCTTTTTTTACTTGGTTTTAGACAAAGTATGAACTCAAAACTCAAAAATTTTTAGTTTTTTTAACTCTTTGTTAGAAAAAAAAATTCGGAAGACTTTTTACTATTGAACCAATAGCTTATCTATACTAAAAAAAAGTGGTAGAATATGAATGTAAAGTTCGACTTATGCCGGGATAGCTCAGTTGGTAGAGCAGAGGACTGAAAATCCTCGTGTCACCAGTTCAAGTCTGGTTCCTGGCAAATTTTTTTGTGAAAAAATCTTTAGTTTGGGAAAGTCTTTTATACCAAATTGAAATGACTCTTTCTGATTCTATTTTTTGAAAAACTCCAGCTCAAAAAAGGGGTTCCACCCTGAGAAAAAACTGCAAAGCAGTTCTTTTCATTCTTTTTTTTTATAAAAAAAAAGAAAGGCATGAAAAAAAAATTCTTTTTGATCCTTAAAAAAATAAATGCAAGGCATTTATTTTTTTAAGGATCAAAATGATTTTTTTCAAATTTTTCTTTTCTTTAGAAGTCGAAGTAGGCTCTAAAAAAATTTTTTTTGCAATAAAAAAAATCCAGTATTTAAAGTATGAAAAAAGATAGTACTATAATTTCGACATGTAACGAATTTTCTCTTTCATCAGTAAAGACGAAAAGAGTTTATAAAAACAACCACCTTTTATGTTCCGTTTCTGGTGGACAAGATTCCATTGTTAGTTTTTTTTTTTTAGTTAATTTTCTTTATCTTTCTAAAAATTTTAAATTAATAAAGTCAAAGTTGTCCTCTTTTAGTGTAGCATCAAAAAGCGCTGAAAAAAAACGGTGTTTTGATTGTTTTTTTTCTTTAAAAAAAAATAAAAAAATTAATGCTCTTATAAATAAAGAAAAGAAGTTATCCAGACTTGATCTTGTGTTTTGTCAGCATTTTTGGCAAACTCAAAATTTTTTTTGCGTAGAATTTCTTTTCCAACTTACTTTTTTTTTTGATATACCTTATACGTTTGTTTTATCTAAAAATATTTTAGTTAGTGAAAACCGTGCAAGAGGGTGGCGCAAAAAAACCTTCTCTCGTCTTTTAAAAATTCAAAAACTTTCCACGATTGTAACGGGTCAAACAAAAACTGATACTGCTGAAAAAAGCATCACTAATCTTCTTCGAGGTACAAGCCCAAAATCTTTTTCTCTAATAACTAAAGCCAATTCAAAAACCACAAGCTCGTTTTTTTGTTTTCGACTTTTTAGACCGAAAACTTTTTATTTGACATTAACTGGGAATAAACGAGAAAGAAAAGTTAACCGGAGAATTAGTTTCTCGTTTTATCGAACGCAAAAAAAAGATTCCAAAAAATTAAGAGAGACTAGAGCTCCATTTTTTATTGAAATGGCTTCATTCTCAGCTTTTTTTGGAAACACGTTTCAAAAAAAAAAAAGCTCGAATAGTTTTTTACTATATAAAACGCGATTATCTTTTTCTTTTTGTTTTTCGGGTGAAACTCTAGAACACTCTATAAATTCCCTAAAACCACTTCAAAATCGAAATCGCTACCATATTTCAAAGCTTGTAAAATTCTATAAGTTTCCACTTACTATCGATGCAACAAATTTTTCACTTAATTTTTCGAGAAACAAAATCCGTCATCTTTTTATACCTTTTATTCGGTTTTTATTTAAGTTAAAATTTGAGACCTTACTTTTAAATTTTCTATATTTAGTCAATCTGGAGCATGAGCAAATTGAAAATGAAAATTTAGAACTAAAAAGAGTTTTAAATTTTTTAAGAATAAATTATTTAAAAAAAAATTTTTTTTCTTCTAACAGAAGATCTTTTTTTGTAATACAAACTGGTCATAAAAACAATAACGTTTTCCCAACAAAAAAAAAAGAGAAAAGATGGTTTTATTGCAACGAAATAGGAATCTCTAAAATTAGGAAACAATGCAAAATCCACGAAGACCCGATTTTAGAAACTTCTTTAGTAATTTATTTCACCTCGGTACTCACAACTAGTCGAAAATATTCTTTATTACAAAATTTGCTTTATAGTTATCGAGAAATCGAGATAAATTTTCGACAAATTTCTAAACTAGAGAATTCTTTCTGGTAAGTTCGTATAAAAGACTTTTCATTGTTTTTTAAGAACAGCCTCTCTTCTCTTTCTCAAAATTCTTCTCTTCTTTTTGATCTTTTTTTTATTTTTTTATTTTTTGTAAGAAAACAAAAAAAAAAAAAAAAAAGAAAAAAAAGAACTCTAAAAAAAAAAGAAGAGAAAGAGGGTTTTTATTCTTTTTTATTTTGTATTTGGTTTAATAATACAGAGAAACACCAATCACAGAATGCTTCATGTTTTTAGGCTTATAGTTAATTGGTTTAATGGCGTTTTGATAAAGAAAACATGTCGCTATAGCCTCTGAAAAAAATTTCTTGAGATTATGCTCTCCCTTTCCTTGGTAAGTGTCATCATAAATAATCGAGTCGTAAAGAGAATTACATAAACCTAATTTATGACCGCCATAACAAAAAGCAGGAGTGTCTTTTAGCGGACCAAAAGTCATGTCCATGTTTACCGGAATATTTAAGGGATGGTTTTTTAAAAACTCTACTGCTTTTGGATTTTCGGGGTTGACGAAATGAGGAAAAACCGTTGCGTGACACGCTACATACTCGTTTTTAAATTGACACTTTTTATTTTTTCTATCTGCTAAAGCTTCCTGATTTGGATTTCTTTCCAACCCTTGGCCAGATTCTAAGGACGAGAAAGTCACAGAGTTTTTCAGACAACATGCACCAGGTACTAAACCGTATCTGGCTTCCCAAGCGTCTCTGAATTCAGTCACCATGTGGGTTTCGAAATGCCAAACAAAAAACAACACTACATCGTCTATTTGACATTGAGTATAAACAATAAAACAAATAGTACTATCTAAAATAGAAATTTTTTCTATTTTTTTTTTTCTTTAAAGGAGAAAAACCAGTCTTCTTCTTCTTCTTCCAGTTCTTGGTCTACGATCGTCAAATAAATTGACTGGCCTGTGTATGATTTTTTATTGAAGAAAACACCTTGCATTTCTGTTAAATTAAAAAAAGTAAAATCAGCTAATGGTTTTCCGCAATCTTCGAAACGTAAATCTTCCCCTGTTTTGAAAAAAGAACAGTCTCTTCCTGTATATGAGATTTGAATCCTTTTATACTCTTTGTTTGTTTGTTTTTTTTCAGCCATATATTTATTTTTTGTTGTTTTCTTTTGTTTTTTTATTACTATTTTATTTTTTTTAAGAACAAACACATATAAATTTTAGAAATTAAACAATTTTTTCATTAAAAAAAACGGGATGTTTCTTTTTTTTTATTTGTTTTTTTTTGTAAAAAAAAACATCAAAAAAAAGAAAAAAAAGAACTGAAAAGAAAAAAAAGATCAAAAACAAATATAAAAAATGTCAAAAACAAATAAAAAAAAATGTCAAAAAAAATGTCGAAAAAAATTTCATGTGAGCCCAAAAGTTTTCCTCAGATAAAAGAAAAAATTTTATTTTGTCTGTTTTTTCGTCAAATAGAAAGACAATAAAAAAGAAGAAACTTCGTATCCGCTCATGACGTGAAATATGATGTGTGTAGCAAAAAAAGCAGTAGAAGCATACGCTTTTAATTTTTTTTCAAAAATTTAAAAAATTTTTGAAAATGGGAAAAAAAGTCAAACAAGAATCACTTCTAAAAAAACAACCAATTCTTTTTTTTTTATAAAAAAAAAGACCAAAAAGAAGCAAAAAACTTGAAGCCTGTCACGACTTTCAAGCTACACAACAAGATCTTGACTGAAGAAAAAATGGTGTTACCAGTCAAAGTCATGAAAAAGGAGTAAAAAATATAATGGAGTCATTGACCCCTAAGAAAAGAAATGCAAGGTCTTAAGGGGGATAGCCAAGAAACGGTGATGGTATTCAATTATTGGGTTGCCCGGGACTCGAACCCGGAACAAATCGATTAAAAGTCGAGTACTCTACCATTGAGTTAGCAACCCAGTCAAAAGAAAAGAAAAAAGTTTTTATCCGAAATAAGTATAACAAATTTTTAAAAGTGCTCAACGATTCTTTTTTATCTTTTTTTTAGTTCTTTTTTTTTTTTAGAAAAAAAAAAGATAAAAAAGAAGATAAAAAAAAGAAAAAAAGTTTTTATTTGTGTTTAATTCGATTAACAGCTAAGAATTTTTAAAGAAATTAGATTTTCCTTTTTTATCTTTTTTATCTTTTTTAGTTCTTTTTGTTCTTTTTTTTTTTACAAAAAAAAAAGAACAAAAAGAACTAAAAAAGATAAAAAAGATAAAAAAGTTTTTGCTTTCTCAAAAAAAGGAAAATCTAAGTAAATAGAAAAAAGTTAAACAACAAAAGAATTAAGAATTCCTACTAAAAAGACTAGTAAAAACCAAATCCCAATTCCTGAAAAAACTGTACTTTTGTTTTCAGCCCAACCTTCAGGTGTTGCTAGAACTACAGGTACGCCAACAACTAAAAGAAACGATACAACAATAAACGCAAATAAAGCTAATTGAAAAATTAAAAGCATAGCTTTGATTTCCTTAAAATGGTCTATTTTTATTAGGATGTCTTTCATTCTTTTTATAAGAAACCTGTTAAAAAAAAGTTTTGTATAAAACCTAAATAAAGCAAAAAAAATTTTTTTTTTCATGCCTATCTTTTTTTTTTTAAGAAGGGTTTACTTAAAAAAATGCACAGCATTTTTTTTAAGGGTTTTGAAAAAAAAATTCTTTTTTATTCTTTTTTTTCTAAAAAAAAAAAAGAAACATCCCGTTTTTTTTAAGGAAGAGAAAAGTTAAAAAAAAAAACTCCACCTTAAAAACAGAAGTCGGACGAAATAGGACTTAATAAAAAACGCTGTTTTTTAGACCAAACGTCAAAAAAAGAATGAAAGACTTTATATATAGTCTTTAGTATACAGTATAAGCGTTTTAAACGAGTACCTTTTCCAATTTGTTCATCAAAGAATAAAGCTTTTTTTTTCATAATTTTTCACGTTTTTAAGATCACTTAAAAAAACACTCAAAAGAAAGACTAAAAAAAACAACAGTCCTCTACAACAGTCTTCTAGCAAGAAAATTGAAATAAGTTTTTTTATATAGTCACCGGTGAAAAAATGCTCATCTTTTCTTTTTTGTGTTTCTTTTTTTTAGTTCTTTTTTTTCTTTTTTTTTTCTAAAAAAAAAAAAGAACTAAAAAAAAGATCAAAAAAAAAGAATTTACCATTAAAAAGGCGAATGACGGGATTTGAACCCGCGAATGGTGGAATCACAACCCACTGCCGTAACCACTTGGCTACACCCGCCATTGAGTTTTATAAATTTTTAGAGTTTTTGTGGTCTAACTGTCTTAACCTTTTTTAAAAGTTGATGTCATTTAGATTTTTTCTGGTGGGGCGGATAGCGGGAATCGAACCCGCACCTCTTGCTTGGAAGGCAAGGGCACTACCACTATGCAATATCCGCTTTTTTTTATTAGAAGATTATAAGGCTTCCAGCCTAAGAAAACAAAAGCTTTGAAAAAAAAGAATTTTGATCTTTTTGATCTTTTTTTTTTTTTATAAAAAAAAAAAAGAAGCAAAAAAAAAAAGAAACATGACATTCTTTTGCTTTTATTTGATTTAAGGAGAAACCTCAAAAAAACCTTTTTAATTTTTTTAAAGAAATTAACGAATAAAATAAAAATCACTGCCGTTAATCGGACTTGAACCGATAAGACGTTAAGTCGGAGTTTTTTGAAAACTCTGTGTTTACCAATTTCACCATAACAGCTTATAAAACAGAAATTTGCTTTTTTTCTGGTAATTTCTTTATTTGTGATATTAATAAAACAAGCTTTTTTTTTACTTCTTTTTTTTTCCTTGTTATCTTTTTTTTTTATAAAAAAAAAAGATAACAAGGAAAAAAAAAGATCAAAAGGCTCAATAACGGCTTTTTGGGAAATTTTCGATCCTTATATTAGTTATATAAAATTTGGAATTCAACGTAGTGCTAAGGAAAAAAATTTTTTATTAAGAAAGTAAACCCTAAAATGACATTATTATTCTTTTATAAATTTTCTTAAAACCCAAGAAAGGGTTCTTGTTCTAAAGAAAAGCTTTGAAAAAAAAATTCTTTTTTTTTTCATCCCGTTTTTAGTGTTTGAGGTTTAATTCGTTTTTTAGGCCCTACCGGATTCGAACCGATGACCCGCTGCTTGTAAGGCAGCCGCTCTACCAGCTGAGCTAAAAGCCTTTGTCCTATTGCTCTATGTTAACATATGTTGAAAGGATTAAGGCTTGTAAGTTCTAAACTTTTTTTATCTTGTTTCTTTTTATAAATTAATTTTTTTACTTTCAAACCCGTATATTTTTGTTTTTATTATTATTATTAAGCAGCAATGGGGAAAAATTCAAAACTTTCTTCCTAGTTCCGTTTTTTGATTTGAATCGTTTTTCAAAAAAGAAACGAAAAACGATTCAAATCAAAAAACGGAATCGAAAACAAAAGCAAAGCTTTTGAGTTCTCGAGAACGAAAGAGTTTATTAAAATTATAGGGATGAACCTAGACCGACGTAAGAACCATAGAAAAAAACAGCCACTAAAGTAAGAGCAGCTGTTCCAGCAACAGTTCCAACAAGCCATAATGGAATACGACCAGTTGTACCAGTATTAGACATAGTGAAATCTCCTGATTTTTTTAAAATGAAATTTCGATTGACTTCCTTTTTTTATCACAAAAGGAAAAAAAACTTTTTCTTTTGATTCTAAAGAAAATAAAGTCCTTTATTTTCTTAGGCTTTTGTTTTTTTTTTTTTCGAAAAAAAACGTCTCCAGTTTTTTGCTAAAAAAACTCAAACTAAAAAAACGGAAATAGTAACTTTACAAAATTGCACCAATTTTATAAGTACCGTAAAAAACAGAGCAAACAGTAGTTTTTTACTAATTAGTTAAAAATATAACTTGAAAATAAAACTGCTAAAACAAAAATTAATAAAAGTCCCCAGTATAGACTGGTACGATTTAATTCTACACTTTGTTTATTGGGATTTGGTTTCGCCATAATAAATCTTACCTTGCTTTTAACGTTGAATGAATTGCATGGCTGTAATTGCGCCTAAAAAGAACACTGTAGGCACAGCTAATGCGTGCACAGCAAGCCAACGCACAGTAAAAATTGGATAAGTATACGATTTTCTTGCAGTCATGGTCTTTTCTAGTAATGGTTAGAGAAAAATCGACGACTAGTCCGAAAAAAAGTTTTTTCGGAATTAGCGAAGTGGATAATTAAAGGAACAGGAAAGAACGCACCATTTGGTTGATAGCGACTTTGTGTTAAAAAACGACCTGGTCCTTTAAAAAATAAAAGCAATAAAATATCATGTTTCTTTTTTTTTGCTTCTTTTTTTTTTTATAAAAAAAAAAAGATCAAAAAGATCAAAATTCTTTTTTTTTCAACGCTTTTATTTTTTAAAGCTTTTGAAAAAAACTTCGTTTTTTTCAGGCTTTTTTTCCGGTTTTTTCTTTTGCTTTACCTCTTCATTCTCTTTCTTTTACCCTTAATTCCCAAAGAAGTAATATAGTTTTTTTTTCCAAAACAATATTTTTAAGGGAAAAAAGGTCTACTTACAAAAAGAAATGCAAGGCATTTCTTTTTTAAGGGAAAGAACTAAAATTCTATGGAAAAAATAGTTTTATATTTTTTAAAAACGTTACAACCTTTTTTAATTAAAAAAGGTTGTAGCGTTTTATTCCTATCATCCCATAAAATTTCTAGTATGGGTATGAGTTTATATAGAAAAAGAGTTCAAAAAAACATCGTTTTTTTAAGAACAAAGAGTTGCTTTAATTAACTTCAGAGAATTTTTTAACTTGTTCTAAAGCATTAAAACGGTCTGTAATAAGCGGGGTTTCTTGACGATCTTCAGTAAAATATTCGTTCGGTCTTGGACTTCCAAAGACATCATAAGCAAGACCAGTACTTACAAATAACCAACCTGCAATAAACAACGATGGGATTGTAATACTATGAATAACCCAGTAACGAATACTTGTTAAAATATCAGAAAAAGGGCGTTCTCCTGTAGCACCAGACATGCTTAACACTCCTTAGTAAATTTAAGTTTTTTTTACAAAATCTTCTTGATCTTGCTAAAAAAAAGAATCGTTTTTTTTTCTTTGAAAAAAATAGTTTCTTTCTGATCTTTTTTTTTCCTTTTTTTTTTTATCTTTTTTTTCTTTTTTGATGTTTTTTTTTTTTTAAAAAAAAAAAAAAAAAGAAAAAAAAA
>VFQR01001489.1_pt1 | contig 17875 bp, 8 predicted proteins | sample 3512321 | NCBI WGS metagenome assembly VFQR01 (sample SAMN10412374, study PRJNA504923) | tailings metagenome | isolation source: Relicate 3 Philex TSF1 revegetated site | place: Philippines: Tuba, Benguet | collected 2017-08-29
CGACCGAGGCGCTGATGAGGCCCTTGATCTCCTTGGCGGCCTGCGCGCTGCGCTGTGCGAGGTTGCGCACCTCGCCGGCCACCACCGCGAAGCCCCGGCCCTGTTCGCCGGCGCGCGCGGCTTCCACCGCGGCGTTGAGGGCCAGGATGTTGGTCTGGAAGGCGATGCCGTCGATGACACCGATGATGTCGTTGATCCGGCGCGAAGCCTGGTTGATCTCGTCCATGGTGGCGACGACCTGCGACACCACCGCGCCGCCCTTTTGTGCGCTCTGGCCGGCCACGTCGGCCAGCTGGTTGGCCACGCGGGCCGACTCGGCCGACTGCTTGATCGCGCCCGACATCTGTTCCATCGACGCCGCGGTCTGCTGCAGGTTGGAGGCGGTCTGCTCGGTGCGCGAGGACAGGTCGTTGTTGCCGGTGGCGATCTCCTTGGCGGCCACGGTGATGTTCTCGGTGCCACGCTTGACGTCGGCCACCACGCTCACCAGGCGCTCGCGCATGCCGGCCAGGGCGCGGGTCATGGCGCCGAACTCGTCGCCGCGGTCGTTGCGGATCTGCGCCGTCAGGTCGCCCTGCGCCATGCGTTCGGCGAACGCGATCGTCTCGCGCAGGGGTGTGCGGATGTTGCGGATCAGGAAGAAGGCGCCCGCCACGATGGCAATGATCAACCCGGCGACCTGCGCGAAGGCGATCGTGAGGCTGTCGGCGCGCGCCTCGGCCAGGCGCGTCTGCGCCTCGGCGAGGATGGTGGCCTGCAGGTCCGCGAACGCCTTGAGCTCGCTCAGGTAGGGCGTCACCAGGTTGTTGAAACGCATGCGGATCTCGGTCGCGGCCAGGTCGTCCTCGCCGTTCTTCTTGTGCGCGTTGGCCTTGCCCAGGGATTCGAGCACCGCCCGGCGCGCCTCGGCAATGCGCGCGAGTTGCGCGCGCTCGGCTTCGTTGAGTTCCATCGCCTCCAGCCGCTTCTGCAGCTCGGAGATGCGCGCCGAGCCGGCGGGGATCAGCTCCTTGTAGGTGTGGGCGATCAGCGGGTCGCTCGACAGCATGGAGGCCTGCACGCGGGTGGTGGTGGTCTCGGTGATGCCGGACCACTCGACCGCCAGCGCGGTCTTCTCCGACAGCATGGTCAGCACACGCGAGGACTCGTCGTTGAGCCGCGCCGAACGCAGGCCGGCCGTGGCCACGGTGCCCAGCAGGGCGAGGATGATGAGGGCGACGCCGGTCCACAGCTTGGCGCCGACGCTCATGTTGTGCAGGAGTTTCATGGGGCAGGGGTGCCCCGCACGCGGGCGCGGGGCGAAGAAGGGTCGAGAGGGGGCGAAGGTCGGCCGCACCTGTCGGCGGGCCATGGGCCATCGCCTGCCCTATCGGCTGCCTGCGGGGAAAACTTGATTCGTTTCGTCGCCGCCCGTCGCCTTGGGCAGCTCCACGAAGAAGGTGCAGCCCTCGCCCGGCGCGGTTTCGCACCACAGGCGGCCGTCGTGGCGCTGCACGATGCGGTGCGCCAGGGCCAGGCCCATGCCGATGCCTTCGTAGTCCATCGAGTGGTGCTGGCGCTGGAACATCAGGAACAGGTTGCGCGCCTTGGCCAGGTCGAAGCCGACGCCGTTGTCGCGCACGAACAGCGTGACCTTGTCATCGGCGCTGGGCAACTGGCCGATCTCGATGCGCGCCTGCGGCACGCGGCGCGTGAACTTGGCGGCGTTGTCCAGCAGCTTGCCCAGCACCTCGGCCAGCAGGATCGGATCGCCGCTGACCATCGGCAGGCCGGGGTCGATGACCCACTCGATCTCGCGCGGCGCCACCTCGGCCCGCAGGTGGCTCACCAGCCCCTGCACCAGCGGCGCGAGCGAAACCGGCCCGGTGTCGATGCGCACACGGCCCAGGCGCGTGAACTCCAGCAGCCCGTCGATCATGAGGCCCATGCGCCGCGCGGCCGCCGCGATCGAGGCCTGGTACTGCAGCAGCTCGTGGCGCGCCTCGGGCTCGAGCTCTTCCTGCGTGAGCGTCACGTACTGGCTGATGTGGCGCAGCGGCGCGCGCAGGTCGTGCGCCACGGTGTAGGAGAAGGCGTCGAGGTCGCGGTGCGCCTCGTCCAGCTGGGCCGTGCGCTCCTTCACCTGGCGCTCCAGCGCCTGGTTGAGCTGGGCCGTCACGTCGGCCAGCCGCTTGCTCTCGGTGAGGTCGCGCACGATCACCGACACGCCCTGCAGCTGTTCGCGCTCGTCGCGCAGCGCGGTCAGCATGGCCTGCGACCAGAAGCGCGTGCCGTCGCGGCGCCGGCTCCAGCCCTGGTGTTCGGCGTGGCCGGTCTCGAAGCAGCGGTCGAGCAGGGCCTGGGCGTCCAGCGCGTCCGGCGGCTCGACGGCACTGCCTTCGGCCTGGAACACCGCGTCGAGCGCGCGGCCCAGGATCTGGCCGCGTTCGAAACCGAACAGGCGTTGCGCGCTGTCGGTCCAGTCGCTCACGGCACCGTCGGCGTCGATGAAGAAGATGCCGTGGTCGCGGATGGCGCGCGACATGAGCCGGAAGCGTTGCTCGCTCGCGTACAGCTCGGCGCTGCGCTGCGCCACGCGCTCCTCGAGGTCGAGGTTGGCGTTGAAGACGAAGTCCTCGGTGCGGCGGCGCTCGGTGATGTCGATCAGCTCGATGAAGAAGCCCGGCACCTGGCCGTCCTGCTGGTCGGGCAGGTAATGCACCTCGTGGTAGCGCATCAGGCCGTCGGCGTCGGGGCGCTCGGCTTCGTGGCTGATGGTCTCGCCGTTGAGCGCGCGCGCCACGCGCGGCAGCACCTCGGGCAACACCTCGGGCGCGAGCACGCGGCCGAGTTCGACGCCGATCACCTCGTCGGGCGTGAGGCCGTAGCCCTCGGCGTAGGCCTTGTTGCAGAAGCGGCAGACCAGGTCCTTGTCGTAGTAGGCCAGGCGCGACGGCGTGCGGTCGGTGATGCTCTGCAGCAGGCGCAGGCGCGCCACGAGCTGGTGCTCGATCTGCTCGCGCGCGCTCACGTCCACCGCCACGCTGCGCGATTGCAGAAAACGCCCGCTGGCGTCGCGCACCGCCTGCGAGATCAGCTCGATGGTGAAGAAGCTGCCGTCCTTGCCGAACAGGCGCAGGTGCAGCGGCGCAGCGCGGCCGCTGGCCTGCAATTCGTGCAGGTGGTCGCGCAGCAGCTGCAGGTCGCTCTCGTCGGTGATGCGCGCCAGTGTCGGGAAGTCGGCCCACCCGGCGTGGCCGGCCAGCCGGTCGAGCTCGGTCCGGTCGCGGCCCAGCCAGTCGAGCAGGGTGTCGTTGATGGCGCGCACACGCAGGCCGGTGTCCAGCGCGAGAAGGCCGCACGGCGCGTCCTGCCCGAGCGCGCGGACGGCTTCGTCCGCTGCGCCGTCGACTTGTCCCACGTTCGCTGCAGTCATTGGCTGGCCCCCTATGCGCCAGCCGTCAAGCGCGGCGCGTGAGTTGCCGGGGCAGCGCCCCCGGTGCGACCGACTCTAGCGTTGCCGGCGCCGATGCGCCAGCCCGCTTTCTCCCTGACACCGGGGTGGTTGTCGATACCCCGGTCGGTACCGTAAAGTCGACCAGCCCGGTACCCAATCGGCGGGGGCACCGGTCAGGGAGAAGGAGAACGCCAGACATGGCGCAACACCGCAAACGATCGGTGCAGTTGTGGCTGCCTTTGCTGCCGGCCGCCGCCGCCCTGCTGCTGCTGGGTCTGGTCATCTGGCTGGTCGAGCGCATCGTCGGGGGCGAACTGGAGCGCCGCGCGCAGCAGCGCGTGGAGCAGGCGTCGGCGATCTACGCCGATCAGGTGTCGCGCGTGCTGGCGCGCCGCTCCGCGGAACTCAGCCTGGTGGCCACCATGCCGGCGCTGGGCATGGACGGTGCTGCACTGCGGCAGCAGCTCGACGGTCTCAAGCGCAGCTCACCCGCCTACGTGTGGATCGGCGCCACCGATGCCCAGGGCACGGTGATCGCCGCCAGCGACGGCCTGCTCGAAGGCCGCAGCATCGCCGAACGCCCGGTGTTCCAGCAGGGCAGCCGCGGCCTGTGGTTCGGCAGCCTGCACCCGCCGCGCGCGCTGGTCGAGCCCTTGCGTGCATTGCAGTTGCCGGTGCCCGAGGAGCTGGCCGACATCGCGCAACCCTACCGCGATGCGCAGGACCAACCCGCGGGCGTGCTCGCGGCCCACCTGGATGGGGCCTTCTTCGATCGCCTGCGCCAGGGCGTCATGGGTCCGAGCGCCACGCAGCGCGGCCTGCAGATCGAGCTGGGCGATGCCGGCGGCGAACGCCTGCTGGGCGAGCAGGCGCCGGTGACGCCCGAGCAGTGGGCCTCGATCATGGCGGCGCCCCCCGGTGTGCCGCGCACGGTCGAGAGCACCGCCGGCGACACGCTGCTCATGGTGCGCACCGCGGTCACGCCGGCGGACTCGCCCCTGCGCACCGACTGGCAGGTGGTGGCCTGGCAGCCGCTGGCGCTGGCGCTGGCGCCGGTGCGCGAGGTGCAGCGCGGCATCCTGTGGGCCGGTGGCGCCACCGCCTTGCTGCTCGGCCTGGCGGGCTTCTGGCTGTCGCGGCGCCTCGCGCGCCCGTACAGCGAGGTGCTCGACGCCGTGGCCGAACGGCTCGATCCCCAGCTCGACGCCGCGCCCGGCGCGGTGCTGCGCGTGATCGCCGAGCAGATGCGCCGTCTGCCGCCGCGTGGCGGCGGCACGCGCGCCGAGCAGACGCTGGCGCAGGTGCTGCACGACGCCAGTCGCCTGCAGGCCGTGCTCGACAGCCTGCCCGCGCCGGTGTACCTGGTGGACATGGGCTACCGCGTGCTGTACTGGAACCGCGCGGCCGAGGCGATGTTCGGCTGGAGCGCGGCCGAGGCCGAAGGGCGCCACGTCGACGAGATCTTCCAGGACAAGGTGCCCGACGGCCTGCGCCAGGCGCTGCGCCGCGAGATGGCATTGGACAACCGCCCACGCAGCTTCGAGGGGCACATGCTGCGCCGCGACGGCAGCGAGATCTGGGGCCAGTGGCAGCTGACCAAGCTGCTGGGTGAAGACGGCGAGCCGGTGGGCGTGCTGGCGCAGGTGCGCGACCTCACGCCCGAGCGTGTGGGCGAGCAGCGCCTGCGCGAGCAGGGCGAAGTGCTGGCCGCCGTCATCAACGCCGCCAGCGACGCCGTGATCAGCGTGGACCTGGGCGGCCACATCACGCTGTTCAATCCGGCGGCCGCGCGCATTTTCGGGCGCAGCGCCGAGAGCATGGTCGGGCAGCCACTGGACGTGTTGCTGCCGGCCTCCCACCGGGGCGAGCACCGCGGCCTGATGCGCAGCTTTGCCGAATCGAGCGCCACCACGCGGCGCATGGGGTTCGGTCGCGTCAAGGGCTTGCGCGCCGATGGCGCCGAGCTCGAACTCGAGGCCTCGATCTCGCAGATCACGGTGCGCGGGCACAAGCTGCTCACCGCCATCCTGCGCGACGTGAGCGAGCGCGTGCGCGCCGAGCAGGCCCTGGCGCGTTACCAGGTCGAACTCTCCGAACTCACGCAGCGGCTGCTGCACCAGGAGCAGGTCACCACGCGCGAGCTCGCGCAGACCCTGCACGACCAGCTCGGCCAGACGCTGGGCGCGATCCGCCTGTCCTTCGATGCGCTGGGCAACATGACGCGCGAGCAGATGCCGCCCAAGGCGCTGGAGCGTGCGCGCATCGTCGGCCAGCAGATCGACCAGGCGATCGCCGAGGTGCGCCAGGCGCTGGTGAAGCTGCGCCCGCCGCTGCTCGAATCGGCCGGTCTGGTGGCCGCGCTGGACAACGAGATCCGCCAGCGCGCGCCCGAGGCCGAGCCGGTGCAGCTGGCCTTGATGCACGCGCCGCGCGCGGGCGGGCAGCGCTGGCCCGAGGACGTGGAATACGCGGCCTTCATGGTGGCGCGCGAGGCGATCGCCAACGCGCTGGAGCACGCGCGCTGCCGCCAGGTGCGCGTGCGCGTGCAGGGCGACGCCGAGCGGCTGCGGCTGGACATCGGCGACGACGGCATCGGTCTGCCTGCGGATGCGGCCATGGGCCGCCCCGGCCACCTGGGCATGGTCGGCATGCGCGAGCGCGCGCTGGCCATCGGGGCGCGGCTGCAGGCGCGCACGCGCAGCGAAGGCGGCACCCTGATCACGCTCACCTGGGTCGCGCGGCCCGACAGCGGCTTCGGCGCGCTGGAGGCGGCCGGCGAATCGAGCACGCAATACTGAACACCCCCGAGGACACCGGAGAAAGGGACCGACACCACCATGAGCGACATCTACCTCGTCGATGACCACGCCATGATGCGCGACGGCCTGCGTGCCGTGCTCGAAGACGCCGGCCACCGCGTGGTGGGCGAGTCCGACAACCCGACCGAGGCCCTGGCCGAAGTGGTGCGCCTGGCCCCCGCGCTGCTGCTGCTGGACCTGCATCTGGGCCAGCGCTCGGGCTTCGAGCTGCTGGAGCAGCTCGTCAAGCGCAAGCTGGCCACGCGCGTGATCATGCTCACCATGTCGGGCCAGCCGCGCCACGTGGCCGAGGCCATGCGCCTGGGTGCGTACGGCTATGTGCTCAAGGGCTCGCCCGCGCGCGAGGTGCTGCAGGCGGTGGAGGCGGTGGCCGCGGGGCGCAAGCACCTGGGTGGCGAGGTGGCCGAACTCGCGGTGCAGGGGCTCACCCAGGGCGGCGAGGGTGGCGGCATCGAATCGCTCTCGGTGCGCGAGCGCCAGGTGATCCAGCTCGTGGTGCAGGGGCACACCAGTGTGGCCATCGGCGAGCAGCTGCACCTCTCGCCGAAGACGGTGGAGAGCTACCGCAGCCGCCTGATGGCCAAGCTCAGCGTGAGCGACCTGCCCGCGCTGGTGCGCCTGGCCATCCGCGAAGGCCTGATCAGCGCCGACGACCTCTGATCCCGTACGCGCCGGGTCCAGCTTTCCCGGCATCGGTGCGGCCGGCGTGGCCGCACCATCGGTCTCCATGGTTCCGGAGATCCTCATGCCCATCAGCCCCGACAGCCGCCCCCGGATCGATCCGGTGGACGTGCTGGTGGTCTGTTCGCGAGCGCACTGCGTGCCGACGGTGCGCGACGTGCTCTCGCGCTGGCCGGTGCAGGTGCGCGTGCACTGGACCAGCGATCCCTTCGACGCCCTGCGCCTGGCGCTGGCCGAGCCGCCCTCGCTGGCCATCGTCGACGCGCGGCTGGAGCGCGCCGGCGGGCGCATGCTCATCGGCCAGCTGGCGCGCTGGCGCCCCGAGCTGTCGGTGTACGCATTCGAAGATCCGCTCGTCGATGGCCCCTCGGGCGCGCCCAGCAGCTGGCACTGGCGCGAGCTGCCCCGCGTGTTGCGCTGGTGGGCACAGCGCCACCTGCCGGGCGAGGAAAGCCCCGCGCCCGACGGGAGCGGACGATGAACGCACGCGACAACGTGGTGGCCGTGGCCCACGCGATCGAGGCGCGCCGCCAGCGCGCCATCGACGAACTCGGCCTGTCCGCGCCGCCCGACGACCCGGTGCTCGAAGGTCTGGTGCGTGTGGCCGCGCGCACATTGCGCTGCCCGGTCGCGATGGTCAACGTGGTGGGTGCCGAGAGCGCCTGGTCGATCGCCAGCACGGCCGCCGAGCGCCTGTGCACGCCGCGCGAAGCCGCCTTCTGTTCCACCGTCACCGACCAGCGCAGCGCGCTGGTGGTGCCCGATCTGCGCAGCGACGCCCGCTTCGCGCGCCACCCGCTGGTCGCAGGCGAGCCGCACCTGCGCTTCTACGCCGGCCTGCCGATCGGCGACGCGGATCACGCGCTCGGCACCCTGTGCGTGCTCGACACCGAGCCGCGCGAGCTTGACGCGGCGGCCCGCGAAGCGCTGGAAGACCTGGCCCGCATGGCCTCGCACTGGCTCGCGACCCGGCGCGAGCGGCTGGAGCGCATCGAACTGGACGCGCGCCAGCGCGAGCGCCTGCACTCGCTGGTGGCGCTTCGCACCGCCGAGCTGGAGCACGCGCGCGAAGCGGCCGAGGCCGCCAGCGCCGCCAAGAGCGCCTTCCTGGCCACCATGAGCCACGAGATCCGGACTCCCATGAACGGCGTCGTGGGCTTGATCGAACTCATGGACCGCAGCGGCCTGCCGCCGCAACAGCAGGAACTCATGCACGCGGCACGCGAGTCGGCGCACACGCTGCTCGGGTTGATCGACGACATCCTGGATTTCTCCAAGATCGAATCGGGCCACCTGCAGCTCGAGGACAAACCGTTCGAGCTGCGCCGGCTCATCGAAAGCACGGCCGACGCCTGGCTCGGCAGCGCCTGCCAGCAGCGTGTGTCCCTGCACGTCTTCGTCGCGCCCGGCCTGCCCCAGGCGGTGCTGGGCGATGCGGCGCGGCTGCGCCAGGTGGTGGCCAACCTGCTCGGCAACGCCATCAAGTTCAGCGGCGGGCGTGCGGAGGGTGGGCAGGTTGCCCTGCGCGCCTTCGCGCACCAGGGCGCACTGGCCATCGAGGTGCGCGATGACGGCGTGGGCATGTCGCCCGAGGCCGTCGCGCGCCTGTTCCGCCCCTTCGAGCAGGCCGAGGCGAGCACCACGCGGCGCTTCGGGGGCACCGGCCTCGGGCTGGCGATCTCGCACCGCCTGGTGCAGGCCATGGACGGGCGCATCGACGTGACGTCGGCGCCCCAGGCCGGCGCCTGCTTCACGCTGCACCTGCCGCTGCGGCCCGCTCCCGGTGCGCACGCGGAGCCGGCCGGCCCCGAGGCCGAGGGCCTGGCGGGCGCGGTGTGCACCTGGCGCGGCCAGCACCCCGTCGGCCTGGGCGACTGGCGCAGCTACCTGCTGGCCGCCGGCGCCGAGGTGCGCGTGTGCGAAGCCCTGCCCGAGGAGCCCGGCACCCTGGGGCAGTGGGAGGTCGAGCGTGGTGCCGTGCGCGGCCGTGTGGCCCTGCGGCCCGGCCCGCAACGCGGCGCACGCGCCGACGAGCGCGGCCTGCTCTGGCTCGACACCGACGCCCTGCACCGCAGCGCCCTGCTGCAGGCCCTGTGCCGCGCGCTCGAACCCGCCGGGGGCACGGCCGTTGCGCAGCCCGAGCCGCAGCCCGCGCCCTGGGGCCTGCCGGCGGCGATGGCGCCCGTGCTGGTGGCCGAGGACAACCCGGTCAACCGCCTGGTCATCGGCCGCCAGTTGCAGCGCCTGGGCGTGCCGGCGGTCATCGTGGACGACGGCGACGCCGCGCTGGCGCGCTGGCGCGGCGACGGCGCGCGTTTCAGCCTGCTGCTGACCGACCTGCACATGCCCGGGCTCGACGGCGAGGCCCTGTGCGCCGCGATCCGCCGCGAAGAGCCGGCCGGGCGGCGTCTTCCCGTCGTGGCGCTCACCGCCAACGCGGTGCGCGGCGAGGCCGAGCGCGCGATCGCCGCCGGCATGGACGACTACCTCACCAAACCGGTGCCGTTGCAGCGGCTGGCCGCGGCATTGCGGCGCTGGCTGCCGCTGACCACTGACATCGCGGCCGAGCCAACGGACGGGGCCGACGACTTCGATCCCGAGGCCCTGGCGCGCGCCATCGGCCCCGACCCCGAGGACCAGGCCGAGATGCGACGCACCTACCTCCACACGCTGGCGGTGGCCGAGCGCGAACTGCACGACGCGATGGCGCTGCGCGACTGGCTGCGCGCGGGACTCGCTGCGCACCGGGTGAAGTCGTCGTCGCACGCGGTCGGGGCCCACGGCCTGGGCCGCCTGCTGGACGGTTTCGAGCGCGCGGCGCGCACCGCCGACGCCGATGGCGGCGCGCTCGCCGGGTGGCTGCCGGACATCGACGCGGCCGCCGCACGGGTGCGCCAGGCCCTGGGCGGGCCGGCGCCCGCCGCGTGAGTACGGAGCCCCTGCGTCCGCGATCCAGCTTTCCCCGCACAACCGCCGACCCCGGCGGCCGAAACCGTCAGCAAACACCCCCCACGCCGGAGCCTTCCATGCGCAACAACGGACCCGTGAGCCAACGCGAATACCCCTTGCAGCCAGGGCAGACCCTGGTGTCGACCACCGACCTCAAGAGCCGCATCGTCTACTGCAACCCCTCGTTCATCGAGGTCAGCGGTTACGAGCGCGAGGAACTCATCGGCCAGCCGCACAACATGATCCGCCACCCCGACATGCCGCAGGAGGCCTTCCGCGACATGTGGGCGACCATCCAGTCGGGCAAGCCCTGGTCGGGCCTGGTGAAGAACCGGCGCAAGAACGGCGACCACTACTGGGTGCAGGCCAACGTGACGCCGGTGCTCGATGGCGGTCGCACCACCGGCTTCATGTCGGTGCGCACCGTGCCCACGCGCGAGCAGGTGCAGCAGGCCGAGGCGCTGTACGCCCGCATGCGCGAAGAGGCCGCTGCCGGGCGGCGTGAACACGTGCTGGTTGCCGGCACGCTGTTGCGCCAGACGCCGCTGGCGCGTGTCGCCCGCGCGCTGCGCACGCTGTTGTCGCAGCACACGCTGTTGTGGCTGCTGGCCATGGGCGCCGGTGGCGCGGTGCTGGGTTCCTACCTGCCCAGCCACACGCTGGCCATCGGCCTGACCAGCGCGGTGGCGCTGGTGGCGGGCTGGCTGCTGCAGCGGCGTGGCACGGCCCCGCTCGGGCGCGTGCTCGATTCGGCCAACCGCCTCGCGGCGGGCGACCTGGCCACCCGGCGCGCCGAATCCGGCGCCGGCATGGTCGGACAGATCCACCGCGGGCTCACGCAGCTCAACGTGAACCTGCAGGCCGTGGTGAGCGACGTGCGCACCCAGGTCGACGGCATGCACAACGCCTCGCGCGAGATCAGCGCCGGCAGCGCCGACCTGAGCGCGCGCACCGAGGCGCAGGCCGGCAACCTGCAGCAGACGGCGGCCTCGCTGGAGCAGATCACCGCCACCATCAAGGCCAACGCGGACGCAGCGCAGCGCGCGGCTGCACTGGCGTCTTCGGCGCGCGAACTCGCCGAGCGCGGTGGCTCGGCGGTGGCCTCGGTGGCCCAGCGCATGGCCGACATCCAGGCCGCGAGCCAGCGCATCAACGACATCGTGGGCGTGATCGACGGCATTTCCTTCCAGACCAACCTGCTCGCGCTCAACGCCGCGGTGGAAGCCGCGCGCGCCGGTGAACACGGCCGTGGCTTCGCCGTGGTGGCTGGCGAGGTGCGCTCGCTGGCGGCGCGCGCGCGCGAATCGGCCAAGGAGATCAAGACCCTCATCGCCGCCTCGGAACAGCAGGTGCTGGCGGGCGCGAAGCTGGTCGCCGACACCCAGGCCACGGTGCAGGAGACGGCGGGCTCGATCGGCCGCGTGAGCGCGCTGGTCGCCGACATCAGTGCCGCATCGGCCGAGCAGTCCTCGGGGGTGGCGCAGGTCAACGCGGCCGTGGCGCAGCTCGACAGCCTCACGCAGCAGAACGCGGCCATGGTCGAGCAGCTCTCGGCGTCGGCGGCCGCGCTGTCCACGCAGGCCGGCACGGTCACCGAGACGGTGCGCGTGTTCAAGCTCTGACGCCATGGCCTGGCGTCTGGGGCGGCTGCATGGTCTGTGGGTGCTGGGCACGTTGTTGCTCGGTGCGCTGCTGACCGCGCTCGCGGTGCAGCAGCGCGAGCGCGCCAACGCGGCCTTCGTGCAGGCGCGCTTCGAGGTCGAGTCGCGCGAGCTGGCCGACGCCATCGTCGCCCGCTTCGGTTTGTACGAGTACGGCCTGCGCGGCGCGCGCGGCGTGATCCAGAACGCCGGCGAACAGGGCTTGTCGGCGGACGCGTTTCGCCGCTACCTGCTCTCGCGCGACCTCGAGCGCGAGTTCCCGGGCGCGCGCGGTTTCGGTTACATCCACCGCCAGCCAGCCGGCCCGCCGCGGCCCGGTGTGCGCGAGATCGAACCGAACGCGGGCGAGCGCTTCATCATCGAGCTGGTCGAACCGATCGAGACCAACCGCCAGGCGGTGGGGCTGGACATCGCCAGCGAACCCGCACGCCGCCTGGCGGCGCTGTCGGCGCTGCGCAGCGGCCGCGCCACCCTGACGGCACCGATCACGCTGGTGCAGGCGCAGCACGCACCCCGGCGCGGCTTCCTCGCGCTGCTGCCGGTGTTCCGCCCCGACCTGCCGACCGGCACACCCGCCGAACGCGAGGCCGCCGGCTTCGGCTGGGCCTATGCGCCGCTGGTGACCGACGAGGTGCTGGCCGGCCTGCCCCTGCGCGTGCAGCACATCGCGCTCACGCTGACCGACATCACCGAGACCGAGCACGCCACCGAGTTCTTCAGCACGCTGGCGCTGGGCGAAGCGCCGCGGGCCGGCGGGCTGCATCAGGCCTTGCTGCGCGTGCCCTTCGGGCGTTCGTGGTCCGTCCATACCGAGGCGCGTCCGGGCTATGCAGCGCAGTTCGGTCTGCTCGCCCCGGGCGTGGTCGGCTGGACCGGCGCGCTCATGACGGTTCTGCTGGCGTCGCTGCACTGGGTGTGGCTCGCACTGCGCCGGCGCCAGCGCCAGTCCGCGCGGCGCGAGGCCGTCGAACGCGAGGCCCATGAACGGCGCCTGCTGGAACTCAACGCCGGCCTGGAGGAGCGGGTGCGCGAGCGCACCCGCTCGCTGGCCGAGGTGGAGCACTTCCTGCGCACCGTGCTCGACGCCGTGCCGTCGATGATCAGCTACTGGGACCGCGACCAGATCAACCGCGCCGCCAACCGCGCCAACCTGGCCTGGCGGCTGCCGCAGGGCGGCACCCTGGTGGGTCGCAGCGCGCGCGAGGTGGTGGGCGAGGCCACTTACACCGTGCTGCGCCCCCACATCGAAGCCGTGCTGCGCGGCGAGCCGAGGTCTTTCGAGCTCTCCATGCCCAACCCCGCCACGGGCACCTTGCGCGAACTGCACATGCGCTACCTGCCCGACCTTCGTGACGGCGCGGTGCAGGGCTATTACGCGGTGCTCGACGACGTGACCGAGGTCAACCGCAGCCGGCGCGAACTGGAGGCCACGCTGGCGGTGCAGGCCACCGAACGCGCGCGCCTGCAGAGCATCCTGCAGGGCACCCACGTGGGCACCTGGGAGTGGAACCTGCAGACCGGCGAGTGCCGATACAACGAACGCTGGGCCGAGATGATCGGCCACGACTACGACGTGTTGCGCCCGATGACCGCGCAGGTCTGGGTGGACAAGGTCCACCCCGAGGACCTGGTGCGCGCGAACGCGCAGTTGCTGCGACACCTCGCGGGCGAGCTGGCTTTCTACGAATGCGAGGTGCGCATGCGCCACGCCGATGGCCACTGGGTGTGGGTGCTCAACCGCGGCCAGGTGCGCACGCGCACCGCGGATGGCCAGCCCGAGTGGATGTATGGCACCCAGCTCGACATCAGCGCGAGCAAGGCCATCGAGCACGACCTGCGCGAGGCCAAGCGCGCGGCCGAGGCCGCCAGCCAGAGCAAGAGCGCCTTCCTGGCCAACATGAGCCACGAGATCCGCACGCCGCTCAATGCCGTGCTCGGCGTGGCCCACCTGCTGGCCGACAGTGCGCTCGACGCCGATCAGCGCGCCCTGCTCGACAAGGCGCGCACCGCCGGGCGCTCGCTGCTGGGCATCGTCAACGACGTGCTCGACCTGGCCAAGATCGAGGCCGGCGAGATGCAGCTGGCCGACGAGGCCTATGCGCTGCCCGCCTTGTTGCGCGAGGTCGAATCGGTGTACGCGGTGCAGGCCGCCGACAAGGGCCTCGTGCTGGCGCTGCGCATCGACGGGTCGTTGCCAGCGGCGCTGCTCGGCGACGCGGCGCGCCTGCGCCAGGTGCTGGTCAACCTGGTGGGCAACGCCATCAAGTTCACGCACGCGGGTGTGGTGCAGATCTCGGCCACGCGGCAGGGCAGCGCCGATGCGCCCCGGCTGTGCCTGCACGTGCGCGACAGCGGCATCGGCATCACGCCCGAGCAACAGGAGCGCCTGTTCCAGCCCTTCTCGCAGGCCGACGAAACGACCACGCGCCGCTTCGGCGGCACCGGCCTGGGGCTGTCCATCGTGCGCCGGCTGGTGGAGATGATGCAGGGCACGGTGAGCGTGCGGAGCGAACCGGGGCAGGGCAGCGAGTTCCGCCTCGAACTGCCACTGCGCGCCGCCGACCCGGCACGGCTGCCGGCGGCGGACATGGCGCAGCCGTCAGCGCAGGGCCTGGCGGGCCTGCGCGTGCTGCTGGTCGACGACAGCGAGGTCAACCTGGAGATCGCACGGCGCTTGCTCGAACGCGAGGGCGCGTGGGTGCACACCTGCGGCGACGGCGCGCAGGCCCTGGCCTGGCTGTACCGCTCGCCGGCGGCGGTGGATGTGGTGCTCATGGACGTGCAGATGCCGGTGATGGACGGCCTGCAGGCCACGCAACGCCTGCGCGCCGATGCGGCCTTCGCGCGCCTGCCGGTCATCGCGCTCACCGCGGGGGCCTTGTCCAACGAGCGCCAGCGCGCGCTCGATGCCGGCTTCGACGACTTCGTCGCCAAGCCGATCGACCCACCCGAGCTGCGCCAGGCCCTCTGCCGCGCCTGGTCGGCGCGGCAACGGCCAGCGCAGGGGTGGGCCATGCCTGCGCCCGGGTCAGCGCCGGCACACCCGCCCAACGATCGGGCCACCGAAGCGCCGGTGCCGGCCGACTGGCCGCGCCTGCCCGGCGTGGACGCGGCCAGCGCGCACCGTCAGCTCGGCGGCGATGCGGTGCTGTTCCACCGTGTGTATGCGCGCCTGCTGACCGAACGCGCCGAATGGGCGGCGCTGGCACCCGGCACGCCGCCACTGTGGAGCGCCGAACAGACGAACGCCTGGCGCGCGCGGGCCCACCGCCTGCGCGGCAGCGCCGGCATGGTGGGTGCGCAGGCGCTTTCGCTGGCGGCCGCCGCGCTTGAGGCCGCACTGGCGGCACCGTCGCCAGGCCAGCCCGAGCGGGACGACGCCGTGCGGGCACTCGCCTCGCTGCAGCGGCGCTTCGCCGAACTGCAGGCCGGCCCCGAACTGGCGGCCGCGGCGCTGCCCGGCGCACGCGATGCCCCCGTGCCCGACGCGGCGACCGCACGCGCGGGCCTGCGGACCCTGGCCGTGCAACTGGACAGCAACGACCTGGCGGCGGGCGAGCACTTCGATGCCGTGCGCCCGGCGCTGGCCCTGCGGTTGGACGGCCTCGCCTTGCAGGCGATGGCCGACGCGATCGCCAACCTCGACTACGCTTCGGCGCGGGGCTGGCTGGCGGGCGCGCTGGACGAGGCCGAGGGCGAGTCCGCGACCTGACCCGGTGACGGGGCGGTCAGCCCGGCGTGCGCCCGCGCTGCACGCGGCTGGCCAGCCGCTCGATCGCGTCGAGCAGCTCGTCGCCGGTGTTGGGCTTGTAGATGAGCTCGCTGGCACCGGCGGCCGGCGCCTGCTGGCGCAGCTCGGCGCTGATGTAGCCCGAGGTCACCGCCACCTCGCGCGTCGGGTGAAGTTCGCGCAGCGCGCGCGTCAGCTCGATGCCGCTCATGCCGGGCATCGAGTAGTCGGTGATCGCCAGGTCGTAGTCGAGCCCCTGGTCGCGCACCGCGCGCAATGCCTCCAGCGGGCTGGTGAACACATGCGCGGTGTAGCCCGCGCGGCGCAACAGCCGCAGCATCAGGTCGGCGATGAGTTCGTCGTCGTCGACGTAGAGGATGCGCGCCTCGCCCGCGCTGCGCTCGCGCGGCAGGCAGCCTTCGCTGGCGTCGTCCACGGCATGTTCGCCGGGCAGCGAGGTCGCCGCGCGCAGGTACAGGTCGAACACCGTGCCCACGCCCTTGTGGCTTTGCACGTGCACCGTGGCCTGGTGGTCGCGCACGATGCCGTGCACCACGGCCAGACCCAGCCCCGTGCCTTCGCCCGGCGCCTTGGTGGTGAAGAAGGGCTCGAACAGGCGCGCGATGGTGTCCTCGTCCATGCCGACGCCGTTGTCGGACACGCTCAGGCGCACGTTGGTCTCGGGCCAGTCCTCGCGCGCGCCGGCCTCGAGCACCACGCCGGCCGGGTCTTGCGGTGGTGCGCCACGGTGCGGCTGCAGCCGGATGCCGAGCTGACCGCGCGAGCGGTCGGCCATCGCCTGCCAGGCGTTGGTGCACAGGTTGAGCAGCACCTGCTGCAACTGCGTCGGGTCGGCCAGCACGGCGGGTGTGTCGGGGTCGCATTCCACGCGCAGGTCCACGCCCTTGGGGATGGTGGCGCGCAGCAGCCGCACCGATTCGTCCACCACCGCCTGCAGCGACACCAGGCGGCGCTGCAGCGGCTGGCGCCGGCTGAAGGCGAGGATGCGTTGCACCAGGTCCTTGGCGCGCGAGCCGGCCTTGAGGATCTCGCCCACGCTCTCGGTGATGTGCGGCTGGCCCTGCGCGTCCTCCATCGCCAGCCGCGCATTGCCCAGGATGGCGGCGAGGATGTTGTTGAAGTCGTGCGCGATGCCGCCGGCCAGCGTGCCCAGCGCCTCCAGCTTTTGCGACTCGCGCAGCTGCGCTTCCAGCGCCAGGCGCTGGTCCTCGGCCTCGCGGCGCGGCGTCAGGTCGAAGTCGATGCAATAGATCTCGAAGCCGCGCTCGGGGTGCTCGGTGATGATCTCGTTGCACTGCACCTCCACGGCGCGCCCGTCCTTGCGCTGCAGCCAGTGCACACCCGAGTTGAGCGTGGTGTTGCCATCGAGCGAGCGCAGGAAGTTGCGGTCGAAGCTGCTGCGCAGCGCGGGCGGGATCACCAGCTCGAGCATGCTGCGCCCGATCGCCTCCTCGGCGCTGAAGCCATAGAGCTGCTCGGAGCCCCTGTTCCAGTAGCGCACGATCATGTCGGGCCCGTAGGCCTGCACCGCGATGCTGGGGATGCTGTCGAAGATGCGCCGGAAGCGGTCGTCGCTGGCCAGGTCGAGCGCGCGGGCGCGCACGCTGTCGGTCACGTCGTTGACGAACACCGTCCAGCGCGTGTGGCCATCGGGCCGTGGCCGCGGCTTGCCCATGCCGCGCAGCCAGCGCGTCTGGCCACGCGCATCGCGGATGCGCCATTCGTGCGCCCAGGGCTTCACATGGCGCACCGCGTCGATGAAGCTGTGGCGCAGCAGCCGGCGCTCTTCGCGCGGCGCCATCATCCAGATCGCGCCCTCGTCGGCCAGGATGGCGGCGGCGTCCAGCCCCCAGAGATCGATGCAGCCCTGGCTGATGAAGATCAGTTCGCCGTGCCCGTCGGGGCTCACGTCGTAGGCCATCAGCGCGCCGAGCACGAGCCCGGCCAGCGCGTCCAGTTCGGCCTGTTCCTGCGGGGTGATGGCGGGTTTTCGCGGCGCGTCCAACCGTGGCTCCGGCACGCCCGGCGGAGCCGGGCGGGTAGCGAAATGTAGACCTTGCATGGCTGAGGGTGAACGCCGCCGGGGCGCCGGACGGGATTTCCCGCCGCGCGGGCGTGATTTACGCCGCGCCAGACGCGGTGTTCGCGCCATCGGCACCGTCCGGTGCGCCGTCCCGGGCGCCCTCCTGCGCGTCCAGGCGGAAGGTCGACACCAGTTCGACCAGCTCGCCGGCCTGGGTTTTGAGGCTGGCGGCGGCCGCGGCCATCTGCTCCACCAGGGCCGCGTTCTGCTGCGTGCTCTCGTCGATCTGCACCACCGCCGCGCTGACCTGTTGCACGCCGTCGGCCTGCTCGTGGCTGGAGCCGCTGATGCGCGCCACCGTCTCGCTCACGCGCTCGATCGACTCCACGACGCCACTCATGCGCCGCCCGGCGCGCTCCACCAGCACGCTGCCCTCGTCCACGCGCGCCACGCTGGCCTCGATCAGGCCCTTGATCTCCCTGGCCGCCTCGGCGCTGCGCTGCGCCAGGTTGCGCACCTCGCCGGCCACCACCGCGAAGCCGCGGCCCTGCTCAC
>VFQR01001490.1_pt1 | contig 17873 bp, 7 predicted proteins | sample 3512321 | NCBI WGS metagenome assembly VFQR01 (sample SAMN10412374, study PRJNA504923) | tailings metagenome | isolation source: Relicate 3 Philex TSF1 revegetated site | place: Philippines: Tuba, Benguet | collected 2017-08-29
TCAGAAATGCACCGCAAATCAGGGTACACAGTATAAGTGCAAATAAGTGCAAAAAAAGGTGTACGCACTTTAAGGCCTTGGTTACACACTTTAAGGCCTTGGTTTGGAGCAAGAGAAGGACCCCCTTCTCTTGCTCCAAACCAAGGCCTTAAAGTACACGAATAAACTCTTTCTCTTTCTTAAAAACATGTAAATAAAACAAGTTTAATATGAGAAAGAGCACATATCTTTAGGTTGTACGCTTTTTTTTTATGTATGCGAGAGTAGCTCAATGGTAGAGCGCTGCCTTGCCAAGGCAGAGGTCGAGGGTTCGAATCCCTTTTCTCGCTGATCGAAAAAAATCTTTTATTGTAATTGATCTTATTTATGCGCAAAAACCGTAAAAACCTTCTAGTAAAGCAGTTTAATAATACTTTTTTACGTGCTGCACACCTTCGTGATATAAGGGTGGCATGACAGCAGGAGACTGCCCTTTCTAGGCTGCGACCCCGCCTAAGAATAAAATTAAAAAAAAATTTTTACTCTCTAATCATATCGAGACGTAACGCTAGCACTTTTATACTCTAAAATCGGAGGCTATTTTTGTAAGGAAGGTCTGATCTTATGTTTTTGTAATTAATTGAGATTTTGTCTTATATATGAGGGGGGGGCTGCTCGAGCGAAAGCGAAAGCTTGAGCGGGTCCCTTTCCTCTGTTATAATTAGGTTCTGTTCTCTGTTATATGTTAGTACACGCAGCATCAATATTATAATACAGTGTCACTGTATTATAATATTGATGCTGCGTGTACTAACATATAACAGAGAACAGAACCTAATTATAACACCTCCGGTGATAAGTATAATCCTTTATTATTTTTCTCTCTAAAGCGACAAGTTATAAGCAAACAGCAAAGCAAGGTAAAAGCAATTCTTTTAAAAAAAGAATTGAGCGATAATATAACTCACTGTACCTTTCAGTAATTAATGTACTTTCCATTTTATCTTATTTAGGGTTTTATTTTAGTAGATTTTTTAAGGGCGAACAACGGGAATCGAACCCGTGTTTCCAGAATAAGATAAAGATCACCATTTAGCACAATATATTATCTTGTTTTGTTTACTGATTTTAGTAAACAAAGCCAGAGTTTCTAGCAAAAGACTCCAAATAATCCGGCTTTTTATTGTGTAGCTTTACCTCTCAAACCGTACATGCCAGTTTCCTAGCATACGGCTTTTCAAAAACATAGCTTATTGTGATAAACGTTACATGCCATTACCGTTATTGTATGTCTTTTGGGAATTTATGTTTTAAAATGTATTTTTTACACAAGAATGACGGAATATTCGTCGAGCTATGCTCGGGGATCCAGCCGTAGTACAAAAGAATGGATGGTAATTGGTTTATTGCTATAGCGCACATTCAAACCAAGTCTAACACACCTGCTACTGACAAGGTTCTTGTGTATTAAATCTTATTTATAAATTAAAGCAATTTAAAATAATTTGTTCCCTCTATACCCTCCGCGACTATATTTCCTTTTTAGAGCTTTACAGCGGTACAAGGTCTATACTTTTGTTTATATAATTTAGAGCTTATAATAAACGAGCGTTATAAAAGTTAACTTTCTGTAAATTTGAACCTGGACCCTCCAATGGAAAATGAAAGCTCGAAAAAGGTTTTTTCTAAAACCTTTTTTCTTTATTCTTTCAGTACCCACAACTCATGTAATATAGGTATTCGCTGTCTTTGTGACTAAAACATAAACGTCGTACAAACCAACCTTTGTTTGAAACTGATTAGTTGACATATACGTTTTAATATTTTTTGGATATCCCTTTTTTAAAGGTAAAAGTTGTTTACAGCAAGGTATAAAATTTAGACTAATAGTATCGCTCCTTTTTTAAGGTATTATGTATTTTATTTATACTGAAATATATGGAGGCCAAGTAAGACAAAAAAGGGGTGTAAAAGCATCTTTACTTTTTTGGTTTTTAAAGGGGAAGGTTCTCTTGAAACTATAATCACAAACTGTTTTCTTTTTTATAAAGTGGATATAACTTTTTTCGTTTTGTAAAACAATGATACCGTAAGAGAAGCCTAGTATTATTTTACTGAAATTGCGACCGCTGTGACTAACAAAATCGCATCATTCTCTAGCAACTTTGTAAACAATAGATATACATGAAATATTTAAATCTATTAGCTGTCCTACTATGTTTTTATAAGGATCAGGGTACATACTATGCTCTAAGCACATAAAGCGTCAATACTCTTAGTATGTTCACCAACAACCTTAGTTGTCGTTGTATAGTAGGCTTTCCATTCGATACACAATGAATTGAGTGAAATAGAGCGACCTATACAACAAAAATCGTCTTTATCTGTGAAAAATAGTAAAGAGTTGATTCGTGGGTTAGCACTGTTAACCGTGTCTTTATTTTGTATAAAAAGGCTTTCTTGCTTGCCGGGCTCAAGTAAAATTGTTTTATTCGAGTGTTAAAAAACAGTTTTAAAGTCGTCGTTTTTGTAAAATGAAATCTGATAGGATTCCTCCTCTATTTGTAAAGGTGTGTCATTCAAAAAGTAAATTTCGCTTGTTCTACAACGCATTATCAATTAAGGATCCCTTAAATAAAAACCTGGTCTTACCTTGGAAAGGAGGTTTTTGTCTTTTACAAATCTTTCGCTTGTTATTTTTTTTCTTGTTTTCTATACAACCTTTTTTGTCACACATTGGGCACGTGTCACAGTCTGGTACTTTAACCAATTAAGTTATGTCCGCCGTTTCTCTATAATTCTCTATCGTAAAGTACGGGCAGCAGGACTTGAACCTGCACGACTTTCGTCCCAGGGCCTAAACCTGGCGTGTTTACCAGTTCCACTATGCCCGCTTTATCCTTTTACTTTACATGCTATAAGCTAGCCAGTTTCTTTTATATACCCGTTAACGGACTCGAACCGATAACCCAAGTTAGGGTACAGATTTTGAATCTGCCGTGTATACCAATTTCACCAAGCGGGCATTTTTAAAGTTTAATTTATTAAAATCAATATGGCAAGTGTGCTGGATGGTTTGTCGTATTCCTCTCACACAACGACACATACATCGCAGACGCCTCGAAACAGAGGGTTTCGAGGCGTCTGCGATGTATGTGTGTGTCCGTACTATCACCAATTTTATTTTGTAACGTGTTTGTTTGTAGAGAGCTCGCTTTATATAAACCAAAATTAAGATTTCATATCTGATTTACTATATATAGTATGCAAGCTACATAAGTGATGGAACCGTTTAATCCGTATAAGAGTTACTGGTCTCCTTTCATACAATTTACCCTTTTGTCAGACGTGTCTCAGAGTACAATGCCTGTTAATATGAAAATATTTGTTAAAGAATGACGAGTAATTTTGTATATCGTTCAAATTTTTTTACCAGCAACAAGAAAAATCAAGTTTGTGTTTTATTATAACGAATTTACTTATATCCTGTTCTCATATTTTTGTACAGAGTAATATTGTAGAAGTACATACCGTTTAGGGGCTTCTATTCCAGGTGTAAAATATCAATAAAATTTTTACTAAGATTATAAACAACAGATCATACATATAAGAGTATACTCTGCCCCGAATATTTTGTTCTTCTTATAGTGAACCTGTTAAGTATACTTGAGTATACTTAACAGGTTCATAATAACTCTATCACTAAGAGTAATATAACAAAAAAATCTGACTTTTCTACAACACATGCTTTTTGTTGTTAGTGACTGTATATTTCAAGCAGGTCTATGCCCAGCTAACCGTTGTGCGAAACTTAGTGACAGTGTTTCTCGCAAGGCGGGCGAGCACATATGGCTTAGGGTTAAAAGTGCACCACGTCTCTACACAGTATAAGCTGCTTGTAGCTTTGCACTCTGTGGTATACTGCTCAGAAATGCACCGCAAATCAGGGTACACAGTATAAGTGCAAATAAGTGCAAAAAGAGGGTATTATTTAGACCTAATAATCGTGACATATAAAAAATTTTTGAATGATCCAAATTTTTAACAAATATTTTAAAAAAGAAATCACAGTGTTCATAGCGTGTACTCAATTGCCCGGAATAGGTAAATCCATGTCTGCACAGATGTGCGACATAGTAGGTATTAGTAAAAGTGCGCCTTTAGGTAGTCTTTCCACTTTTACAATAAACCAATTGGATCAAATAATACACCAGAACTATCATGTAGGTACAGAGCTGCGTCATCTCATAAATAAAAACAAGAGCAGATTGCGTGTCATCTCGAGTTATCGAGGGTGGCGCCATAGTGAAGGGCTGCCCTGCCGCGGACAGCGTACACATGGTAACGCTAGAACCGCGCGTCGTTTCTCAAAAACTAAAGCATAATTTTTCTCATAGCGCTCGCGCTTGTACACTGTCAACTTCGCGTGGTGTACATACCCAAACATCGCCCATGCAACACCAACAGCCAAACCAGGCAGGGTCTGCAGCATAGGCCTATTATATTTGGTAATGTGCTGGCGATTCACTGTACTCCAGAACATTTCAAACTCAAGAAAAAGGTATAGTTTTTTTGGTCATTCCGTAAGAAATAGAACAAAGTTCCGGTTCTTTTTCTTTCTTTTGAGAGGTATTCCTCTTCAAAAAAACAAAGAAGTAGATCTGTGTTTTGTTTTTATTTATGGAGAACTTCTCCCTTTTTTCTGAAAAATAACAAGCATATATGTATCCACCAAAACGCACAAAATACCGTAAGCAACAAAAAGGTCGTGCAAAATCTGTGGAATCTAACCAATCAACCCTTTCTTTTGGAAAGTATGGTATACGTGCTTTAGAGAGCGGCCGATTGCGTTTAAACACTATTGAGGCGGTACGTCGAGTGATCACTCGCAAACTGAGACGAAGTGGTCAAGTTTGGATACGCGTCTACCCAGACATCAGTGTAAGCGCAAAACCGTTAGAGGTACGTATGGGGAAAGGTAAGGGTTCTCTCTCATATTGGATGTGTCGCATTAAATCGGGTCAATTACTTTATGAGATCGACGGTGTTTCCCCTATTTTGGCAAAGCAGGCATCTCTCTTAGCTGCTTCAAAGTTACCTTTTGCTGTTCACTTTTCAAGCTCAAATTAAAAATATTTAAATAATCTCGGCTATTCCTTTTTAGTTTGTTACGACACAACTCACCAAACGTTTAAGAAGCGTACGGTAATTCTCCATAGACGGTCGTCTAGCAAATTGTACATGGCGTCTATAATTATGCAGTGCATGCCTGCTTTTGCATAAAAGTACATGACTTAGCAATGTATCTAGATCAAACCTTTGCTAATGTTACTTAGCAAAGTGCATTCCACGCCGACAGGGCCACGCCTTGTAACTCGTCTATCTGCGCGTCTTCTTTTCCGATATAGAAATCGTGTATGTGCGGGTAGTTACCTTTTTATTGATAAAAATTTACCGAGGTGTCGCTTTTCTACTCCCTTGCACGAATGTATACACCGTACAGCTGCACAAATAGGGAAGGTTTTATGATCAGCAAAACCGCACATTTTGCATGCTTTTGTCTGTGCATAGACAGGACATGCACGGCCATGTGCCATGAGAGTCGTTGTTTTTTTTTCCTGTGGCGTCGCAGCTCAAGCGTACGCCACTGTTTCGTTGTGCTCTGAAAGCGATACCTTAGATTTACGTTGTACCTCTTTACATTTTTACAAAAAAAATATGATCGGAAAAATTTATAGTAAAAATCTAACTTTTTTACAAGACCAGCCTTTTGCAGAAGATCTCTTGACTGGTATTTCTTGCAAAAAAAAGAACAAACCGGCTACGACGGGGGGGTCTACAAGTAGAGATTCTTTCTTTCCACCGTTGTTTATTAGTGATTTACGTTCAATTTTGGGCACTCAAGCGTCCTATGTTTCGCCAAAGTCTATGCAAAACGCGATGTTTGGTACAAATAGAGTAAGAAATAAATCTGAAAGAATGAAAAAGGCTGAGATAAGCTTAGTTAAACATTTTTGTTTACTTTTAGAGCGTACAAATGGTATTTGCACAAATGTAGCTGATAAAAGCTTATACTACTTCAATAAGCCTCAACCACAACGTATAAATCATAACAGAGGTACTAATAAACACCTGTTTGATTCTGGTTTAAATTTTAGTACCGAGAATGTATCAGCTCTTGGGTCTAAAGTTGGTGACATCATACCTCACCTTTTAGTTTCTGTAGATTCAATGCGGAACACCTTGTTAGGTACACGGGGTTCTCGATCTCCTGAGCGGGTAAAAACCCCTTCACAATTTAAAAAAACACTTCGAGAAAGCAGAAAGGTACGATTGTTATATGGCAATTTGTCGAGGCGACACCTTTCTCGTGCTACAAACAAGATGCACTTACCTGGGGAGAATCTTTTACTATGGTTGGAAAGTAGGCTTGACGTAGTCTTAGAGAGATGTGGTTTTTTTAGTAGCGTTAAAGCTGCTCGTCAGGCAGTCATTAGCGGTCAAATAACGGTAAACTCTAAAGTAATGAGATCCCCAGGCTTTCTTTTGAAAGGAGGGGACCTTATTAAAATCACACAAGAAAGATTGTTCTTAGATTCTTTAAACAAACAATTACGTCGGAATGGTATACTATCTAATAAGGTGTTCTCTCGTTTAATTGCTTCTAAAAATCGGTCTCTATCCGATGTAGATCTGAGCAAGTTGCCATTAGAGGGTACGGTCTCAAAAGCTTTACCAGATTTTAATACAGCTTTCCAAGAGCGTACTTCTTACACCGCAAGTGCGTGTTCCTCAAAGCTTGGTGACAACAAAGCTACTGACTGCCCTGCATCAAAGGTTGGTGATAAAGGGTTCAATTCTTTTTCTTTCGCCGTGTATGGTTCCTTGCCTTATACCTCGTTCTATGCTTGGCTTGTAAAGAAACAAAAGAATATTCGCCTAGGAGGTGAGCCTTTAGGACACCCTCATAAACTTTTACTCTCAACAAATATTTGGCGCTTTATCGGTTCGCCACATCTTTTGTTTTCGTATTCTTTTTTTCACACGCTTCTTAAAGAACTTATGCTTTCGGTTGTAGAAACGTCCAACAAAGATGTCGTCGTAGAAAAAAGAGTAGATAAACTAAATCCTTATACTACTCAAACGTGTCAACCTGTTCGTCCGCTTTCAAAAACAACACGGCGTTTTTCCGATTATTCTTCGATTGCCTGTTTTAGATCTTCTTCTACTTTTTCGTCAATCTCTACTGCTTGGAACTTTTGTGCGGTAAATACATTAGCAACAAATTCTGTCAGCAAGAAAAAGTTGGTGTCCCCCTTATGCCCTACGTATATAGATAATAATGAATTGCTAGATAGCACAAAGATTGAACTCCTTCTCAAAGTTTTGTGTCAATTTTTTCAAAAAAATAAAAGTGTCACGCCAGTGCACGACAACCTTTTTTATGGGGTTACTTGGCCACGTCTCAAAGAAGAAGGCGTTGCTACGCAGTGTACCCCCTATGCAGAGGTGTGGAATGAGATGGCGGTATGTGTAAGTGCAAGTGCAGAGATATATAATACTCTCTTTTCTTGTCTTTCTCCCTTGTGTTTTAACAAAGACGTTTTTCTATCAAGAGAGAAAGATCATTCTCTACGAATAGCTAGTATCGTAGAAAGAAATGATCGAGATTCCTTATCTGTGCGGCTTTCTAATCTTTTACTTTATTCGTTATTAATAAAAAAAGAGATTCTTTATGTACAGTTAAAAAAACAACAAGTGGTCGCTAGCGGGCTACTACTTCCACAGGTTTCGGCAGTAAAACCAGCCTCTAGTAGCGAGCGGGTAGTTAATAAAGCTAATTCCCAGGTGAAAGAAATGTATCCGGGTGCTCATCAAGGTACCAAGTCGGTAAGTACAAATCAACGTTGGGTAGGCGACAGCACAGGCTCAGGTAACGTTTCAGGTTCTGGCCGACAAAAAGCTTTGAATACTCAGATGGGAGTAGATCGCTGGCTTCCTCTGGCTTCCTCCTCGCGAGTGATAGCTGATAGCGGTGCACGGGGTCGGGCATCGTCTTTGAAAGTCGGTGACAAAAAGAGGCAGGCAAGCGAGGTTTTTGACTTTAACCAAGCAAGGGGTATAAAACCTTTACACCTGGAGATTTCCTATCGTAGTTTGTGTGCGGTTTTTCTCTATCCGCCACAACGCATTTGTCTGCCTGTAATGATTGATGTAGAGTGTTTACTAAAGTCATTGTAAATTGTAATTTTTTTACGATGAAATCTCAGGTGAATAGTGAAACTGTGCTTAGCAAAGTTAAGTCTTTGTTTTTGTTTTTGTGCTTGGTTAACTAGTGCTACACTTTCATAGCGGGTTTTCGAATGTGTTGCTACAAGCTGTGACTTTTTTAGGGTTACCTTTAGCTATTATTGTAAAACCAAGCACTAATAAAAACTAACTGCTCTTTTGTTTAAGGTGGTAAAATTTTAATGTTCCGTTGTATGTAACATTTTAGTGAAATATGGAGAAGAAAGCAACATACGAGGCGTATACTAAAGAGCTAAAAAATCGTTTTAAATATATAGTGATTTCCTTTTTTTGCGCGTTTATTATATGCTATTCTAAGGCAACACAATTGACCTATTTGTTTGTGACATCTTGCTACACTAAGAATTCTCTTGATCTTAAAATAAGTTTCATTTTTACAGACGTACGTGAAGCTTTTTCTGCAACCCTTCTTATTTGTTTTTTTTTCTCTCTACTTTCCTTTTCTCTTTTTGTATGGTATTCCTTGGTATGTTTTTTTTTACCAGGGTGGTTTGTATACGAAAGATCGGGTAAACTGCTAGGTATCGCCGTGCCTTTTTTCTTGTGTATTGTTTATATACTGTGGGTTCATATTTTTATACTGCCTAAAGTGTGTGATTTCTTTTTTGCCTTTCAAGTACAAAACGTAGATTGCTTTTCACTTATAGTTGAACCTCGTATTTACTCCTATGTGTCGTGGGGGGTATGGTTTCTTGTACTCGCTTCCTTGTTTTTTGCCTTTGTGTGCTCTCTCTTGTTGCTTATAGTAAGAGGTAAGTTACCCCCGAGCCGTTGGAACAATAACAGAAAATCCAGGGTTTTTGGTACAGTCTTGTTAGCAGCTTTAGCTTCGCCTCCTGAACTTTTTACACAGTCTCTTATCAGCCTGGCTTTGTTTTTTCTTTTAGAGTTGATTGTGTTTTTTGCCTTCTTGTTTTATAGCTTTGCCCACAAAAAATCTACTAAGATTTTTCTTCTTTAATTTGAAAAAGCAAGGTTCTCGTAAAGCACGTGTCAGACGCGTTTACAGCTTTTGTTGTCATTTAGTTGTTTACCAGAAAGGAAGAGTACGTGCGGGTTTCTGATGAGATTCCGCACGTTGACGTGCTTGGGTTTACTAAGCAAGGAGTCACCATTGTAACCGTACGTGCTACATATAGTTGTGTGACACGCATCCGCCTGGTTCGCCTTTTAGCAGAGCCTAGCCAGTTAGTGTAAGGCTACGCGTTTTAAATGTTTTACTTACTTTTTCTCTAATAGCTCAGAGGTTAGAGCGGACGGCTGTTAACCGTCAGGTCGTTGGTTCGACCCCAACTTAGGGAGAGAAAAGAGTAGAATTACATGGTTTTATCCATAATCAACCGTTTACATGGCGTATTTAGATAGGTGTATGCGCACACCTTGGGTTTCTTTTACTATTTTATAGTCTTCGAGAGGTTGTTGGGGGTCCTGGGTTAGAGATAGAACTAGTTTAAAATTTGAATTGCTTATTTTAAACTTTAAACAAAGTTTTAGTCATGTATTTCGCAAGTGCTACCTTTATAGTCAAGTAAAAGCTTCTATTTTTAGTAAGCGAAGTTTAATTATTATATGGTGGTTGTTACTATTTCGCTCGCGGCAAAGCTGTTATTGTTGATAGCTCTCTTAAATTTAATACCACTTACTTTGCCTTAAAATACACGAGTAGTCTATATTCAGTTGTTACAGTCTTTAAATTCTCGATTCTAGATAAAATCAGGAGAATAGTTTAATGGTAGAACAATGGTTTCCAAAGAGCGCCATTTCATCGTTATTAGCAGATTCCACGGACGAGTTTTTTTAACCATTTTAGCCTTATTTGCATTGTCCTTTTTTACATTTTTGTTAAATAGTCGATAAGTGTTTATAGTAAAGCCTTTTATGTGGTTTTTTCCTTTGTTAATACTTTCTCGTTTTTGTGGGGTTGTAATTTTTATAACCTAAATGTAGTTTTTCCTTTTTAAATCTTACACTTACACTTACACGGCCTACACACAGCTGAGCTGTGTGTAGGCCGTGTAAGTGTAATAGTTCGGTATTCACTTATGCGCTTGGCGTTTGTATAGATCGTTTCAAATATTTAAGTAAGGAATATAATATGCGTCACACAGCATGGTTATAGTAGTGTGTTTTTTCTAACAACCGTTTCTAGCCTCTGTAAACATGGTTTACATAAGAAATAAACCATTATAAAAAATAAAAGATTTAGTCATGTCTTTTTCTGGTGTGCACTCATAATAGCAAGACTCTACTGTCAACTATTATAACAAAAACCATTGTTATAAAAAACCGTACCTTTTTTATAGGTAGAGGCAGAGCAGCCGTTGTAGGATGGTAAACTGTGTACCCCTTTTGATAGAGATCTTACTTATATACTTTATTTTTATAGTGTTTTTCTCTTGAAGTTCTTGTTTACATATTAATTAAGGAGACTGTCCTTTATTCATCCGTTTTAAACATGGTGGTACGTTCTGGTTGTTAGTAAAGCTAATACTTTAAATTTTTTTTATAAGGTAATAATCAGACAGGTAAAAAGATTTTTTATTGCGATAACTATACTGTTAACTATAAAAAAGAGTAACTCTGTTAGATTCAGTATGTTCCGTCCTCTATTTGCTAATCCTTTCTCTTTGGAGGAAAGTATTAATGAGTAAAAAAAGTGTTGCTCCTTATTTGAGTAATAAACTCTAAATCAAAGTTTGTATTCTCATATGAATCGGGCGAAAGTATCTTTGATTGTATAGCATATAGTAGTGCTCCACCTTTTTTTACTGCTTACTTTGTTGTTTTTTATTTCTTCAATAAAGAAAAAGTACAAAGCAGAATTATTGCGTAGAGTTTGAGGTATACCTAAAAAATAAGTATCTAATAACGATAATTTGGAAGTATTCTTCTCTAACAATATTTTTGTCTTGTCTGTGATGATCTTTAGAAAGAACCCACCACAGACAAGACATATAAAAGTTAGTGAAAGTATCATGGAGTGTTCAAAGTACCTGTAAAAGCTTATGTTACACTTAACAGTTATGCCATAAGTTGATTTTATTCCTTAGTACAAAACAAAAGAAGCTGCGTTTTACGTACAAATTCCCAGATAAGTAGTGTAATGGCTATACTCTGCACCGTAAAAGGCGTCGCAAAGCGTGAACCATTTAGCTGTGTGTACTATTATGCGTGGGCAAACATACGTTTGTTTTTGTCTGTTTTTGTCGCTTTATTTTAATTTGTATTGTAAGTATGTTTTGTTTTTGCGATGCTTTGTACCAGACTCATATGTGCAAGGCTTGCACCACAAAGTTGTGTAAGCCTCGCCGTGTAAGCAAGATGGCCTTGTTTTTTTCGTAGATATTCTCTTAAATATAAGGTTTGTTTTTATGGTCAGAAAAAAAAAACAAAAGGTACAAGTATTAAGAACAATGTACGATCTTTTGGGAAAGAGCACACTTTAAAACCTTTTAGTTTTAAGGTAAAGCCGTATGCGGTAAAAGCTGCACGTACGGTTTATGTGATCCCCTTTCTTCTTTCTTGTATTTTCTTGAAAAAAAGGGGGAACAACACCAGAGATTGAGGGTTCGACTCCCTCTTCTCCTGCTTTGCCTTGTTTTTCGTCATATATCTAATATTGTAAAAATATAAGCTCATGATATCCTTTTTTGTTATCTCTAAGACGTATAGCTTGGTGTGAATACAACTTGCGTACACAGCTGCGCTGTGTATAGGGTACAACTCTTTGTACGGACTTTGGGGGTGCATAGCCATGCTTTCGTAGGGCTGATAACTAATTGTATGTTTAATTATTTGCCAGCTGCCCTCCGCGAATATAGATTAATGGTAAATCACTTGCCTTCCAAGCAGGTAATACGGGTTCGATCCCCGTTATTCGCTTTTTTGCGATTAATTGTAAAACAAGGTATTCTCTCCTGCCACGATTTAAATATTACAAATGGTAGTGACGGTGTTGTGGTATACCCCGGATTTTATCAAGCCGCGAGATGACATGTACAAGCAGATGCTGTATTCAGGAGTTTGCTTTACAATCTTTATACCTTATTATCTAAAAAATATAGTAAAGGCTAGCAAGCTTTTCGCGTCTATGCTTTTTATTTTAGAATTATTTGTTTCTCTTTTGCAAGTTTCACTCTAAAAAGTATACGTCATAACGTCCTTTTAGTCTAGTGGTGAGGACATCGCCTTTTCACGGCGGAGACGGGGGTTCAATTCCCCCAAAGGATATTGTGTAAGTGTCACTTAGCCTTGGCCTTGCTTACTATACACCGGCCTTTGCTATACTTAGGCCTAGCAAAGGCTGGTGCAGGCTTCGTCGGGCTTTGGGTTCTCATATAATTCTGATATTAGCAATGAACATTATATAAATAAATAACAAGTAGATATGTTGGATGGAGCAAAATTAATCGGGGCTGGATGTGCTACTATAGCTTTAGCTGGTGCTGGTGCTGGTATTGGAATTGTTTTTGGTTCCCTTATCAATTCTGTAGCACGAAACCCTTCACTAACAAAACAATTGTTCGGATACGCTATTTTAGGTTTTGCCTTAACTGAGGCTATTGCGTTATTTGCGTTAATGATGGCATTCTTGATTTTATTCGTTTTTTAAATAAGTGTTTTTACCTAGACTCTACCTTTTTTAGGGTAGAGTCCAAAGCTCTAAAAATTTATAATTAAGCTCTCAGTACGCAAAAACCCTTTTAATTAAAAGGGTTTTTGCGTACTGAGAGCGGCCAAAGAAACCTAAAGTTTGTGAGAGCTTATACCATTTATATTGTGAACTATTTTGTTCACCGCTAACTATTTGTGCTTCTTTTTGCGTGACACTGCTACACTTGACTCTGTGTAGCCATGTGCTTGTGCATGCGCGTAGGGGGTCCTCCTCCCCCTTCTGTGCAACTTTGCTTATTATAGGGTGTACGTAACCCTTCCCCTCCTATACGGCAAACAACGCCCTGCTTAAGTAAAGTTTGTAGATAGACCGGTTGCGGCAGCTCCGTTTTAAGGTGGTATATCCAAGTAAAGTCCATTTATAGGGTCGCGTATGATTGTTTTGTATTTTCTTTCTCTATACTTCATAAACAGTGAATATATAGTAAACTAAACCCTTCTCAATATTTTTTAATCGCCCCTTTTAGCTTTTCTTATATTTTCCTTTGTGCAAAAAAAGTATTTGCTTGCGTTTATCTTTTCATTCTTTTTACTTTGACATTTTTTCTTTGTATAATTTAGTTTTGTTGATTAGGATAAAAAAGATTTAATACATAAGGTGGAATAACATAAAGGTAATGTATGAGATTGCAAATCTTATAATAGCAGTTCGATTCTGCTTTCCACCTTAATAGTGTTGTTAATTTCTCTATTTATACAAACAAGAAATGAAACCGTGCAGGGAAACATAGAGACCAAGAATGTATACTGCCACTGCGCTTGCTTGCCCGGTTAGTTGGAGTAAAGCGGGGTTATTCCAGGTAAGGACCAGTTATATAACCTCTTACACGGCAGTTGCGTGTACGCTGGGCATGTTTCTTGTGTGAGGCAACGATGTATTGGCCATAATTAGAGAGCACCTTTGTGTAAGTTTTTCTTTATAGGGGTGATCGATAAAAATTTACAAGTTGAACAGGGATTTAGTGAGTGTTTAAATCTCTGTTCAACATAGCGACTGTGGTGTTTTCCAGCACCTTTGGGTAAATACGTACATTTATCGGTTAGCTCTTAAGGTATATATAGCTTTACATTTAATATACTGTAAAAAAGAGTCGTTATATACTTCAGTATTGTGGGAAAGTGGCTGAGTGGTTAAAGGCGACAGACTGTAAAGTGCGTTCTGAGAGAACCTGTGTGCAGTAGACCTTCTACCTCGCCTTCACACTTTCTTCTCGTGCTAATTGTAAGAATCATTATTTATTTTTTAAGCGGTGTTCTAGCTTTAAGGTAAAAAAATGTTTACTTTATTTTTTAGTTATGTTTGTTAACTTGAGGGGAAAAGAGTACTTGTGACTCTAGGGTGTGCGGGCATGGTAAAGAACCAGGTAATGTGTTCTTTTTGAAGGAATGGCTCTTTTAAACTTACCTTTGAAATTATGAGTAAAAAAATGTTATAGTAATAGTGGGTCACTTGTTATAGTAGTAGGTGTACGCTGACAGATACCTGACTTCTCTGCACCAAAAAACTGTTTAGTTAATGCCTTTATTTTGGGTTTTTGTGTAACATTGTAGTGGGCTGTTTGTACAAGCTTAGATATACTTCTTTGTAAATATTAAATGTAAATGTTGTGTTGGGCTTTAATAAAGATCTACATTTACACTTACCTAGAATATAATTAGACGGCCCCTGATAGTCACGGGTAAACGTGCAAAGGTTTGTAGAAACAGTATAAAGTTCTGAGGAAAACAATCTTTGGTAGATTCTTGTTCTTTTCTAGTTATCCTGGTGAAGCGGTTGTTCTGCAACCTTTTTTGGTTCTGTAACCTTTCTTACTTGTGTTTCTGATACCCTACTTCTCTATAATTTTATAACATTTGCTTTCTAGTAGAAGGTACAATAGCATGTTCTATGTTTTTCATCTCCACAACGATTTTTATCATTTTTTCTGTAACAAGACGGTGGTGTAAAGGCTTTCTTTATACAAGGATTAGCTAAAGTTGTTACAAGCTGTGTAATGCTATTACATAAGAAAAAGACGAAAAATTATAAAGAGTTATAAGTCAAGGTGAAAAATTAATACTTTTTAACTAATACAATAAAAGCAGGTTACTTTAATCAATTTCAACAGTAACAGTATTATACTTTCTATCTTTCTTGTTTTAGGTTTGCCTTAAGTTTGCCTTTAGCGCGTCTCTACTTTTTTACTCTTTTATTTTGTATGTAACAGAAGGTAAAAGAGAGCGTCTATGTCATTCCTGCTCCTTTATCAATTTAAGATAGTGTGCTTACTTGCCCCAACAATGTTATTTACAGGTCGAGGTCAACTGAGACAAATGCTTTTAGACTTTGTCTATTAATTATTGTGTAAGCAATAACTGCTTTGATAAATTATTTATTCTTCGGTACTTTTTTTATCTTGCCTAGCTCCCTATAAAAGAAGAATTTCTTTACTCGTGTAAATCTTCTTAAATGAAAAGAAACCCCTTTCACAAAATCTAAACAAAATGGCAGGTTATACGATCTATTTGTTAACTAATCTATAATTAGCTTTTAAATAGAGGTTTGATATTTTTGTGTGATCTTGCCCCTTTTTTACGCCTTGTACGTTTAAATAAAACAAAGGGTAAACCATAAGGTATTTTCGCTGATTATAACACAAGTTATAGAGTAAAGCTTTGCTAAGTAAAAAATCGTTGCAAGTAGGCAATAGTATAAATCATACAGTGGTACGCAAAGACCGATAGTTCATTGCTTTGTTGTGCACCAGTGGTTTGTTTAGTATAGAGGATAAATTTTTATAATTGTTTTTAGCATCTAAATCTTATTTGAAAGTGTTCATAGGTTAACCACACATTTTTGATCATACCGTACTAACAATAACTCTTTTAAAATCATAAATATATTAATAGCACTTGTTTGTGACACTGTTTTTTAAAGAGAGTAACCCAATAAATCAAGTCTATTATTTTTATGGTTTGTCTCTCTTTTAAAAGAAAAGGTTGTTTTATAACCTCCTTTCGAGTGTCAGTAATTCTTTATATTTTATAGAGAGAGTTTATACGTTATATAGTTAGTGCGGGTTATTCAAAATGCAGAATCTTTTCTATAGAAGCTCTGGTTACATTTTAGTCTATTAAAAATCGCAGCATTTTTCGAGCGCACTTCCTTGAATAGATACAAGTAGAGAGTAGCTTTTTTAGTTTCCTTTTCGCTAGGTTATAGATAAACTTTAACATACCACGCAAATCGCACCGCTTGCGCAGCGACACCAGAGAAGCGTTGTATGGCTTGGTGCACATATTGCCTTCCTTACTTGGCGCATGTACACCTAATCAAAACCAAAGCTTTAGGTAAAATCAAGCAAGATAAGTGAATTCTTTCCTCGGTACGTCGTGTTAGGGGTTGTTTCAAAGCAGGTTTTTAAAGCCTGCATACTGTGTGTACACAGATTCGCTTAGTCTACTTGTTTCTTACTATTTTGCCCCGGTGGCGGTCTTTGTACACGTTAGCGGTCCAAAACAATTACCGTGTGTGGAGTAAGGTAACTGCGTGTTTAGACACAAAAAAGCATCCTTCTAAATTTATGTTTCGAGTAACATTTCGTGCTTGAAAGATATTAAAACTTAACTAGCTCGCGGGTATGGCTATTCCTTCGATATTTATTATTTGGAATAATTATAAGTGGACTAGTAAGTAAACACGCTCGCCCAAACGTTGCTTTGTTTTGAAAAATTAAAATGTCACTCGAGCTTTTTATGTAAAAATTCAATAGCATTAAATTTTGCAACCTAAAAACTAGTGCGGGTAGAGCCTTGTGCAAAGAGATTTGCTCGCAAGGTTCGAGAAGAGATTAGGTTAAAAAAAGAATTTGTAAATGGACTGCTTCTAAGATTTGTACAGGAGCTTGTATGACTGTCATATATCAGTGTAAATTTTGTTTTAGGCTGTAAATAGAGACGCACTTCTTTTTTTTGTTCTGACTATTACGTAGTTTTTTTGGAGTTTACTCGGTACCGCCTCCAATAATTGGCTTGTTTAATTGGTTGTAGTAAGTGCACATAATAAGGTATTGAATTGCTTTCTATCAATCTTTTGACGGATACATGTATGGTTTCCACCTACCTTTATGGCGTACACGTTCTTGCTTTATTAAAGAGTAAGCCTATAGATGACACAGGGATTCACGTTCTATTTATCTATAGGCTGTGTTTAGGACGGTAGTGTGCGTGTGTGCAAGGCCGTGCAAGGCGCGGCCTTTCTATACCATAAAGTAGTTTTTTGTTATGTTAAGTCAATATTCTTACATATATTCAAATCTTCTCTTTTATGCATAATACAAGTTTCAGTACACGCTTACCAGACATTCTTATACTAGGAAATTCAGTTGTACCCTATTCTACTTTCAATCTGTTGATTATTTCTTCGTAGGTTCGAATCCTACCTTTCCCAAACAAAATAGAAAGATACTATCGGTGTTGTTTTTAAAAGCATTGGTTCTGAGTATATCTTTACCTTATGTGGGCGGTCTTTATGCGCCTCCGCACACTTTCACTTTACCTTACATCTTACCGTGTATGCCCTCACTCTGTACACTTTCGCGGAGTGTACAGTGTGCTGGACAAGATGTGGGGGTTTTACTGTATTCTTGTTAATCCTAGAAAATATAGCCTATTATTTGCTATTGCTTTTTGCCTGTGTTCACCATTTTGCGCAGTTTAAGCTAGGGTTTGACAAATTGACCTTTGGTAACAGTACCTGCGTATAAACTACAAAATGAAAGCAGGGAGCTGTTCAAATATGGCTTTGATTAGCCAAACCTAAAAAGGGTTTTCTCTTAAATAAAAGAATCATATAGTTAGCGTACTAAAAAAAAATAGTTTATGCCACAATTAGATAAAGTTACTTTTCTTTCGCAGTTTTTTTGGTTATG
>VFQR01001492.1_pt1 | contig 17872 bp, 17 predicted proteins | sample 3512321 | NCBI WGS metagenome assembly VFQR01 (sample SAMN10412374, study PRJNA504923) | tailings metagenome | isolation source: Relicate 3 Philex TSF1 revegetated site | place: Philippines: Tuba, Benguet | collected 2017-08-29
GAGGGCTTGCATTCGTTGTCGCGAGCCCCCACCCTCTAGCGGTCATTGGCCAATTCGAACCTTCATGGTCCCTTCCACGAGTCTCCCCGCTTCCGTCTACTTCGCCGACTTCGGCCTCGTTCTGTTCGCCCTGTTCCTGGTCCTGCTCAACGGCTTCTTCGTCGCCGCCGAGTTCGCCATCGTGCGTCTGCGCGCCACCAAGGTCGATGCCCTGGCCGAGGCGCATGGCTGGCGCGGGCATATCCTGCGCACCGTGCACAACCAGATGGACGCCTACCTGTCGGCCTGTCAGCTGGGCATCACCCTGGCCTCGCTGGGCCTGGGCTGGGTCGGCGAGCCGGCCTTCGCCGAGCTGCTCACCCCGCTGCTGGCAGCCATCGGCATCGAGTCACCGAAACTGATTCACGGCATCGCCTTCTTCACCGCGTTCTCGATCATTTCCTACCTGCACATCGTCATCGGCGAGCTGGCGCCCAAGTCCTGGGCCATCCGCAAGCCCGAGCTGCTCTCGCTGTGGACGGCCGCGCCGCTGTACGCCTTCTACTGGCTGATGTACCCGGCGATCTTCGTGCTCAACGCCAGCGCCAACGCCATCCTGCGTATCGCCGGGCAAGGCGAGCCGGGGCCGCACCACGAGCACCACTACAGTCGTGAAGAGCTCAAGGTGATCCTGCATTCCAGCCGTGCCTCCAGCGACAACGACCAGGACCTGCGCGTGCTGGCCTCGGCGGTGGAGCTGGGCGAGCTGGAAGTGGTGGACTGGGCCAACTCGCGCGAGGACCTGATCTTCCTCGAGCTCAACGCCAGCCTCGACCAGGTGTTCACCACCTTCCGCCGGCACAAGTACAGCCGCTACCCGATCTTCGACGAGAGCAAGGGCGAGTTCGTCGGCGTGCTGCACATCAAGGACCTGCTGCTGCACCTGTCGCTGCTGGAGATGCTGCCGTCCGCGCTCAGGCTGGCCGACCTGATGCATCCGCTGGAGCGGGTCAACCGGCACATGCCGCTGTCGCAGTTGCTCGAGCAGTTCCGTCAGGGTGGCGCGCACTTCGCCCTGGTCGAGGAGGCCGACGGCAAGGTGATCGGCTACCTGACCATGGAGGACGTGCTGGAGGCGCTGGTCGGCGATATTCAGGACGAACACCGCAAGGCCGAGCGCGGCATCCTTGCCTACCAGCCGGGCAAGCTGCTGGTGCGTGGCGACACACCGCTGGCCAAGGTGGAGCGCCTGCTTGGCGTTGACCTCGATCATATCGAGGCGGAAACCCTCGCCGGGCTGATCTACGAGACGCTCAAGCGCATGCCCGAGGAAGAGGAAGTGCTGGAAACCGATGGCTTGCGCATCATCGTCAAGAAAATGAAGGGACCGAAGGTGGTCCTGGCCAAGGTGGTCAAGCTCGACTGAATCGGTCGGGCGCCAACCCGGCGCGCCGCGGTCGACGAAGACCACCGCCCTGGTCGGACCGTTCGGTCAATCGCCCTGCTCATCCATGTCCGTTCAGTGCTTGTTCAGTTTCGCAACCGCCCATCAGGTTTAGCGAATCACCCCCAGCCTCGGCAGTCTAGGTACTTGCGTCCCACCTCGGTGGGCGGCGTTATCCATTCATTGCCAAGGAAATCGTCATGCAGCTGTCCAGCATAACCCCCAAAGCAACACTCGCCCTGTGCCTGGCGGGCGCCTCGCAGGCCTATGCAGACTCGGTCACCGACCCGATCTCCACCCTCGGTGTCATCGCTTCGCACAACCAGTACAAGCTCACCGTGGATGATGAAAGCGACAAGGAACGCCTCAACCAGGGCGGCCTGTTCTTCAACTTCGGCAACAAGCTGACTGGGCAGGAAGGCTTCATCTACCAGGCCGGCATCGAAGGCCAGTACCGTGACAAGGACGACGTGGAATACAAGTCCTCGCGCGCCGACCTCGACCTCGGTCTGCGTGCTGCGCTGAGCACCAACAACTACATCGACGTGATCGTCGGTGGCGGCTACGACTGGGGGCGTATCGAGCAGGACGACGTCGGCCCGCTCGACAGCACCGTCAAGCTCACCAGCAAATCGCCCTTCGCCAAGGCCGGGCTCGGCTACAACTACCTGACCCCGGACTACACCCTGCGCCTGGAAGTCGGCGCGCGCTATTCCATCGACCCCGAGGCACGCCTGAAGATCGATGGTGAAAGCGACTCGGTGGACCTGAAGAACAAGGTCAACCCCTATGGCGAGCTGACCATGCTGTGGAACAAGGGCATCAACAACCTGCCGATCAGCACCAGCCTGTACTACACCCAGACCCGCTACGAGCTCGACAGCAACAGCGAGCTGGCTGAGCGCAGCAAGCTCAAGCAGGAGCAGGTCGGCCTGCGCGTCGGCCTGGCGTTCTAAGGCGCCTGCGGCCCGATGCCCCGCCGGCATCGGGCACACTTGGCGTGCGCGCCGGCCTCAGGCGGAGGAGGATTTCGCGTGGCTGGCGCGCACCGCGTCGATACCCCGTAGCGCCGGTCGGGAACGGCGCAGCAGCAGCCCCAGGGTCACGGCGTACAGGCCGATGACCGCCAGACCCACCCACTGGATCTGGAACGGGGTGAACCTGAACGCCAGCACCAGCGCGCCGAGCAGGATGAAGTGGCAGGCGATGAAGCGCCCACGGCCCAGGCGTTGCACGCTCAGCCCCAGGTTGTCGCTGTACAGGCGCACCAGCGAGTCCACCGAATTGATCACGAAGATCACCCCGACCGCCAGCATGGCCAGCTTCCACTGCGGCGCGACGGTGATGTCCGCGGCGAAATAGTGGTGCAGCACGGCGAACCAGATCGCCAGCGGAATCGACGGGATGATCAGCAGCGCCAGCAGCAGCTGATAGGTTCGCAGGCCGCCGACGAAGCGCGAGACGAACTGGCCGATCATGATGCTCCAGGCGAACCACCAGAACAGATAGAAGGCGTGGTAGTCGCTCAGCGGCAGGATGAAGCGTGGCAGCTCGGCGAAGTAGCCGCTGCCGATGTCCGTCGCGGCCCGGGCCAGGTGGTCGGGGGTGAACCCGCCGACCAGCGCCATGCCCAGAATCAGCGCGAAGAACAGCCAGGTGGAGGCGACGCTGAGAATCTTCAGGTAACGGATGTCGGTACTCGAGTAGATCGCCGCGAGAAGAATCGCCACCACCGTGAGGTAGTGCCAGGCCTCGCTCACCTCGGGGGCGTACCAGGCGATGTTGACCAGGAACAGGTAGGCGGTGAAGGCGCAGGTGGAGACGATCACCAGGTTGTTCACCAGCTTCACCGGGCGCAGTTCGAACAACCTCACCCTGGGTTCGATCACGCAGAAGTAGAAGGTGGTGATGAAGTAGAACACCCAGATCAAGAAGCCCCAGAAGCCGAAGGCTACCGCCAGCGGGTTGGAGAACTGGTAGGGCTCCTCGCTGGCGTAGGTGGGGAATTCGGTGAGCGGGAAGATGATCAGGCCCATGTCCAGGCCGGAGGTGAACAGGATGGCCAGGAAGGTGAACAAACCCACCGGCTCGCTGCCGCTGCAGCGCAGTTTGCCCCAGCGCAGCAGCACCCAGAGGGTCAGCGCGAGCAGGGCGAGAATTGCTGTGGAGAGAGTCAAGGACATCGGTGCGTGGCCTCGTGGCTTCTTATTGGACGTGCCCGGTTTCGCTCCGGGGGCTCTGGATACTGCGGCAAGCCTGGCGGCAGCACATGCCCGAGGACGTCATCTGGTGCTCCGATTACGGCCTGGTCGCGACCCAACCTCCGGCTGGAGGCGCCGTCGCGCTCTTGGCTGGCGAACCCGATCTGGAGTAGGGTCGGCCTGGGCAACTTTCCCTGGAGAAGGCGATGCGCAAATGGCAATGCGTGGTCTGCGGCTTCATCTACGACGAAGCCGAGGGGTTGCCCGAGGAGGGCATCGCGCCCGGTACGGCCTGGGAGGACGTTCCCGCCGACTGGGTATGCCCGGACTGCGGCGCGGGCAAGGCGGATTTCGACATGATCGAGATCGCCTGACCCGCCCCGGCAAAGCCAACTAATGACGACGGCCGCGCGGCCGTCGCGTCGTTTTCGCAGAGGAATCACAGCATGAGTGCACCTGTCGTCATCGTCGGTACCGGTCTGGCCGGCTACAACCTGGCCAAGGAGTGGCGCAAGCTCGATACGCAGACACCGCTGCTGCTGATCACCGCCGATGACGGGCGCTCCTACTCCAAGCCGATGCTGTCCACCGGCTTCGGCAAGAACAAGGACGCCGACGGCCTGGCCATGGCCGAGGCGGGCGCCATGGCCGAGCAGCTCGATGCGGAGATTCGCACCCATACCCGCATCACCGGCATCGACCCCGGGCACAAGCGTGTGTGGATCGGCGAAGAAGCCGTGGCTTACCGTGACCTGGTGCTGGCCTGGGGCGCCGAGCCGATCCGCGTACCGGTGGAGGGCGATGCCCAGGATGCCATCTACCCCATCAACGACCTGGAAGACTACGCGCGTTTTCGCGCTGCGGTCGCCGGCAAGCGCCGCGTGCTGATCCTCGGCGCCGGCCTGATCGGCTGCGAGTTCGCCAACGACCTCAGCGCCGGCGGCTATCAGGTCGAGCTGCTGGCGCCCTGCGAGCAGGTGATGCCCGGGCTGCTGCACCCGGCCGCCGCCTCTGCGGTGCAGGCCGGCCTGGAGGGACTGGGCGTGCGTTTTCACCTCGGGCCGGTGCTGGCCAGCCTCGATCATCAGGGCGATGCGCTGCAGGCCACGCTGTCCGACGGCAGTCTGATCGCCTGCGACGCCGTGGTGTCCGCTGTCGGCCTGCGCCCGCGTACTGCCCTCGCGGCGGCGGCCGGTCTCGACATCAACCGCGGGGTGATGGTCGACCGCCAGCTGCGCACCTCGCACGCCAATATCTACGCTCTGGGCGACTGCGCCGAGGTCGAGGGGCTCAACCTGCTCTACGTCATGCCGCTGATGGCCTGCGCCCGGGCGCTGGCCAAGACCCTGGCCGGTGAGCCGACGGCGGTCAGCTACGGGCCGATGCCGGTGACGGTGAAGACGCCTGTGTGCCCGCTGGTGGTGTCGCCGCCGCCGCGTGGCAGCCACGGCGAGTGGACGGTCGAAGGCAGCGGCAGCGATATCAAGGCGCTCTGCCGCGAGGCTTCCGGCGCGCTGCTGGGCTATGCGCTGACCGGTGCGGCGGTGCAGGAGAAACTGGCGCTGAACCGGGAACTGCCCGCACTGCTGGCATGATCGCCTGCCGTTCTGTCGCATACGCCGCTAAATTGCCCGGCTAAAGTGTCGGACAACACTGGCGCAGTGCGATGCGGCATGCCATTCTCCAGAGGGTCTGCCGCAGCGCAGAGCTGTTGCGGCGCCTTGGGCGCTGTTCTGGAAGAACAGCACGGACACAACAACAAAAAACCGTCAAAGAGGCATTTATGCGTAAACCGGAACTCGCCGCCGCCATCGCCGAAAAGGCTGATCTGACCAAGGATCAGGCCAATCGTGTACTCAACGCCGTACTGGAAGAAATCACCGGTGCACTGAACCGCAAGGACAGTGTGACCCTGGTGGGCTTCGGTACCTTCGTCCAGCGCCACCGTGGTGCTCGCACTGGCAAGAACCCGCAAACCGGTCAACCGGTGAAGATCAAGGCCAGCAACACCGTCGCTTTCAAACCGGGCAAGTCCCTCAAGGACGCAGTCAACTGAGTCCGTCGCCCGGAGCCGCTCGGCTCCGGGTTTCTCCTCTCTGCTCAGCCTGCATTCCGACAACGGCAGCCATGCCTTGGACAGGCTGTAGTCTTGCGATAAAACCACTACAATGCGCGGCCATCATCTTCGATCACGAGGGCCTGAGCATGAAATTCCGTTTTCTCCTGTGGATGCTGGGTCGCCTGATGGCCAAGGCCAGCCGTGATAATCCGGCCTTCCGTCAGCAGCTCGAAGGCCGCGACATGATCTTTCAGCTGCACACCCTGGACGGCAAGGTGGCACGCCACTTCATCGTGGCTGGACAGCGCGTGACCAGTAAGCGCGGCACCGCCAGGGAGCCTGCCTTCGCCATCGGTTTCAAGGACGCCGCCTACGGCTTCGAAACCATGACCGCAAAGAACAAGCAGCTGGCCTTCATGCAGGGTATCCAGAACAAGGACATCCAGATCCAGGGCAACCCGGCGCTGGTCATGTGGTTCCAGGGCCTGACCAAGTACCTGATGCCGAAGAAGACCGAGGCGCCGAAAAAGGCTGCCTGACAGGCAATGCTGTTCACTTAAGAAACGGTCGAACGCAATAAGTCTCCTCGCCCCTCTGGGGAGAGGGTCAGGGCGGGCCGCTTTCGGAGAGGGGAAACAGGCGGTTTCGCGGTGTTTTCGGCCCTCTCCCCCAGCCCCTCTCCCATGAATGGGAGAGGGGGGCAAAGCGTGTGCAACCTTAAGTGAACAGCGTTACGCCTGACAGGCCTCGATGTGCGTCGCGGCTGGCTGCGACGCTGCGCTTTGGGTAGGCTGCCAGGCATGTACCTGTGGAAGGCCTGAGCATGCGTCTTTTCCTCCTGCCCCTGCTGTTGCTGGCGGCCGCCACCGCGCGAGCCGAGCCGGCCTCGGCCAAGGCCCTGTTGCCGCTGTTCGAACTGGCGGGCATCCACTTGCTCTGCGAGCAGAGCGCGCCGCTGCTGCAGCGCGGCCAGAACGAAGCCGAACAGAAACGTCTTGCGCAGCTGTTCGCCGGCGAGACGTTCTGTCTGGAGCTGGCCAAACGCGTCGCTGCCCGTTTCGATGCGCAGCAGAGCGAGCAGGCCCGCGAACGCCTCGACAGCCCGCTGGCGCGGCGCTTCACCGCCGCCGAGCGGGCCGTCGGTGAAGAGCCTGACGGCCTGGCCGAATATCGCCAGCGCCTGCAACAGCAACCCCCGCGCGGCGCCCGTCTGGCGCTGGTCAAGCGGCTCGATGCGGCCGCACGCACCACCGAACTGGCCAGCCTGCTGCGTTACGAAGTCGGCAAGACCCAGGCGCTGCTGGCGCTCAGGGCGCGCGGCGAAAACCTCGACGAGGTCGAGCTGCAGGCGCAGACGCAGAAACAGGCCGAGGCCATTCGCCAGTCCAGCGAGCAGGCGGTGGAAACCTTCATGTTCTATGCCTACCGGCAGATGCCCAGCGATCAGCTGGCCGAATACGCAGCGCTGTACGAGCACGCCAGCGTCAGCCAGCTGCTCGCCATCAGCCTGGAGGAGGTGCCGCAGCTGTTCGCCGAACGTCGCGAGCAGCTGCGCAAGACGGCGCGCAGGCCGTAACGACAGTCAGTGCGGGTGGAACTGCGCCGCCAGCTCACGCAGGGCGACCTCGGCGCTGAGCACCTTGCTCACGGCGTCTTCGGCCTTTTCCCGACTCAGGCCCAGGGCCTCGAACAACTCGTCCGGAATCTCGCTCTGCGGGCCGGCGCCGATGCCACGGTTGCGCAGCAGGCTGACCGCCAGGCACACCAGGTTGGCGAAGGCCGCGCTGTCACCGGCATAGCTCGGGTCGTGCTGGAAGCGCAGGGCGCTGGACAGTTCTTCCGGCATGTCCCAGTGGCGCATCAGCCAGGCGCCGATCTGCTCGCGGGTGATGCCCAGCAGGTGCTGCTCGATATGGCTGTGCGACAGGTGCGGGTTGACCTCCAGGTGGCGGCAGATCAGCGAGAAGTGCGGCGGGAACACATGCGCCAGGACCAGGTAACCGAAGTTGTGCAGCAGGCCGGCCAGGTAGGTCAGGCCCGCTTCCGGGCGCTGCGCACGCGGCATGGCGCGGGTCAGGCCTTCGATCACCGCAGCGGTGTAGATCGCCTGCTGCCAGTAGGGCGTGGCGTGCTGCGGCTGGTCCTTGGGTAGGCTGAGGGTCTTGCCCAGCGCCAGGCCGAGCGCCAGGTTGATCACCAGGTCGAAGCCCAGCACGCGGACGATGGCGTCCTCCACCGAGCGGATCTTGCCGGGTGCGGCGTAGTAGGGCGAGGCGGCCCAGCTGACCACCTGGGCCGCCAGCGCCGGGTCGGTTTCGACCACGCCGGTGATGTCGTCCACCGTGGCATCGGGATCGACCCGCAGCTTGATGATCTTCTGTGCGGTTTCCGGCAGCGGCGGAATCTCGATGGTTTCTTCCAGGCGCTGTTGAATTCGGCGTGCGGTGAAGGCCTGCACGGCCTGGGTGATCTCCGCACGGTCGTCGTGCGGGCGATCCAGGTTCGGCCTGATCGCGCTCACCGGCTCACCGAAACGCGCTGCGCTGGCCTTGCTCAGCAGGCTCTTGTAGGCCTCGGTGGGAATTTCCAGCAGCACGCCGGGCTGACCGGAGTCGATCAGCAGGCTGGGCACCTGCAGCAGGCGTTCCTCGTACAGGCAGGGCGAACTGGTCAGCGGCGGCAGGCCGGGCAGGGCGGTCAGGTTGTGCTTGCCGAGCATGCGCTCCAGGCGCTCCGGCTTGACCGCGGTGAGCTGGCGCCCGGTCAGCTCTGCCAGGCGCGACAGATCCAGCAGCTGGCTGCGCGGGTAGAGCACCAGCAGGGCACCGACGGCATCGTCCAGCAGCACGGCCTGCAGACGCGCCTCGCTCGGCTGGCCTGGTCGCTCTGCGCGCACCTGGAAGGGTACGGCGAGTTTTTCCAGCAATTGCACGATCACGGCGGGCGGTTGTGCTGTGGCGTTGGCGGCGAGGGCGACTTCAGTCATATCGGTATCCAGCGTTGGCGCATGTGCCTCGGAGTATAACCAGCGAGGCTTTGTGCAAAGGTTCGTGGCGACGGCTGTCCTGTGAACAGGTTCACACTTGACCGTATTGCTGGCCGTGACGCAACCAGCGCTCCAGCAATGGAGCCACATGTTGTGGCCAATGTTCCAGCAGGGCCTGCGCGGCATCACGCACGGCGGGCAGCAGGTCGGCGTCGCGCATCAGGTCGGCGACCTTGAATTGCAGCAGACCGGTCTGCCGGGTACCGAGCATTTCCCCGGGGCCGCGCAGTTCCAGATCCTTCTCGGCGATGACGAAGCCATCGGTGGTTTCGCGCATGATCGCCAGGCGTTCGCGCCCCAGTTGCGACAACGGCGCGTGATAGAGCAGCACGCAATGGCTGGCGGCGCTGCCGCGACCGACCCGGCCGCGCAGCTGGTGCAACTGGGCCAGGCCCAGGCGCTCGGGGTTCTCGATGATCATCAGGCTGGCGTTGGGCACGTCGACGCCGACCTCGATCACCGTGGTGGCCACCAGCAGTTGCAGGTGGCCCTGCTTGAATTCGTCCATCACCGCGGCCTTCTCGGCCGGCTTCATGCGCCCGTGGATCAGCCCGACGCGCAGCTCGCCGAGCGCGGCGGAGAGCTCCTCGAAGCTGGTTTCCGCGGCCTGGCAGGTGAGTTCCTCGGATTCCTCGATCAGGGTACACACCCAGTAGGCCTGGCGCCCCTGCTGGCAGGCATTGCGCACCCGCTCGATGACCTCGATGCGGCGGCTGTCGGCGATCACCAGGGTGTTGACCGGGGTGCGCCCCGGCGGCAGCTCGTCGAGGATCGAGGTGTCCAGATCGGCGTAGGCGCTCATCGCCAGGGTGCGCGGGATGGGCGTGGCGGTCATGATCAGCTGGTGCGGGCAGAGGCGTCCGTCGATGCCCTTCTGGCGCAGGGCCAGGCGCTGCTGCACGCCGAAGCGGTGCTGCTCGTCGATGATCACCAGGGCCAGGCGCTTGAACTTCACCTCGTCCTGGAACAGCGCGTGGGTGCCGACCACCATCGGGCAGCCGCCGGCGATCTGCTCCAGCGCGGCCGCGCGTGCCTTGCCCTTGAGCTTGCCGGCCAGCCAGGCGACATCCAGGCCCAGCGGCGCCAGCCATTTGCTGAAGTTGAGAAAGTGCTGCTCGGCGAGAATCTCGGTCGGTGCCATCAACGCCACCTGGTAACCGGCCTCCAGCGCCTGCAGCGCGGCCAGCGCGGCGACCACGGTCTTGCCGGCGCCGACGTCGCCCTGCACCAGGCGCAGCATGGGCTCGCTCTGCGCCAGGTCGTAGGCGATCTCGGCACCGACGCGCTGTTGCGCGCCGGTGGGGGCGAAGCCGAGGTTGGCCAGGTACTGCTGCGGCAGCTTCTGTGCCGGCGGCAGCGCTGGCGCCTGCTGCGCGCGCACCTGTTCGCGCAGGCGCTGCAGCGACAGCTGGTGGGTCAGCAGCTCTTCGAAGGCCAGGCGATGCTGCGCCCAGTGGCGGCCCTCGGCGAGCTCTTCGAGATCGGCGTCCGGCGGCGGCCGGTGCAGGTAGCGGATGGCTTCGTCCAGCGGCGCCAGGCGATAGTCGCGGGCCAGCTCGTCGGGCAGCCAGTCCGGCAGGCTGCGCGGGCCGAGCCGCGCCAAGGCCTGCTGGCTGAGCTGGCGCAGGCGCTGCTGGGTCAGACCTTCGGTGGTCGGGTAGAGGGGGGTCAGGCTCTGTTCCACCGGGGCCGGCTCGTCGCCGCTCTGCGCGCGGTATTCCGGGTGGTAGATCTCCAGGCCGGTGGCGCCGGGGCGCACTTCGCCATAGCAGCGCAGCGCCGTGCCGCGTTTCAGGCCTTCCTTCTGCGCCTGGCTGAAGTGGAAGAAGCGCAGGCTCAGCGTACCGCTGCCGTCCTGCAGACGCACCAGCAGGCTGCGGCGCCGGCCCATGACCACATCGGCTCCGGCGACGATGCCCTCGACCACCGCATCCTGCCCCGGACGCAGCGCGCCAATGGGGGTGATGCGGGTGCGATCCTGGTAGCGCAGCGGCAGGTGGAACAGCACGTCCTGCAGGTTCTCCAGGCCGACCTTGGCCAGTTTTTCCGCCAGCGCGGCGCCTACGCCCTTGAGCGCGGTGACGGAAACCGCTGACAGCTCGCTCACGTCCGGCCTCAGACTGCCTTGGTCTGCGGGCTGCGGGCGACCGAGCAGAGGCGGATCGAGTCGGCCAGCACTTCGATGGCGTTGGGCCGCGGGAAGCTGGCGCGCCAGGCGATGGCCACGGTGCGGAAGGGCACCGGCGCGCTGAGCGGACGCACTTCGATCACGCCAGGCGCGTAGTGGTGGCTGTCCACCGCCGAGAACGGCAGGATCGATACGCCCAGGCCGGAGGCGACCATATGGCGGATGGTTTCCAGCGAACTGGATTCCACCGTGGTGTGCTTGCCGTGATCGTCACCGCCCTTGCGCAGGGTCGGACAGGCTTCCAGCACCTGATCGCGGAAGCAGTGGCCTTCGCCGAGCAGCAGCAGGCTCTTGTCGTTGAGCAGCTTGGTGTCGATGGTGTCCATCGCCGCCCAGGGGTGGCCGGCCGGCAGCAGGGCGTAGAACGGCTCGTCGTACAGCGGCTTGGTCAGTACATCGGCTTCCTGGAAAGGCAGGGCGATGATGATGGCGTCCAGCTCGCCGGTGCGCAGCTTGTCGCGCAGGATATGGGTGAAGTTTTCCTCGATGTACAGCGGCATGTCCGGGGCGACCCGGTGCAGCTGCGGAATCAGATGCGGGAACAGATAGGGGCCGACGGTGTAGATGGCGCCGATCTTCAGCGGCGCGGCCAGCTGGTTCTTGCCGGCCTGGGCCAGCTCGCGAATGCCCTGGGCCTGCTCCAGCACCTTCTGCGCCTGGGTGACGATGCCCTCACCGACCGGGGTCAGGCGAACGGCGCTCTTGCTGCGCTCGAAGATCAGTACGCCGAGCTCGTCCTCCAGCTTCTTCACGCCCACCGACAGGGTCGGCTGGCTGACGTGACAGCGTTCGGCCGCTCGACCGAAGTGCTGTTCCTGGGCGAGGGTGACGATATAACGCAGTTCGGTGAGGGTCATAGTGTTTATCCATTAAGTTGCCGCCAAGCATAGCCTTTGCAAACAGATGAACCAACCGCGCTAATAGACTGTTGCAAAACTATCTCGACTTTGGCGTTGGCCTCGCCCCGCTTCCAGCATCCGGATGGGTCGCTGACTGTTGCGCCGACGCCTTCGAGCGGCCTGTTACACTACACTGCGCCATCGCATAGAAAGTCAGGAGAACAGCATGTCGCAAGGCAATAGCCTGCTGATTGCCGGGTGCGGGGACGTCGGTACCCGTCTTGGTCTGCGTATGGCGGCGCAGGGCTGGCGCGTGCTGGGCATGCGCCGCAACGTGGCTGCGTTGCCGGCCGCCATCGAGCCGCTGGCCGGTGATCTGCAGGCCGACGCCTGTCCGGCAGATTGGTCGCAGGGGCCGCTGGACTATCTGGTGTACTGCGCGGCGGCCACCCAGCACGATGAAGCCGGCTACCGCGCCGCCTATGTCGATGGCCTGCGCCGCGTGCTGGGCTGGCTGGCGCAGCATGGCCAGCGACCGCGGCGCATTTTGTTCGCCTCCAGCAGCGGGGTGTATGGGCAGCAGGATGGCGAATGGGTAGACGAGGACTCTGCGGCCGAAGCCCAGAGCTTTTCTGCTGTGATTATGCGCGAGGCCGAGCGCGTCGCGCTCGACAGCGGCCTGCCAGCGACCGCTGTGCGCCTGACCGGGCTCTACGGCCCTGGCCGTGAGTGGTTGCTGGGGCAAGTGCGCAGTGGCTATCGGGTCAGCGAGACGCCGCCGCTGTACGGCAACCGCATTCACGTCGATGACGCCGCGGGGCTGCTTGCCACGCTGTTGCAGGCCGATGCTGCGGGCGTGCCCCTGGCCGATTGCTACCTGGGCGTGGATGACGAGCCGGCGCCGCTGCACGAGGTGGTGGCCTGGTTGCGCGAACGCCTGGGCGTCAGCCACTGGAGCGATGAGCAGCGCGTGCGCCGCGCCGGCAGCAAGCGTTGCAGCAATGCTCGTGCTCGCGCCCTGGGTTGGGCGCCGCAATATCCCAGCTATCGCGAAGGCTATGCGGCGATCCTCGCTGGAGACTGAGATGGACGCCAACCGTCTGCTGGCCAAGCCCTGGCTGCCGGGCGTCGAGCTGTTTCACGCCGACTTCTCCGGACAGGCGTTCGGCCGCCACAGCCACGATGCCTTTGCCATCGGCGCCATCGTGCAGGGTGTCGGGGGCTACCAGTGCCGGGGTCAGCGCTATGCGTTGCCTGCCGGCACCCTGTCGCTGATGAACCCCGAAGAGCCGCATACCGGGCACGCCGAATCGGCGCGTGTGGTCTATCGCATGCTCTATGTCGAGGAGTCGCGGCTGCCGGCGCTGCTCGGGCGCAAGCGCCTGCCCAATGGCTTCGGCACGCTCAATCCGCATGACGACGGCCAGGTCTCGGCAGGCCTGGCGCGACTGGCGGGCGAGTTCGAGCGGGGCGATGCGCTGGGGCTGGAGAGCGAACTGCTGGCGCTGTTGGAGCTGGTATTCGTGCGCCACGGCGGCTTGCGCGAGGCGGGTGCGGCATTTCGCGACAGCGGGGTGACGGCGTACCTGCGCGATTACCTGGAAGCGCACTACGCCGAGGCCGTCAGTCTGGAGCAGCTGGCCGCATTGGTGCAGCGTCATCCACGCCACCTGATCGAGGCCTTCCGCCGTGCCTATGGCGTGCCGCCGCATACCTATCTGCTGCAGTGCCGGGTGCGTGAGGCCAAGCGCAGGTTGCTGCAGGGCCAGGCACTGGCCGATGTCGCGCTGGGCCTGGGCTTCTATGACCAGGCGCATTTCAACGGCGTGTTCCGCCGCTTCACCGGGGTGACTCCAGGCCGTTTTCGCGTGCTGGCGCAGTCCTGATGCGGCGCGTTGCGGCATCCGAGCAAGTCAAGGCCCTGGCACGCAGGTCCAAGCTGCTGTGATGCTGGCGAATCTGAGTTTTTTCCAATACAGCGCTACCGGCGTTTGCCGACACTGCCTCCGCCAAACGGAGGTTTCATGTTCGCGCTGTTTCTGCTGGTTGCCGGTACTCACTTCGCCGCCTTGCTGTCGCCGGGGCCGGACTTCTTTCTGCTGATTCGCACTGCGTTGACGAAAGGCCGGCGCCAGGCCGACGGTTGTGCCTGTGGCATTGCCCTGGCCAACCTGCTGATCATGCTGTTGGTGCTGTTCGTCATGGCCTTGTTGCCCGCCGAGGGCAGTTGGCTGTGGCGCGGCCTGCAGGTCGTCGGCGGGCTGTATTTCGCCTGGATCGGTCTGCAGGCCCTGGCCTCGCGGCGGGATCTGGTCCTGCCGCAGGGCGAGCAGCTGCGGCTGGGCGGGGTGTACAAGGGTATGCGCCAGGGCCTGCTGTCCTGCAGTCTCAATCCCAAGGTGCCGCTGTTCTATGCCGGGCTGTTCGGGGTGCTGCGCGAGTCGGCGATGCCGGCCTGGGGGCTGGGCCTGGCAATGCTGTGGATGACTCTGGTGGTGCTGTTCTGGGATCTGGCGTTGGTGCGCTTGCTCGATCAGGCACGCTGGCGCGCCTGGTTGCAGCGACGCGTACGTTGGCTGGATCGCGGCTGCGGCGGTCTGTTGCTGGCGCTGGGTGGCTGGCTGTTGCTGGGGGCGCTTTAGCGCGGCGACGCTCCTGCCCGGAGGCGGCGCCTGTTGCTCAGCGACGCTTGAGCAGCCAGCGCTGCGGGCCGGGCTGGTACTCCGGCATCTCGTCGAACTGGGCACGGTTCTGCGCCTCGAAGATGCGCAAGCGGTTGCCCTCGTGCACGAACAGCCAGGGGCTGCCCTGGTCGCCGGCCTGCAGCCAGATGCTGTCATGTTCGCCGCTCATGGCCGCGCAGTCGCCAGCCAGGCACAGGGCGAAACGTTCGGCGCCGGGCAGGCGCTGCACCTGGCCGTCACTGTTGAAGCGCACCAGGCCGCCCTGGCCGAGACCTTCCTCGATCAGCCAGTCGCCACCGAGGTAGTCGCGATACAGCGCCTGTTCGAAGCTGCTGCCCAGCGGCTTGGCCTCGCCAGAGCCCTGGAAGCGGGTGAAGTGCTGCTCGGGCCAGTAGCCGCTGGCGACCTGTACCAGCTCGCCGTTCTGAATGCTGAGCTGCTCCTTGTAGTCGCCGTAGAAGGTCACCTGCCAGCGGCCTTCACCAGCGCTCTGCAGCCGGCCCTCGGCCAGTTCGAAGCCGTTGCTGTAGCTGGCCTGCTGCCGTTCGGGATCGATATGCCATTCGAGGTTCGGGCCATAGGCGAGCAGGGCCTCGCGCAGGCGACCGCTTTCGCGGGCGGCGTCGATGGCGGCCTGGTTGATCCAGGTACCACTGGGGTCGTTGTTCGGTTTGCTGGCGCAACCGGCCAGGAGGGCGCTGCATAGCAGCAGGGCGATCAGGCGCATGGTCGTCTCCATGCCGGCAGGGAGAGGAAGGGGGCGGGGCGTTTGCCCCGCCGCAGGACTTATTCGAGTACCAGAATAGCGTCCATTTCCACCTGCGCGCCGCGCGGCAGCGCAGCGACGCCAATGGCGGCACGCGCCGGGTAGGGTTGCTCGAAGTAGCGGCCCATCACCTCGTTGACCTTGGCGAAGTGCGACAGGTCGGTGAGGAAGATGTTCAGCTTGACGATGTCCTTGAACGAACCGCCGGCCGCTTCGGCAACCGCCTTGAGGTTTTCGAACACCTGCACGGTCTGCGCTTCGAAGCCTTCGACCAGCTCCATGCTCACCGGGTCCAGCGGGATCTGGCCGGACATGTAGACGGTGTTGCCGGCCTTGATCGCCTGGGAGTAGGTGCCGATGGCGGCGGGGGCCTTGTCGCTGGTGATGACGGTCTTGCTCATGAATCGCTCCTTGTGAGAACTGGCTGGGTCGAGCGCCCAGCCTACAGAATCGAAATAGGGGAATTGTGTCAGGCGCGTACTCGGGTGATACGCATCACGCCCTTGAGTGCGCGCAGTTTCTTGATCACCCGGGCCAGGTGCACGCGGTCATGTACGCTGACCACCAGTTGCACGACGCTGATGCGGCCATCGCGTTCGTCCATGCTGATCTTCTCGATGTTGCCATCTGCGGCATTGACGCTGCTGGCCAGCAGGGCGATCAGGCCGCGCTGGTGTTCCAGCTCGACGCGCAGTTCGACATTGAATTCGCCGGTGACGTCCTTGGCCCAGTTGAGCTGGATGCACTTTTCCGGGTTGTGGCGGATGTCGACGATGTTCCGGCAGCTTTCCATGTGCACCACCATGCCCTTGCCGGCGGACAGGTAGCCGACGATCGGATCGCCCGGAATCGGCGTGCAGCACTTGGCGTAGCTCAGTACCAGGCCTTCGGTGCCGCGAATCGCCAGCGGCCCCTCGCTGCTCGGCAGGGTTTCGTCACCGCTTTCGGCCAGCAGGCGGCGGGCCACGACGTAAGCCATGCGGTTGCCCAGGCCGATGTCTTCGAGCAGGTCCTCGATGACTTCCTGGCGGTATTCGCCGAGCACGGCCTGCACGCGCTCGGGCGCGATCTTCTCCAGGTGCGTGTCGAAGCTGGCCAGCACCTTGTTCAGCAGGCGTTCGCCGAGGCTGATGGATTCCGAGCGGCGCTGCTGCTTGAGGGCGTGGCGAATGTGCGTGCGCGCCTTGCCGGTGACCACGAAGTTGAGCCAGGCCGGGTTCGGCCGCGCGCCCGGCGCGGTGACGATTTCCACCGTCGAGCCGCTTTCCAGCGCCTGCGACAGCGGCGCCAGGCGGCGGTTGATGCGGCAGGCGATGCAGGTATTGCCGACGTCGGTATGCACCGCGTAGGCGAAGTCGACCGCGGTGGAGCCTTTCGGCAGCTCCATGATGCGGCCCTTGGGCGTGAACACGTAGACCTCGTCGGGGAACAGGTCGATCTTCACGCTTTCGATGAACTCCAGCGAATTGCCGGCACGCTGCTGCAGTTCCAGCACGCCCTTGACCCACTGGCGTGCGCGGGCGTGGTTGCCCTTGGGCACTTCGTCATCGTTGGACTTGTACAGCCAGTGCGCGGCGATGCCGTTGTTGGCCATCTCTTCCATCTCGCGGGTGCGGATCTGGATCTCGATGGGCACGCCGTGCATGCCGAACAGCGTGGTGTGCAGCGACTGGTAGCCGTTGGCCTTGGGAATCGCGATGTAGTCCTTGAAGCGGCCGGGCAAGGGTTTATACAAGTTGTGCACGGCGCCGAGGACGCGGTAGCAGGTGTCGACCTTGTCGACGATGATGCGGAAGGCGTAGACGTCCATGATCTCGTTGAACGCCTTACGTTTGCCGCGCATCTTCTGGTAGATGCTGTACAGGTGCTTCTCGCGGCCGATCACTTCGCCTTCCATGCCTTCGCGTTGCAGGCACATCTGGATCGATTCCTCGATCTTGGCCACGATTTCCTTGCGGTTGCCCCGAGCGCGGCGTACGGCGGCGCGGATGCGCTCGGAGCGCATCGGGTGCATGGCCTTGAAGCCCAGGTCTTCGAATTCCACGCGCATGTTGTGCATGCCCAGCCGGTTGGCGATGGGGGCGTAGATTTCCAGGGTTTCCTTGGCGATGCGCCGGCTCTTCTCGTGCGGCATGGCATCGAGGGTGCGCATGTTGTGCAGGCGGTCGGCGAGCTTGACCAGAATCACGCGGATGTCGCGGGCCATGGCCATGGCCATCTTCTGGAAGTTCTCGGCCTGCGCCTCGGCCTTGGTCTCGAAGTTCATCTGGGTCAGCTTGCTGACCCCATCGACCAGTTCGGCCACGGTTTCGCCGAACTGCGCGTTGAGCGCTTCCTTGGCGATGCCGGTGTCTTCGATGACGTCGTGCAGCATGGCGGCCATCAGGCTCTGATGATCCATGTGCATGTCGGCGAGGATGCTGGCCACGGCCAGCGGATGGGTCACGTAGGCTTCGCCGCTGCGGCGGCGTTGGCCATCGTGCGCCTGTTCGGCGTAGAAGTAGGCTCGGCGAACCAGGTTGACCTGGTCATGGCCGAGGTAGGTCGAAAGCCGATCGGCGAGAGCGTCTATGCCAGCCATGGGAGGTTCCTCCTTTGGCAGGTATGGCCCTGCGCCGCGCGACTTCGACCCGGCATCATCGACTTACAGAGGCTCGTTGGCCTCT
>VFQR01001493.1_pt1 | contig 17857 bp, 21 predicted proteins | sample 3512321 | NCBI WGS metagenome assembly VFQR01 (sample SAMN10412374, study PRJNA504923) | tailings metagenome | isolation source: Relicate 3 Philex TSF1 revegetated site | place: Philippines: Tuba, Benguet | collected 2017-08-29
GCGGTTTCAAGCGGGCTCGCTCAAGCCAACCAGCGCACGGGAAAAGTCTTTCGCGGAAAAAGCTTCAAGATCGTCCACGCTTTCGCCGACGCCGATGAAATGCACGGGTAAACCATGGCGTGCGGAAATCGCAACCAGAATGCCGCCTTTCGCTGTGCCGTCGAGTTTCGTGACGACGAGGCCGGTGACGCCCGCAGTCTGCTTGAAAGCTTCGACCTGGCTTAGCGCGTTCTGGCCGACGGTGGCGTCGAGTACGAGCAGCACCGCATGCGGCGCGCTGTCGTCGATCTTCCTGATCACGCGCACGATCTTTTCGAGTTCGCCCATCAACGACTCTTTGTTCTGCAGGCGGCCCGCGGTGTCGATCAGGAGAATGTCGGCGTTTTCCTCGCGCGCCTTGGTCATCGCATCGAAGGCGACGCCTGCGGGATCGGCGCCTTGCGCCTTCGCGACGATGGAAGAGTTCGTGCGACCGGCCCAGAGCTTGAGCTGTTCGATGGCGGCAGCGCGGAAGGTGTCGGCGGCGCCGAGCGTCACCTTCTTGCCTTCGGCGTGGAATTTCGCGGCCAGCTTGCCGAGCGTCGTGGTCTTGCCGGAGCCGTTCACGCCGACTGCGAGAATCACGAACGGCTTATGCGACGAAACATCGAGCGGCTGCTCGACTTTGGCGAGTACGTTCTCGACTTCGCTCGCGATCAGCGCCTTGAAGTCGGCTTCCTCGTAGCGCTCGCCGAGACGGCCGTCGTTCAGTGCGGCGACGATTTTGGTCGCGGTTTCGACGCCGATGTCGGAGGAAATCAGGAGGTCTTCGACTTCCTGCAAGGTCTTCGGGTCGGCGCCGCGCATGCCGATGCGCGCAAGGCCTTCGCCAAGCTTCGATGCGGAGCGGGAGAGGCCGCCGGTGAGGCGCTTCCAGAAACTCATGTCGGGGTTCTCATGCCGCAAGTAATCCGCGCTCGTCGTGGCTGGCAATGCGTACTTCCGCGATGGTGCCGCGCGTGAACGTGCGCGCGAGTTTCACCGGCATGAAATGTTCGCTGCGGCCATCGGTTCCGCTTTGCTCGACCAGCACGCGGCGCGACTTCCCTATTTCCTGCGCGAAATGAGCGCGAAGAAGTTCGTCGCCTTTCGCACGCAAGCGCGCCGCGCGTTCTTTCGCCACTTCGCGACCGAGCTGCGGCATGCGCGCAGCGGGGGTGCGTTCACGCGGCGAGAACGGAAACACGTGCAGGAATGCGAGGCCGCAATCTTCCGCGTGCCGCATCGTGTTTACGAAGTGCGCTTCGGTTTCGGTTGGAAAGCCCGCGATGAAGTCCGCGCCGAACACGATGTCGGGCCGCAGCCGCCGCGCTTCTTCCGTGAAGCGAACGGCGTCGCGCGTGAGATGCCGGCGCTTCATGCGTTTCAAAATCAGATCGTCACCCGCCTGCAAGGAAAGATGCAGATGCGGCATCAGCCGTTCTTCTTCCGCGAGTGTGCGCAGGAAGTCGGCATCGACTTCGATGGAATCGATCGAGGAAATGCGTAGCCGCGGCAGTTCGGGAACGTGCCTCAGGATCTGTCGAATGAGTGCGCCAAGCTTCGGCGTGCCCGGCAAATCGCCACCCCATGACGTGAGATCGACGCCGGTCAGCACGACCTCGCGATAGCCGCGCTCCACGAGCGCGCGGATTTGCGAGACGACTTCGCCCGCGCCGACCGAACGCGAGGGCCCGCGGCCATACGGAATGATGCAGAAGGTGCAGCGGTGATCGCAGCCGTTCTGAATCTGCACAAAAGCGCGGGTGTGGCCCTCGAAGCCGTCGACCAGATGAAGTGCCGTCTCGCGGATCGAATCGAGATCGTCGATCTGTACTTTTTCGAGCGCACCGAAGGGTGCTGCCCATGTGGCGGCATCGAGTTTGCGCGCATTGCCGATGACGTGCGCCACTTCCGGCATGGCGGCAAAGGTTTCGGCCTCCGTCTGCGCGGCGCAGCCGGTGACGACGATCTGTACGTCGGGCCGCTCGCGCTTCATGCGGCGGATTTGCTGGCGCGCCTGCCGCACAGCTTCGCCCGTAACCGCGCAGGAGTTCACGATGATCGTGTTTTGAAGTTTCGCGGCTTCCGCGTGACGGCGGATGGTTTCCGACTCGGTGATGTTGAGTCGGCAGCCGAACGTGACCACTTCGACCGGCATTACGCAGCCGACGCCGTGTTCAGAATCTTGGCGTCGAGCACGCCTTCGAACTCGAATGCAGCGGGGCCGGTCATGAGCACATGATCGTCGCTTTCGCGCCATTCGATCTCAAGATTGCCGCCGGGAAGCGCGAGATGAACCTTGCGTCCTGTGCGCTTGGTGCGGGCCGCCGAAACCGCGACCGCGCAAGCCGCAGAGCCGCAAGCCTTCGTCAAACCCGCGCCGCGCTCCCAGGTGCGCATCACGATATTCTCGCGGTCCTTCACGTGCGCCAGCGAGATGTTCGCGCGCTCGGGAAAGATCGGATGATTTTCGAGAAGCGGTCCGAACTTCTCGAGATCGTAGGCATACGGGTCATCGACCCAGAACACCGCGTGCGGGTTGCCCATCGAGACGACCGAAGGCGAATGCAGCACCGGCGCATCGATCGGCCCGATCTGCAATTCGATCATGCGCGTGTCACGGAATTCTTCTGCCAAAGGAATTTCATTCCACGCAAAGCGCGGCTTGCCCATGTCGACCGTGATCGTGTTTTCGTTCTCGAAATGCGCCGGGATCAGGCCGGCGCGCGTCTCGTAAACGAAGTCGTGCTTGCCGGTCTTCTTCACGTCGCGCGAGACGACGCAGCGCATGCCGTTGCCGCAGGCTCCGGCTTCGGAGCCGTCGTTGTTGTAGATGCGCACATAGGCGTCGGTGCCCGCCACGCGAGGCGGGTAAAGCGCCATCAGCTGGTCGAAGGGCACGGCTTCCTTGCGGGCAATCGCCTGCGCGTCAGCTTCCGTGACCGGCGCGGAATCCGCCCGCAGATCGAGCACGACAATGTCGTTGCCGATGCCGTTCATCTTGACGAAGGGGCGGTTCAGAAGCGCGCTCATTTCAGGCCGGATAAGTTGGATTTCCGGACCTTATATGGCGATTGATGAAGACTCCGCCAGACAGGGGCTATTCGCCGGGAAGGGTGCCCAGCGCTTCCGCTGCCGCCTTGATGGCGGCCGGGTTCGGCGCGCCCGAAAAGGCCTTGTCGATGGTGACGGCGCGGGCCGGATCTGCACGGAGCACAGCATCCACCGCCCCAAGCCAGAAACCGGCGGTGCGGGCACGGGCGACGGGAAGTTCGGCTTCGGAGGCGCTCGCAGCTTTGGTCAGCGCGTCGCGAAAGAGTGCCACGCTTGCTGCATCCAGCGAGGCAGCGAGTTCGGCGGCAGCTTCGGGCGCCCATTTTTGCGCGACGAGTTCGGTCTGGCCTCTCACAAGCGCGTTCAGGATGCGCGTGTTCAGCTTTTCGCCGTTCGGGAGCCTCGCGACCGCTTCGAATGCGCCATGCTTGCCATCGAGCCCGTAGTAGAAGGCGAAGACCTCGTTCCAGTTTTTCGGCGAGCCGTTTTCGAGCGACCAGTTCGGCTTTTCGGCTTTCGCCTTGCGTTCAGACTCGCCGAGTTCGTAACGCGCGTAGTTGAAGAGGAGCGCGGTCATGCCGGCTTCGAGTGCAGCGATGCGGACGGCCGCGGGCTGCCGCGCGAAGCGGCCCGTGTCGCCGATCGCTGCGAAGAGAAACGCGTTCTGGAACGAAGCGTTGCCGTAATGCTTCGCGGCTGCCGCGAGATAGGTGTCGAGACGGCCGTTGTAGTTATCCGCGAAGCGCGCGACTGAATGCGCGCGAAAGTGCTTGCCGTAGGTGAAGAGCACGAGCGCCGCGCTCCAGTCCGGCTTGTCGCCGGTGAGCAGCGCGCGGATGTCGGCCATGTCCTGCGGGAATTTGTTGTGCGCCGTGACGTCGCTCGCCGTCAGGAACGGACCGTGGCCGATCTGCCAAGGCTCTTTTGCGTTAGCGGCGAGGGAAGCGAACAGCAGGGCGAAAGCAAGCAGACGGGCGAGCATGGTTTCCTCCGGCGTTTTCGTGATGGTTCAAGCCGCGCCCGCCGCCGTCAAACGAAATCGCAGCAGAATCAATAGATTGGAACGGCTCCAGAGCCTTAAATCCTTGCTTTTCCTTGACTTGGCTGCTTTCGGCCCCTAGTCGTCCTGCCACCAAGCGACCTCGCGAGACTTCCTCGCGGCCCACCGGGACTTTGAGCCCGGAGGTCACCCTCCGACAGCGCGTTGCGCCCTCGGGGGCGTTCGTCGTTTGGCTGCTACCTCATCCTGAGGAGCCCGCGCAGCGGGCGTCTCGAAGGATGGGTAACGAGCCTTGCCCTTAGAGACGGCGTGTACCGCGCCTCCTCTGGACGAGGCTAACGGAAGACGGATGTTTGAGAACCTGACCGGCCGCTTAGGCGGCGTACTCGATAGGCTTCGCGGGCGCGGCGCTCTCACCGAGAGCGACGTGAACGAAGCCATGCGCGAAGTGCGTCAGGCGCTTCTTGAAGCCGACGTCTCGCTCGAAGTGGCGCGTGCCTTCGTCGAGAAGGTGACCGCCCGTGCCGTCGGCGCGGAAGTCATCCGCTCGATCACGCCGGGCCAGATGGTGGCGAAGATCGTCCACGACGAACTCGTCGCCGTGCTCGGCTCGGATGCGAAACCGATCGACCTCGCCGCCACACCGCCAGTCGCGATTTTGATGGTCGGCTTGCAGGGCTCGGGCAAAACGACCTCCACCGGCAAGATCGCGAAGCGCCTGAAAGAGCGCGCGCGGAAAAAAGTTTTGATGGCGTCGCTCGACGTGCGCCGCCCGGCTGCACAAGAGCAGCTTGCGGTTTTGGGCAAGCAGGTCAGCGTCGATACGCTCGCCATCGTCGAAGGGCAGAACGCGGTCGAGATCACGAAGCGCGCGCTCTCCGAAGCGCGGCGCGGCGGCTATGACGTGCTTATGCTCGACAGTGCCGGCCGCGTCACGGTCGATGAAGAATTGATGCAGGAAGCGGCCGACGTTGCGGCGCTCGCAAAGCCCCACGAAATTCTCCTGGTTGCCGATGCGCTCACCGGCCAGGACGCGGTCAATACTGCGCGTGCGTTCGACCAGAAGCTCGCCGTCACCGGCATCGTGCTGACCCGCGTAGACGGCGACGGCCGTGGTGGTGCCGCCCTTTCCATGCGCGCGGTCACCGGCAAGCCGATCAAGCTCATCGGTGTTGGCGAAAAACTCGACGCGCTCGAAGACTTCGATCCTTCCCGTATTGCCGGGCGCATCCTCGGCATGGGCGACGTGGTCGGCCTTGTCGAAAAGGCCGCGGAGAATCTCGATGCCGCGAAGATGCAGGCCGCCGCCGAAAAGATGCGGAAAGGCTCGTTCGACCTTTCCGATCTGCGCGATCAACTCGAGCAGATGGCGAAGCTCGGCGGCATGTCGGGCCTGATGGGCATGATGCCCGGCGTCGCCAAGATGAAGAACCAGATGGCGAACATGAACATCGATGACGGTCTGCTGAAGCGGCAGAAGGCGATCATCGATTCCATGACGCCGGGCGAGCGCCGTAACCCCGATGTGCTCAAGGCCTCGCGCAAGCGCCGCATCTCCGCGGGCTCGGGCGCGAAGGTCGAAGAGATCAATCGGCTTCTCAAGATGCATCGGCAAATGGCCGACATGATGAAGTCGATGAGCCGCGGCAAAGGCGGCGGGATGCTCGCGGGCCTCGGCAACATGCTGGGCATGGGTGCCGGCGCGCCCGGCGGCCGGATGCCGTCACAGGAAGAAATCCAGAAACTCGCCGAGAAAATGCCGGACGCAGGAAAACTGCCCGCGCAATTTCCCGGTCTCACCAACATGCCTTCGAAGTTTCCCGGTTTGCCGGGGCTCGGCGGCGTGAATCCACTCAAGAAAAAGTAGACCCTCGAAAGGAACTGCAATGTCTGTCGTTATCCGTCTTTCCCGCGCGGGCGCGAAGAAGCGTCCGTTCTACCGTCTCGTCGTCGCCGACTCGCGCTTCCCGCGCGACGGCCGCTTCATCGAGCGCGTCGGCACCTATGACCCGAAGAAGCCGAAGGATTCGCCGGAGCGCGTGAAGCTCGAGCTCGAGCGCATCAAGTACTGGCTCTCCAAGGGCGCGCAGCCGTCGGATCGTATCCTGCGTTTCCTCGACGCCGCCGGCGTGAAGAAGCGTGCGCCGCGCAACAATCCGCAGAAGGCAAAGCCGAAGAAAGAGCCGGCACCGGAAGCGGCTGCACCGGCTGCGGCTCCCGCTCCCGCTGCGGAAGCCCCGGCAGCGTAAACCGCGATGGCGGATCGCGTCTGCGTCGCAAAGATCGGCGCCGCGCATGGCCTGCGCGGCGAGGTGCGATTGCAGGTCTTCACCGAAGACCCGGACGCGATCCTCAAGTTCGGCGAACTCTCCAGCGAGGACGGCACGAAGAAATTTCGTGTCGCCTCGCTTCGCCCGGCCAAGGGACATTTTGTTGCGAAACTCGACGGCGTGAACGACCGCAACGCTTCCGAGTTGCTGACCAACATCGAGTTGTTCGTCGCACGCGACAAGCTCCCAAAGATCGAAGACGACGGCGAGTTCTATCACGCGGACCTGATCGGGCTTCGCGTCGAAGACAAAACCGGAAAAAATTACGGCGTCATCGTCGCAGTCCGGAATTACGGCGCGAGCGACCTTCTCGAAGTCGCAGAACCGCCGAAAAAATCCGGCGCGCTCATTCCCTTCATCGACCAGTTCGTGCCGGAAGTGGATCTTGAGGGCGGCCGCGTCGTCATCGAGCCTGCGCCGGGATTGTTCGATGAGCCGAAGGCGAAAACGAAATGACCTGGCGCGCGTCGGTGCTCACGTTGTTCCCGGAAATGTTTCCGGGACCGCTCGGCGTTTCGCTCGCGGGCAAGGCGCTTGCGAATGCGACGTGGTCGCTCGACGCGCAGGACATTCGCGCCTCCGCCACCGATAAACACCGCACCGTCGATGACACACCTTCGGGTGGCGGACCCGGCATGGTGATGCGGGCCGATATTCTCGCCAAAGCCATCGATGCTGCGTCCTCGCAGGACGATCCGCGGCCGCGGTTTTTGATGAGTCCGCGAGGCCTCCCGCTCACGCAGGCGCGGGTCCGCGAACTTTCGAGCGGGCCGGGGGTCGTTATCGTCTGCGGCCGTTTCGAAGGCGTGGACGAGCGGATCATTGCCGCCCGCAATCTCGAGGAAATCTCGGTCGGCGACTACGTGCTCTCCGGCGGCGAGATCGGGGCCTTCGTGCTCCTCGACGCCTGCGTCCGGCTCCTGCCCGGGGTCATGGGCCATGAGGCTTCCGGCACCGAGGAGAGCTTTTCGGACGGGCTTCTGGAGTACCCCCAGTACACCCGGCCGCAGGAGTTCGAAGGGGTGCCGATTCCTGCCGTTCTGACCTCCGGGGACCACGCCAAAGTAGCCGCCTGGCGCCGTTCCGAGGCCGAGAAATTAACGATGGCCCGCCGGCCCGACCTCCCGGCCCAAAAGGGGGGCAAAAAGGCATGACAAGGCCGGAATCTTCCCCTATAGACCCCGCCCATCCCGTTATGGATTTCACTTCCCGGCGCCGGATCGCTGGCGCGGAGCAACTGTCATGAACCTCATTCAGACCATCGAAAAAGAAGAAATCGCCCGCGTCACCGGCGGCAAGCCGATGCCGAAGTTTCAGCCGGGCGACACGCTGATCGTGAACGTCCGCATCAAGGAAGGCGAGCGCTCGCGCGTACAGGCCTATGAAGGCGTCTGCATCGCGCGTTCCGGCGGCGGCCTCCAGGAAAGCTTCACCGTCCGCAAGATCTCCTACGGCGAAGGCGTCGAGCGCGTATTCCCGCTCTACTCGCCGAACATCGAATCGATCGATGTCGTCCGCCGCGGCAAGGTCCGCCGCGCGAAGCTCTATTATCTGCGCGAACTCGAAGGCAAGCGCGCCCGCATCGTCGAGCGTCAGGACGCGGCTGCGGCTGCGATGGACGCGGAAGCGGCGGCGCTGAAGGCCGCGGCCCCGAAGGCCGAGAAGGTCAAGAAAGAGCGTCCGCAGAAGGTTGCGGCAACGCGCGCTGCCAAGGGCGGCGGCAAGAAGTAACTTCCGCCACGAAGAATTCAGAAAGGCCGGCGCATTCCCGCCGGCCTTTTTATTTAGGCAGATGGCAACGCAACCGGATTGCGCCACGGGAGTTTTCGTCGTGATGCAGAATGTTCGCAACGCCTGTCTCGCTCTGGCCGCCGCGCTTGTCGCGGCGATTGCGCCACTGCCTGCGGCGGCAGAGATCCTCAATGTCGAAGTGCAGTCGTCGTCGGTGGAGCGCGATAAAACCACCAACGAAGTGGTGGTCACGATCGAGCTTACGGCCGAGGGCAAAACGGCATTCGAAAACTTCACCCAGCGCAATGTCGGCCGCAGCATCGAAATCCGGCTCGGTACGACCGTGCTTCTGAAGGCGCGGCTCGTGGAGAAAATCTCCGGCGGCATCATCCGCGCGGGCACGAAGTTTACCGAGGCCGAAGGCCGGAAGGTGGCGGCGCAGCTCAAGCGCGGTACCATGATCACGCTCGAGGACAAGCTCGACTAGGCATCCATGATTTCGAGGCGTGCTCTTTTTCGTCTGTTCGGCGGGGCCGTGGCTGCGGGCGCGGGCCTTTTTTCGTATGCGTGGATTGAGCCGCGCTACCGGCTCGTGACGACGCGCTACCGGCTCACTCCGCCCGGCTTTCCGAAGCGCGACCGGCCTTTGCGGATTGCGGCGCTCGCCGATCTGCACGCCTGCGATCCCTGGATGCCGCTCTCGCGCATCGGCGAAATCGTCCGGACGGCAAATGCCCTGCAGCCCGATCTCGTGGTGCTGCTTGGCGATTATGTTTCCGCGATCCATCGCTTCGGAACCCGACCCATCGCCATCGGCGAATGGACCGCGGCGCTTGCACGTCTCGAAGCGCCGCTCGGCACGTTTGCCGTGCTCGGCAATCACGACTGGTGGGAAGATCCGGAAGGCGTGCGGCAGGGCCTCACGCGGCGCGGGATTTCCGTGCTTGAGAACGATGCGCGCAAGCTGCGGAGCCCGGACGGCGTGGAATTCTGGCTCGCGGGCCTCGGCGACCAGCTCGCCTACGGCAATCCGCGAACCGGGTATCGCGGCGTGCACGACCTGCCGAAGACCCTGCGGGCCTTCACCGACGACGCGCCCGCAATCCTGCTCGCGCACGAGCCGGATATTTTCCCGGAAGTGCCCGGGAGGATTTCGCTCACGCTTTGCGGGCACACGCATGGCGGGCAGGTGCGCTTTCCCTTGCTCGGCGCGCCGGTGGTTCCCTCGCGCTTTGGGCAGCGCTACGCCTACGGCCACATCGTGGAAGGGAACCGGCATCTTGTCGTGTCGGGCGGTCTCGGCTGCACGACCCTGCCGGTCCGTTTCGGCATGCCGCCGGAAATCGTCCTGCTCGAGATCGGGTAATTTGCGGGGTCCCCGGGGCGGCGCTATATGAGCCCTATGCTGACGTTCCTGAAAACGACATCCGCCGGACAAGCAGGCGCTGCGCGCCCGCTGACCTTTGTCGTGCTGCGCGACCACGCGCGGCTGCCGGGTCGTTTCTTCGGCCGGCTGACGGCCTCGATTCAGGCAGCGCTTTAAGCGGGTATTCGCGCTTTCGCGCGTACCTTTCCCCGCTTCCGAACAGACTTCTAGCCAAGAGCCAATCTTATGAAACCGCGCACGCTTTACGACAAAATCTGGGACGATCACCTCGTCGATCAGCAGCCCGACGGCACCTGCCTGCTCTATATCGACCGCCACCTCGTGCATGAGGTGACGAGCCCGCAGGCCTTCGAGGGGCTGCGCATGGCGGGCCGCAAGGTCCGCGCTCCGGAAAAGACGCTCGCGGTCGTCGACCACAACATCCAGACCACCGACCGTTCGAAGGGCATTGCCGATCCGGAATCGCGCACGCAGGTCGAAGCGCTTGCGAACAACGCGAAGGAATTCGGCATCGAGTATTTCGACGAGCATGACCGCCGTCAGGGCATCGTCCACATCATCGGACCCGAGCAGGGCTTCACGCTGCCCGGCACGACGATCGTCTGCGGCGACAGCCACACCTCGACGCATGGTGCGTTCGGCGCGCTCGCGCACGGCATCGGAACGTCAGAGGTTGAGCATGTGCTCGCGACCCAGACGCTGATCCAGAAAAAAGCGAAGAACATGCGCGTGACGGTCGACGGCAAATTGCCGGAAGGCGTCGGCGCAAAGGACATCATCCTCGCAATCATCGGTGAGATCGGCACGGCGGGCGGCACCGGAAGCGTGATTGAGTTTGCGGGCGAAGCCATGCGTTCGCTTTCGATGGAAGGCCGCATGACCGTCTGCAACATGACGATCGAAGGCGGCGCACGTGCGGGCCTCGTCGCGCCCGACACTAAGGCTTTCGAATATCTCAAGGGCCGCCCGCGTTCGCCCAAGAACGGCGACTGGGACGCGGCCATGCGCTACTGGGAAACGCTCTTCTCCGACGACGGTGCGCATTTCGACCGGGAAGTGAAACTTGATGGCGCGGCGCTGCCGCCGATCGTCAGCTGGGGCACCAGCCCGGAAGACGTGATCTCGATCTCTGGCGTCGTGCCGGATCCCGCGAAACTCGCGGACGAGAACCAGCGTATCGCGAAGCAGCGCGCGCTCGACTACATGGGCCTGAAAGCCGGAACGAAGATCACCGACATCAAGCTCGATAAGATTTTCATCGGCTCCTGCACCAACGGCCGCATCGAGGATCTTCGCGTGGTCGCGAAGATGGTCGACGGCAAGAAAGTGCATGACGCGGTGAGCGCGATGATTGTGCCGGGCTCGGGCCTTGTGAAAGCGCAGGCCGAGCAGGAAGGCCTCGACAAGATTTTCAAGGCCGCGGGCTTCGAATGGCGCGAGCCGGGCTGCTCGATGTGTCTTGCGATGAACCCGGATAAGCTGAAGCCCGAAGAGCGTTGCGCCTCGACCTCGAACCGCAACTTCGAAGGCCGTCAGGGCTACAAGGGGCGCACGCATCTCGTCTCGCCCGCGATGGCGGCGGCAGCGGCGATTGCCGGCCACTTCGTGGACGTTCGCGCGTGGCCGAAGCACTGAGCGAAAACAAGATCTGAAAACAGAACGGGTGCTCTACACCAAGCCGGGTTTTCCCGGCTTGGTCATTTCATATTGCCGATCTCGGGATAAATCCGGGATCGGTTGGACGCCCGTTTTATTTTAATCACCAATAGTACGGATAACGGTACGGCCAGCCGTACCACCGCTGCCGCGCGTGCCACATATGCCAGGAGTAGCGGCGCTGTTCGTAATAATAGTGCGGGCGGTCGGCGAAGTAGCGCGACGGATAAAACAACGGCGGCCGCGTCACGAACTGCAGCGTCTTGCCGCTCGTGCAATTCTGCTTCGAGGACCAGCGCAGGTGGTGGCAAACGCTCCGCACCTCCGTACGAAGCGCCTCCGCGAAAGGCTTCGCTGCGCCAAGCGGGGCGGCCGAAAGCTCCGGCACCGCCGCGAGCACAAACAGGGAAACGACCCCGGCAAACGTGAAACGTTTCATGCCCTGCTAGTACGCGCTCGATGCCTCGAGTTCAATGCGGCACCGTAGGCCGCGTTAGGCCGGGAACCGACGTGACAAACAAACAGGCCGGGGATTTCCCCGGCCTGCCGCTTTTCCGAACGTCGGGCGTTACGCCGTCAGTGATGATGGTGGTGATGATGCCGGCGCGTCGAGACGCCGACGCCGAAGCTCAGGTGCGAATTCACGCCGAGATAAGGCTGGTAGGAGCGCTGCGGCTGAACTGCGTAATACTGCGGTTGTGCCGCGTAATAGTACGGCTGCTGCGCGTAGGTGACCTGCGGCTGCACGTACTGTTGCTGCTGCTGCGTGTAATAGTAGGTGGTCACCGCATAAGCATAGGGTTGCGCGTAGCTCTGCTGTTGCTGCGCCACGTAGTACTGCGGCTGCGGTGCTGCATAGTACTGCGCCTGCGGCGCGTAGTACGGCTGCTGCGACGCGTAGGCATAGCGGCGCGGAGCGGCATAGCGGCGGGCATGGTAGTGATGCCGCACGTAGGGATAGCGGTTCACCTGATAGCGATACTGCGGCGCGTAGTGCCGCTGCGGATGATAGCCGTGATGCCGGTGCACGCGGCGGCAATCACCGTGACGGCAATCCACCTGCATCGCATTTTCTTGCGCAGCCGGTTTCACCGGCGCGGCGACGCGCGCATGGGCGGGCGCAGCGAGCGCGAATGCGCCGGCAACGGCAAGCGCAAGAGCGAACTTTTTCATCTGGACGGCTTTCCCTGTTAACTATTCTTGCGCGCATTATTTCCCCGGGAGCGTTCCGGAGAAAGCGAAAGCCGCAAACATGGTAAGCCGAGATGGTAAAAGGGCGCCGTTGGGGCGCCCTTTTGTCTGGCCGGTTCGGTTGGCTCAGAGACCGAAGCCAAAATGGATACCCGGCCGGCGATAATGCCTGCGCGACTCCCACCGGCTATGCGTGTGCCGGCGCGATTCCCAGGTGCGGTGATAGCCGTGGCAACGCCAGCGGGAGTTGTGCCGGCGATGGTAGCAGCGGCGACGGACTTCCTCGGGCCCGGCATCGACGTGCGGCGCGACCTTCAAGCCCGAGAAACTCGCGGCGGTCGCAGGCGACGGCACCGAAAGTGCGATTGCGCCGGCTGCGGCGAGTACGACGGCGATGTATTTCATTTTTTGTGGTTCCTCCGTTCGGTTCCTCTCTGGGCAACGCATGAACGGAAGATCGTTTCCATATTTTTTGGAATCGGCGGCAATTCAAACGAAAAAGCCGCACGCGTGGCGGCTCTTTCGCGGATGTGCGGCAAAATGATCGCCTCGTAAACCGACGCGAGACCGAACCGCGTGGAAGCCGTCCGGTCTCGCGCGGCCTTCATCAGCGCCAGTAACGGCGGCTCTGCCAGCGGTGGTGATGATGGTAGGGCTGCCAGTAGAACGGCTGTGCGTGCCAGTGGTGGCGGTGATTCCAGTGCGGATGGCGGCTCGGGCAATGGTAGCGCGACGAGCGGCGGTGATGATGGCAGCGCACGTCGACCTTGTTGGTTTCGACGGCAGGTGCGGTCGCTCCGGTAGCGATGCGCGCATTTGCAGGCGTAGCGGAAGCGGCCAGTCCGATCGCGCCGGCGGCGGCAATCGCGAAGATAATCGTTCTCAACATTGAGTTTCCTCTCGATCGTTGTTTCCGGCCCGATGGGGGTTGCGGACCTGTGCGACGAGAATTGCGTTTGCGGGCTGAACGGAGACTGAGACCGCTATTCACGGCGTGTTCAGCAACGCGACACATTTCGGGCTTGAGCTTCGCGCGTTCGTCAAACAAAGTTCCAACATGTCGAAGGATCACGACCGAACAACTACGGAGTGGAGTCATCTCGCAGCGCCGTCGCTTGCGGAGTTCGAACTGCTTGCCGACGCCGCCTTCGCGCGTTTGCCGGAAACGTTCCGCGCGCTTTGCCGCGATATCGTCATTCGCGTCGCCGATTTCCCGGACGAAGACGTGCTGGAAGAGATGAACGCGGAGAGTCCGTTCGATCTGCTCGGACTGTTTACGGGTGTCGGGTTGGCGCAGGACGGTGCTGTCGCGGAGTCAGGACGGCTGCCCAATCACATCCATCTCTATCGCCGGCCGATTCTGGACTACTGGGCCGAGCATGAAGAGACGCTCGGGAGTCTGGTGACGCATGTACTTGTGCACGAAATCGGACATCACTTCGGTTTGTCCGACGAGGATATGGAGCGCATCGAGGCGCTGGCCGATCCGGATTCAGGCTAGTGCGGTGCAGCACGGGTTTGCTGGTTCCCCCTAGACCAAAGTGGTACCTCTCCGCGCGTTTGCGATTCGCAATCACGAAATTGATTCGAAAAGGGGAACGCCATGTCACTCACCGTATTAGCGTGGCTTGCGGTAGCAGCCTATGCGTTGCACGTCGTCGAGGAGCACATCCTCGGCTGGTATGACTGGGCGCGTAAGACGATGAACATCTCGCTCGGATGGGACCAGTACGTCATCACCGAAGCGGCGATACTAATCCTTGGCGTCACCGCCGCCGTGCTTTCGGGCACGAGCATGGGGCCGACGCTTGTCGTCGCCTTTGCTGCGCTTCTGTTCATCAATGTGATTTTCTTTCATGTGCTGCCGATGCTCGCGAACGCCGGAAGGTTTTCTCCGGGCGTGATCTCCGGCATCTTCCTGTTCCTGCCAGTGTCCTGGCAGATCTTCCGCACGCAAAACCTTACGCAGAACGATCTCGTCTGGGCGGCGGTTCTCGGCATTCTTCTGATCCTGTGGCCGATGTTCCTCCTCAAGCTGCGCCGCGTACCCTATTTCTCCGGGCAGCCGGCACCGGCGCGTGCCGCGAAAGCCGCCAAGGCGAGCGGCAAGGCCAAGCGCAAGAAGCGCTAAGCCCTCTAATTCAGCCTGTTTTCGAGGGCCTCCGGCGGCAACGCCGGGGGCCCTTGATCGTCATGGGGCCGATGTGGGACAGGAACGGCGCATTTCTCGTCTTCAGGTAGCAGCCATGGAAAAGTTCACGACCCTCACCGGCGTCGCCGCACCCCTCCGGATCATCAATATCGACACCGATATGATCATCCCGAAGCAGTACCTGAAGACGATCCAGCGCACCGGCCTCGGCAAGGGGCTGTTCTCGGAGATGCGCTACAAGGACGATGGCTCGCCGAACCCGGATTTCGTGCTGAACCAGCCCGCCTACAAAAACGCGAAGGTTCTGGTCGCCGGCGACAACTTCGGCTGCGGCTCTTCGCGCGAGCACGCGCCCTGGGCACTGATGGACTTCGGTATCCGCTGCGTGATCTCGACCTCGTTCGCGGACATTTTCTACAACAACTGCTTCCAGAACGGCCTCCTGCCGATCGTCGTCTCGAAGGACGATCTCGAGAAGCTGTTCGACGATGCCTCGCGCGGCGCGAACGCCACGCTCACGATCGATCTCGAAGCACAGGAAATCCGCGGACCGGACGGCGGCGTGATCAAGTTCGACCTCGACCCGTTCAAGAAGCACTGCATGCTGAACGGTCTCGACGGCATCGGGCTCACGATGGAAAAGAAATCCTCCATCGACGCCTTCGAGAAGAAGGACGCCGCAGCCCGGCCGTGGGCGTGATCTTCACGCGCACTCACTCATTCCCGTTTTGTAAGCGAGTCATTCAATGCCGACATACAATCTCCTCCTGCTGCCGGGCGACGGCATCGGTCCCGAAGTCATGGCGCAGGCCAAGCGCGTGCTCGAGTGGATCCAGAAGCGCGGGCTTGCCACCTTCAACATCGAGGAAGGCATGGTCGGCGGCGCCGCCTACGACGCGCACGGCAAAGCGATCTCCGAAGACGACATGAAGAAGGCGATGGCCGCCGATGCCGTGATCTTCGGTGCCGTCGGCGGTCCGAAGTGGGACGCGGTGCCCTACGACGTGCGGCCTGAAGCCGGCCTGCTGCGTCTTCGCAAGGATCTCGCGCTGTTCGCGAACCTGCGTCCGGCGATCTGCTATCCGGCGCTCGCGGATGCTTCGTCGCTCAAGCGCGAACTGGTCGAGAACCTCGACATCGTGATCGTGCGCGAACTTACCGGCGGCGTTTACTTCGGCGAGCCGAAGACCATCACGGATCTCGGCAACGGCCAGAAGCGCGCGATCGACACGCAGGTCTACGACACCTACGAAATCGAGCGCATCGCGCGCGTCGCCTTCGATCTCGCGCGCCAGCGCAAGAACAAGGTCACGTCCTCCGAAAAGCGCAACGTGATGAAGTCGGGCGTGCTGTGGCACGAAGTCGTCAATCAGGTGCACCAGCGCGAATACAAGGATGTCGAACTCGAGCACCAGCTCGCGGACGCGCTCGGCATGCAGCTTGTGCGCAACCCGAAGCAGTTCGACGTGATCGTCACCGACAACCTGTTCGGCGACATGCTCTCGGATGTGGCCGCGATGCTCACCGGCTCGCTCGGCATGCTGCCTTCCGCTTCGCTCGGCGAGGTGGATGCGAAGACCAAGAAGCGCCGCGCGCTTTACGAGCCCGTGCACGGCTCCGCGCCGGACATCGCAGGCCGCGGCATGGCGAACCCGATCGCGATGATCGGTTCGCTCGGCATGGCGCTGCGCTATTCGTTCAACATGGGCAAGCTCGCTGACCAGATCGAAGAAGCGATCTCGAACGTGCTCGCGGCAGGCCATCGTACGGCGGACATCCGCGGTTCTGCCACCAAGATCGTGTCGACGCAGGACATGGGCGACGCGATCCTTGCCGAACTCGACAAATTGGCGTCGTAAGTTTCGCGCGAAAGACAAAACAAAAACGCCGGGCAAAATGCCCGGCGTTTTTTTTGTCTCTGCCTGCGAGAGGAAATCAGAAGTTCGGCAGTTCGAACATGCGCGGCAGCGGGAAACGGCCGCCGCCCTGCGTGTCGGGCCCGAGCGTCGAGTACTGCCAGTTGTTGTCGAAGATGTGCGAGTGGTAATTCTTCGAGAGCGGTTTCACTTCCGTGCCCGCGTCGAGGTAGCTGCGCTTCTTGATGATGACGCGCGGCTGGCGCTCGGGACGCTGCTGGGCGTCCGCCTCATAGGCGGTAGCGGCCAGGAGCGAGACACCGGCAAGGAGGGCAAAAAGGGGTGCGAAACGCATGACTTCCTCTTCGAAACTTCAAATCTGACAACCTTCTAGCCCGGAACGCCGTTCCCGGCCTAGTGCCCCGAAATCCGAAGTTCGCCTTATTTTGCCTCGCAATCATAGCGAACTTCCGATTCTAAAGGGGTGCTGGAAGAATAAATCTCCGTGTGGCTTTACGAACCGCCGCATGAGTGGCCGCAAGCCACACAGTTTTGCGGATTGAGCCCCCGGCCAGCAGCCCCTAGGTTCGTGCTGAATTCCCCTGCGGCGAGGGCAAAAAAGGGTGACGGCAAGCAAACTCAGGAGCGCATCGCCGGTCGCCGACGCGGATCCGGCCCTCTCCGGCAAGGACCGGGGGGTCGTCGCCATCAGCGAAAGGCCGCTGGTCGCCGAAACGCTGCCCGAGGCACTCGACGACGAGACGACGCCAACCGCGAATTTTTTCATCCGGAACAACGGCAAGATCGTTCCGCCGACCGGCGATCCGCTGCAATGGACGCTCTCCATCGACGGCGAGGTGAACCATGCGCTCGCGCTGTCGCTCGGCGAGATCCGCTCGAAGTTCCAGCACGTCACGCAGCGCATGGTGCTGGAATGCGGCGGCAATGGCCGCGCTTTTTTCTCGCCGAAAGCCGAAGGCGTATCCTGGCATCATGGCGGTGCGGGCTGCGCCGCATGGACGGGTGTGCGCTTGCGCGACGTTCTTTTGGCCGCAGGACTGAAGGAGACCGCGCGCTACACCGGACACTTCGGTTCGGATCCTGCGCTTGACGCCGATCATCCTTCGCCGCCGATTTCGCGCGGCATTCCGATCGCGAAGGCGATGGACGAAAACACCCTGCTCGTCTTCGCGATGAACGGAAAAGAACTGGAACCCGTGCACGGATTCCCGCTGCGGCTGATCGTGCCCGGCTGGGCCGGCTCGGTTTCGCACAAGTGGCTCACGCGCATTCTCATCCGCAAGGACCGTCACGATGGCACGCTGATGGACCCGTGGCACTATCGTGTTCCATCGGCGCTCACGCAGTACGGCGACACGTTCGACCCGACGACGTTCGTCGATCTCGAATCGATGCCGGTGCGCTCTATCCTTACGTCACCGGCGGACGATGCCTGTGTCGGCAAGTCGGTTGCGGTGC
>VFQR01001494.1_pt1 | contig 17842 bp, 23 predicted proteins | sample 3512321 | NCBI WGS metagenome assembly VFQR01 (sample SAMN10412374, study PRJNA504923) | tailings metagenome | isolation source: Relicate 3 Philex TSF1 revegetated site | place: Philippines: Tuba, Benguet | collected 2017-08-29
CACGCGCGATCGTCACACCATCATTCGTGATCGTCGGCGCACCGAACTTCTTGTCCAGCACCACATAACGGCCCTTCGGGCCCAACGTCACCTTCACCGCGTCCGCGAGGGTGTTCACACCCCGCTCGAGGGCGCGACGGGCGTCCTCGTTGAACTTGAGCAGCTTTGCCATCTAGGCCGTTCTCCTCTGCAGTCGAACCGGAATGTCGGTGGAGCCGCGGCTACTTCTTCTTGGCCGCCGGCTTGCGGGACGAGGCGCGCTTCGCCGGCGCCTTCGCCGCGGGGGCGACGCGCGCGAGGATGTCGTGCTCGGAGAGGATCAGGACGTCCTCGCCCTCGAGCTTCACCTCGGTGCCGCCGTACTTCGAGTAGATGACCTCGTCGCCGTCGGAGACCTCGAGCGCGACGCGCTCGCCGTCGACCCAGCGACCCTCGCCGACAGCGACGACGATCCCGCGCTGCGGCTTCTCCTTGGCCGTGTCGGGCAGCAGGATGCCGCTCGCGGTGACCTCTTCCTGGTCCACGGCCTTGACGATCACGCGATCGCCCAGGGGCTTCAGATTCATCGGCCCTCCCGGGTCGAGTTGGTGGCACATCCGCGCGGCGGGCCGGGGGTCCGGTCTGGCGCCGCGTCTGGCACTCCCGGGACAAGAGTGCCAGAGCAGGTTACCGATCCGCCCCCGGAGCCGCCAGAGGCGGCTTCGTCACACCGTCAGGGCGGCCAGGGCGACGGCGGCGTCGCCCCGGGCGAACAGCCACCAGAGGTAGAAGCCCTCGCGGCTGTCGGAGGTGATCGCCAGCGCCGGCTGCGGCGCGGCGGGCGGGTCGTCGGCGAACAGGGCGCCGGCGAGGGCCGCCGGGTCGCCCTCGAGCCCCCAGGCGGCGAGCGCCAGGGCGACGCCCTCGGGCGGCGTCTCCCCGCCCCCGTCCCACACGGCGCCGCACCCCGGGCAGGTCCCGGGCGCGGGCTCGCCGCCGTCGACGACGACGGTGCCGTCGAACGGGCACTGCAGCCGCGCCACGGCCTAGAGCGTCGCGGGGAGCAGGATCGAGAGCGCGGCGATGATCGCCACGCCCGCGGCGCCGACGGGGAGCCCCCGCGACCCGCGCAGGCGCCAGACCGCCAGGCCCACCAGGAGGCCGGCGATGCCGGCGAGGATGATGAGCACCACGTGCCCCGCCGGGATGAGGTCGCGCGAGTAGCCGACGCCCGCGAGGACCGCGGTGAGCCCGCAGCCGAGCACGATCGACTCGATGCCGTCCGGGTCGAAGCGCCGCAGGCGCAGCGCCTCGTCGCCCAGCCAGAGGCCCACGAGGATGTCCCAGGCCGCGAGGATCAGGGTGGTCGTGGCGCGGTCGCCCGCGTCCGACGAGTACCAGTCAAACGCGAGCCAGACGCCCACGACGAGCGCCACGGCGGCCAGGGCGCCGAGGGCGGGCCAGGCGAGCCGGATCGCGGTCCGCTGCGGCTCGTCCATCTCGGACGGCGACGGGATCTCGGTGTGGCCGGGCGACACGACGCGGCCGGCGGCGGCGAGGCGGCGCATCACGACCAGGCCCACGCCGAAGACGACGACGCCCGCGACGGCGCCGATCAGCAGCGACGGCAGCGCGGCGTCGGACGGGTTGGACCCGCTCACGCGCATCGCGTTGTAGACGATGATCCAGCCGGCCAGCGCGCAGCCGACGAGCCAGGACAGCAGCCGGGAGAGCGGCGGCCCGGCGGGTCGACCGGCGGTCACGGCCTCACCAGCCGTCCGCCGTCCACCACCAAGGTGTGCCCCGTCACGTAGTCCGCCTCCAGAAGGTAGCGGAGCGCCCCCGCCACGTCGTCCGGGGACCCTACCCGCTCCAGCACGGTCTTCTCCTCGGCCCGGCGGACGGCCTCGTCGCTCGATCCGTCGGGCATGAGCACGGTACCGGGCGCGATCGCGTTCACCGTGATCTCCGGTGCGAGCTCCTGGGCGAGGCTCCGGGTGAGCATCACGACACCGGCCTTCGCCACCGAGTGGGCGGTGAACCGCGGCCAGGGCTCCAGGCCCGCAACGTCGGCCATGAACACGATGCGGCCGCCCCCGCGCGCCTGCATCCCCGGGGCGGCCGCCTGGGCCAGGAAGAACGGCGCCTTGAGGTTGACGGCGGTGACGAGGTCGAACTGCTGCTCCGTCGTCTCCTCGAAGGGGGCCGCCAGGAAGTTGGCCGCCGAGGCGACGAGCACGTCCAGTCCGCCGCCCAAGGCCTCCTCGGCCTGCGCCACAAGCGCCCGGCAGGCCTCGGCGCCCGAGAGGTCGGCCTGCAGGACGACGGCCCGCACGTCGTGCGCGCGGCACCGTTCCGCGGTGCGCTCGGCGTCGTCGGGCGAGGAGCGGTGGTGGATCGCGACGTCCAGGCCCATCATCGCCGCCTCGAGGGCCAGGCGGCGGCCCACCCGCACGGCCGCGCCCGTGACGAGGGCCCGACCGCCGTCCGGGACGGGGCTCACCCCGTCGCGAGCAGGGAGGCCATGCGGCGCGCCGCGCGGCCCCGGTGCGAGATCGCCGCCTTCTCCTCGCGCGTCAGCTCGGCCATGGAGCGGTCGTCGCCCTGCGGCAGGAAGACCGGGTCGTACCCGAAGCCGCCCGCGCCGCGCATCGCGGGCGCGATGACGCCGGGGCAGGTGCCGCAGGAGACGAGCATCGACCCGTTCGGGCCGAGGCCGACGAGCACGCAGACGAAGGCCGCGCCGCGGTCGGTGACGCCCTCCATCTCCTCCAGGAGGCGCCGGCAGTTGTCCGCGTAGGTCGCGTCGGGGCCGGCGTACCGGGCGCTGAACACGCCGGGTCGGCCGCCGAGGGCGTGGACGGCCAGGCCGGAGTCGTCGGCCAGCACGAGCGCGTCGTCGCCCACCTCGTCGCGCAGCGCCGCCGCCTTGATCCAGGCGTTCTGCAGCAGCGTGACCCCGGTCTCCTCCGGGTCGAAGCCGTCCGGCGCGGCGTCCACGGTGAGCGGCGCCAGCATCGGCCGCAGCTCGGCCACCTTGTCCTTGTTGCCGGTGGCGAGGACGACCCTCACGCCACCGCCGCCATCTGCGCGGCCGTGAGGGTGGCGATGCCGCCCTCGGCCAGGTCGAGCAGCGCGTCGAGCTCGGCCCGGCTGAACGTGGCGCCCTCGGCGGTGGCCTGCACCTCCACGAGGCGCCCGGAACCGGTCATCACGACGTTCATGTCCGACTCGGCGCGCGAGTCCTCGACGTAGGCCAGGTCGAGCAGGCCCTCGCCGTCCACCATCCCCACGCTCACGGCGGCGAGGGAGTCGGTGAGCGGCAGCGCCTCGAGCGAGCCCTTCGCGACCAGGCCGTCCAGCGCGAGCCGCAGCGCCACCCAGGCGCCGCAGATCGAGGCGCAGCGCGTGCCGCCGTCGGCCTGCAGGACGTCGCAGTCGAGCCAGACGGTGCGCTCCCCGAGCGCCGCCATGTCCACCACCGCGCGCAGCGAGCGCCCGATGAGGCGCTGGATCTCCGTCGTGCGGCCGTCGAGCTTGCCGCGCGAGATGTCGCGGGCCTTCCGGTCGCCGGTCGAGGCCGGGAGCATCCCGTACTCGGCCGTCACCCAGCCGGAGCCGCGGCCGCGCATCCACGGCGGGACGTTCTCGTCCACCGAGGCCGTGCAGATCACCCGGGTCGTGCCCACCGAGATCAGGGCGCTGCCGTCGGCGGTCGCCACGAACCCCGGGAGGATCTCGACCGGGCGCAGCTCGTCGGGCCGTCGTCCGTCGCTCCGCATCGCGGGGAGCCTAGCCGGTCCACGGGACGGACCGGACCGGCCCCGGGGTAGTGTGGGGGCGTGGCCGACACGCCCGCCGACCTCGCCCGCCTGCTGCTGGAGGCGGACCACGCCGTCGTCCTGACCGGCGCGGGCGTCTCCACCGAGAGCGGCATCCCCGACTTCCGCTCGGCCGGAGGGGTCTGGGAGGAGAACGACCCGATGGAGGTCGGCTCCATGGCGACCTTCGTGACCGACCCGGAGCGCTTCTGGCGCTTCCACCGGCCGCGCATGGACATGCTGCTGGGCGTCGACCCCAACCCCGCCCACCGGGCGATCGCCGAGCTCGAGGAGCGCGGCCTGGTGCAGGCCGTCATCACCCAGAACATCGACCGCCTCCACGCGAAGGCCGGGACGCAGGAGCTCATCGAGGTGCACGGGTCGCTCGACCACGGCACCTGCCTGCGGTGCGGCACCGCCGTGAGCGGGGACGAGCTGAAGGCGCGCGCCGACGACGCCGAGGACGGGGTCCCGCGCTGCTCCTGCGGTTTCCAGATGAAGAGCGGCGTCGTGCTGTTCGGCGAGCAGCTCCCCTCCGACGCGATCGAGGCGGCCTTCGACCACGCCGACCGGGCGGACGTGATCCTCGTCGTCGGGTCGTCGCTGCTGGTGGCGCCGGTGAGCCACCTGCCCGGGATCGTCTGCGACAACGGCGGCCGGCTCGCGATCCTCACCGAGAGCGAGACGCCCTACGACCACCGCGCGAGCGTGCGGCTCCACGGCAAGGCCGGGGTGCAGCTGCCCGAGGTGATCGAGGCCATCGACGCGATGGACGTGCATTGAGGATCGACCTCTCCGGCCGCGTCGCGCTCGTCACCGGCTCCACGGCCGGCATCGGGTTCGCGATCGCCGCGGGCCTGGCGGAGGCCGGCGCCGAGGTGGTCGTCAACGGCCGCGACGCGGCGCGCTCCGCCGAGGCGGCCGCCCGGATCGCGGAGCGGCCGGACGTGCGGGTCGCCCCGCGCGGCGTGGGCGCCGACGTCGGCACCGCCGAGGGCTGCGCGGCGCTCGCCGAGGCCGTCCCGCGCGTGGACGTGCTCGTGAACAACGCCGGGATCTTCACCCCCACCCCGGTGCTCGACATCCCCGACGGGGAGTGGGAGCGCCACTTCGAGGTGAACGTCATGTCCGGCGTCCGCCTGTCCCGCGCCCTCATGCCCGGCATGCTCGAGCGCGGCTGGGGCCGGGTCGTGTTCATCTCGAGCGAGTCGGCGCTGCAGATCCCCGCCGAGATGGTCCACTACGGCATGACGAAGACGGCGCAGCTCGCCGTCTCGCGCGGCCTGGCCGAGTCGTTCCCCGGCTCCGGCGTCACGGTGAACTGCGTGCTGCCCGGCCCGACGATGACCGAGGGCCTGCAGGCGATGCTCGACCCGGACGGGACGCTCGACGACGCGGCGCTCGACGCCGCCGGCCGCGCCTTCGTGGCCGAGCACCGCCCCACCTCGCTCATCGGCCGCCCCTCCACCCCCGACGAGGTGGCCGCCCTGGTCGTCTACCTCGCCTCGGACCAGGCCTCGGCCACGACCGGCGCCGCGCTCAAGGTGGACGGCGGCGTCACCCGGGGCGTCGCCTGACCCTCCGCCGCTAGGCGGCCCGCCACAACGCCGACTGGCCGAGCGGGGTGCGCGTCGCGCGCCCCTGGCCCACCAGCCCCAGCAGGGCCTGCTCGGCGGCGCCCTCGTCCGGGTCGTCGTTACCGCGGGTCAGCAGCAGCGCCGCCTCGCGCGTCACGAGGCCCTCGGGGAAGCGGGCCAGCAGCGGCGCCGGGTCCGCCGGCGGCGCCTGCCGCGGCAGCGCCGGGTCGAGGTTGGCGACGAGCACGTCGTACGCCTCCACCGGCTGCCACCCGCCGGCCACGAGCCGGCCGCGGGCGCCCTCGAAGACGACGGTGGGGGCGGTGAACCGCACCGGGCCGTCCGTCGCGGCGGTCTTGCCCTGCAGCTCGGCGGCCGTGCCCGCCGCGGCGCGCGCCTCGGCCCGGTCGGCCTGGTACGCCGCTTCCACGTCGGGGTCGGCGGCCGCGGCGACGATCGCCGCGCCGTCGAGGCCGCCCGCGTCCAGCGCGCGGGCGACGGACTCGTCGTCGTCCAGCAGCAGCGGGCTCGTGAAGTTGCCGATCTGGAGGGCCCGCAGCGCGGCCCACTCGCTGCCCGGCTCCCGGAGGCGTGCCGCCACGACGGCCCGGCAGCCACGGCCGGTGGCCGTCACGCGCCCCTTGCGGGGGAGGGAGAAGGGCATGCCGAACCGGTCACGGAACTCCGCGTGCCCGGCCAGCATCATCTCCGGCGTGTAACCGCGCGCCTCGTACTGGGCCGCGTCCTCGGCGAGCCCGATCATCACGAGCCGCCAGTCCAGCCCGTCGCCGTACCGCCACTCCATGACCCGCAGAGCCGGGATCGCCGAGTACGCCCAGGGGCACCCCGGGTCGGTGAACAGCGTGGCGGTGATCGGCGGCACGTCCCCTCCTGGTTCGACTCACGTCGACCTTAGGGGGAAGGGTGGGCCCGGCGCCCCGTGGCGCCGGGCCCGGCCCGAAGGGCTGCCCTCTAGCCGAAGACGGCGGGGATGCGGTTCCCCGGGCGGTAGCGGAACTTCTTGGTGAGGTCCGCCCCGCGCACGTCGCCCTGCGACGCGTAGAGGATCCCGAACGAGTCGATGATCGAGCCGTCGGGGAAGGTGCACATGTCCACGGCGCTGTTGGCGTTGCGGCGCAGGATCCAGCCGCCGCCGGCCACGTTCACGCCGCCGAACAGGTCGGTGCCGCCGAGCTTCGAGCAGTACTGCGACCCCGGGTTGTCGTTGGGGTTGAACTTCCCGGGCTGCACCTTCGCCAGGTACGCGATCGCCGCGAGGGTCGGACGGCGGGAGGTGAGCGTGCGCAGGTCGACCACGATCTGCGAGTCGTCGGAGGCCTGGTGCCACTTGCAGAAGGCGACCGGGGCGCCGAACGTGATGAGCGGCGGCGAGTTGGTGCCGGATGCGGCGGTGCGCATCTGGACGGTGCCGCCTTGGTTCTTGCAGTAGGTCTTCCACGCGGCCGGGACGGCCGCGTTGGCGGTCGAGGCCAGCATCCCCGCGCCCACCGCCGCGGCCACCGCGACGGCGATCCACCCCGCGCGCCGCGACCGGCGCCGATCGGTTCCCTGCATCTCCCACCCCCAGTCGATTGACGATCGGGCGCCACCCTCTCACGGCAGGGGTTCCCCGGCATACGATGTAACCCATGGCTCCCCCCACCGCGTTCGTCTACGGCGCCCACCTGCAGGCGTACAACCCGTCCGACGACGGTGAGCGGCGCCTCCGCCGCGAACTGGGCATCGAGATGCTCCGGGCGTACGGGCTGCTGGACCACCCCGACCTGACGGTCCACGACCCGCGGCCGGCCACCGACGCCGAGATCATGGCCGTGCACCGGGAGGCCTACGTCAACGCGGTGAAGCGGTACAGCGCGAACCCGCTGCTCGCGGCCGCGCCCGAGGGGTCCGTCTTCGGCTTCCACGACGGGGACACCCGCGCCCAGGAGGGCATGCACGAGGCCGCCGCCGGGGCCTGCGGGGCCGCGCTCGTGGGGGCCCTGGAGATCTGGGAGGGACGGGCGACCCAGGCGTTCTGCCCCGCGCCCGCCGGCCTCCACCACGCGATGGCCGGCCGCGCGTCCGGCATGTGCATCTACAACGACGCGGCCGTCGCGATCCAGGCGCTGCTCGACCGGGGCGCCGAGCGGATCGCCTACATCGACGTGGACGCCCACCACGGCAACGGCATCCAGTGGATCTACTACGAGGACCCGCGGGTGCTCTCTGTCTCCGTCCACGAGAGCGGGCGCTACCTCTACCCGGGCACCGGCTCCATCGGCGAGCGCGGCTCCGGCCCCGGCGAGGGGACCTCGGTCAACGTGCCACTGCCCCCGTACGCGGGCGACGGGCCGTACATGCGCTCCATCGAGGAGGTGGTCGCCCCGGCGGTGCGGGCCTTCCGCCCGGAGGTCGTCGTGATGATGACCGGCGTCGACCCGCACCACACCGACCCGATGGCGCACCTGCAGGTGACGACGGCCGCCTTCCCCCGCCTCTACGCGGCGCTGCGCGACCTGGCCTTCGACGCCGCCGGCGGGCGGTGGCTCACCGTCACGGGCGGCGGCTACAACATCGACCTGCTGGGGCGGCTCTGGGCGATGCAGCTCGCCGCGATGCTCGAGGTGGACCTGCCCGAGCGGCTCCCGGAGGACTGGCTCGCGCTGGCCCGCGAGCGCGCCGGGCGCGAGTTCAGCCCCGGGCTGCTGGACGACCCCCCGTTCCAGATGGACGAGGCCACGCGCCACCAGGGCGACGAGCTCGGGCACCAGGCGATCGACGACGCGAAGGCCGTCCTCGGGCTCTAGCGGTCGTGCATCCCCTTGCCCTGCAGGATGCGGGGGGCGTGCGTGGCGATGCGGTTGGAGCGCGTCGCGGACTGCTTCGCCCCCGAGAACAGCACGAGGTAGCCGCGGCGCCGGCCCGGGGTCAGGGCGTCCCAGGCGGCCTCGAGGTCCGGGTCGTCGGCGAAGGCGGCGGTGAGCTCCTCGGGCACGGCGATGTCGTCGCGGGTTCCCTCGAAGTCGACCGTCGCGCCCGACCGCTCCAGGTCCGCCGCCTCGGTGACGTAGGCCGTGAGCGTCGCCTCCTGGTCCAGGATCTGGGAGACGTCGGTGAACGGGATGAGGCGCGCGGACCGTGAGTTCTCACCCGGCGCCTGCAGGATCCCCTCGGGGTCCTTCAGCAGCACGCCCTTGAAGAACGACAGGCAGCAGTAGTCGTTGAGGACGCCGAGGATCACGACGTTGCCGCCGTCCTCGGTGGTGAAGCACGGCGCGCCCCACTTGATCTCCTCGGAGAGCCCGGTCGCGGCGACGATGCGGCGCATCTCCGCCAGCTCGGCCTGCCACGGCTCGGCCGCCTTCAGGAACGCGGCGTAACGGGTGCTCTCGGTGCCCTTGCCCATGTGGCCCAGTATGCCCTCAGAGCCGCTGGTCGAGCCAGCCGACGCAGGCGTCGATGAGGTCGTCGTCCAGGCCGGTGAAGACGTGGTCGGCGTCGGGGATCGTCGTGCGCCACACGCTCGGGCAGTCCCCCTGGCGGGCCAGGGCCTCCAGCTCCGGCCCCTCGCCCTCCCGCACCAGCTCGTCCTCGCCGGCCTGGATGATCCCCAGGGGCACGGTCACGTGGCCGACGCGCAGGCGCGACTCGGCGTGGGGCGCCTGGGGCCCCCGGGAGTGCCACCAGCTGCGGTAGCTCCACACCTCACAGTCGAGGGGACGCTCGCCGAACCCGCGCGCGCGGCGCACGAGGAAGATGCGGTCGCGCCGCGCGTCCTCGAAGTCCGGGGCCAGGCGGCGGTGGGCGGTCTCGGCCACCTCCTCGTACCCGGGGTCCGCGCCGAAGTGGTCCCAGCGCAGGCGCAGCGCGGCGGGGAGCGAGGCGGGGTGGGCCAGGGTCAGCACCCCGACCACGTCGGGCGGCAGGCGGAGCGCCTGGTAGTGGGTCACGATCGTCGCGCCCATCGAGAAGCCCAGCAGCACGACGCGGCGGAACCCGCGGCGACGCAGGACGGCCAGCGCGGCATCCAGGTCGAGCGGGGTGCGGTGCATGAGGCCGCCGCCGAAGATGACCCCGTAGTTCGCCATCCGCGTGTTGACGGACATGACCGTGAAGCCGGCGTTCGCGAGCCCGAACGACACGCGCCGCGGCACGCCGGTCAGGTAGTTGCCCACCGACCCGTGCACGACGAGGACCGCGATGCGCCGGCGCGCCGACTCCCCCTCGCCGCCGGGCCGGAAGATCATCCCGTCCCAGTTCTGGCCGTCCTCCGTCTCGGTCACCACGAGGTCGATCGCCAGCTCGCGGTCGTCCGTGCCGAAGACCGGCCGGCGGCGCCCGCCCCGGTTCGTGACCCGCGCCATCAGGCCCGCTTCCGGAGCCAGGCGACGACGGCGTCGAGGGTCGGGATCTCCCCGCCCTTGAACGAGTGGCCGACGCCGTCGATGCGGATCACGGTGACGTCGGTGTTGCCCGCCGCCCGCGCGACCGACGCGAGCGCGACGGCCTCCTCGAACTGCACCACCTCGTCGTCGGTGCCCTGCACGAGCAGCACCGGCGCCCACACCTGGCCGATCTGGCGGAACGCCATCGCCGCGGTCGCCGACGGCCCGCGCGAGTGCCACCAGGTGCGGTACGTGTAGACCTCGCTGTCCGCCGGGCGGGACGTGGGGCCGCGGCTCTGCTCCACGATCACCAGCCGGTCGGCGTCCGGGTCGTCCGGGTCGCCGCCGATCGCCCGCCGCACCTCGGCCGTCAGCTCGGCGTACTCGGGGTGGGCGCCGAAGTGGTCGGCGCGGCGCTTCATCGACTGGGGCAGGCCCCACGGGTTGCCCAGGCACACCAGGCCGCGCAGGTCCGGGACGTGGTGGGTCGCGGCGTAGCGCGTGGCCAGGGTGGCGCCGCTCGAGTAGCCGGAGAGGATGATCGTGTCGTAGCCCTGCTCGCGCAGCCAGCGGACGGCGGCATCCACGTCGCGGATCGCGTCGTCCCAGATCGCCTGGCCGAAGAGCTGGCCCACGTTGCCCATGCGCGTCTCCAGCACCAGCACGGGGAAGCCGGCGCGGGCGAGTGGCGCCGGGTAGAAGCGCAGCGTCCCCACCAGGAAGTTGCCCATGATCCCGTGGATGTGGACGAGCGCGGTGCGCCGCCCCGTGGACCGCGTGCGCGCGCGGGCGGCGCGCTCGTCGATCTCGAAGAGGGCGTCGTGGACCTGGCCGTCATCGGCGGTCAACGTCACCAGGCGCCGGTCGACCGGCACCCTCAGCGGCCTCGGGCGGGGGCGTCGGCGGACGGCACGGCGGTACGATATCCCCCGTGCCCGCGCCGGACCGGATCGCCGTCAGGTACCTGTTCAGCCGGTCCTGCCCCTCCCACGAGGAGGGCCTCGCGCTGCTCCACGCCGCGGGGTCCGAGGCCGGCGTGGCCCTCGACGTGGAGGAGGTGGAGGTGACCACCGACGCGCAGGCGGCCGGCCTCGGCTTCCCCGGCTCGCCCACCTACCTGCTGGACGGCGCCGACCCCTTCCCCCACGAGGGCACCGGCGCCGCCGCGACCCACGACGCCTGCCGCGCGTACCCACGCCCCGGGGGCCGCATCGGCCCCCTGCCCCACCACGACGACCTCGTGGCCGCCGTCCGCGCGGCCGCCGGAGGAGCCCCCGCATGAGCCTCGCCATCGGCGCCACCGCCCCGTCCTTCCGCCTGCCCACCACCGACGGCGGCCAGGTCACCCTGGAGGAGGTCGCGGCCGGCCCGGCCTCCGTCGTGGCCTTCTGGTGCAACCACTGCCCGTACGTCCGGGCGTGGGAGGAGCGCTTCAACGACATCGCCCGCGAGTACGGCGACCGCGGCGTCGTCACCGTCGCCGTGTGCGCGAACGACCCGGCCGTCCAGCCGGGCGACTCCTTCGACGCGATGGTCGCGCGGGCGGCGGAGCAGGGTTACGTCTTCGCGTACGCCCAGGACCGCTCCCAGGGCGTCGCCCGGGCCTACGGCGCCGAGCGCACCCCCGAGGTGTTCGTCCTCGACGGCGAGGGGCGGCTGGCCTACCACGGGGCGATCGACGACTCGCACGACCCGGACGGCGCCTCCGTCCACCACCTGCGCGAGGCGCTCGACGCCGTGCTCGCCGGCGGCGCCCCCGCCACGGCCGAGACCCCGGCCGTCGGCTGCACGATCAAGTGGGCCCGGTAGGCCCGCCCTCTCAGCCGGTGAGCTTCCCGTAGGCGCGGTTGCAGTAGAGCAGGGGGTCCGTCCCGGCCAGCTCGGTCGAGACGACCCGGCCCACCAGGATCGTGTGGTCGCCGCCGTCGAGGGCCGCGTGGCGCTCGCACACGAGGCGGGCGACGCCGAACGGCAGCAGCGGGGCGTCGAACGGGCCGCGCTCGTCGGGGAAGCCCCCGAACTTGTCGGCGCCCGGCTTGGCGAACAGCGACGACATCTCCTGCTGCTCGGCGCCGAGCACGTGGACCGCGAACCCGGGGGCCTGCACCAGGCCGTCGTGCGAGAAGGCGCCGTGGGCGACGCAGATGAGCACGAGGGGCGGGTCGAGGGAGAGCGAGGAGAAGGACGCGGCCGTCATGCCGATCGGCTGGTCCTGCCACCGCGAGGTCACCACGGTCACGCCGCTGGCCCATCGGGCGAGGGTGTCGCGGAAGTCCCGCTCGGTGACGCTCTCCATCGCCGTCAAGGCTATCGGGCCGGGCCGTGACGGGGCCCCGACGGGACTTCCGCCGGGGAACCGGCTATCCTCGCCCTCCAAGTAGCGACGATCTCGTCGACGCCAGGACGGCATTCCGGCCGTCCGTGGGAAGGTGCCTCAGCCTCCGGGACTCCCGGTGGACGGTCGAGACCCCCTCCCGTCCGAACCGCGGCCCGATGCCGCAAGGAGTCCTGACAACGTGACAAGTACGTCCTTCGCCGCCCTCGGCGTGAGCGACCGCGTGTGCGCGGAGCTCGCGTCCCGGGGCATCACGTCCCCCTTCCCGGTCCAGGCGCTCGTCCTGCCGGTCGCCCTCACGGGCCGGGACGTGCTCGTGTCGTCCCCCACCGGGTCCGGCAAGACGCTCGCCTTCGGCCTGCCGATCCTGGAGCGGCTCGCCCCGGGCGGCGCCACCCCCGCGGCCCTCGTCCTGGCCCCCACGCGCGAGCTCGCCGTGCAGATCGACGAGGAGCTCTCGCCCCTCGCGACCGCCAACGGCCTCACGATGGCCGTCTGCTACGGCGGTGTCGGCCTCGACGCGCAGGCCAAGCGCGCGGAGCGCGCCGACGTCATCATCGCGACCCCCGGCCGTCTCCTGGACCTCGCGCGCCAGAAGCGCGTGAGCCTCAAGGGCGTCGGCACCCTGGTGCTGGACGAGGCCGACCGGATGCTGGACATGGGCTTCCTGCCCCAGGTCCAGGCGATCGTGCGGCAGATCCCCAAGGACCGCCACACCATGTTCTTCTCCGCGACCCTCGAGGGTGCGGTGGGTGGCGCGGCCGCCGAGTTCACCCGCGACCCCGAGCGGCTGCGGATGCGCGACTCCCGGGTGGCCGAGGGCGCCAAGCTCTCCGACCGCCTCACCCAGGAGTTCCTGGCCTGCACGCCGGCCACGCGCACCGAGCAGCTCGTCGAGCTGATCGCCGACGAGGAGGAGCTCACCCTCGTCTTCTGCCGCACCCGCCGTGGCGCCCAGCGCCTCGCCGAGCGCCTGGAGAAGCAGGGCGTGAAGGCCGGGGCGATGCACGGCGACATGACCCAGGCCGCCCGCGAGCGCGCGCTCAAGCGCTTCGCCACCGGCAAGGTGCGGGTGCTCGTGGCCACCGACGTCGCCGCCCGCGGCATCGACCTGGACGACATCGGCCTCGTGGTCAACTTCGACCCGCCGGAGGACCAGGACGCCTACACGCACCGCGTCGGCCGCACCGCCCGCGCGGGCCGCACCGGCCGCGCCGTGACGCTGGTGATGCCGGAGGACGCCGGCCCGATGTCCCGCATCGCCTCCAACCTCGGCATCGCCGAGCAGTGGGACGCGACGGGCTACGCGGTCGCCGCGCCCCGCCTCGTCTACGGCCAGCGCGGCCGCAAGTCGGCCTTCGCCCCGTCGCGCCCGGTGCGCAAGGGCCCCTCGGCCCCGCCGCCGGACCCCGCTGCGCCGCCCCGGAAGAACCGGGTCAAGCGCGGCAGCCGCACCCTCCCGACGGGCTAGGAGCGACCGGCCGGGGCGCTGCGGAGGCGACTAGAAATCGCCTCCGCCGCCCCCGCCGAAGTCGCCACCGCCCCCGAAGTCGCCGCCCCCGCCGAAGTCCCCGCCGCCGCCTCCGCCGAAGTCGCCGCCCCCGAAGCCGCCGCCGCCGGAGTCCCCGCCCCAGCCACCGCCGCCGTCGTTGCCGGAGGCCTGGTCGCCGCCGAACATCCCACCCAGGATGACGCCGGCCAGCGCGCCGCCCAGGATCGGGCCGAGCGAGCCGCCGCCCATCCCGCCGCCGCCGCCCATGCCCATCCCGCGGCCCTGCCAGTACGGCACCCGCCGCCCGCGCTCCTCCACCTCGCGGAACTGCGGCTGCTCGCCCCGCGCCATCTGATCGGCGCAGTGCTGACAGGCCGGCAGGTCGGCCCGGTCGCCGGTGGGGGTGCGGATCGTGATCTTCGTCGTCGCCTTGCCGTGCTTCGGGTCGAAGGCGCACATGCCCTCGAGCAGCGGCTCCTGGTCGGCCTCCTCCGGCAGGCGCCCCTCCAGCACCGCCCGGGTGCGGCGGGCGGCGCGGAGGCCCTTCTCCAGCGTGAGGCCGGCGGCCCGCACCTGCTCCGGGGTGGGCGGCGGCGGGCCCTCCAGCACCTGCCGCGCCTCGCCGTAGGACAGGACCGCCACGTCGTAGTGCTCCCGGGCGGCCGCGGTCTTGTCGCCCGCCATCTGGACGTCGTCGTCGAGGTCGGCGATCTGCGCCGCGAGGGCGTCGACCAGCGGGTCGAGCTCGCGGGCGTCGGCCACCTGCGTCTGCGCCGCCGCGGCCTTCGCCTTCTTGCGGCGCATCACCGCGAAGAGGATCACCACGCCGATCCCGATGAGCAGGATCACCAGGAAGACACCGCCGCCCGAGGACCCGGAGTCACCGTCGCCGGCCGGTGCGACGGGGGTCGCCCCGCCACCCGACGACGACCCGCCGGACCCGCGCCGCGACGCCAGGTCGTCCGCGATCGCGATCGTCCCGCCCACCGGGTCCGACCGCAGCTCGGGCAGCCGCTGGTCGTAGACGCCCTGCACCGTCGCGGACGGCAGGGCCGAGGCGATCGACAGGTTGCGCGGCTGGTTCGACAGCACCAGGACGTCCCCCGCGAAGGAGAGCCGCTGGCGCAGCGACCGCGCGTAGTCGACCGGGTTCGCCGGGCGCGCGTCCAGCACCACGAACTTCGACGGGGTGCCCGCGGCACGCAGGTCGGCGGCGGCGTCCTCGAGGCGGTCGCGGCCGCTCGCCGAGAGCGGCGCGCCGTTCTCGACGGCCACGTCCGAGGCGGCCACGGAGGCCAGATCCACGAGCGCGACGGCCGGCGCGGCCAGGGAGAGGCTCGCGACGAGGGCGAGGAGCAGGGTCAGCAGGGGGCGGGTTCTCATGCGGCGAGCGTCGCACCTGGGGGGGTCCCGCACAACACGGTGTGACCGCCGCCGGGGTTCCCCCGGGGCCGCCCCGCGGGGTACGGTCGGGGGCGACAGAGACGAATCTCAAGGAGGCGCGGCGTGTCGTTCTTCAGTCGCCTGAAGGCGATCTTCCAGGCGAAGGCCAACAAGGCACTCGACGCGGCCGAGAAGCCGGACGAGATGCTCGACTACTCGTTCGAGAAGCAGACCGAGCTGCTGACGCAGGTCCGTCGCGGGGTCGCCGACGTGGCCACGAGCAAGAAGCGCCTCGAGCTGCAGGCCGACAAGCTGCAGCAGAGTACGGTGAAGCTGGAGGGCCAGGCGTCGGCCGCGCTCGCGGCCGGGCGCGAGGACCTCGCCCGCACCGCCCTGGAGCGCAAGGCCGGCGTGCAGGCGCAGCTCGACTCGATCCTCGCCCAGAAGGAGCAGCTCCAGGGCGAGCAGGACAAGCTCGTCTCCGCCGAGCAGAAGCTCACGGCGAAGATCGAGGCGTTCCGTGTCCGCAAGGAGACGATCAAGGCGCAGTACACGGCCGCCGAGGCCCAGACCAAGATCGGCGAGGCCTTCAGCGGCATCTCCGAGGACATGGCCGACGTCGGCATGGCCATGGACCGCGCGGAGAGCAAGGTGGAGACGATGCGCGCCCGCGCCGGCGCCATCGACGAGCTGCTCGAGTCGGGTGCGCTCGACGACCTCAGCGTCGGCGGCGACGTGGTCGACCGCGAGCTGAGCCAGATCGCGTCGCAGAGCGCGGTCGAGGCGGACCTCGCCCGCCTGAAGGGCGAGATCGGGGCCGGCTCGGCGCCGGCCGGGGAGATCGGCACCGGGGGGTCGTCGTCGTGATCGTGCGCGTGCTGGGACGCGGGCAGTACCACCTCGACCACTCGGACCTCCCGACGGTCGAGAAGGCGGACGACGCCATCGAGGCGGCCGTCGCGGCGGGCGACCCTGCCGCGTTCTCGGCGGCCCTGAAGGAGCTCATCGCCACCATCGAGCGCGTCGCGACCCCGGTGGCCGACGACGAGTTCGTGACCTCCGACGTCGTGGTGCCGGACGACGACACCACGCTCGAGGAGGTCTCGGCCTACATGTACGACCCCGAGGACGGCCTCATCCCGGGCTGAGCCCCTCCGGGCGGGCCCAGGACGCCACCTGGGCCCGCCCCGCACGGGCGAGCGCGGCGCGCGCCGCGTCGTCGTAGCCGGCCTGCACGGCGAGGTTCATGCCGAGCACGACCGCGACCACCAGGTCGCGGCGGCCGTCCAGGTCGTCCGGGGGGATCTCCCCCGCCGCCGCGGCGCGCGCGAGCGCGGCGTCCAGCGCCTCGCGCAGGCCGGCGCGGTAGTCGGCCACACGCGCGGCCACCCGGGGCGCGGTGTGGGCGCCCTCGCACATCAGGCGGCCCACCATGCAGCCGCGGCCGTCGTCGGCGCGGTGCCAGTCGCTCAGCCCGCCGATGAACCGGTCCACGGACGCGAGCCCGTCGGGGGCGTCGCGCAGCGGCGTGATGAGCGCGGCCGACAGCGCGTCGAGGTAGCGGGCCAGAGCGGCGTCGAGCAGGTCGGCCTTCGTGCCGAAGGCGGCCGAGATGCTCGACTGCCCGAGGCCCAGCTCGCGCTCGATCTCGCGCGTCGTGACGTCGCGCGCGCCACGGCGCCAGAACAGCCGCATGGCGGCGTCCAGCGCCTGGTCGGTGTCGAAGGTCCGAGGGCGTCCGGGCGGCATCGCGATCCGAGGGTACTCCACGTCCATGCCCCTATTGTGTAGCATGCGCGACGTTATTGCCACGCACCCACCCGGAGGAGCCCCGATGACCGAGTTCTCCACGTCCATGCCGGTCCGCCTCGACCCCGAGTCGCGGCGCCTCGACCGCCTCGTGGACCTGCCGCCGGACGGCCGCACCATCGAGTTCGGCGCCCACGGCCCGGTTGCCGAGCACTACGGGATGCCCGGCGAGGGCGGCACCCCGACGACGCTCGACTACCTCACGGCCTCCGTCGGCGGCTGCCTCATCGGCACCTTCGCCGGGTCCCTCCGCCGCGCGGGCGTGCGCATCAAGCCGGCCGACCTCACCGCCGTCGCGACGGGCGACGTGGCCTCGGACGACGACAACGTCCTGCGCCTGCGGCGGATCACGCTGGACTACACGCTGCGCGTCCCCGAGGAGCAGGCCGAGGCCGCCGCCGAGGTGCACGCCGTCCACGCGTCCAAGTGCCCCAACGCGCGCAGCGTGTCCGAGGCCATCGCGATCGTGACCAACCTGACGGTGGAGGCGCCCACCCCCGCCTAGCGCGCGATGACGATGCCGGCGGCCTCGCGGTCGAAGGTGTCCGGCGTGACGCCCTCGTCGCGCAGCTTCACCTTCTGCACGCGCTCCGTCGGCGTCTTCGGCAACGCCGCGACGAAGCGGATGTACCGCGGGACCATGAAGTACGGCATCCGCTCGGCGAGCCAGTGGGTCAGGGCGGCGGGATCCGGGGCGTCACCCTCGGCGACGCAGACGATGAGGATCTCGTCCTCGCTCGAGGCGCCCTCCCCCGCCTTGACCCCGATCGCCGCCGCCTCGCGCACCGCGGGGTGGTCGGCGACCTGCTTCTCGACCTCCATCGACGAGACGTTCTCGCCGCGCCGCCGGATGTAGTCCTTCACGCGGTCCATGAAGTAGACGTAGCCGTCGGCGTCCATGCGCCCCAGGTCGCCCGTGTGGAGCTTGAGGTTGCGGAAGTCCTCGGCCGTCTTCTCCGGCATGCCGTAGTAGGCGCGCATGACGATGTTCGGGATCTTCATGTCGACGACGATCTCGCCCGGGGTGTCCGGCGGCAGGGGCCGGTCGGTGCCCGGCTCCA
>VFQR01001495.1_pt1 | contig 17836 bp, 18 predicted proteins | sample 3512321 | NCBI WGS metagenome assembly VFQR01 (sample SAMN10412374, study PRJNA504923) | tailings metagenome | isolation source: Relicate 3 Philex TSF1 revegetated site | place: Philippines: Tuba, Benguet | collected 2017-08-29
TGGGGGTGATCCGAAGAAGCAAGCGAAAATAGGTTATACTCGACTGTATATCCCGGGAGCCCTTCCCAAGAGTCGGATACGAGCCGCTCGCTCCACCGAATATTTGTCTCAGCCTCAAATTCCGCAGCTTTATGACCTAAAGACGTAAGTTGGTGACCAATTGAATCAACTATCTTTTCGGCCGCAGCCGGTTCCCAAACATGCACCATCTGTAAATGTTTAAGTTCGTCCGGATAGGCCGGCAATTTCTCAAGGACTACAGGGATTATATAGATATCGGATGTCAGTTTCTCTTGTGCTAAATGAAGTGCCTGCTTTATCTCCCGCTGTACGTATCCACGCTTATCTACGGACCGCTTAGAAAGAAAAATGATGACGATTGTAGCCTTATGCAATGCTCGTTGAATCTCCGAGTCCCAGTCTTGACCGGGCTTTATCCGGCGGTGGTCCATCCAGATATCCAGACTGGCCGACCCAATTGAGTCGACGACTAGATCGACCTGAGGGCGGTCGTCGCTAGCATAACTTATGAAAATGAGTGGCCTCTCGATGTCCATGGCTGGCCTCTTACACGAATCGACGACTAGTAAGTGCAAAACGGCGCAGCAGAGCAAGCATCCAATGCAACGGATGACCGCTATATTCGCGTTCTTAACCGCCCCTCCTCGTCCCACGCCACCACCTTCTGCGTCTCCCCGCCCCACCTCCACAGCACCAGATTCCGCATCCCCTCCGTCGCGCCTGTGGCAAAGCTCGGCACCAGCGCGCCTGCGGCCCCCGCCGCGATGAGCCGCTTCGCCAGCGTCCATGAGGGCGGCGTCCGGCCCTCGGCCCGGTCCAGCATCCAGGCGCAGCCGAGGGTTGAAAGGTCCGTGCCGGCGGCTTGTCGGCCCGCCTCCGTCGTGAGGTCGAGGATGCCGGCACAGTCCACGTCGTAGGTCACCACCGTCAGCGGCGGGAAGCGGTGGGCGAAGCCGTGGGAGACCTCGGCGAACATGCCCTCGATGGTGAGCGCGAGGTAGAGCGCCGCCATGCCCTTCGGGTTGAACCGCCCGCCATGGATCGCCGCGCCCGCGCCGGAGGTCGACGCGAAGGCCCATCGCGGGTCATGCGCCCGGTAGGCGAGGCCCCGGAAGCGGGTGAGGGGCAGGGGCCTTGCGGGGGTCTTCAGGCGAAGCCGCCGGTGGCGACATGGTCGAGCCAGTCGCGCAGCGCCGCCGCCTTGCCGTCCTTCACGAGGCTCTCCGCCGTGCGGCCGCCGAAGGCCGGCAGCGGCGCGGCGCGATACCAGGCGAGCGCCTGTCTCTCGCCGCCGGCCCAGTCGGCGACACGCGCGACGATCTCGATCATCTCGGTGACGCGTTCCTGCGTCTTCGGCGCCTTCGCCCGCGCGGCGCGGTGGAAGGTCTCGGGCCTCACGCCCATGGTGTCGGCGAGCTGCGCCTTCGACACGCCGAAGCGGTCGGCCACGCGGTCGATGGCGATCAGACCCTCGGCGTCGAAATAGCCGGAGGTGCGGACGCCGCCCGTCACCGGGGCGGCTGTCGCGGCGCGCCGCGAGGGCACCCTCGCTGCCTTGGTGGTCATGATCCGATCCAGTCCAACCGGCAGGAAATCATGACCAAACATATGGCAGGACCAGCGCTTTGGCAAGGCGGACCCCCGCCGGCCCCTCATCGCACACCCTTCGCGAAGCCGGCGACCACGCCCACCACCCGCCCGTCCTGGCCGGCGAAGCCGTGATAGCCGCGCGCCTGGCAGGGGTCCCCGGCATCGGTGCCGCCGTCGAACCACGCCACCCGCACCCGCGCCCCGCCCCAGGCCCTGAAGGGCTCGACGCCCGCGGGCGGGGTGAAGCGGCAGCCGTCGCGGCGGTGATGCACCACCAGCACCGGCGGCAGGGCCGCGGGGGAGCCGACCTGGCCGCGCAGCTGGTCGAGGAAGCCGGCGGTGATGACGATGCCGTTCGGCCGCGCGCCCAGCGCCTCGGCGATCCGGAGCGAGCCGCGCGAGGTGCCGGCCACCGTCACCGGGCGGCCGAACCGCTGCCGGAGATAGGTCACGGCGGATGCGACCGAGACGCCGCTGTCGATGGTGAGCGAGGCGACGCCCGCCGCCGCATAGGCCTTGCGTGTCCGCACCAGCTGGTTGCCCTGCAGGGACGAGAAGCTGCCGTCGGCGCGGATGCCGAGATGGCCGTTGCCGCCGGGGATGAGCACGATGGAGGCGCGCGGGGTGCGCGGCGCGTTGAGCAGGCCGTAGCCGCCGGACAGCGACACGGCCTCGTCGGCCAGCGCCGGGGCGGCGAGGGGGATGGTGGCCCAGGCGATCAGGGCCAGCAGAGCGACGACGACGGGCCTCATGCGAACCTCCCTTCCGACAGGAGCCCGACCATGGCAGACGCGGCATCTCGCGTCAAGCAAAAAATCCTATGATAGGATCAAAAGCGGAAAAGGCCCGGCGCCCCGCCGGGAGGCGAGGCGCCGCCCGTCTCACTCCGCCCGCCAGCCGGCCAGCGGCGCCGGGGTCACCACCTTGAGGAAGGTCTCGGCCGGCTCGTCGGCGGCGAGCGCCGCGATGTCGTCGAGCAGGGCGCGGATGGCGCGACGCGGGTCGCCGTCGAACTCGGCGAGCACGGCCTCCACTTCCGGGTCTTCGAACATGTCGTCGTCGGGAAAGTCGGTCTCTGCGAAGGTCGAATGGGCCATGGGGTGTTCCTCCTGATGCTGACACCCTACACGGCCTCTTGCCAGATTCTGTCAGCAGGATGGCAGCAGGCGGCTGGCCGATACGCCCTCACACATCGTCCCGTGCGCCGATACGTTGCAGCGCGGAAGGCCGCAACGACAGGTTTGGTTAACCGTTCGCGCGCATGGTGAATGCAATTCAAACTGCGCCGGGATCCGCCATGGCCTTTCCACTCTGGTCGAAGCTGTTCGGCGCCGACGCCCTGCGCGAGACGGTCGACCGCTCGCTGGCCGTCATCACCTTCGACCTCGAGGGGCGGGTGCTGGAGGCGAACGACAACTTCATCGCCACCATGGGCTATCCGCGCGACAAGGTGGTGGGACAGCCGCACCGCATGTTCATGCCGCCCGAGGAGGCGCAGTCCGAGGGCTACCGGCAGTTCTGGGAGAAGCTGCGGGCCGGCGAGTTCCAGGAGGGCGCCTACCGCCGCATCGCCGCCGGTGGTCGCGAGGTGTGGCTGCGCGCCACCTACAATCCCGTGCTCGACGCCCGCGGCCGCACCGTGCGCGTCATGAAGATCGCCAGCGACATCACCGCCTCGAAGCACCGCTCGCTGGACGATGCCGGCCAGATCAGCGCCATCCACCGCTCGCAGGCGGTCATCGCCTTCGCCCTCGACGGCACCATCCTCGAGGCCAATGAGAATTTCTGCGCCGCCATGGGCTACCGGCCCGAGGAGATCACCGGCCGCCACCACCGCATCTTCGTCGATCCGAAGGAGGCCGCCGACCCCGCCTATGCGCGGTTCTGGGAGACGCTCAGGCAGGGCACCTACCAGGCGGCCGAGTACCGGCGCCTCGCCAAGGGCGGCCGCGAGGTGTGGATCCGCGCCACCTACAATCCCATCCTCGGCGGCGACGGCAAGCCGACCAAGATCGTCAAGTTCGCGGTCGACGTGACCGCCGAGAAGCTGCGCAACGCCGATTACGAGAGCCAGATCGCCGCCATCCACCGGACCCAGGCGGTGATCTCCTTCACGCTCGACGGCACCATCCTCGACGCCAACGAGAACTTCCTGAACGCCACCGGCTACCGGCTGGACGAGGTGAAGGGTCAGCACCACCGCATGTTCGTCGAGCCGAGCTATGCCACGGGCGAGGACTATCGCCGCTTCTGGCAGGACCTCGGCGGCGGCGCCGCGGTCTCGGCCATCTACCAGCGCTTCGGCAAGGGCGGCCGCCCGATCTGGCTGCAGGCGACCTACAACCCGATCCTCGATGCCGCCGGCAAGCCGCAGAAGATCGTCAAGTTCGCCACCGACATCACCGCCAACATGGACGCACGCTCGCGTGCGGTGAGCGCGGCCGACGACACGCTCAGCAATGTCGAGCAGGTCTCGGAAGCCGCCCAGCAGATGAGCGGCCGCATCAACGACCTCGTGGCGCAGATGGTGCGCTCCAACGAGGCGGTCTCCGAGATCGCCACGCGCGCCGCCTCCGCCGACCGTTCGACGACCGAGATGCGCCAGGCCGCGCAGTCCATGGACGGCGTCGTGCAGATGATCGCCAAGATCGCCGAGCAGATCAATCTGCTGGCCCTCAACGCCACGATCGAGTCCGCGCGCGCGGGCGAGGCGGGCCGGGGCTTCGCGGTCGTCGCGCAGGAGGTGAAGGCGCTCGCGTCACAGGCGAGCAGCGCCACCACGAAGATCTCCGGCGAGATCGCGGCCATGCAGGCCGTCTCCACCGACGTCGCCACCACGCTCGCCTCCATCGCCTCGGCGATCGGTGAGGTCCGCACCTATGTCGAGGCCGCCACCGGCTCGATCCAGGAGCAGAGCGCGGTGACGCAGGACATTTCCGCCACCATGCGGAACACCGCTGAGGGCGTCGCCTCCATCGGCCAGACGCTCGACGAATGGATCGTCGGGATGGAGGAGCGTCGTGGCGATGACCGCCGGCGCGTATCCAAGGCGACTGTCATCCACCTCGGCGGCGGGCGTTCGATCCCGTGCACGGTCCGCAACCTGTCGTCCGGCGGCGCCAGGCTCGTCGTCGCCGCCGCGGTCGCCGTTCCCGACAGCTTCGAGCTGGAGCTCGAGGGCGAGCGCATCGCCTGCGAACTGGTGCGCCGCGTCGGCGGAGAGGTCGGCATCCGGTTCCGCCGCGCCGCCTGAGGCCGCGCCAGGCCCATCATGCCGCCGGCCCGCGGGCCTCGCGGCGCCTCCGTCAACCATGCGGGCAGTCCGGTGTTGCCCTATGATTGCTGAAACGTTAAGGCTGCCGTAACGTAAGTCATTATCCCGTTACCGGTGCCTCCTCATGTTTCGCGTTCTCGGCATCGGGGCCGTCCTGGGCCTCGCCCTCCTGTCGATCTCCGGCTCGAACGCCGAGGACCGCGACGAGTTCTATGCCATCGCCCGCGGCGAGACCGGCCGCCGCGCCGCGCCGGCTGCCGGCGGCTGGTTCGGCTGGCAGCGCCGCGCCGAGACGCCTGCACCGGCGGCAGCAGGCGCGCCCGCGACGCGGCGCCAGATGACGCGCTCGCGGCAGGCCACGGCTCTCGCCGGCACCGACGGATCATCGCGCACATTCTGCGTCCGCTCCTGCGACGGCTACTACTTCCCCGTCGGGCCGGTGACGGCGGCGGCGGGGCGCCGTGCCCAGGCCGATGCCTGCAACGCCATGTGCCCCGGCGCGACCGTGCGGCTTTATTCGTCGCGTAGCGGCACCATCGAGACCGCCCGCAGCGAGAGCGGCCAGCCCTACAGCGCCATGGCCACCGCCTTCCGCTACCGCGAGCGGCTTGAGCCGGGCTGCTCCTGCCAGGCGAGCGTCACGCAGGGGCTGGCGCGCCTCGCCATGACGCAGGACTACACGCTGCGTGAGGGTGACCTCGTCGTGATGGACGCCGGCGTGCGCGTCTTCCGCAACGGCGGACGCTTCCCCCATCAGCCGCGCGACTTCGTGACCGCACGCGCCTATGGGCGGCTGTCGCCCGATCTGCGCCGTCGCGTCGCCGAGATCGAGACGGCCCGCCTGCCGGCGCGACTGCGGCTGGCCGGAATCGCTCCGGCATCGACCACAGACACCTTCGCGCGCGCACCTCGCCTCGACGGCCTGCGCGAGATGATGGCGTCGCGCGGCCCCGTGCGCGAGATCGCCATCTCCGCGGCCGCCCGGGCCCCCGTCGCGCGTGCGCCGGCGCCGCAGCCGCGCCGCGCCCAAGCGGGCCATCACCTGCGCTGATGCCGCGGCGCTAGCTCGCGGCCACCCTGCCGCGCGCCCCTCGCTCGTCTCGCAGGTCACAGGCTCGCACCAGCAAGTGCGGGGATGCGGGCTTGTCTCGACCATCGGCAAGCCTCTCGGAGAGTGCCGGCTTGTCGGGTCAATCGTTGATCAGGTCAGCAGCATCAACGCGCTCAGCGCCCCGCCTGTGGCCGGAACAGACGCCCCTTCTCAGCGATCAGCACCATCGCAAGCGCCGCGAGCCCGCAGCCCGAGAAGCCGAGAACGATCGGGATGGCGGTTCCGTCGAACTGCTGGCCGATGGCGAAGCCGATGAGGGCGCCGCCGACCGTCGAGACGAAGCCCTGCACCGAGGAGGCCGTGCCGGCGACATGGCCGAGCGGATCCATGGCCATGGCCCCGAAGTTCGAGGCCATCAGGCCGAAGCCGAACATGGCGGCGCACTGGAACAGAGCGAAGACGATCATGGTCTCATACCCCGCAAGCGCCACGGCGCCATGGGCGAGTGTCACCGCGAGATAGAAGAGCAGGGCCGTGTGGGAGACGCGGCGCATGCCGTAGCGCTCGACGATCCGCGAGTTGAGGAAGGAGGCGAGCGCCATGAAGCCGGCGATGACGGCGAAGATGACGGTGAACAACTCGCTTGCCCGGAACACGTCCTGGAACAGCTGCTGGGCGGCGTTGATGAAGCCGAACAGGCTGCCGACGACGAAGGTCATGGCCAGCATGTAGCCGACCGACTGTCGCGTCGTCAGGCAGATGCGGAAGGCCTTCAGAATCGGACCGACCTGGATGGGCGTCCTGTCCTCCGGATGCAGCGTTTCGGGCAGCTTGCGCGCCACCCATAGTGCAACCACCACGCCGAACAGGCCGAGCAGGGCGAAGATCCACCGCCAGGGCGCGACGAGAATGATCACCTGACCGATGGAGGGGGCGAGGATCGGCACGGCGAGGAAGACGATGAAGGCAAGCGACATGACGCGCGCCATCTGCCGGCCGGAGAAGGTGTCGCGGACGATGGACACCGCGAGCACGCGCGAGCCGGCGGCTCCGATGCCCTGGACGACGCGGGCGACCATCATGGTCTCGAAACTGGTTGCGAAGGTCGCGGCCAGGCTGCCGAGACCGTAGATCGCGAGGCCTGTCAGCAGCACCGGCCTGCGGCCGAAGCGGTCAGCCAGCGTGCCGTAGATGATCTGCGCCGCGCCGAAGCCGAGCAGGTAGGAGGTGACGACCCACTGCCGGTCGTTGGCCGAGACGATGCCCAGCGCCTCGCCGATCTCGGGGAGGGCGGGCAGCATGGAATCGATGGCGAGCGCATTCGTTGCCATCAGCGCGGCGATCATGGCGACGAATTGTCGAAAGCCCAGTCCCGGATAGGGTCCGGCGGCCGGTGAAGCGGTCGGGGTCATGGCACGGCAATGGTGAGCGACGGCGACGTAGCGGTCCGCCAAGCGGTCCACGATCCCGTCAGGATGGCGCCTGACATAGAACCTGTCCGCATGCCGCACCATCCATTTTGCCGTGATGCAGCATCCCGCGCGCCGGCCGGCTTGTCGCCGGGCGCCGCATTTGGCTAGGCTTGGGATCGACGACATGGAGGCTCTGCGTCGCATGGCCTTTCCGGAAGGGCCCCGCGCGCCAGATGTTGTTCCAGACGACCAGAATCAAACTGTCCAACACTTGCGAGGAATGCCCATGACGATTGATCGCCGCTCAGTCCTTGCCGGCCTTGCCGGCACGGTGGCGCTGCCCGCCATCCACACCGCCTCGGCCCAGAGCGCCTGGCCGACGCGGCCGGTGCGCATGATCGTGCCCTTCCCGCCCGGCGGTTCCACCGACGTGCTGGCCCGCGTCATCGCCGAGCACCTGTCCAAGGAAATCGGCCAGACGGTCGTCATCGAGAACCGCCCGGGCTCCGCCGGCAACGTCGGCGTCAACGCCGTCGCCAAGGCCGAGCCGGACGGCTACACCATCGGCGTCTCGACCATCGGCCCGCTGTCGGCCCATATCGAGCTCTACCGCACGCTGCCGTTCAATCCGCTGACCGATTTCACCTACATCGCCGACATCTACGAGATCCCCAACATCCTCGTGGTCAATCCGCAGACCCCGGTGTCGACGGTCCAGGAGTTCATCGCCTGGGTGAAGGCAAAGGGTGCGGGCAAGGCCTCCTATGGCACGCCCGGCCTCGGCACGACCGCTCACCTGTCCACCGAGTTCCTGTCGCGCAAGGTCGGCATGCAGCCGCTCCACGTGCCCTACCGCACCGGCGCCGTCGCCGTTCAGGACCTCATCGCCGGCCGCATCGACTTCATGTTCGACAACCTGCCGACGATCATCGGCCAGATCCAAGGCAAGACCATCAAGCCGATCGCCGTCTCGACCGCCAAGCGCTGGCCGGGCCTGCCGGACCTGCCGACGATGATCGAGGGCGGCGTGCCGGATTTCGACGTCACCTCCTGGTCCGGCATGATCGCGCCCAAGGGCCTGCCGGCCGACATCACCAAGAAGCTGGTCGACGCTCATATCAAGATCGGCCAGGACCCGGCCTTCGTGAAGCGCTTCCAGGAACTTGGTGCCCTCGCCACCATGAAGGGTCCGGAGGTGCTGCAGGCCCGCATGGCCGTGGAAATTCCCCGTTGGGCCGAGGTGGTCCGCGCCGCCGGCGCCAAGGTCGAGTAAGGCGGCGCCGTCTTGCGCGGCTGACCTTGCAACCAAGCCGAAGGTTTCGACATGGCCGGGCCCGTCCCGGCCATGTGCGTTATGGGGGCAGGCGCAGGTGCCCCTCCCAACCGGCCAAGTTGCACCAATCCGTGAAATGCCATTTCATGCAGGAAAATGGATTCCGGAGGAATTGCCCCATGACGACCGCCAGCCGCCGCACCGTTCTCGCCACCCTCGGGGGTGTCGCGGCAGCATCCATCCTGCCCGCCCGCGCCCAGTCCTTCCCCTCCAAGCGCGTGACGCTGGTGGTGCCCTTTCCGCCCGGCGGGCCGGTCGACCTGACGGCGCGCCAGATCGGCCAGAAGATCTCCGAATACTGGGGCCAGACCGTCATCGTCGAGAACAGGCCCGGCGCCGATGCGGTCATCGGGGCCCAGGCCGTTCAGCGTTCCGATCCCGACGGCCACACGCTGCTGGTCTGCGCCATCCACCATTCGGTGCATCCGAGCCTCAAGGCGAGCCTGCCCTACAAGTTCCTCGAGGATTTCGTGCCCGTCAGCGGCGCCGGCATCTTCCCGATCATCGTCTGTGCCCATCCCTCGCTGCCCTTCGACGACATCAAGGGGCTCATCGCCCACGCCAAGGCCAATCCGGGGAAGCTCTCCTACGGCTCCGCCGGCGTCGGCGGCGGTACGCACCTGGCGGGCGAACTCTTCAAGAGCATGACCGGCACGGACATGCTGCACGTCGCCCATCGCGGCAGCGCGCCGGCGATGAGCAGCCTCCTTGGCAACCACGTGCAGCTCATGTTCTCGGACGGGCCGACGGCCGTGCCGCAGGTGCAGGCCAAGACCGTCAAGGCGCTCGGCATCAGCCCGGCGCGGCTGTCGCTGCTCCCCACCATCCCGACCATGCCGGAGGCTGGCCTGCCCGGCTACGAGGCCTATTCCTGGTCCGGCGTGGTGGCGCCCAAGGGCACGCCGCCCGATGTCGTCGCCAAGCTCAATGAAGCGATGACACGGGCGCTGAAGGAGCCCGAGACCGTGGAGAAGTTCGAGAAGTTCGGTGCCCAGCCGGCGCCGCAGACGGCGGACCAGTTCGGCGCCTTCCTCAAGAACGAGACGGAGAAATGGGCAAAGGTCGTCGCCGCCGCTAACATCCCGCGGCAGCAGTAAGGTCCGGGGCCCGGCTCCGGACGAGGAGCCGGACATGACCCAGCCCATCCCGACCGTCAGCCTGCCGACTGGCGAGACCATCCCCGTCCTCGGCCAGGGCACCTGGACCATCGCCGACCGTCCCGCCCGCCGGGCGGAGGCGGTGATGGCCCTCAGGGCCGGCATCGACGCCGGAATGACGCTCATCGACACTGCCGAGATGTACGGGGACGGCGCCTCGGAGGAACTGGTCGGCGAGGCCGTTGCCGGCCGCCGCGACGCGGTCTTTCTCGTCAGCAAGGTCTATCCGCACAATGCCGGCCGTCAGAGCGCCATAGCCGCCTGTGAACGCTCGCTCCGCCGCCTCAAGGTCGATTGCCTCGACCTTTACCTGCTGCACTGGCGCGGCAGCATTCCGCTGGCCGAGACGGTGGGGGCTTTCGAGCGGCTGACGGCCGACGGCAAGATCCGCCACTGGGGCGTTTCCAATTTCGACTGTGACGACATGGAGGAACTGCTGGCGGAGGGCGGGAGCGCCGTCGCCGTCAATCAGGTCCTCTACAATTGCGGGCGCCGCGGCATCGAGTTCGACCTGATGCCCTGGCAGGCCGCCCGCGGCATCCCGGTCATGGCCTATTCGCCGATCGAGCAGGGGAGGCTGCCGCGCCATCCCGTTCTCGCCGCCATCGCGGCCCGCCATCCCGGCTCGACGGCCGCGCAGGTGGCTCTCGCCTTCACGCTCCGCGGGGGAGGGGTCGTTGCCATTCCGCAGATGGCGACGCCGTCCCATGTCGCCGAGAACAGGCCGGCGGCGGACCTGCGTCTGTCGCCGGAGGACCTGGCCGAGATCGATCGGGCCTTTCCGCCGCCAGCGCGGCGGCGCTCTCTCGAAATGCTCTGACCTCAGCCGCCGCGAAACCGGAACCCGGACTCGGCGAGACAGTCCGCAAGTTGGGCCCTCTGGCGCAGCGTCAGGCGGTCGCGGTCCCGCGCTCCGCCCGTATTGGACGGATTGCTCACGGCCGCCCGGTAGCAGAGACGGGCGGCGTATTCGGCCGTAAAGACCTGCTTGCTGACGTCACCGTCGACGAGACGCAGGGCGATGCGCCGCGCGGCGGCGCTCTGGTCCGGCGGCAGTCGGACCTCGCCATAGGTCTGGCCGAGGGCGGGCCCGGAAATGGCGACAACATGGGCTACGGCGGCGAGCAGTGCGGATGACAGGCGCGTCATGAGGAAGGTCCGGAACGTGTTCGGCGCTTCTATCGCCCTCTTCCGTTGCAGGGCTGCGGCGCGGGACCTCCCGTTCGTTTCAGTCGCGCGGCGGCTCTTCCTCATCCCCCTCGTTCTCGACGACGGGGATCGCATAGGCGCCCTTCAGCCAGCGGTTCAGGTCGACGTCGGCGCAACGCTTCGAGCAGAACGGCTTGAAGCGGACCAGCGCCGGCTTGCCGCAGATCGGGCAGGCCTTCGGTGGGTCCACCAGCTTGTCGTTGTCGTTCACGGCGTCCATCGGTCTGGTGGCGGGCTCGGGTGTCTGGAAGCGGGATGATCCGAAGCGGTCGGCGCCGGGCCTCAGCCCCTTGCCGCCCAGCCGGACGTCACGGGATAGCCGGTGGCGCCGATCAGGCCCACGGCCTCGCTGAGCGGCAGTCCAACGACATTGGTGTAGGAGCCGACCAGCGAGATGGCGAAGGCGCCGGCAATGCCCTGGATGGCGTAGCCGCCGGCCTTGCCGCGCCATTCGCCGGAGGCGAGATAGGCCTCGATCTCGTCTTTCGACAGCCGCTTGAAGCGGACGCGCGTCTCGACCAGCTTGGTCGTAACGCGGCCCGCCTGGTCGACGCGGCAAAGGCCGGTATAGACGCGATGCGCCCGGCCCGACAGCAGGCGGATGCAGGCATCCGCCTCCTCGACGGTCTCCGCCTTCGGCAGGATGCGGCGGCCGACGCAGACGACGGTGTCCGCGGCGAGGATCACCGAGCCCTGCCACTCCGCGTCGTCGCGGATGCGACGCGCGGCTTCCGACGCCTTTCCGCGCGCCAGCCTCTGGGCCAGCTTGCGCGGGCTCTCGCGGGGCAGCGGCGTCTCGTCGATCTCGGCGGGAACGAGCGTATCGGGCTCGATGCCCGCCTGCTGCAGCAGTGCCAGCCGGCGCGGCGATGCCGATGCGAGGATCAGCTTCGGTCGGCCGTTTGCGGGTGTGGAGGCCATGGCGCCTGCATCTGATCGCGAGGGGAGGGAGCCGGTTCGATAGCCGATGGCGCGGGGAATGTGAACCGCCGGGTGCCACGCGGGCGGCGCCGGGACTGTTTCCGTCCTGCCGATGGTGCCTTCACCCTCCCTTCGTCCTGTTGGATTTCGCATCGCAGCACGGCATAGATGTCGGCAGAGGGAGCCACGCCATGCCGAAAACCAATCCGGGCCGCTATTTCGAGGACTTCCGCCTGGGCGACAGGCTGGTCCACGCGACGCCGCGCACGGTGACCACGGGCGATGCGGCCCTCTACACCGCGCTCTACGGCACCCGCTTCGTGGTGCAGTCTTCGGACGCCTTCGCCAAGGCCATCGGTTATCCGAAGAGCCCGATCGACGACCTTCTCGTGTTCCACGTCGTCTTCGGCAAGAGCGTGCCGGACGTCTCGCTCAATGCCGTGGCCAATCTCGGCTATGCCGGTTGCCGCTTCCTGTCGCCCGTCTATCCGGGCGACACGCTCGCCACCGTCTCCGAGGTCATCGGCCTCAAGGAGAATTCCAACGGCAAGACCGGCGTCGTCTATGTCCGCTCCGTCGGCACGAACCAGCATGGCGACGACGTGCTCGACTATGTCCGCTGGGTCATGGTGCGGAAGCGCGACGAGGCGGCTCCCGCCCCGCCCGAGCATGTCCCGGCCCTGCCCAAGGCGCTGGAGGCCGACCAACTCGGCGATGCCTGCCCGCTCATCGACCCGGAGGCCTGGGACACCGCCCTCTCGGGCCAGCGCCACCGCCTCTCCGATTATGTCGTCGGCGAATGCATCGACCATGTCGACGGCATGACGGTGGAGGAGGCCGAGCACATGCTGGCGACGCGCCTCTACCAGAACACGGCCAAGGTTCACTTCAACCAGTTCACCGAGGGGCAGGGCCGCTTCGGCCGGCGCCTCATCTATGGCGGCCACGTCATCTCGCTGGCGCGGTCCCTGTCGTTCAACGGCCTCGCCAACGCCTTCCAGGTGGCCGCCATCAACGGCGGCCGGCACGTCGCTCCTCTCTTCGCCGGCAACACGGTCTTTGCCTGGTCGCAGATCCTTGCCGTCGAGGAACTGCCCGGGCGCGACGATGTCGGCGCGCTGCGCATCCGCACGGTCGCCACCAAGGACCGGCCCTGCGCCGACTATCCCCTGAAGGCGGGCGACGACTACGACCCCTCGGTCATCCTTGACCTCGACTACTGGGCGCTCATTCCGCGGTGAGGAACCCTGTCCCGCGACGCCGTGGTCGGCGCGACGTCGCTGCCCTAGAATCCGTTTGATCGGGTACACGGGGGCAGTGCGATGGACATTTTCGACAGGTTGAAGACGGCGGCTACCGACGACTGGCAGGCCTATGTCGACCACGACTTCGTCCGCCGGCTCGGCGGCGGGACGCTGCCGGAGGCGGCCTTCCGTACCTATCTCGTGCAGGACTATCTCTTCCTCATCCAGTTCGCGCGAGCCTATGCGCTGGCGAGCTACAAGAGCCGCCGGCTGGAGGACATCCGCTCCGCCCAGGCAGGGCTCGCCTCGGTCCTGGAGGAGACCGAGCTGCACGTCAGGCTCTGCGCCCGCTGGGGCCTCTCGCGCGACGACATCGAGACGGCGCCCGAGCATCAGGCGACTGTCGCCTATACCCGCTTCGTGCTGGACTGCGGTGCCGCGGGCGATCTCCTCGAACTCCACGTGGCGCTGGCGCCCTGCGTCATCGGCTACGCCGAGATCGGCCGCGCGCTGGTCGCGGCTCATGGTCCCTCGCTCGAAGGCCATCCCTACGGCGAATGGATCGGCGAATATGCCGGCGAGGGCTACCAGGGAGTTGCGGCGGCCGCCCGCCGGCGCCTCGACGACCTGGCGCAGCGCTCCATGACCGAGGGACGCTTCACGGAACTCGCCGCGATCTTCGCCAAGGCGTCGCGTCTTGAGGCCGACTTCTGGCAGATGGGCCTCGACGCCCGGGGGCCGTGAATGGCCGCCCCGCTGTTGACCTCGTCTTATGTTTCGTCATGTTACGTGGGGCTCGAACACGCCGCCCTGCAGATTCCTTTCATGGCCCATGAACCTTTTCGCCGGCTGCCGCGACTGATGTTGCGAGCCCACCGGCTCGGGAGTGACGATGCAGTCTGACAGCGACCAGGATCTTATTCTCCGGGTTGCCAAGGGCGATCGTCTCGCCTTCAGGACCCTCTACGCCCGCCACAATGTCCGCGTGTTCCGGTTCATCCTCCGGTTCATCAAGGACGAGGGGCAGGCCGAGGACCTGATCGGCGAAGTCTTCCTGGACGTGTGGCGGCAGGCCGACAGGTTCGAGGGGCGATCAAGCGTCTCGACCTGGATTCTCGGAATGGCCCGCTTCAAGGCGTTGTCCTCTTTGAGGAAGACGACGGAAGCGGAACTCGACGAGGAACAGGCAGCCGCCATCGCGGACGATGCGGACACACCCGAGACGGTGTCTCAGAAACTGGACAAGGCAAAGGCCATCCGCCGCTGCATTGACCAGCTTTCGCCCGAGCACCGGGAAATCGTCGATCTGGTCTACTATCAGGAGAAATCGATCTCCGAAGTGGCCGAAATCGTCGGAATACCGGAGAACACCGTCAAGACGCGCATGTTCTATGCGCGCAAGAGGCTCCAGGAGCTCATGCAGAGCGCCGGAGTCGACCGAGGTTGGCCATGACGACGCACAGCCCCATCGAGAATGCCGAGCGCCGTGCAGTGTCTGAGCTGCTGCCGTGGTACGCCGCGGGCACGCTGTCGGCCGCCGACACCGCCCGTGTCGAGGCGGCCATGGCCGCCGACGCGACGCTCGCCGACGAGCTCGAGATCATCCGCGAGGACCAGGACGCGACCTTCGCCCTGGCCGAGGCGTCGCCGCGCCCCTCGGCCCGTGTCCTCGATGACCTGATGAAGCGGGTCGAGGCCGAGCCTGCGAAACTCGCCCATGTCGCCGCCCGGGCCCGCGCAGGCTTCGCCGACTGGTTCGGCGAGAAGCTGTCGATGCTCGCGCCGCGCACCCTGGCCTATGCCGCCGGTGCGGCGGCGCTCGCCCTGGTCATCCAGGCCGGCGTCATCGGCTCGTCCTTCATCTCCGGTCCCGCGCAGTTCCAGACCGCGTCCCACAGCCCGGCAGCCGGCGCCGCTCGCGGCGAGGGCACTTTCCTGCTGGTCGGTTTCAATGCCGCGGCCACCGCCGGCGACATGACCCGGCTGCTGGAGCAGGTGAAGGGCACGATCGTCGAAGGCCCGCGCCCCGGTGGCTTCTACCGCGTGCGCATCGGCAACGCCGACATGAGTCAGGCCGAGATCGACCGCGTCATCACCACGGTGCGCGGCCAGTCGGGTCTCGTCCGCTTCGTCGGACCGGCGTCCTGACCTGCCCGGCGGGTCGCGACGCGACAGGGTTCGCCCTGTGCCGCCAAACAGAAACATTGCGGGACTAGCCTGAAGCTTCAGGTCCCGCAGTCCGCCCGACGAGGTGCAGTCATGTCCGAGCCGCTCGACACGCATCCTGCTCCGTCGCGATCCCGGGCTGGCGTCATCGCCGGCCTGCTGGCGATCCTTGCCGGATCGACCTTTCTCATTGCGGCAGACACCCGTCCGGCCCAGGCGCAGTTCGGGATCTCGATCGGCGGCATCGGCATCGGCGGTGGCGGTTTCCGTGGCCGTGGACCGCGCATGGGTGCACCCGGCAGAGTCCCTGGCCTTCAGCGCATGCCTTCGGGGCGTGGCATGGGAGGCATGATGCCGTCCGGACGGCGCGGCGGCATGGACGGAATGATGTCCAGCGGACGCGGTGGCGGTCGCTTTATCGACGGTGGCGGGCGCGGCGGCCGCATCATGGAGGGTGGCCGGGGCGGTCGGTTCGTCGACGGCCCGATGCGCGGCGATCGCTTCGGATCCCGTCCGGGTCGCGGCGGCCGCTTTGGCGACGATGCGGGCATGGGCAATGGCCGGCCGGGCCGGATTGTGCGTCCGGGTCAGTACGGCGACGATGTCCGTCCTGGCGGTCGTCCCCCGTGGACGCGCCCCCCCGGCGGGCGCCCCGGTGGCGACGATGTCGCCACACGCCCTCCCGGAACGCGTCCGCCCGGCGGTCGTCCTCCCGGTGGCAGGCCGCCCGGCGGCCGTCCCCCGATCTTCATTCCCGGTGACGGACCCATCGTCATGGTTCCGCCCGGCGGTCGTCTGCCCCCCGGTGGGCCGCCCGGCGGCTTGCCGCCCGGTGGCGGCGGTATTCCGCCACGCGGGCCTGGATTCGGACCTGCCGCAGCAGGCGCCGCCGCAGCAGCCTTCGGTGCGCCCGCGCTCATTTCCGCAGCGCGTGCCGGCAACGACCGTGCGCAGGACACGCCAGGCCTCCCGGCTCCGGACGAGCGCCGCTATGTGCCCGACGAGGTGCTCTTCATCGTCAATGCCGGCGCACCGGCGAGCACCCTGCGCAATGTCGTCCGCCGCTTCAACCTGACGCTCATCGCCGCCGAGGAATCGCAGCTGGTCGGCACAGTCGTGCACCGCTACCGTATCCCCAGCCGCACCACCGTCCCGGCTGCGATCCGCGCCATGTCGCGGACACGCGGCGTCGGCTATGTGCAGCCCAACTACCTCTTCGACCGGCCGAACTATGTCTTCCGCCTGCAGAGCGCCACGGCGACCCGCAGCGGCGGCGCCTCCATGCAATATGTCGTCGACCAGCTCCGGCTGCCGGAGGCGCATCTTCTTGCCCGCGGCGAGCAGGTGCCGATCGCCGTCATCGATTCCGGCGTGGAAGCGACCCATCCCGAGATGGCCGGCCGCGTCGCCAAGTCCTTCGATGCCGTCGGCGGGCCCTTCCAGCCGCACGAGCACGGCACCGGCATGGCCGGGGCGATCGTCGCCCACGCCCAGCTGACCGGCATCTCGCCGCGCGCCAACATCCTCGCCGCCCGCGCCTTCGCGCCAGGCCAGGCCGCCGGCGCGACGGGAACGAGCTTCCACATCCTCAAGGCGATGGACTGGTCGATCCGCGAGGGCGCCCGCGTCATCAACATGAGCTTCGCCGGTCCGCGCGATCCGATGATGACCCGCGCCATCCAGGTCGCCGCCTCGCGCCGCATCGCCATGATCGCCGCCATGGGGAACGAGGGACCCGGCGCCCCGATCTCCTATCCGGCCGCCGATCCCAATGTCATCGCGGTGACGGCGACGGACCAGGCGGGCAGGCTCTTCTCGGCCGCCTCGCAGGGAACGCATGTCACGGTCGCCGCGCCCGGCGTCGAGATCATCCTGCCGGCGCCGCGCGGCGGCTACCAGATCTCGTCCGGCACCTCGGTCGCGGCAGCCCATGTCAGCGGCATCGCTGCCCTGTTGCTCGAGCGCCAGCCGGACCTCGATCCCGCCCAGTTGCGGCAGATTCTGCAGGAGACGGCGCGGCGCGGGGCAACGCCCGATCCGCAGCTCGGGGCCGGCGTCGCAGACCCCGTCCCGGCCCTGAACGCTGCCGTCCGCCCCGCCGAGCCGGGTGTGCCGATGGTCACCGCGCCGCCAGTTGCGCCCGTTCCCGATACGGCCCAGGCGCCTGCACCCGTGGCACCGGGCACCGACACGGCGCAGGCCGCGCCTCCCCCCGCCGCGCCGCGTCAGGCGACCGTCGACCCTGGCAAGGCCGAGGCCAAGGACTGACGAACGCGCAAGGACGTTGACACCGGTTTCGGGCCTGTCGCGTTTTTTTTCGCGGCGGGCCTGAACCTTTTTCAGGACCGGCGCGACCCATGGATATCAGGGGCGCTGGAGCCCCAAGAGATCCAAAGGGGACACCGCCATGAACCGCATCAAGACCCTCGCCATCGCCGCCCTCGCCGTCGCGACCCTG